>VFQM010000042.1_pt1 | contig 155133 bp, 173 predicted proteins | sample 3512391 | NCBI WGS metagenome assembly VFQM01 (sample SAMN10412369, study PRJNA504923) | tailings metagenome | isolation source: Replicate 1 from Balatoc abandoned mine | place: Philippines
GTCCGGAGCCGGACCTAAACCCTTACTTCGGACGCTTGGCGCCGTACTTCGAGCGGCTCTGCTTGCGGTCCTTCACGCCCTGCGTGTCGAGCACGCCGCGCAGCACGTGGTAGCGCACGCCGGGAAGGTCGCGCACACGCCCGCCGCGGATCAGCACGACAGAGTGCTCCTGCAGGTTGTGGCCTTCGCCCGGGATGTAGCTGATGACTTCGCGCTGGTTGGTCAGGCGCACCTTGGCCACCTTGCGCAGCGCCGAGTTCGGCTTCTTCGGGGTCGTCGTGTAGACGCGGGTGCAGACGCCGCGCTTCTGCGGGTTCTGCTCCATCGCAGGGACCTTGGACTTGGCCTTCTGCGGAACGCGGCCCTTGCGGACCAGCTGGTTGATCGTCGGCATGTAAGACTTTCTCTCTTCACCGTGTGAGTGGTGATACCCAGGCCGAGCGATGTGAGAGGAAGGTCTTTAACCCGAGCCCGTCATCCCGGGCTTGACCCGGGACCGCTGGCAGCAAGCGCCACATCACGTGGCGCGAACACCCTTGCCGCGTGGCAAGGTCAGGCCGAAACGCTCCACCCAGATCGAACGGCCCTTCGGCCACCGGGTTACTTTGACGACTGCCTTGCGCGTGCGAGAGACGAGGCCGCCAATGTTCAGCTCTTTCCGAGAGGCAAGCCCCCGGAGGATGCGGGCCCTTAGGCGGGAATGGGGTGGGGGTCAAGGGTGGGGGAGCCGCAAAATCTGAGCTTCACCTGGCTGCCGGTGCTTCGGGCTCGGCCACCCAGGCGCTTCAATCCGGCCATCTTTTCTTGCATCGTTGGCGAGCATTCCGAGCTTGGATTTGCTAATCACCGTTGTCGCTAGGATCTCAGGCCAAATTTCACTCCAGCGCTTCCCATAAGGACCCGCCGCTGCGAGTTGCGCAAGCAGTTTAGCTACCGCATCCTGCACGCCCTGTTCGATTTTCTTGGCGCTGCGATCACCAGTGATGTCATTTGGGGCCAAGCCAAACAGATCGTCCATCCGTGCTTTCTCTGCCCTCTCCCTCGCCTTTGATTCCGTCCTAGCCTCAGCCTGCGCTTCCAGAGTCTTGCTCTCGCAGTTGCGAAAAACTTCCAAGCCTGCCGGATGGCGGGTCAAATAGATAAGTTTGTACAGGGTCCGATCTTTAGTGGACTTATCGACGGAGATAACTGGCGCAAATTTGAACCGCCCAGCGCTCTTCAACTTGTAAACTGCACGCCGCTCGAATTCGGCCTCACGCTCGCCGCCGCTTAATTCGCCGAAACTTGTTTCAGAACCTTGCCACCCGTCATCGGACAGCCATTCATCAAGTCGCTTAATCAAGCCTATGCCGGCAAACCTGTTCGCGTGATCAAACATAAAATTGACGAGAACCTCTGTGTTCTCTCTGGCTATAATCGGCATGATCTTCGTAATATTGGGGAATCCTTTGGGATCAATAAGCGCAAATAGAAAAGAATTTTTACCTGCTATCTGCAATATCTCTCCAGTTAACTTCTCGAATTCTCCATTCAAAGGGTGTATCTCAATCAAAGGGAACTGTTTTTGAATCGCTGCTAGCTGACTATATGCGACTTCGTCTTTTTCGACCAATATTGCACGCATTCGGACGTTACGGTTTAAACGTCGGTATTGCTCACGGATGGCCGTCATGTGTGCCAAAGCTATACCGAACGACGTATCCTCAAAAGCTTCGCCCGCCTTGGATTTCCATGGCCCAGCGAACCCGTCCAAATACACGACTTCATCGAAGCTTTTCGACACTCTCCCAAAGAGCGCAGGCAGATATTTGTCGAGGAATGTGTGCTTGACGTACGCGGGTTCGCGACCATGATAATGGCGAAAATCAACTGCCATTGTCAGCCCGCAGTTCTAGCTCTGCTAGGGTATTCGCTCCATTCGCGACCATCAAGGATGCGACCACCAGACTTCGGTCTAAACCCTCCCCATTGTTTGAAGAAGAAGGGGATACTTTGATCTCGACAGGCATCTCGGATTTCGCGTGCCCAATCGATGTGCATCACCCTCGCGTTTGGACCGCTTTCACCGCCTGCGATCACCCAGTGAATGCCTTCTAAATCAACAGCGCCCACTGGACCAATCAAGGGCTCAACTGACAGAAAACGAACTGCTGATTTTGACTGTTTCAGATGCTCAATTCTGGCCGCACCTCTTTTGTCTTCAACGGACACACCCATCCAGACGTGCGCAGGTGGCACCGAATTTGAGTACCTAGAATTTAGAAAATCACGCATCCGCGAGCTTCGTTTCGTCAGAACCTGGAATGTATGCCAGTCGGCAGCCTCCATTGTGTCGAACACACTGTTGATATATGACCGAGGTACCGATTTATGGAAAAGATCGCTCATAGAGTTAACGAAGATCATCCGAGGCTTCTTCCAACGAAGCGGCTGCTCCAACCGCTCCGGACGAAGCGTCAAGTCGAACCCGGATTGAAATGGATGCCCCTCAGTGCCACGCCAACGCTCTGCGAAGCGTTCAGCATAGCAATTGTCGCATCCAGCGGTAATCTTCGTGCACCCGGTAACGGGATTCCACGTGGAATCGGTCCACTCGATCGAGCTTTGCTCTGCCATTGCGAGGCCCCCTCTTCCTTCGAAGAACAAATCTATGAATCGCTGCCGAATTAATCGCAAGCGCTAATCCGATTAGCGGCAGGTGGCTGCCCGTGAAGAAGCGGGGCCCCGGGTCAAGCCCGGGGAGACGAAGAGGGGGGACGGACGCGGGCCTTGTGGCGCCCCGAGTTACCTTCTGTGGCCCTGCCGAGGACCGGCGCGACCGGGTCTGCCCGCTGTTCCCCGCGATTGAGGGCAGCCCAAGAGGCTGGCGGGTTGCCGCCGGCAGGGCGGTGCGATGCGCGCCCTTCGTGGCTCCCCCTTCTCGTCATTGCGAGCCGCAGGCGAAGCAATCCATGAACTGCCCTCGCCGCTTGTCGCACTCGCAGTCCATGGATTGCCGCGTCGCCCCGGAACAAGTCCGGGCCTCCTCGCAACGACGAACGAGGGGATTTCCTACTCCCCCGCCCTCTGCCACACCCCCGCCCCATGACCCGGCGCTCTGCCCCCTCCCCTCACCCCGGCACCGACCCCGCGCCGCCGCTCAAGGTCAACAAGCGCAAGATCCCGCGGCAGGCGACCTCGGCAGTGGCGTTCGCCTTTGTCGACCTCGACTTGGCCGACGATGATCCGCTGCTCGATTTCCTGCCCTATTGCCACAAGCGGCCGCGCTCCAACTCGATTCTACCCGAGGTGCAGCGCGCCTTCGTCCTCGCGCTGGCCGAGACGGGGATCGTCAAGCAGGCGGCGGCGCGGGTGGGGAAGAGCCTCGAGGCGCTCTACAAGCTGCGCGAGCGGCCCGGGGCGGAGGATTTCCGGCGCGCCTGGGACGAGGCGCTCGGGTGGGGGGTGATGCGGCTCGAGGACTGCGCGATGGAGCGGGCGATTGCCGAGGGGATGGCGAACCCGCGCGCCAATTCGATGCTGTGCTGGGTGCTCCAGCATCGCAATGCGCACATGGTCGACGCGCGGTTGGTGAAGCCCGGCCACTGGCTCTACGAACGCATCCGCCACGATCTGACGGGGTCATGGGGCGAGGAGGACGAGGAGGAGGGAGAGGACTAGCTCGCAAGGTAGGCGACCAGCGCCTTGACCTTCTTCGATCGCCATTGCGGGGCCGGGGCGAGCAGCCAATAGGCGCGGGTGGCAGGCTCGGGCGCGCCGAGCGCGGTAAGCTGGCCAGTGCGGATCGCGCCCTCGGCCAGCGCCAGCGGCAGGATCGTGCGCCCCATCCCCGCGAGCGCGGAAGCCAGCGCCTGTCCGGGGGAGCCGGCACGGATGCAGGGGTTCAGCCCCTCGGGCAGGGCCATGCCGGGCCAGTCGATCCACGCATCGCGGTGCTCGGGCGCGGCGACGGTGACCTTCATCGCCGGGGCCAGTTGCACCCCCTGAAGGTCGCCCGGCCCGTCGACCAGCCGGATCGCGATGTCGAGGTTGGCCTCGGTGAAATCGGCATGCTCGTCCGGGGCGAGGATGTATTGCACCCCCCCTGAGTCCTTGGGCGCGCCCGCCTGGAACCGCGCGAGGCGGGGGGCGAGCCATTCGGCGTAGAACTCGCGGGGGCAGGCGATGGTGTAGCGGTCGGAGGCTTGCCCCGCCTGCATGGCGGCGACGCTCTCCTCGAAGCGCAGGAAGCCTTCGCGCAAGGGGTCGAGCCCCGCCTCGCCTTCCGGCGTGAGTTCGAGGCCCTTGGAGGTGCGGCGGAACAGGACGACGCCGAGGACGTCTTCGAGCGCGCGGATCTGCTGGCCGACGGCGGCGGGGGTGACGGCAAGCTCGTCCGCGGCGCGGGTGAAGGAAAGGTGCCGGGCGGCGGCGTCGAACACGCGCAGGGCGTTGAGGGGCAGATGGGTGCGCTTCACGCCCGTCCGATTAGGCCGGGGCGCGGATTACCGCAAGAGTCAGCCCCACCCTGCTTCAACGGGGCGTGCGGCCCTCGGCGGTTTCGGGCGCGCTGAGCGGGAAGAAGGGGATGCGCACCTCGCAGCGCGAGCCATCGGCCCGTTCGAAGGTGTAGAAGCCCTCCATCGATCCGAACGGCGTCGTCAGCGGGCAGCCGGAAACGTAGTCGTGGCTTTGTCCGGGGGTGAGGAGCGGCTGTTCGCCGACCACGCCTTCGCCGTCGACATGGTTCACCATCCCGCGCCCGTCGGTGATGCGCCAGTGCCGGGTGCGCAGGCGCATCGGCTCGTGCGAGGCGTTCTCGATGCGGATGTGATAGACCCAGAACCACTTGCCCGCCTCCGGATGCGACTGCTCCGGCAGGTAGTTGACGGCGACCCTCACGGTGACCCCGTCGGTGGTGGCGGCGTGCTGGAAGAATTCTTTCATGTCGCCCCCAAGGTTAGCGATTCTTTGCAGGGTCACAAGAGGGGCAACGCGCTTAATCCCGGCTGTGTTCCGCAACTCGGCTGATTTCGTCTATTTCATGTCAAGGCGGCCCGTGGTTGCAGCCCGAAGGGCGATGGCATAGCGATGGCGGCGATGCCCCGCGCCCTCCCCCCGCCCGTGCCCCTTGCCCGCCGCGCAGTGCTCGCGGGGATGGCGGCGGGCGTTGTCGCTGGATGCGCCGCACGGATCGGGACGTCGGGCCCCGCCGCCCCCGCCCCGCTCGCCCCGCCGGTCGATCCGGCAGCGGACCTTGCGCCCGATCTCGTCGACCTCGCCCGCTTCGATCCGCGCCTGCGGCTCGATATCCGTTATGCGACGCCCGCCAACTTCATGGGCCGGGTGCTCTACCCCGTCGCCCGCGCCGTCGCCCAGCGCCCGGTGGCCGAGGCGCTGGCGAGGGTGCAGACCCGGGCCGAGGCGGCGGGATATGGCCTCCTCATCTTCGACGCCTATCGCCCGTGGCGCATCACCCGCGCGATGTGGAAGCAGACCCCGCCCGACAAACGCGAATTCGTCGCCGACCCTGCCACGGGATCGCGGCACAACCGGGGGTGCTCGATCGACCTGTCGCTGCACCGCGGCGGGGTGGAGGTCACCATGCCCAGCCCCTATGACGATTTCACCCCGGCCGCCTATCGCAGCAACATCGCCGCCGCTCCGCAAGCCCTCGCCGCGAGCCGGATGCTGGAGCAATGGATGGTTGCCGAGGGCTTCGTGCCGCTGCCCAACGAATGGTGGCACTACGACTGGGCCGCGTGGCGGCGCTATCCGATCATGGATGTGCCGCTAGAGGCGGTGACGGCGGGGTGAGGCCGCCGGCCTGTCGCGCCTCCGCCAGCGCGGCGGGCGGGGAGTCGGCGGGGTTGTGCCTTGCCAGAAAGCCCTCAAGCGCCTCGAACCATGCCTGCGCGCTCTCGGGGGTGGAGAAGCTGTGCCCCTCGTCCTTGATCACCAGCGTCTGCGGCTTAACCGGCGCGCTGCGGGCGGCTTTCTCGAACATGTTGTACTGGCTGATCGGGACCCGCTTGTCCTTGGTGCCATGGGCGAGCAGCACGGGCCGCGAAAGCTGCCCCGCCAACCGATAGGCCGAGACCGCGTCGAGATCGGCCGCCTGATCGCCGCGCACGCGGGCAGACCACCACTTGTTGACGCGCTCGGTAAGATAGCGCCGGTCATAGCGCAGCATCTTGTTCCAGTCGGTCACCCCCGCCCAGCTGGCAGCGCAGCGGTAGCGCTCCGGATTGCGCAATACCGCCCACAAGGCCGCATAGCCGCCATAGGAGCCTCCCACCACGCACACGCGCGCAGGATCGGCGATGCCCTCTGTCACGGCCCAGTCCATCGCATCGTCGATGTCGTCCTGCATCGCCCGACCGATCTGCCCCTCGCCAAGCGCGAAGAATTCCGCGCCATATCCGCCAGACCCGCGGAAATTGGGCTGGAGCACGGCATAGCCGCGGTTGGCGAGCAGCTGCACCTCGTCATTGTATTCGAGCTTGTCGCGAATGCCGTAAGGCCCGCCGTGGGGCATGACGATCAGCGGCAGGCCCTTCGCCTCGCGACCGCGCGGCAGGGTGAGATAGGCGCGGATCTTGGTTCCATCGCGGGCGGTGTATTGCACGGGCCGGGGCGCGGCGAGCGCCCTGACGTCGATCGAAGGGCGGTACTGCGAGATTTCATCCATGCGCGCGGCAGCCGGATCATAGAGGTAGAGCACCCCCGGATCGCTCTCGTTGCCGGCATAGACGAGCATCCGCCGATCATCCTCGGACCGGCTCACCACCCACACCTCGTCCACGCCCAGCGCCTTCCTGAGCGCGCGGTCGCGCTTGGCGAGTGCGGGATCGAACCAGTGCACCTCGTCGCGGTCCGCGGTGTAGAAGGCGGCGAAGGGCTTGCCATCCCTGAGGCTGACGCTGTCGATGTCCCAATCGGGATGTTCGAAGATCGTCGCGATGGCCTGGCGGTTGGCGAAATCGAAGCGCCTGAGACCGACGCGGCCGTTGTCCCCGGCGGACAGGACATAGCCTTCGTTCGAGCCGCCGATGATCTGCAAGGCGTCCCAGTATTTTTCGGACCCGTCCCCCTCCTTGATCCGGGCGACCAGCTTCAGGTCTTCGCCCGGCCCCGCGCGGTAGTAGACCAGCTGGCGGCCGTTCTGCCAGCCGGTGCCCATGCGCACCACGCCGGCATCGTCGGCGGTCCAGTCCCATACGCCCTCGCGCGGTTCCTGCACGGTGGATATCCGGGCCTTGCCGCCAAGCTCATGGCGCAGCACCGAAGGATAATCGTAGATCGTCTTCTGCATCGCGACGAGGATATGCGAGCCGTCCTTGGCGACATGGATGACGTTGTCGCCCTCCACCACGTTGCTCTTCGCAAAGAGGCTGGTCATCGTCCCGGTGGCGATCTCGATAAGGATGAGGCGGGTGTAGCGCACCTCCTCGTCCATGAAGGTGCCGGGGGTGGAAACCGCGAGCAGCAGCTTGTCGTTGCCGACCCAGCGGTACCAGTCGAGTTCGTTCGAGGGGTCGGTGTAGAAGGCGCGCACCACCTTGCCGCTGTCGAGGTTGGTGATGACGAACTGCGTCTGGCTGTTGGAATAGCGGATGAAGGACAGCACGTTGCCGTCCGGGGAAAGCTGCGCGTTCCAGAACGCGGGCCTTTCGGCAAAGGCGGCGGCGGTGATGCGCGGCGGCGGAGCGTCGGCGGCGGGCGGGGAATGGGAGGCGTCCTGCGCGGCGGCGGGCACGATCCCCGGCGAGAGGCCGGCGGCAAGCGCAAGGGTCCACGCCAGTGCGGCGATACGGCTCATATCCATCAAGCTTGCGCCCCCGCGCTATTCCGTTCCTGCGATTCGACTAGCCTATGATTTCAGAACGGAATAGCAAGCAGATTGCGGCGTGCTGCTAGCGCCGAAGCGTGGGCCTCACCCCTTCGCCAGCAGTTCCTCGATCTGGCCGAGGCGTTCCTTGCCGAAGAACATTTCGCCCTCCCCTTTGGGGCCCACGAACATCGTCGGAATGCCGAAAGCGCCGCGCGCGACCGCCGCGTCTGTGTTCGCGGCAAGGCCCTGCTTTACGGCGTCGGTCTGGGCGCGGGCGAAGAGGTCGGCGGCATCGAACCCGGCTTCGCTCAGCGCGGCGCCGATCGCTTGCGGAGAGGCGATGTCGAGCCCCTCCTCCCAGATCGGACGCAGCAGCGCCTCGGCGAACTGCACCCCCCGCCCATCCTGATCGGCGGCGAACAGCATCCGCTGGAGCAGGATCGAGTTGAACGGGAAGGCCGGGTGGAGGCGATATTTGGTCAGGCCGTGCTTGGTAATGAAACGCTGCATTTCGAGCATCGCGTATTCGTTCTTGCCCTTCACCTCGGCGTCGCGGATCATCGGCGGGGCGTTGCCGGTGAGCTTGTGCATCCCGCCGAGGAAGACGGGGATCACATCCAGCTCCGCCTCGTAGCGATCGAGCAATTCGCGCAGCGGCCACCAGATCAGGTAGGCATTGGGGCTGACGAAATCGAAGACGAGTTCAACGCGCTTGGCCATCGGGCGTGCTCCTCAAATGCCCGCCGCCGCGAGCGCCTGGTCCATGTCTTCGGTGAGGTCGGCGATGTCCTCGAGCCCCACGTTGATCCGCAACAGCCCCTCGGTCACGCCCATCGCCGCGCGGGCCTCTTCGCCCATGTTGGCATGGGTGGTCGAGGCCGGGTGGCACATCAGCGAGCGCGCGTCGCCGATGTTGTTCGAGATGTCGACCAGCTTCAGCGCATCGAGGATCGCAAAGGCGCGCGCACGGGTGCCCACATCGAGCGCGAAGATCGGCCCCGTCGCATCCATCTGCGCGAGCGCGAGATTGTGGCGCGGGTGGCTCGGCAGGCCCGGATGGAGCAGGTGCCCGCCGGCCTTGACGATGCGCGGTTCGAGGAATTCGCCCAGCATCACCGCGCTCTTGCTCTGCGCAAAGGCGCGCAAGGGAAGCGTCTCCAACCCCTTCATCACCACCCAGGCGTTGAAGGCAGACAGAGTGGGCCCGGTGTTGCGCTGGAACGGCATCAGCACCTCGTCGATCCACTGCTTGCTCGCGCAGATCGCACCGGCCAGCACGCGGCCCTGCCCGTCCATGAGCTTGGTCGCCGAGTAGGCCACCACGTCCGCGCCGAACTGCATCGGGCGCTGGAGCACGGGCGAGGCGAAGGCATTGTCGACCACAGTGGTGATCCCGTGCGCGCGGGCAAGGCCGCAGACATGGGCGAGATCGACGATGTCGAGCGTGGGGTTGGCCGGGGTCTCGAAGAAGAACACCTTGGTGTTGGGGCGGATGGCCGCCTCCCAAGCGGCGTTTTCGGCGCTGTCGATGATCGAGACCTCGATCCCGAACTTCGGCAGCAATTGATCGCACAGCCAGCGGCAGCTGCCGAAAGCGGCGCGCGCGGCAACGACATGGTCGCCGGTCTTGAGCTGGCAGAGCAAGGCCGCGGTCATTGCCGCCATGCCGCTCGCCTGAGTGCGGCAGGCCTCGGCCCCCTCCATCAGCGCGATGCGTTCCTCCAGCATGGCGACAGTCGGGTTCTGGAGGCGCGAATAGGTCATGCCCTGCGCCGTGCCGGCGAACCTGTCGGCGACGGTCTGGGCGTCGTCGTAGGTGTAGCCCGAGGTGAGGAACAGCGCCTCGCTCGTCTCGCCGTGTTCGGAACGCCAGGTGCCGCCGCGCAGCGCCTTGGTTGCAGGGCGCCAGTTTGCGGTGGCGGCGCGGTCCATGCCGGTGGTCTTCTTCATGGGGCGCGTCTCTAGGACGCCAGCAGCCCGCCCGCAAGCAGGCCTTGATACGCCGTCTCGCCATGGCCGACCGCAGCGAGCATCGCCGCGCCTTCAACCGCGGCGAGCAGGAAACGCGCGCCGCCTGCGGGATCGGGATCGCCTTCGGGCATCTGCGCCTCGAGCCAGGCGAGAAGCTTGTCGACCATCGCCTGCGCCGCACTGCGGAAGCCGGGCAGATCGCGCGCCGAGCCGCCGACGATCTCCCACCAGAGCATCTGGAAGGGCTGCATCGCCGCATCGCCGTTCTGCGCAAGCAGCCCGGCGAGCAGCTCTGCACGGGTCGCGGGCCGGGGACCGGCCGCCAGCGCGGCATCGAGCATCGCGGCGTACACCCCGGCGATGTGGTCGAGCAGGTCCGCGATCAGCGCCTCCTTCGAGCCGAAATGGTAGATCAGCATGCGGTCGGAGGTGCCCGCCGCCTTGGCCAGCGGCCGCAGGCTCGCCTGCGCCAGCCCCTCGGCCATGACATGCGCCATCAGCTGCGGGAGAAGGGTTTCCTTCGACATGGCGGGTTTTTTGGCAGGTGGGCTCATGAGAGGCTTGTAGCGGTCGCAACATCGCGCTACAAGCCGACGTAGCAGTCGCTACATATCGAAAGGAAATCCCCAATGTCCGAAACCCTCACCCCCTTCCTTGCGCTCGCCGGTGGCGGGCTGGTGTTCGGTATCGCCGCGATCGTGGCGATCGCCTTGCGCCCCGGCGCTCCGGGCAGTGCGCTGATCGCGGGCGCGCTGTCGGCAGGCTTTGCCGCCTTCACAGCTGTCACCATCGCCGCCGAGGGCGTCGTCCCGGTCATCCTCAACCACACCAGCAACCTGTGGGGCGTGCAGGTGTGGTGGGACCTCCTGTTCTCGCTGTCGGTCGCCTTCTTCCTGATCCTTCCGCGCGCGCGGGCGGTGGGGATGAAACTGATGCCGTGGACGATCTTCGTTCTCGCCACCGCCAGCATCGGCCTGCTCGCCATGGCCGCACGGCTGTTCTGGCTGGAGAATGCGGGCCGGCAGGCGCCCGAGAGGAGCGCGGCGGCGGCATAAACCTGCTTGCGCCTGCGGCTGCGCGTGCCTAATCGCGCAGCCGCATGGCCGAGGCGCACCTCTCCCCCTCCCCCGCCGCCGCGACCCCGCCGCACCGCCCGCGCGATCCGCTGGTGTGGGTCGCCGCGCTGACCGGCCTGTTCGCCCTGCTGACCGGCTGGCGACTGGGCATCCCCACCATCGAGTATTTCGACGAGGTCCACTACGTCCCCGCCGCGCGCGAGATGCTGGCCGCCTTCACCGAAGGCGCGGGCGCCTATCGCAACCGTGAACACCCGCTGCTGGCGAAGGAGCTGATCGCGCTCGGCATGTGGGCGCTGGGCGACAATCCGCTGGGCTGGCGGATCGTGCCTTGGCTGTGCGGCGTGCTCGCCCTGTTCGCGAGCATGCGCGCGCTGTGGCACGCGAGCGGGGACCGCTTCGCCACGCTCACCTTCGGGGTGCTGGTGGCGACCGGGTTCCAGCTCTTCATCCACGCCCGGATCGCGATGCTCGACATGGTGATGGTCGCCGCGCTGGCGGTGGGCGCGTGGAACTTCGCCGCCGCCTGCGCCCAGCCGGAGCAAGGGCGCTGGCGGCTGGCGCTGACCGGCATCGCCATCGGCTGCGCGCTGGGGGCGAAGTGGAACGCGATCCCGCTGGCGATGGCGCCGGGGATCATCTTCTTCATCGCCCGCGCCTTTGCCGGACGCCGCCGCCTGATCTGGAGCCGCCGCGGCGCGCCGGTGCCCGGCGTAACGTTGGCGGAGGCCTTCGTGTGGCTCGGGATCGTGCCCTTGCTGGTCTACGCCGCGACCTTCGTCCCCGGCTATTGGCTGGCCGAGCCGTTCCACCCCTCCCCGCTTGCGGAAAAGGGGTTGATCGGGCTGCACCAGGAGATCTTCGACCTCCAGAGCCAGCTCATGACCCCGCACCGCTACATGAGCACCTGGGACCAGTGGGTGCTGAACACGCGGGGGATCTGGTATCTCTACGAGCCTATCGACGGGGCGCAGCGGGGCGTGCTGCTGGTCGGCAATCCGCTGACGATGTGGCTGGGGCTGCCGGCGCTGGCGTGGTGCCTGCTCGCCGGGGCATGGCGGCGCAATCCGGCGCGCCTTGCCGCGGCGCTTGGGTATGCGCTGAGCCTCGGCCTGTGGCTCGTCGCACCCAAGCCGGTGCAGTTCTATTATCACTACTTCGTGCCGAGCTTCTTCCTGCTGGCGGCCCTCGCCCTGACGGCGAGCGACCTCAGGCGGCTGCCCTATGGCACGTGGCTGGCGCTCGCCATCCCCGCCGCCTCGGCGGGCGTGTTCGCGTGGTTCTTCCCGATCATCGCCGCCCTGCCGCTCAAGGGCTCGCAGAGCTTCATCACCTGGATGTGGATCGAAGGGTGGATGTGAACTGCCTCGTCATTGCGAGCGCAGCGAAGCAATCCATGGCCTAACCGTTCAAGCTGAAGAACAGGTCGCGCCATTCGGGGTTTTCGGCCTCGATAAGCGCAATCTTCTTTGGTCGCGAACCACCCTTGATCTGCTTTTCGCGCGCAATGGCATATTCCATCGTCGCGTGCAGTTCGTACCAGACCAGACGCTTGCAGCCATATCTCTCGGTGAATCCCTCAACCACGCTCTCCCGATGCTGCCATGTGCGCTGCGGCAGATCGGAGGTCACCCCGAAGTAAAGCGTGCCGTTCTTGTGGTTGGCCATCATGTAGACGGCAGGCTGTAAATCTGAGGAACGCGCCATGGATTGCTTCGCTATGCTCGCAATGACGAAACTGCCTCAGAATCGCCCCCACACGAAGCGGCTCGACAGGGCGTAGTTCCACACCGAGCCGACCACGATCCCGGCCAGCGCGGCGAGTGCCCACAGCAGGCCCTGCCCTTCGAGGAAGGTCGCGATCGCGACATTGGCGAAGGCTCCGATCGCGCAGGTGGCGATGAAGCCGAGCCACCCGCGCAGCAGCGCCAGCGCGCCCGTCAGCCGCTTGTCGCGGTAGGTGAGGTAATTGTTGAGCCAGAAGTTGAAGCTCATCGCCACCAGCACCGCCGCGGTCTGGGCGATGGCGAACCTTTCGCCGAGCACGAACAGCAGCAGGCTGAGCACCGCGAAGTGGACGACAACGCCCAATGCGCCGACGGTGCCGAACAGGGCGAAGCGGGTCGGGATCACCTTGCCAAGCGTCTTGTCATAGAGCCCGGCGAGGAAATCGAACAGGATTGCGCGGTCCAGCTTGCTTTCTCCTTCGCGGCGGGCCGCAAAATTGAGCGGGAATTCCTTGACCCGCATGGTGGTATCTGACGTCGCGAGCAGATCGAGGAGGATCTTGAACCCGATCCCCGACAGGCGCGGCACCAGCGCGCGGGCGGCGCTGGCGGGCAGCATGAAATAACCGCTCATCGGATCGGTAAGGTCAACCCCGGTGATCTTGCGGGCGAGCGCATTGGCATATGTCGAGAGCTTCTCGCGCTCGGGCGCGGCCCAGTCGGCGGTGCTGGCGCCGGCGGTGAAACGGCTGGCGACGCAGATGTCGGCCTCGCCGGACTTGAGCGCGGCGAGCATGCCGGGGAGCAGCGCGGGATCGTGCTGATGGTCGGCGTCCATCACCGCCACATATGGCGCGGCGGTGGCGCAGAACCCCTCGATGGCGGCGCTGGCGAGGCCGCGGCGCCCGATGCGCTGGATCACCCGCACCCGCGTGTCGGTGAGCGCCAGCGCGCGCGCCTCGTCCGCCGTGCCGTCGCGGCTGTCATCGTCGACGATGATCACTTCCCACACCGCCGCGCCGCCAATCGCACGGGCGATCCGCTCGACCAGCGGGGCAAGATTGCCCCGCTCGTTCAAGGTCGGGAGAATGATCGCGAGGTCGAGCGACATGGCCCTCAGAGCCGCTCCCGCACCGCCGCCCCAATCGCCGCCGTGCCGTGGCTGCCGCCGAGGTCGCCGCCGAGGAACCCGTCGGCGAGCGCGCGGGCGACTGCCGCCTCGATCCGCGCGGCCTCGGCCTCGCGCCCGAAGGAGTGGCGCAGCATCATCGCCGCCGACAGGATCGTCGCCATCGGGTTGGCCTTGCCCTGCCCCGCGATATCGGGCGCAGATCCGTGGATCGGTTCATAAAGGCCGAAGGTACCGTGGTCGGTCTCGCGTTCGCCCAGCGAGGCGGAGGGCAAGAGGCCGATCGAGCCGACCGCCGCACTCGCAAGGTCGGACAGGATATCGCCGAACAGGTTGCCGGTCAGCACCACGCCGAAGCGGTCGGGGTGGCTGACGGTCTGCATCGCGGCATTATCGACATACATGTGTTCGAGCGCGACGCCCGGATACTCCGCCGCGATCTCGATCACCACGTCGCGCCACAGCTGGCTGGTTTCGAGCACGTTGGCCTTGTCGACGCTGGTGAGCTTCTGCCCCGAAGCCGCCGCCGCGCGGAACGCGACATGGGCGATGCGGCGCACTTCGCTTTCCGAATAGGACATCGCGTCCCATCCCTCGCGCTCGCCCGTGTCGGTCACGCGCTGGCCCTTGGCGCCGAAATAGACGTCGCCCGTGAGTTCGCGCACGATCAGCATGTCGAGCCCGCCTGCAATATCCGCGCGCAGGGGCGAGAGGTGTTCAAGGCCCGCGAACACCCGCGCCGGGCGCAGGTTGGCAAACAGGCCGAGGTGCTTCCTGAGGCCAAGGATCGCCTGTTCGGGCCGCAGATGCCGCTCCAGCGCGTCGCAGGTGGGATCGCCCACTGCGCCGAACAGGATCGCGTCGGCCTCGCGCGACATGGCGAGGGTCTCCTCGGGGAGCGGATGGCCGTGGCGGTGATAGGCCGCCCCGCCGACATCGCCCTCGAACAGCACGAGGCCCGGCAGGGCGAGGCTTTCCAGCACCGCGACCGCCTCTGCGGTGACCTCCGGGCCGATCCCGTCACCGGGCAGGACTGCAATCTTCATCTGTCTCGCTCACCCCATGCGCGCCAACCGTTCGGTCAGCAATCTGCGCGCGCCCATAACATCGCGTCTGTCCCCTGCAAGCAGGTAGTGCGCAATGCGGCGTTCGAGCACCGCCAGCGCGGCGAGCTGGGCGGGAAGATCGGGCGCGGGCGGCGGCGGGTTTCCGCCATAGCCGAGCTCGGACAGGAGCAGCGTTTCATAGGCGATCAGCCCGCTCACCCAACCGCGCGCCGACGGAGCGATGGCAATGGCTTCGAGCAGCGCATCGAGCGCCTGATGAAGGCCGGGATAGGGCTGGCGTTCGGGGAGTGCGACGGCGGTGAGCGCGCAAGCCCACTGCATTGCGGCGGCAGGCAGCGGCTCGGTGATCAGCGCCGCGCGCGAATGTTCGAGCTCTGCCCGGGCGAAGGGAAGCTGGCTGCCGGGCCGGGTTGTGAACTCCGCCGCGACCCGGTTGCCCGGCACCAGCGCTGCGCGCATGTGTCGCCCGCGCCCGCCCGCGACATAGGCCGCCACCAGCCCGCGCCCCTCGGTCAGCAGGCGCACCATCACCCCGGTCTCGCCCTGCGGCCGGACGGCGAGCACGATTGCCGAGCCGCCCGCGCTCATCTGCGGGCGCTCATTTGCCGGGCGCCAACCCCAGCTGCGCCTCGACGAATTCGGCCTGCTTGCGGAAGTAGAACAGCTGGTTTTCGAGCTTGCGCCAGCCGTGACCTTCATCCGGGATGCGGATGAAGGGCGCATCGATCCCGTTCGCGCGCAGGGTCTTCACCATCACCTCGGTCTCGTAGATGTCGATGCGCGGGTCGACCACGCCGTGCGAATAGAGCACCGGCACGGTGATCCGGTCGGCCTTCCGGATCGGCGAATTGACCTTGTAGAACTCGCGCCACTTGGCTTGCGTTATATCGCCGTATTCGATCCGGTCGGCGGCCTTCAGGGCGGGGCTGGCGACTTCGAGCGCGGTGATCCAGTCGGCAACCCCGAACAGCGCAATCCCGGCGGCGAATTCGCCCGGGTGTTCGGCGAGCACCGCGTTGACCATGTAGCCGCCATAGGAGCCGCCCATCACCGCGGCGCGGGCACCGTCGATCAACCCGTCCTTCGCCAGCGCCGCCTTGAGGTCGACAAGGTCGCGCACCGAATCGAGCCGCTTCTCGCGATCATCGAGGGTCGAATAGGTCCGCCCCAGCCCGGTCGAGCCGCGCACATTGGGCTGGAACACCGCCACCCCGCGTCCGGCGTGATACTGGGCGACGGGCGAGAAATAGGCTGCGCTCTGCCCCGAGGGGCCGCCGTGGACGTCGAACAGCACCGGCGGCGCCCCGGCCCCGCGCGCTGCGCCTGCGGGGAGGTAGAGCAAGCCCTGCAGTTCCACTCCGTCGCGCGCTGTGTAGCGCACCACTTGCGGACGGATCAGCCGCGCCGGATCGAGCCCTGCGAGCACGGGCGCGAACACCTCGCGCGCCGTGCCGCCTGCCGGATCCACCAGCCAGATCGCGCCGGGCGTCGCCCAGCCGTTGACGGTCACCGCCAGCCGCGCCGGCGCGCCGGCGCAGTCGAGCCCGTACTTGCCTTCCGGAAGGGCCGGCATCGCGAGCGCGGCTCCTGCGGCAAGGTTCCAGCCCCTGAGCGTGTCGAACCCGTCGCGGTTCTCGGTCCAGAACAGGTATTCGCCCTTGTCGCCGCACAGTTCGATGTTCTCGACATCGGCCTTCTCGGCAACGCCGGGGGCGACGACGTCGAGCTCGCCGGTGGCAACGGTGTAGCGGGTCAGCGCGCCGAATTCGCGCGCCTCGTTGCTGGAGAAATAGACCGCGGCCGAATCCGGCGTCCAGGCAAACCCGCCCAATGTGTGGCTGGCGCGCTTGGCGACCGGGGGCTTGGCGATGGGCTTCAGCGCCTTGGTGCCAAGATCGAGGAGGTAGAGGTTGTCCGCATCCTCGCCGACGATGTCGGTGACCAGCGCATACTTGCCGTCGGGCGAGATCGACTGGGCGACAAGGCCGAGCTCGGATTGCACGATCAGCTCGCTCTTGCCCCCCAGCGTGCCGCGGTAGATATCGAACACGCCGGTGCCGCGCGCGGTGGAGGCATAGACGTAGCTGCCATCAGCGGCGAAATCGCCGAAAGAGCGGAAGTCGCCGCGCTGGGCGGGGAGGACCGAGGTCTCCTGCCGACCATCGGCGGAGATGGTGAAATAGCCCGGCTGCTCGTTGCCGTCGCGGTCGGCGGAGTAGAACAAGGCGGTGCCGTCAGGCGTCCAGATCGGCGCGCCCACCCCGGTGCGATAGGTCAGCTGGCGCGGGGCGCCGCCTGCCGCGGGCATGATCCACAGCTCGTTCTGGCCAGTGATGTCCCAGGCAAAGGCGATCTGCGTGCCATCCGGCGAAAGCCGCGCAGCCCCGGCGCCGCCCGCCAGCAGGAAGCGGGCGATATCGGCCGGGTATTCTCCCGCCCGCCCGATCGTCACCCGCGCGCCATCCGGCTCGATCGCCTCAATCGAGAGGTCCGCGCCCTTGGCGCCGCCGAAGCTTTCGGCCTTTTCCTGAGCATGGGCGGCGGCCGGCAGCAGGCAGAGCGCCGCAGCCGAAGCGAGAAGCGAGATACGGATCATGGAACGATGGCCCCCGGGAAAGCGAAATGGTCGCGAAGCCCGGCAGCTTAGCGGCACGCCCCGCTGGCGCAATCCCGCAAACGGGGCCGCAAATGGCGAGGTGCGGTTACTTCCCCGCCGCCGCTTCAAGTGCGGCAAGCCGCGCCTCGAGCGCATCGGCCTGCTCGCGCGCCTTCTGGGCCATGGCCTTGACCGTCTCGAACTCCTCGCGGGAGACGAAATCGATCCCCCCCATCGCCTCACGCAGGCGTTCGCGCGCGCTTTCGCGGGCTTCGCGGGTCATGCCCGCCATGGTCCCCGCGGCGCTGTTGGCAAGCTTGACGAGGTCGGCGATGATCGGGTTCTGGCTTTGCATTCTCGTCTTTTGGGGAGGCTTGCCCTGAAGTGCAAGCCTCCTCCTCGCTCATGCGATCTGAAGATCGCGTCGCTGCGGGCGCGCGGTCGCGCTTGCGGACGGCTGAAGCCGTCCGATCAGCGCAAAATCGCCCCTGTCTTCAAAACTCGACCCGGGTTGCCGCGCCGTCGCCCGAGGTCTTCCCGCCATCGGGGTTGACGACGATGAACTGGTAATTGAGCGCCGCGGCAAAGCACAGCCACGCCAGATAGGGCAGCAGCAGCAGCCCCGCCGCGCGCCGAACCCGCAGCACCAGCGCCAGCGCGATCAGCAGGCTGGCGATGCCGAAGCCCAGCACCATCAGCCCGGCAAGCATCTCCTGCATCCCGAAGAACACCGCGGTCCAGCTCTGCGTCACCAGAAAGTGCACCGCGAACACGCCGAGCGCCGCCCCCCGCCCCGGTGCGCCCCACGCGCTTGCCAGCAGGGCAAGGGCAATGCCGATCAGCACGAACAGCACGCTCCACACGATCCCGAAGATCATCGGCGGGGGATAGATCGCGGGCTTTTCGAGCCCGGCGAACCATGCCGTGTCCGGGCCGCCCAGCTGGCCTGCGGCAAACCCGATCAGCAGCACCAGCGGCACCATGAACAGCGCCCAGCGCAGGAAGCTGGCGCGCAGCTGGGCGGGGGAAGCAAGCACGTTCATCTCTCGCGGGTCTCCGGCAGGAAGGCACGTCGCGTTACCAGAGCCGCGCGCGATCGCCAATGTCGGGACGCCGGCAGGACAGGATTTCACCCCGCCCTGTCCCGCTCCGGGTCGCAGCACCTGCTCCCGCCGAGGGCTCGTGCGAAAAATGTGGTGAAATTTGGGCACAACGTCACGAAACGCTTTGGGGTCTGGCAATGTGTCTGCTAGATGCTGCCACATTCCTGCCGTGATTCGTAGGCGCGTTGGCGGCAGGAGGATTGAATAACGCGCTGTTGCTCATCATTCCCGGCCCTGCCGGACCCATAGGGGAAATGACCATGAAGAAGATCGCTCTCGTCGCCGTTGCCGGCCTCGCCCTCGCCACCGCCGCCTGCTCGAAGCCGGCTGAAGAAGCTTCGACCGAAGCCGACGCGATGGCTGTTGCCGAAGAGCCGATGGCTGTCGAAACCCCGGCCGCTGACGCCACCGCCGACGCCATGGCTGCCGAAACCCCGGCCGCTGAAGAAACCCCGGCTGCCGAGTAATCGCTAAGCGATTGCCGGGCCTGACCCAGCGTCAGGCGCCAGGTTAAGAAAGGCCGGTAGCAACTGCGGTTGCTGCCGGTCTTTTCTTTTGTGCGTTATCCGCGCGTCGCGCTCAGCAGGAATTCGACATTGCCCTGCGGACCGGTGATCGGGCTGTTCGCAATGCCCTGCACCGTCCAGCCGAGCCCCTCGATCCACCCGCGCACCTCCTCGCACACCCGCGCATGCAGCGCCGGATCGCGCACCACCCCGCCCTTGCCGACCTCCTCGCGCCCCACCTCGAACTGCGGCTTGATGAGCGCGACCAGCTGGCACTGCGGCGCCGCCAGCCGGAGCGGGACGTCGAGCACCTTGGCCAGGCTGATGAAGCTCGCATCGCACACCACCCAGTTGCAGGGGCGATCAATATGTTCGGGCGTGAGTAGCCGGGCGGAGAGTTGCTCCAGCACGGTGACGCGCGGGTCCTCGCGCAGTTTCCAGGCGAGCTGGTTGGTGCCGCTGTCGACGCAGAACACGTGGGCCGCGCCGTGGCTCAGCAGCACATCGGTAAAGCCCCCGGTGGACGAGCCGATATCCATCGCCGTCGCCCCCGCCGGATCGAGCCCGAAGTGCTCGATCGCGTGCGCCAGCTTGATCCCGCCCCGGCTGACCCACGGATGATCGCGCCCGCGCACGTCGAGCGCGGCGTCCTCGGCAATCTGATGCCCCGGCTTGTCGATCTTGGTTTCGCCGGCAAACACCAGTCCCGCCATCACCAGGGCCTGCGCCCGCGCGCGGCTTTCGGCGAGGCCGCGCTCGACCAGCAACTGATCGACGCGCCGCTTTTGCGGCTTGGGTGTGGGAGGCGGACGTTCAGGCATGGACAATTGCGGCCCCTAGCGCGCAAAGTGAGGGGATGAAAGCTGCTCTGCCTGTTCTCGCCCTCGCCGCACTGGCGGCCTGCGTGCCCGCGTCCAAGGCTCCCGCGCCCGCGCCTGCCCCCATCGCCCGCCCCGCCCCAGCGACAACGCGCCCTGCGCCCGCCGCGCCGCTTCCTGCCGCGCCCGGCGCTGGCTGGATGGACGCCGCGCTGACGCCGGGGGCGTGGCGCTATCAGGACTTCGGGCCAGGAATGGGCAAGCGGTCGCTGTTCGAGTTTGCTGGCGGGACGGAGTATTTCGGCCTCGACTGCGTCACCTATCCCAACGGGCCGGAGATCCTGTTCACCCGCACCGGCAGGCCCGCTAGGCCCAACCTGACGATGACGATCCGCACCGAGACCATGGATCGCGCGCTTGCAGCCCAGCGGGGCGGCGCGCAGATGATCGGCGTGGCGGTGCCGGCCAGCGACCCGCTGCTCGATGCGATGGCGCTGTCCAAGGGGCGGTTCGCCGTGGAGGTCGAAGGCGAGGTGCCGCTCTACATCCCCAGCCATGCCGAGGTCAGCCGGGTGATCGAGGATTGCCGCTAGTCTTTGCCCGCGTGCCCGCCTTAAGCGGGCACGTCCTTGATGCTGTTTCGATCCCTGCGGGATCGAGCACCTGCGGCTCGCGCGCGTGCGCTCGCGGCCGCTGCGCGACCGAACCCGCGATTACCTCACCCCGATTCCATACATTAATATCCACAGGTTCATGCACAGCCTGTCCACAAGCCGCCGCCGCAACGAAAAACGCCCGGGGAGAACCCCGGGCGCCTTCAGCCGCATTCCTGTGCGGCGGGATGAGAGTATGACGCGGGAAAAGATTTATACAAGTCTTGTAGAACGCCCCCCCATGATTCACATTGCTCCCCGAGGCCAGCGGCGAACGCGGCTCTCGGCCCCCGGTGATGCGGCGGGTCTGGCTCACAAGCGCGAAAGGAGGTGATCCGATGTCTCATGGTTCAGTAGCGAGGTCGGTGAAGATCCCTACGGAGCATACTCGGTAATCCTCTTGCCAAGTAAGGCTTCGTGAGCGGCACTTCCGGCCGCTGACCATGTCAAGGGCGTTTCCCCACCCCCCAACAAGGATTGGCGGGCAGGAAACGCCCTTTTCATTTGCGCTTTTGTATTGCGTCCTCGCCTCCGCGAGGACGTCCTCGCTAGACGTCCTCCGCTTCGCTCCGGACCCGCTGCGGCTCGGCCGCGTGGCCTCGCGGTCGCTTGGCGACCGATGATCGCAGCAGGTGGGCCTCAGCCCGCTCGCCCTCAATGCTGATCCAAGCGGCTCGCGCGCGTGCGCTCGCGGTCGCTTAGCGACCGATTATCTTGCCCAACACTGATCTTGCCCTGTGCCTCTGGCAGGATTAGGCGCACTTCCATGCAACTCACCCGCCTTCCCCATCCCTCGCCCACCCCCGCCGCCACCCGTGAGAGCCTGATCGCCGATCCGGGCTTTGGAACCGTGTTCACCGATCACATGGTGACCATCGACTACGACGAAGCCGCCGGCGGCTGGCAGACCCCGGTGCTCGGCCCGCGCCAGCCGATCCCGCTCGATCCGGCGGCGAGCGTGCTGCACTATGCGCAGGAGATCTTCGAGGGGCTGAAGGCCTATCGCCATCCCGACGGCGCGCTCGGCCTGTTCCGGCCAGACGCCAACGCCGCGCGCTTCAACGCCTCGGCCGAGCGGCTGGCCATGCCTGCCCTTCCCGAAGAGCTGTTCCTCGGCGCGATCGCTGCGCTGCTGGAAGTGGACGGCGACTGGTATCCGGCGGTCGAGGGCGGATCGCTGTACCTCAGACCCTTCATGATCGCGACCGAGGCCTTCCTCGGCGTGCGCCCGGCGAAGAAATACAAGTTCATCGTCATCGCCTCGCCGGCCGGCAATTACTTCAAGTCGGGCGCCAAGGCGGTGAGCATCTGGATTTCCGACTACACCCGCGCCGCGCCCGGCGGGACGGGCGCTGCCAAGTGCGGGGGCAACTACGCCGCCAGCCTCGTGCCCACGGGGCAAGCCTTCGCCAAGGGCCACGATCAGGTGCTGTTCCTCGACGCGGTCGAGAAACGCTGGGTCGAGGAGCTGGGCGGCATGAACCTGTTCTTCGTCTTCGCCGATGGCACCGTCATCACCCCGCCGCTGACCGGCACGATCCTGCCCGGCATCACCCGCAACAGCCTGATCGCGCTGCTGGAGGAACAGGGCCTCAAGGTTTCCGAGGCCCCCTACTCCATCGACCAGTGGCGCGAGGATGCGGCCAGCGGCCACCTGATCGAGGTGATGGCCTGCGGCACCGCGGCGGTCGTCACCGCGGTCGGCAAGGTCGCTGGACCCGACGGCGAGTTCACCATCGGCGCAGGCGGCATCGGCCAGACCACCGCCAAGCTGCGCGAGACGCTGGTGGGCATCCAGACCGGCCAGATCGCCGACACCCACGGCTGGGTGACGCGGATGTGATATCCGTCGCCGCGCTCTACCAGTTCACGCCCTTCCCCGATCCTGCCGCCCTGCAAGCCCCGCTTCTGGCGGCGTGCGAGGGCGCGGGCGTGAAGGGCACGCTGCTGCTCGCGCGCGAGGGGATCAACGGGACGATCGCGGGCACGCCCGAGGGGCTGGACGCGGTGCTCGCCCACATCCGCGCGCTGCCGGGGTGCGCTGCGCTCGACGTGAAGTTCTCCGGCGCGCCGCAGATCCCGTTCCACCGGATGAAGGTGCGCGTGAAGCGCGAGATCGTCACCATGGGCCAGCCCGATATCGACCCCACCCTGTCGGCGGGGCACTATGTCGATCCCCATGACTGGAACGCCCTGATCGCCGATCCCGATTGCCTCGTGATCGACACCCGCAACGACTACGAAGTCGCCGTCGGCACGTTTGCCGGGGCGGTCGATCCGGCCACGCCCACCTTCCGCGATTTTCCCGCATGGTTCCGCGAACATCGCGAGGCGTTGCTCGAAGGCAAGACCAAGGTCGCGATGTTCTGCACCGGCGGCATCCGCTGCGAGAAATCGACCGCCTTTCTGCGCTCCGAGGGTGTGGAGGAAGTCTATCACCTCAAGGGCGGCATCCTGAAATATCTCGAACAGGTGCCTGAGGATCAAAGCCTGTGGCAGGGCGAATGCTTCGTCTTCGATGAACGCGTGACAGTGCGCCACGGCTTGAAGCAAGGCACCTTCCAGCTATGCCGCGCCTGCCGCCGTCCGCTGGACGACACGACGCTCGCCCATCCGGACTATGAGGAAGGCGTGAGCTGCCCGGCCTGCATCCACGAACGCAACGCAGAACAACGCGCCGGTTATGCCGAGCGCCAGCGGCAGGAAGCACTCGCCCGGGCGCGCGGTGAATTGCACGTCGGTGCGGTTCGCAAACCCGTGCCGTGAGCCAGCCGCCCGTCCTCTATTCCTTCCGCCGCTGCCCCTATGCGATGCGGGCGCGGATGGCGCTGTGGGTGGCCGGGGTGACGGTGGAGCTGCGCGAGGTGAAGCTCGCCGCCAAGCCGCCCGCGCTCCTCGCCGCGAGCGCCAAGGGGACGGTGCCGGTGCTGGTGCTTCCCGATGGAACCGTGATCGACCAGAGCCTCGCCATCATGCGCTGGGCGCTAGCGCAGGCCGACCCGGAAGGCTGGCTGGCAGGCGAGGAGCCCGCGTTGGTCGCGGCCAATGACGGGGTGTTCAAGCACCACCTCGACCGGGCGAAATATCCCGGCCGGTATGACGAGGATGGCGTGACCGACCACCGCGCCGAAGCCCTCGCGCTGCTGGCACCGCTGGAGGAACGGCTGACGCACGCAGCGTTTCTCGCCGGCGCAACGCGGGGCTTCACCGACATTGCCCTGTTCCCCTTCATCCGCCAGTTCGCCGCGATTGACGCTGCGTGGTTTGCCGCCCAGCCCCTGCCGCGGTTGCAAGGCTGGCTCGATGGGCTGCTGGCGTGCGATCTGTTCGGCGCAGTGATGGGCAAATTCGCGCCCTGGCAAGAGGGTGACGCCCCGGTTTTTCTGGGCCCTACCCCGCCCCGGGCCTGACCCGGGGCCCCGCTGTCTTCGAAAGGGAGCTGGGTCCCGGATCAATTCCGGGGCGGGGATTTCGGACACGCCGCCAGCCCCTCCCTGAACGCATCGACCAGCCAGCTCGCCGCCGGGCCCAGCCGCGTATCGCGCCGCCACAGCGCCGAGAGGCGATAATGCGCGCCCGGCTTCTCCGGCAGGTCGAGCTCAACCAGCGTCCCCGCCGCCAGATCGCCCGCCACCATCCCGCGCGGCATGTTGCCCCAGCCCAGCCCCTCCTTCAGCAGCGAATGCTTCGCGCCCAGATCGCCCAGCCGCCATGTCAGCGGGGACAGCACGGAAAACTCGCGCCCCTCGGTCAGGGGCGAACGGTCGGTCAGCACCAGTTGCAGGTGGCGGCGGCTTTCACCCGGCTCGACCCCGGCACGCGCCAACGGATGCCAGCCCGCCGCGACCGGGATCAGGTCGATCTCGCCGATCGCCTGCCGTTCCATCCCCGGATGCTCGCCGATCACCGGCCCGCCGATGGCAAGATCCGCCCCGCCTTCGATCAGGCAGGCGGCGACCGCGCCCAGCCCCTCGATCCGCAAGGTCAGCGCACAGGTCGGGAACATCCGCCGGAATTCGCCGAGCACATGGGCGGTGACATCGCCGGGCACCATCACGTCGATCACCAGCGTCAGCGACGGCTCCTGCCCCGCGTGGAGCGAACGCGTTTTCGCCAGCAGCGCATCGACCCCGTCGGCCACGCTGCGCGCTTCGGCGAGCAGCCCCTCGCCCGCAAGGGTCAAAACCGGCCGGCGCGAACCCTCGCGCTCGAACAGGCTGAGCGCGAGCTGCGCCTCCAGCTGCGCGATGCCGTAGGACACCGCCGAAACCGCGCGCCCCATCGCCTTGGCCGCCCCGCCGAAGCTGCCGTGTTCGGCGACGGCAATGAACAGGCGCAGCTGATCGAGCGTGGGTTCACCGAGTTTCATGGCGCGCATGTTCAGATAATCCGAACATCTTGGCAAGTTTTATCGCACTTATCCAGACGCTGTCAGTGGCCTATCTCCGCCTCACGCACTCAAGGAGACACGCCATGATCGAACTCAGGCCCTTCAACACGCTCGGCGCCGCCAACCACGGCTGGCTCGATGCGCATCATCATTTCTCGTTTGCGGGATACCACGATCCGGCCCGCGTCCACTGGGGTGCCCTCAGGGTCTGGAACGATGATGCCATCGCGCCCAAGAGCGGCTTTCCCACCCACCCGCACTCCGACATGGAGATCATCACCTATGTCCGCACCGGCGCGATCACGCACCGGGACAGCATGGGCAACGAAGGCCGCACCGAAGCGGGCGACGTGCAGGTGATGAGCGCCGGGACGGGGGTCGCGCACTCCGAGTTCAACCTCGAGGACGAGACCACCACGCTGTTCCAGATCTGGATCATCCCCGATGCCCGCGGCGGCCAGCCGAGCTGGGGCGCGCGGCAGTTCCCCAAGGAGACGCGCAACGGCGCTTTCGTCCCGCTGGCGAGCGGCGCTGCGAACGACGATGACGCGCTCCCTATCCGGGCCGATGCCCGCGTGCTGGGCGCGACCATCAAGGCGGGCGAAAGCGTGACCTACACGCCGCGCACGGCGGATCGGCACCTCTACCTCGTCCCCGCCACCGGCAAGGTGCGGATCGACGATGTCGAGGCGAATGCCCGCGACGGCGTGGCGATCACGAGCCTCGCCGAAGTGACCATCACCGCGCTCGAAGACAGCGAAGTCGTGCTGGTCGACGCGGCCTGACAGCCTCCCCCCGGAGCCGGCCGGTTCCCCCCTATCCCGGCCGGCTCCACCCCCCTCCAACCCCGACCGTCCTCAAGCAGCAAAGCGGCAGGACGCAAGAAAGGCATCCCCATGAGCAACATCCTCTACATCACCGCCTCGATCCGCAGCGACGCCGAGAGTGTCTCGCGCGGGCTCGGTCAGCGGATCGTCGACAGCCTCGTCGCCAAGGGCGGGAACGTCACCACCCGCGATCTGGCCGCGAACGACCTGCCCTTTGTCAGCGCCGAGCGTTTCGCCGCGAACCTCACCCCCGCTGCCGATCGCACCCCCGAACAGGCCGAGCTTGCCGCGATTGCCGACCAGCTGATCGCCGAGTTGCAGGCCGCCGACACCATCGTCATCGCCAGCCCAGTCTACAATTTCGGCCCGCCGGCGGTGCTCAAGGCGTGGGCCGATCTCGTCGCGCGGGCCGGCACCACCTTCCGCTACACCGCCAATGGGCCGGAAGGCCTGCTGAAGGGCAAGAAGGCCTACCTCGCCATCGCCACAGGCGGCACGCCGGTCGGTGCGGACTTCGACTTCATGAGCCGCTGGCTGACCTTCTTCCTCGGCTTCCTCGGGATCACCGATGTCGCGATCGTCGCGGCCGACGGGATCATGGGCGCCGATGGCGAGGCCAAGATCGCCGCCGCGCAGAGTGCCGCGCTGACGCTTGCGGCCTGATCGGGAAAGGTCGATTTTGCGGGGCGGCGGCGGCAGGGGTCGCCCCGCCCCGCGCTTGCTCACTCCAGACCCTTCGCAGACCCCCTGCAGACCCCTTCCAGACCCCTCCCAGACCAGGCGCTGGAAGGATGTTTCACGTGGAACAATCGCGGCCTAGAGCTTGGGGCGCATGAGCTGCCATTTGAAGAAGGTGCGGCTCGGGCGGATGACGATGATCGCCACGCCGACCAGCGCCATGCTCCCCCCGACGATCAGCGGCCAGTGGATCGTGTCCCCCGTCAGCCAGGTCCCGAAGGCGATGGTGAGCAGCGGGGTCAGCAGGGTGAGCGGGACGATCAAATTCGCATCATGGGCCTGAAACAGCCGGAAATAGGCCGAATGCGCGCCGACCGAAACGACCACTGCAGCGAACAGGACGCAGGCCGCGACAGCTAGCGGGGCAGCGGTAAAGGCTTCAATTTGCCCCCTTTCCAGCGCCAGTGTGGCAGGCAGCATCACGCCCAGCGAAGCGAGCCCCGCCCACGCCTGAAGCGTCACCGCCCCCACCTCCAGCCGCTTGACGAAGACCGACGCGAAGGCGCCGATGAACACGCCCGCAAAGGCAAAGCCAAGCCCTACCGGATCGCCCGCCTCGGACGGGGCGCCGATCGCAAGGCCCACGCCTCCCAAGGCCAGTGCCATGCCGAGCCCGCGCCGCCAGCGCACCTCCTCGCCCAGAAAGATGATGGCAAACAACACCGTAAGCGGTGCGCCCGAAAGGTTGACGATCCCCACCGCCGAGGGGCTGGCGGTCTGGAGGCCGATGAACTGCAGCCCGAAGCTCCCCCCGGTGATGGCAAAGCCGATCAGCAAGACCAGCCCCAGCCGCTCCGGCCGTCCGCGCAGCAGCAGCGGGAACAGCACCGCAAGCACGACCGCCGAACGCATGACGGTGTAGAACAGCGGCGGCACGCCCAGCGTTGCCACCGCGATCTTGCTGACCACGACGTTCAGGGCCCAGGCGACATTGCAGAACAGCATGATGCCGAGCGCGGAGAGAGGCAGGCTTTTCGGCATCAATCCAGCGTGTTGCCCAGCACCTCGCGCACGACGTCCGAAGGCAGGCCGCTGCGCAGCTCCTCGCGCCAGACGGTCGCGACCGCATCCGACGGCGCGCGCCAATCACCCCGCGGACTGAGCGCACCGGCCGAGGAAACCTTGGGTCCGTTGGGCAGCGCGGAACGCTTGAACTGCGAGAAGCCGAAGAACCGCGCACAGAACCTGTCGAGCCAGCTCGCGATGGTCGCAAGCTCGTAGGCGTTCTTGCGATCGTCCGGGAAGCCCGCGGGCCACGTGCCCGCACCGGCGTCCTTCCAGGCGTGCCACGCGAGGAAGGCGACCTTGGACGGGCGCTGACCGAAGCGGATGATGTGGTGGAGGAAGAAGTCGTTGAGCTCGTAAGGCCCGACAAGGCTCTCGGTCGACTGCACCTGCCCGTCCGCGCCCGGAGGCACCAGCTCGGGGCTGATCTCGGTGGCGAGCACGCTGCCCAGCACCTCGCCGCAGGCGTCGGTGAACTGGCCCGTCGCAATCACCCAGCGGATAAGGTATTGAATCAAGGTCTTGGGCACGCCCGCATTGACCCCGTAATGGCTCATGTGGTCACCCACACCATAGGTGCACCAGCCGAGCGCCAGCTCCGATAAGTCCCCGGTGCCGACCACGAAGCCCCTGTGCTGTCCGGCAAGGCGGAAGAGGTAGTCCGTGCGCAGACCTGCCTGCACGTTTTCGAAGGTGACGTCGTGCACCGGTTCGCCCGCGGCGAAGGGGTGGCCGATATCCTCCAGCATCTTGCGCGCCGCCGGGCGGATGTCGATTTCCTCGGCGGTGATCTCCAGCGCCGACATCAGGCGATGGGCGTTCGACCTGGTGCCTTCGGAGGTGCCGAAACCGGGCATGGTATAGCCGCGGATCGTGCTCCGCGGCAGGCCCAGCCGGTCGCAAGCCTTGGCGGCGACGATCAGCGCATGGGTGCTGTCGAGCCCGCCGGAAATGCCGATGACGAGGCTCTTGCTGCCGGTCGACTCCATCCGCCGCATCAGCGCGTCGACCTGGATGTTGAAAGCCTCGTAGCAGTCCTCATCCAGCTTTTCGGGCCGGTCAGGCACGAAGGGGAAGCGCGCGACGGGGCGGATCAGCCCGATATCGCCCGCGGCATGGGCGTGTTCGAACAACACCTTGCGATAGGAATCCGCAGGGTTCCCGGCCCATTCGGCGGCATCGGCGAAGGTCTGGTTGCGCATCCGCTCGGCGGCGAGGCGTTCGGTGTCGATGTCGACGATGGTCAATTCGCCCGTCCGGTCGAAGCGTTTCGACTGCGCCATCAGGGCGCCCATCTCGTAGACCACGCCCTGCCCATCCCACGAAAGATCGGTGGTGCTCTCGCCATGCCCGCTGGCGGAATAGACGTAGGCAGCGATCGCGCGGCTCGCGCTGGAGCGGCAGTGGAGGTGGCGGTCGTCCGCGCGGCCGATGGTGACGGGCGAGGCCGACAGGTTGCACAGGATCAGCGCGCCCGCCATCGCCGCCTGCATCCCCGGAGGGACCGGCGCCCAGAAATCCTCGCAGATCTCAACGCCGAAGCGGAAGCCCGGCAGGTTGGCGGCGGCGAACAGGAGGTCGGTGCCGAAGGGCACTTCCTCGCCCGCCACACCGATCCACAGGTCGGTAAGCCCGCGCCCGTGGGCAAAGTGGCGCTTTTCGTAGAATTCGCGGTAATTGGGCAGGAAGCTCTTGGGCACCACGCCGAGAATTTGCCCGTGGGCGATCACCACCGCGCAGTTGTAGAGCTTGTCCGCGCGCCTCAGCGGCGCGCCCAGCACCAGCACCGGCGTGAGTTCGGCCGAGGCCGCCACCACCTGGGCGAGCGCCTCTTCGACCCTCTCGATCAGCGCATTCTGCAGCAACAGATCGTCGATCGCGTAAGACGAGAGCGTCAGTTCAGGAAACACCACCAGATCGACATTCGCCGCATGCGCCTTCTGCGCCTCGGCAAGGACGCCCGCAGTGTTGAAAGGCACATCGGCGGGGCGGCTGCACGGGGTCGCGGTGGCGACGCGCACGAAACCGTGGGCGTGCATGTCGAAGAAGGGGTGGGCCTCGGTCATCCGCGCGGGTGCTCCTTGATTGACCGGCGCTGTAACGCGCCCCGCGCGCCCTGCCTAGGCCGCGTCGCCATCCAGATAGTCGCTTGCCGCGCCGCATTCCTCCAGAAAGGCGATAAGCCCGCGTTCCGCGCGCGAAAGCCACCGGGTGCGGCGCGGGAGCTTGAGATCCGCGCGCCATGCCTCCTGACCCTCGATCCGATCGATCACGGCGGGGTGGATATAGGACTTCCTCGCAATGGCGGGCGTGTTGCCGAGGTGTTCGGCGACATGTTCGAGCATCTCTTTCAGCCGCACCACACCCGGGCCTTCAGCAAGCTTCTCGAAGGCGAGGCTGCTGGCATGAAAGGTGCGGAAGTGCTTGGCGGAGAAATCCTCGCCCATCGTCTCGCGCAGGTAGGCGTTCACGTCGGCCGAGGTGACGGGGTGGACCGCGCCGTCATCGTCCTCGTACTTGAACAGGTGATCATCGCCCCCCTCATCGGCTTCCCCGAGATCCTCCATCCGGCGAACCGCCGCGGCGAGATCGGCGTCCTCGACTTCCAGATCGTGCTCTTTGCCGCCCTTGCCCACGAAGTGGAGTTCAAGCCTGCGCTTGCCGACCTCGGCATGATCGGCACGCAGGGTGGTCGCGCCGTAGCTGTCGTTGGACTTGGCATATTGCTCGTTGCCGATGCGGATCGCCGAGAGGTCGAGCAGCCGCACCACCGCGGCCAGCGCCCGCTCGCGCGGAACGCCGCGCCCGCCGAGGTCCTCCTCGACCCGCTGCCGCACCAGCGGGAGCAGCTTCCCGAAGCCTGCGCAGGCATCATATTTGGCGCTCTCGCGCTGGCTGCGGAAATCGGGGTGATAGCGATACTGCTTGCGCCCCGCATCGTCGTAGCCGGTGGCGAGGATGTGGCCGTTGGAGGCCGGGCAGAACCACGCATCCTTGTAGGCAGGAGGCAGGGCGATGGCGGCGAGCCGCTTCTTTTCCCTCGCATCGCGGATCAGCGCGCCGGCGGGATCGTAATAGGCCCAGCCCTTGCCCACCCGCCGCCGGGTGATGCCGGGCAGATCGTCGTCAACATAGACCAGCTTTTCCATGGCCAAGCGAAATGCGCCTGACCCGCATGATGTTCCATCTTGCAGCGAGCCTCTCCCCACGCCAGCTAGGTGGACGCGACAGCGCGCCAGCCTCGCGCGCTCAAAGGAGTGAAGCCCATGGCCGATGCCACCTATACCCCGCCCGCCGTCTGGAGCGCCGACACCGTCTCGGGCGGCCGCTTCGCCAACATCAACCGGCCCACGGCTGGCGCGCGGGAGGAACGCGATTTGCCGGTGGGAGCGAATCCCTTCCAGCTCTATTCGCTCGCCACGCCCAACGGGGTGAAGGTGACGATCATGCTCGAAGAGCTGCTGGAGGCGGGCCACACGGATGCCGAATACGACGCCTGGACGATCAACATCGGCGACGGCGAACAATTCGGCAGCGGTTTCGTGGCGATCAACCCCAATTCCAAGATCCCGGCCCTGCTCGACCGCAGCGACCCCGAGGCACCCTACCGGGTGTTCGAGAGCGGCGCGATCCTGGTGCACCTGGCGGAAAAGTTCGGCATGTTCCTGCCCACCGATCCCCGGCCCCGCGCCGAGGTGATGTCCTGGCTCTTCTGGCAGGTGGGGACCGGTCCCTTCATCGGCGGAGGCTTCGGCCATTTTTACGCCTACGCGCCGGAGAAGTACGAATATCCAATCAATCGCTACGCGATGGAGACCAAGCGGATCTTCGATGTCGCCGACAAGCGGCTGGCGGAAAGCCGCTATCTTGCGGGCGACGAATACACGCTTGCAGACATTGCCAACTTCCCCTGGCTTGCGCCTCTGGTGGCCGGACAAATGTACAATGACGCCAAGACCTTCCTCAGCATCGACGAATACACGAACGTCGTCCGCTGGGTCGAAGAGATCGCAGCGCGGCCGGCGGTCAAGCGCGGGCGGATCGTCAACAAGGTGTGGGGCGATGAGGACACCCAGCTGCGCGAACGCCACTCGGCGGCCGACTTCGAAGGCAAACGGCTGGTGACCAGCGCGCCGACCTGAAACGGCATGATCGGGGCGGGCGAAGGCCGCACATTACGCGCTTTCGCCCCCTTCACATCTCGGTTTCAGCCGCTATAGGACGCCGCTCTTGCTGGGGCGTAGCCAAGCGGTAAGGCAGCGGTTTTTGGTACCGCCATGCGAAGGTTCGAATCCTTCCGCCCCAGCCAGAAACAGTTGCAGCTTGTCGCATTTGGTCGCCTGCACTACCCGTAACCCTCGGAAATAGCAGCGACTCGGGCGCGATTGTTCGCAAGCTGTCGCATTGCAGCGCAGCCCCAGCCGGGGCACCGAAGGGGGCATCGCTTGCTGACAGAGGTCGCAATCAAGAACGCGTGCCCCCAGGCGAAGCGATTCAAGATGGCGGATGGCGGTGGGCTGTACCTCGAGGTGCTGCCGTCGGGCACGCGCTCGTGGCGCTGGAAGTACCGCTTCGGCGGGGTGGAGAAGCGGCTGACCTTCGGGCCGTGGCCGCTGATCTCGGCCAAGCGGGCACGCGAACTCAGGGATCAGGCCAAGCTCACGCTACTTGGGGGCACCGATCCGGGGGCACGGCACCGGGAATCGAAGGTGCAGGCCCGCTACGGCGAGACCTTCGAGGCAATCGCCCGTTCCTGGCACGCTCAGAAGGCGCCGACGCTGGTGCCACGCTACGCCGCCGAGGTGATGACGCGGCTCGAGGCGAACGCCTTCCCGCACCTCGGCCGCATGGCGATCCGCGACATCAAGCCCGCGATAGTGCTAGAGACCCTGCGCAAGATCGAGGCGCGGGGCGCGAAGACGATGGCGCACGAGGTGCGCGGTCATCTGTCGGAAGTCTTCGTCTGGGCGATCGCGGCGGGGCTGGCGGAGCACGACCCCGCAGCTGTCGTCCGCAAGGCGCTGGCGCCCACGGATCCGCGACGTCGGCCCGCGCTGGTGACAGTGCCCGAGCTGCGCGCGTTGATGGCCAAGGTCGAGGCGATGCCGCGGGTGTGGCCGTCGACCAAGCTGGCCTCGCGCCTGCTGGCGCTGACCGCATCGCGGCCGGGCCCGGTACGGTTGGCGGAGCGGCACGAGTTCGAGGATCTCGACGGTGCCGAGCCGATCTGGCGCATCCCGGCAGCCAAGATGAAGTTGTCGGCCCGGAACAAACGCGACGGCACCTTCGACTTCGTGGTGCCCCTCGCCCCGGCCGCGGTGGAGGTGGTCAAGGAAGCGCTGGCCCGGATCGGCGGGCCGCGCTCGAAACAGCGTTGGCTCTTCCCGGGCATGACGCGGGTCGAGCCGATCAGCGATGTGACCTTGAGCAAGGTATACATCGACGCCGGGTATCGCGGCCGTCACGTGCCGCATGGCTGGCGGGCGAGCTTCTCGACCATTATGAACGAACGCGCGGCAAAGGCCGGTCGGCCGGAGGACCGGGCGATCATCGACCTGATGCTTGCCCACATGCGCGACGACGTCGAGGCGGCGTACAACCGCGCGGCATACATGGGCAGGCGGCGCGAGCTCGCCTGCGAATGGGCGCAGCTGCTGACGGGGCCGATGCCGCCCGCCTGACGACGCGAGGTGCCGCATGACGGCGCCGACAATGAAGGCGGAGCTGCTCGCCGGCGGCCGCCGAACCTACCAGCCCGTCCGCCGCGACAGCTTCGACGTCGAGGACAAGCGCGCCCAGGTGGCGCGGCCGAACCCTTGGGGCATGGCCTTCGTCGACGGCCTGATGCGGGTGCTGGCCGAGTGGGACGATTACACAAAGGAGGTCGGGAAGCGCCACCGCTTCGGCCTTGCCGGCCAGAAGGTGCTGCGCGCGATCCTGTCGTGTTGGGACTTCAAGAAGGGGATCTGCGAGCCCTGCATCGACACGATCATGAGCAAGACGAAGCTCGCCAGGGCGACGGTCGTTCGCGCGATCCGGAACCTCGAGGCCGATGGCTTCATGGATCACATACGGCGGACCGAGCGGACCGGCAACGCGCCGGGTGAAGGGCCGCAGGTCAAGCAGGTCTCGAACGCCTACTGGTTCGATCCTTCGCGACTCCACAAGAAGTGCTACGATCGTCTGCAGCAGCTGCTGCGCCGGAAGGGTAAAAGCCTGACCGACAACAAGGCCACCTACCCGCGCTTCGAGGGCATCCTCGCGCGCCGGAAGGCCGCGATCGTCGACGCCAGCGCCTACAAAGCGGCGTGCTTCAGGCGCGCAACCACGCCCGAGGAGCAGGCCCGGATCATCTACCCCGGGGACGAGCGCGCTCAGGCCGAACACGTCGCTATGCTCAAGGGTGCGAGTTCAGTGACTGGCCTGAATCCCCTCCTCAGTCGAAGTATTCATAAGGAATGAGGCCGCTCGGGGCGGCCTCATGCGTTGAATTCGTTCTCGCCCCCGACCTCACCGACCCACACAACCGAAAAAAACCACCCAGCCGCACCGCCGGGCAGCGGCGGCTGCGCCGCCGCAGGGGCTTTGCGGGGGGCGAGGAGCAAAGCTCGTGCCAGCTTCACCCCTCGCGCCCGCCGCGGGGGCATCAATCGGGCAGCGCGAAGTTGCTGATGAGGAGCTCGCCCGCGGGCTTCGCGCCGCCATGTGCCGTCGATATCGAGTATGTCGTCTTGATCGGCACCTGGTGCAGATCCGCGAAGATCTCCCGAACCTCCGGCGTGTCGTTGATGGAGACGATCGACTTTCCGCGCGCCGCCGACAGCACCCGGGCGAGCCGCTCGAAATCCGCCGGCGCGAAGACCGCCTTCCCATAGTCGTCCTCGCACCCCCAGTAGGGCGGGTCGCAGTAGAACAGCATGCCCGGCCGATCGTAGCGCGCAATGAACTGGTCGAACGGCAGCTGCTCGATCGTCACGCCGACCAGCCTTTCGTGAATATCAGCCAGCAGCGGCTCAAGCTTGCTGACGTCAAAGCGCGCCGGCGTCGTCGTGCTGACGCCGAAGGTCCGACCTTCGACGCGCCCACCGAACGCCAGCCGCTGAAGGTAGAGAAACCGCGCCGCCCGCTGCAGGTCCGTGAGCCGGGCCGGATCGAGGCCGCGCAGCCGTTCGAATTCGTTGCGGCTCGCCACCCGCCAGCGCAGCATGTCGATGAAATAGGGGTAGTGCTCCTGGAGCACCCGAAAGAAGCAGGCGACGTCGCCGCTGATGTCGTTGATCGCCTCGACTTTCGGCCGCGATCGGCGGCGCAGGAAGATCCCGCCCATCCCCACGAAGGGCTCGGCATAGCCGTCATGGTCGACGGCCTCGATGATCGCGCAGATTCGCTGCGCGAGGTTGCGCTTGCCGCCGATGTATCCGGCAGCGGGTCGCACCGGTTTGGTGGCTTCTTGGGTAGCTTTCATCACGAGAACAGTCCTTAGGTCCGGCACCCGTTGCGCGGGTGCGGGGCGGCCAGTTGGCCAGCTGTGTCGTGACGAGTGTCGGCTCGTCGGTTCGCCGGGTTGCCGCCCGGTGACCCCCGCTCGCGCAGGGGGGATTTCAAGATTTCCTTATGTCCCCGCCAGCAGCGCGCCCCAGCGGTCGAACAGTTCGCGCCGCCGGGCCAGCTGGGCCGAACGGTTGTAGGCCGCCTCGACCTTGCCCTTGCCCGCGTGGCCTAGGGCCGCATCGATATCGAAACGCCAGCTGGGCCCGAGGTCCTCGTTGAGGATCGTCGAGAAGCTGGCGCGCCACCCGTGCGGCACGTGCCGGCCGCCGAACCCGGCGCGCTCGTAGAGCTCGCGGATCGCGCCGGCCGCGATCGGGCCGCCGTCCCGGCCGGGGAAGACGAGCTGCTCCGGGTCCCACATTCTGTGGGCGGAGCGCAGGCCCTCGAGCGCCTGCAACGCCTGGTCGCTCAACGGCACGACGTGATCGAACCGCACGTCGTCCTTCTTCGCTCGGCTCAGCTTCATCCGCGCAGCCGGCACCGTCCATGTGCGCGCGGCGAGGTCGACCTCTGCCCAAACCATCCCGCGCACCGCGGCCAGGCGCACCGCGGTGAAGGCAAGAAACTCGCTCGCGGCGATCGTCTCCGGCCGGCCAGTGTCCCGGTCGCAGGCGGCAAGCAGCTGGCGACAATCTTCGATCGACGTCAGCGCCGCGTGCGGCCGCGCCGGCGGCGGGGCCAGCATTGCCGCGCCGAGATCGGCGGCCGGGTTGCCCGTCACCAGCCCGCGCGCGCGGCCGAAGGCATAGATCTCGGCGAGGCGCTGACGCACCCGGTGCGCGCTGGTGCGGCAGCCGCGCCCGGTGATCGCTTCGATCGCGGCCAGCAGCTGCGGCGCAGTCACGCTGCCGGCAGCGGAAGCGCCAAGTTCGGGGAAGACATCGCGCTCGAGACTGGCGAGCACATCCTCGGCGTGGGCCGGAGACCAGCCAGGCAGGTTGGCCCGGTACCAGAGCCGCGCCAGCTGCTCGAGCGTGTCGGCCGCGACCGCCCGCTTGCCCGGATCGACGCCGGCGGCGAGCTGCTCCTTGGCCTCGGCCTGCAGGATCCGCGCGCGGTTGACGTTGATCTCGGGGAACTGCCCCAGCGTGAGCAGCTTCTCCCTCCCCCGCCAGCGGTACTTGAGCTGCCAGCTCTTCGATCCGGTCGGCCGGACCAGCAGATGCAGCCCGCCCTGATCGTGCAACTTGTAGGCGCGACTTTGCGCGCCGGCGGCTCTTGCCGCGGCGTTCGTAATCATGATTCCCAAATCCTGATTGTGGGGCTAAGGCCCGGTCATACCCGAGGGCGTTGATGGCGGAGTTCTGGCATCCGGGCCGGTAACCGCCGAGCCAAGCGCACAGGAGGGAGGCCGCAAGGCCAGCGCCTCCGCCCGCCGCCGGATCGAGCGGGCATCACTCCTCGAGGAGCCAGCCCTGGCCACCGGCATCGCCTTCCCTGAAAGCAACCTGACGCTCGGCGCGCCCACGCCCGAGGACGCCGCGGCCGGGACGGTCTACGGGCTGCCGGTTCACCGGTACCGCGATCTCGATGGGCAGACGCACTGCCTCAGCAAGTGGCAACTCAGCCCCGAGGAGCTGGCCGAGGTGCAGCGCACCGGCGTGGTCTGGTTCAACTGCTGGGGCCCGACCCACCCGCCGATCTGGATCAGCGGCACCGACCCCTTCGACCGGCGCGGATAATCCCTCCGCGCCGGTGGCGCTGCGGAACGGCGCAATTCTGCGAATTTCCGGCCGCCCCTCGCGTCGCGATACCCCCGGCGATACCCCCGATCGCGGCACCATTTTTCGGGCGTCCGGAAGATGGTAGACCGCTCCGATGAACCGCCGCTCCACCCCCAGCGCAAAGCGCGACGATGATGCCTTCCCGATCCGTCTCAAGTTCGCCGTGCCGCCAGAGGGCCTCGGCAAGCGCGTGGACGAGATCAACGCCTGGCTGCGCTTCAGCCTCCCGCCGGGCGGTTTCGCCGTGCACAGCGCCCGCACAATCGGCGGGAGCGCAATGGCGGTGCACTTCCTCGACTTCAAGGTCGCGGCCCGGTTCCTCGAGGCGTTCCCCGACCTGCCGCTCGCCCTGCCACCCGGTCACGCAATTTAGCCCGCGGTCGGGCAGGCTGCCCGGTACCGGGCGTTGTGCTGCTGGATCTCGGCCACGGTCTGATCACTGTCGCGCAGGTTGCCAGGATCGTCGACGTTTGCCTCAGGCGCGGCGTTGTAGCTGATCGGTCCGTCGCCCTGGCACCAGCTGCTAAGGCTGCGCGAGAGGGCGGAATCGCTCGCAGGTTCGCTTGTCCCGGTTGTCGAGCAGGCACTGGTCGTAACGAGCAGCAGAGCGCTCGCCAGAGCTGCGCAGGGTTTCTTCGGCATCGTTGGCGTCTCCCAGTTGGTCGAGGGTCTGCGTCAGGCCCTTGGCGGTGGCGGCCGAGGCGCCGCCCGCGGCGGCCGTCTCGAGCGCGTTCTCGTGGCGCCGATCGGCCACCGCGACGAAGGTCCAGATCCCGGCGATCGCGGCCGCGACGATCGCGATCCAGATCCAGTTGGCGATACCGCGCAAGCCCGCCGCGGCAAGGAAGGTGCCGAGCCAGGTCATTGGCCTTCTCTCCGATCGCTTGGCCCGGTGAACCAGAAGGCCACCACCATCCCGAAGAAGCCCTGCGTGACCACCGCCTGGGCGATCATCCGGAACAACTCGTCCTTGCGCAGTTCGGGCAGGAACGCGACCATCGCCAGCACCACGAGCACCAGCAGAAAGCATCCCGCGCCCAGCAGCAGGCGCGCCTCGTTGGCGGATGCGCGCGGCATCAGCTGCCCTCCAGGTAGAGATCGGCCTCGGCCGCGCGGCGGCGCGTCAGCCCCTTCAGGACTCTGCCCCCGGCGCGGTTCCAGCGGGCGAACTCGGCCGCGGCGCCCTTGAAGTCGCCGGCAAGGTGCTTGCGGGTCAGGGTCGCGCGCGCGATCGCGCCGGTGTTGTAGTGGAAGCTGACCAGCGCATCGAACTGCGCCTGGCTGGTGGCGCTGATCGCCGGGCCGAGCGCGGCCATCACCTCCTGAGCCTTGCGGGCGATGTCCTCGCGCTTTCTCTGGTCGCACTGCGACTGCGTCCAGACGGTGCCGGGCCGGATTCGGCCGCCGTTGAAGTGATCGGGCCCGGTCGCGCCCCACCCGATCGTCCAGGGCTCTCCGCCGGTGCCGGGGTCGGGGTAGGCCTCGAACGTTCCGTCAGGCCGTGCCCGCGCGCAGCCTTCGAAGCGCTTGATCAGGTCTTCGCCGCGGGCGCTCACCTTGGTGGGCACGAAGCGGTGCTCCGGCAGGCTCGGTGCCTGCGGCCGCGCGGCGCTCTCGAGCACGCCGTTGATCGCGTTGACCTCGGATTGCTTGAGCGAACTGCCACGGGCGTGCAGCATCGCGCGGATCTTGCCGAACAGGTCGGCCGGGTCGAACGGCAGGGTCACTTGCTGTCTCCGAAGTAGAGCGACCAGACGGCCGCGATCGCGAGGATCACGCCCGTCACGGACGCGATGAGCTTGAGCAGCCGCCCGAACCATCCGCCGACCGTGCCGGCCGCGTCATAGCCGTGGGCAAGCTTCTTCAGCGTCGGAGTGATCCGCACCAGATCCTCGATGGCGGTCACCGTCTCGGCCTTGCCAAGCGTCTCAAGTGTCGAGAGACCCTTGGTCAGCGTGTCGAGCTGCGCGGCAAAGGCGCGCAGCGCGTCGCGGTCGGACTGGTTCATGGGATCAATTCCTTCCGGCAGAGCGAAGCGTGGATGCACCCTGACCCGGCCGAGGAGCGGGCTGCGAGGCGCGTCACAGCGACAGCGCCCCGACCGGGGCAGTCGCGCCGCGCCGGTTGCCTGCCGCATCGAAGCGCAGCGCCGGGGCCTTGAGCGCGGCCAGCAGCGGGGCGGCAGGGCGGAAGTCGCCATTGTCGACATCGACGTAGAAGTCGCGACTGGTTGCTCCGCCGAAGGTGGTGCCGGTTGTGTTCGCCCCGGTCGGTGCCGTCGCGCCGGCAGGCAGGTGATTGCCGACGATCGGAAGACCCGGCCAGGCGGACGAACTTTCGCGGAAAATCCCCGGCAGCGCGTTGTATCCTATCAGGTTGTAACTGTTCGCCGGGGGCTGGTTGGCATTGCCCCAAAGGCGCAGCGATTGCGTCGCCATCGAATTGTACGCGAACACCAGATGGCTGACGGTCAGCGTGTTGGTCTGCCGCCCGATGCTCGAGAAATTTCCGGCGTTCAGCACCGGGCGCTCGAAGCTGTTGCCGATGAAGAATACATCCAGCATCGAGCTGGTCCCGGTCGGCGAGAGGAACACGATCTGGCCGGTGAAGCGCGTCACCTTGTTGCCCAGCACGATGCGGTTTTCCAGCGTACCGCTGTTGTGCTGATACCAGTCGGCGTGCTGATCGAACTGCGAAACGATGGTGCGCGTGACGCCCTTGATATCCAGCGGCCCGGTGGTGTTGGCCGGGAAGCCCCAGCCTCCGCCCTTGGTCCCGTCGGGGAAGTCGCTGCTGTGCTCAGGCCCAAGCCCCGCCGAATAGGCCCCGCGATTTTCGGGGTCGGTCGTCGTCGCGGTGATGCCGGGGATGGTGTTGAGCCATGCGACCACATCGTTGAACCGCCTGCCCGCCGTGCTGCGCGAAGTCGGGCTGCTGTCGCCGACGACATAATCGTTGTTCACACCATCGATCGTGACGCGGAACATGCCGTTGCCGTCCGCATTGGCCGCGCCAAGCCGCCCTCCGCGCTTCGAGAGCGTGACCACCGAAGCCGCGCCATCATAGCGGATCGTGAACACCGAAGTGTTCGAGTTCCAGAACCCGCTGTCGTGATCGTCGAAGGTGCTGTGAACGATGCACGCCGCGCTGCTGACGCAATCGCTGACCGTGCGGTTGACGGTGCAGCCCCGGATCAGGGCCGCAAAGTTGCCCCATCCGACCACTTCGCTGACGACGCACTCAGTGAACCACGGCCCGCCGACAAAAGAGCTGCTGACGAAACGCGGCCCGCCGCGCCACATGGCGTTGCGTCCGGTCGGTGCGGTGCTGGTGATGACGACCCCGTCCAGCCAGTGCTGGAACCCGGCCCCGGCGGTGCGCCGGTCCAGCGCCTCCATGAAGCGGAAATCCAGCCCGATATTCGTGCCGAAGATGCGCAGCTTCTGGCGGCTGTCCGGCATGGTCGTGTTCGACGCCGTGTCGCTGGTGGTGCCGATCCACACCTGCGGCAAGCCGCCCGACAGCGGCACATCGCTGGTGATGTTGCAATAACCGGCGCGGGTGTAGACGTCGCCCGCGACATCGGTGATCGAGTAGAGGCCCGCCTGCTTGATCGTGATCAGCGGGTTCACCACGCCCGACACGCCCTTGGCGTAGGCAACCGCCGCGCCGAGGGTCGTGTAGCTGACCCCGGTGACCTGAGGCTGAGACGGCGCGACGTTCAGTTCGAGATCAAACACCTGCGACTGCGGCGAGAAGATGAACGGCCCGATCACCCGCTTCTGCATGGTGCCATCGCGCGGGGTCGACTCGATATACAGGTGATAATTGCCATCGCGGATGCCGGTCGCGCGCCGACGCACCCGCACCTTCCACCCGAAATAGCTCCTCGGGCCGCGCTGGGTTTCGACAATGTGATACGCCGGGACCGCGACCACCGCCGTGTTGCCTTCGAGGTGGAAGGTCAGGTTGGCGATACCGAAGTTGTTGAACAGCGTGCCGTTCTCGTTCGCTGCTGCAATGGCAATGACATCGATGTAATCGGTGAACCGCTGAAACGGCGGGACGATCAGGCGCAGCGCGGACTTGGCAGAGGTGGACAGTCGCACCGGATCGACAGGGACGGTCATCGGAGCGACCCACCCGCTGCCCGCCGTGCCGTTCCAGCCCGCACCGGGCAAAAGCTCGGGCGCGACAGGTGACAGGTCGGCAAAGCGGCGGAACAGGCCTTGGTCGACGGAAGAGAGGGTCATGCTCATGCGGCAGGCCCTTCCAGCTTGCCGAACAGGCTCAGCGGCGTGCCGATGATGGTCCCGAACCACAGCTCGAGCACCCCGCCGGGCGGCACGGTGGCGGAGATCACAGACGTGCTCTCGCCATGGGTCAGGACGATCAGGGGCGTCACGGCCACCCCGTTTACCAGCACCATGACCTCGACCGATCCGGTCCCCCCCTCCATGGTCAGCCGCGTGAACAGCCGCGTGAAGCCGAGGCCATTCAGCACCGCGACCTGGATGGGATAAGCCCGGTCCGATACGATCGCCTCGGCCGGCACCACGAAAGGACCCGCGGTGGGGCCTATCGATTCCACGAAGCTCTGCGCGTCTTCGGCATAGCCCTGCGCCTCGGCTGCGGACGCTTGCGCCGAGATCGCGTTGCGCGACGCGATCCGCGCCTCGACCGCCAGCGGGCCTTCGATGACGTGAACCGTCGGGCCCAGCCTGATCGTCAGATCCGTCATGCGCGCCTCACTCACTCGATGATGGGGATGACAAGGCCGAGCGCCCGGTCCGCGGTTCCGCCGACGGGAGTCCAGTCCAGCTTCAGCACGACCTCGGCGAGGCCGTTGAAATCGCTGTCGGGCGGCAGTTCGCTATCGGTGGCGCTCGCCGCGAGGCTCAGTGTCAGGAGGGTCGTTTCGGTCACCGGGTCGTAGACGCCCAGATCCTCCGTCACCGGTACCAGCGAGCTAAGGCTCGCATCGACACCACCGAAGAGGCCACAAGTGAAGGTGCCGGTGACATTGCCGGGCAGGCTGAGCGCGAAAGCCCAGGGCTTGCCGCGGGTGATCGGCGCTTCGTGGAGCACCGCGCCGCCGCGCCCGGCCGCGCGTTCGGCGGCGAGCCACTCTCTGAATTCGCTCTTCATTTCGGTCTCCGGTTGTCGAAAGGGGGTCAGCGCCCCAGCCAGTTCGCGTCGCGCCAGCCCGGCGGGGTGGCGCCGCCGCCGGACGCCGGTGGATCGCCTGTCGCGACCTTCGCGATCGAGCCGACGTAATGCCGCGCGGGGAAGGCCGGCGAGGTGTAGGCATCCTCGGGCACGGTCGATGCCTTCATCGCCACTGCCCCGCCGGCGCGCGCCGCATCGTCGTAATAGATGTGCAGCACCGTATCGGCCGCGAGGCTCGCGATGGTGGTCGTCCCGTCGGCCAGCACGGTAAGGGTCGCGCCGGTCACGCTGACCTCGCGATCGGCATAGCGGGCGGTGTGCGTCTCGATGGTCACATCGGTATCGGTTGCCTGCAGCAGCCCGTCGGCCGGATCGACATCGACCAGCGCGCGCGCGGTGATCAGCGCCTGCAGCTCGGCCGCGCTGATGCGGTTGGCGGCGAGCGTCTGGTCAAGCTCCTCGGCACTGGGCAGTTCAACCTCGGGCGGCAGCACGCCGAGCGCGCCGATCGCCGCGACATGCTTGGCATCGGTCTCGCCCTCGCAGGTCAGCGTGACGGTGCCCGCGACCGCATCGACACTTCGGCGACGGATCACCACCTTGATCGCGCCGGCCGGGTGCGCGCCCAGTTCGGCCCCCAGCGTGATGCACTGGCCGGGGCGGAAGATTCGCATGTGCGGCTTGCAGACGATCCGGAACGGCCCTGCCTCCCGCCGCTGCCAGAGATCGTAGATCGTCAGTTCGGCGAGCTGGTCCTTGTTGGTGACGAGATCGAACTGGCGCTCGTCGACCTTCTCCTCGCCATCGAAGGCGATCCAGTCCTCGTTGCGGGCCTCGGTTCCCTGGACATAGCCCCACTGGTGCGCGGGGCTGCGGAACCTGCCCTTGAGGACATTGTGCCGCGCCTTCCACCCCTTGCCGAGGCTGGCGCTGACCGGCCCGGCAAGGTCGTCCCTGGTCACCGTGTAGAGGCTGGTGCGCGGCGCCTGCCAGTCGAAGCCGAGCACCGCGCCCGGCACCGGCTGCGCGCCCCCGGCCTCGCAGATGCGCTTCAGGTTGTTCCACTTGTCGCCCGGCTCGTAGATCGTGCCGTTCACGGTCCATCCGTTGGCATCGCAGACGTTGGCCCAGGCGACGACCTGCGCCCAGTTGATCGCCGCCGCATCGAACAGTCGTCCGCCGAAAATCGGCTTGCCGTTCATCGTCCGGCCATAGCCATAGGTCGCGGCATGGAGCGCAGGGTTCTGGCCGGCCGGGACGCCGCCGCCCACAGGTGCAGCCCAGACGTAGGTGGATTCGTCACCAAGCCGGCACGGCCCCGAGCCTCCCGGGTAGGTGCTGTCCTGCCGCGGATCGTAGACCTTCACCCCCTTGGGCACCTTGCCCAGCGGCGGGATCTGGCCACCGGCGAAGCGTTCGCCATCCTTGGCCCAGCGCAGGCTCCACGCGATCGCCGCCAAGCCCGACAGCTTGTGCGCCGAAGACCAGCGCGGCGGCGTGCCCCAACCGGACGGCGTGCCCAGTGCCGAGGCCTCCGGCCGTGCGCCGAGCTGCTCGTCGATGAACAGGTAGTTGTCGTAATAGCCGATCGCCTCGCGAACGGACCCGACGCTGCCCGAAAAGCTGACAGCGGCGTGATTGACGTAGCTCGCCCCGACATCCTCGATCGGCCCGCAGCAGCTCAACACCCGCGGCAGGAAGGCGTAAGGGTTGCGCACCCCGTCCCGCTCGCCGCCATATCCGGCGCGATAGAGCTCGATGCCTTCGGTGTAGGCCTGCCCCATCAGATACGGGAGAGGCTGGTTAGCCCCGGTGACAAAGCCCTGCACCTGACCTTGCGCGACCGGGCGCTTGGCCGTCAGCGCCGCGCCGAGTGACGCGACCGCGGCAACGCCGGCAGCGATCGCGGCGACCGGCTGCAACCCGGGCACGAAAGCCGCGACCGAGGCGACCGCTCCCGCGACGCGCCCGACGAACCGGAAAACGCCCGACATCAGAGCCTCCAGGCCGCGATCGCGTCGGCGTTGATGGTCAGCAGCGCGGTCAGCGCCCGCAGATCGTTCTGCTCGCTCCAGCACCAGACATTGCCCTGCCCGTCGGCAATCCCGATCGCATCGATGCCGAGCGCCGGATCGCCGGGCAGGGCGATGAGATCGCCGAGCCAGGCATAGGCCGGGCCCGGCAGGCGGGCGAAATGCTGATCGAGCAGCGCGGTTACGCTCTCGGCCCCGCGCGCCGCCAGCGCGCGTTTGGCCCCCAGCGCCGAACGGAAACGCGGCACTGGCGGCAGCCGGTGTCCCATGTTGGCCGCCTGCGTCCGAGCGAGCCGGATGCAGTTCGCGCCCGCCCAGGAGAACGCCTTGCCTCCGAACCTCTCGAGCGTTCGGGTCGTGGCGGCCTGCCGCTCAGCCAGATTCACGCGCGCCACTCCATCACCGGAAACCGAACCCACTGCCGAAACCGCCGCCGAAGCCCGGCCCGAACCCGCCGCCTGCACCCGAAGGATTGCGCCCGGCGGGCGGCGCGTCGGCGCCCCAGGCGAAGAACTGCTGCGCCTCGCTGCAATTCTCGAAGGCGCGTTCCCCCGGCCAGATCGAGCGGTGGAAGGCATCGGAGCAGACATTGCCCTGGCGCATCTCGAACAGCTTGGTCTGGCGGGTCATGAAGTCGACGGCGAGAATGTCCTGCCCCCCGGCCTGATCGCGGCGCGGGGTGTCGACCAGCCAGTCGGCGATCACCTCGGCCTCGGTCAGGGTCACGCCGTCGGCCGGATCGATTTCGCCCAGCCACAAGCGGAAACGGGTGTTCTCGAGATCGGTGCGCCACCACTGGGATGTCGCCACGCCGGCAGGCGGCGCGAAGGACACAGCCCCCGCTTCGGCGACATCGCCGACGCCGGTCTCGAACGCGTCGAGCGCGGCGATCGTGCCGAACCGGCTGTCCTCGGCGGCGAAACTGAGCTCGCCAGAACCCGGATCGAACTTCACCAGCCCGCCATCGGCGAGCAGCACGTCGCCGCCCGGCGCCTGCCATTCGATCACCGCGGCAAGGGTGATGGCGATATCGGTCGCGGCCATCTAGCGCTGCTCCCGGATCGTGAAGGTGATGCCTTCGGCGATCCGCTGGAGATTGATCGCCCAGCCTGGCCCCTTCTCGAGCAAGCCCTCGATCCGCGGGATCGCCAGCTCGACCGGCGAATTGTCGGCCGGGCTGACGCGCAGCAGCGGGGTCAGCGGCAGCGTTGCCGCCCCGCCCGCGCCGAGTTGCACTGTCGCTGCCGCCTTGTGGAGGTAGCGCCGCCCGCCGGTCAGGATCGAGAACCACTTTCCCCGCCGGATCACGTGACCAACCGTTCCGCCGTCGACCAGCAGTGATGCCCCGGCCTGCCCGGCGCCGTTCACCAGCACAGCGCCCGGAGACCCGGCCGGCCAGCCCGGTTCGGGCACGCGGAAGGAGACGCCGGTTTCCAGCCCCTCGCTGAGGGCCGCGCCCCACTCGTCGGCGGTGCGGGCATCCATCGCCGGCAGGGTGACGGTCATCTTCCACCGCCTGCCGAGCCGGTTGACGCGCTGATCGGCGCCGCCCAGCGGGCTGCTTTGCGTGCCGCCGAAGTCGATCGGCTCCCACGCGACCGCCGCGGCGGCGTGATCGGGCAACAGCGTGAGGCTCATCAGGCGAGCGCCAGATCCTGCGAGCGGCGCATCCGGCTCATCGCCAGTTCGGCGCTGGCGTTGGCGATCGTGCCGGCCGACATGCCGATGCGCTCGTCGATCCGGCCTTCGACCAGATCGGTGCGCTCCTCGAGAATGATGCGGATCGACTGCGCCCCAGCCTCGCGCAGCTCGTGATTGGGCACGACACGCCCGCCGCGCGGCACCTGCAGGATCTCGGGCCCGCGCTCGCCGACCTTCATCAGCCCGCCCGGGTGATAGGCCGTGCCGTTGGCATTGCCGGGGATGCCGCCGAGGAAGGACTGGAAGCCCTTGCCGAACACCCCCGCGCCGCCGAGCGTCGTCACAACGTTGAGGATGCCGTCGAAGATGTCGAAGAAGTCGCCCGACTTGATCCCGTCGACCAACCCCCGCAGCGAGCTGGAGATCCGCTCCGCCATGTCACGGACGGTGTCGGCGATGCGGACGGTCTGGACCTTGGTCTTGTCGGCACCCTCCTCGAAAGTGCCGAGCATCTCCTTGACCGCCTCGCGCACCTTGTCGACCTCGGCAAGCGGACCCTGATCGGTGACGCTGCCGGAGACGGTTGCCCGGCCGCCATAGCGCTCGCCCAGCAGCCGCAGGCGGGCGCGACCGCGCAGATCGTCGTTGAGGCCCGCCCTGTCGAGCAGCGCCAGCTCCTCGGCCATGCGGCGCGCGGCGGCGAACTCGGGGAACAGCCGGTCAAGAAGCGTGGAGACGTCGGCAGCCATCTTGCGGGTAGCCTCCGTCACGCTGTCGGTGGCTTTGCGCGCCGGATCGACCATAAGGCCCTGCAGGCGGGCGAACTCGGTCCCGATCCCGTCGACCATGTCGGGCACATAGGAGTTGCCGACGACGGCGTCGTACATGTTGAAGAAGTAGCCCGAGACCTGCTCGATCTTGCGGCCGAGCCAGTCGAACAGCGTGCCGAGGCGGTCCTGCAGCCAAGTCCGCACGCCCTCGTAGAGCTTCTGCATCTGCTCGGTGGCGAAGCGCGCGACGTAAAGGAAAGGCGCAGCAGCCCGCTCGACGATCCGGCCCGCCGCCTCCCAGGCGCCGCGGAAGTCGCCGGTGAGCAGCGCGTTCACGATCCGGATCGCATCGCCGATCTGGGCGAATACGCCGCTGACGACAGCCAGCGTGCCCTCGAGCAGCGCAATCAGGGAGCGGCCGAGCACGCCGGCATAGGCCGTCTGAAAGTCGAGGAAGGCTTGCCCTGCAATGCGGATGCCCTCGCCCAGGGGTCCGGTCCACAGCTGCTCGAACAGGTCGGTGACGGTCGCCACCAGCTGCTGCAAGGGCGGGCCGAGAGCCGTCTGCGCTTCGTCCCAGAAGGCGGCAAGCACCGGGGCGATGGTGTCCCAGTTGGCGTAGATCAGCGCGCCGGCGGCGGCGACAGCGGCCAGCGGGAGGGCCAGAGGCGCGAGGACCGCCAGAAGCGTGTTGAACGCCGCCCCGAGCGCCGAGACGATCACCGGAGTTCCGACCAGGCCGATGATCCCGCTCGCTGCGCTCACCAGCGATCCAAGCCCCACAGCCACCGGCCCGACCAACGCGGCCAGCGCCCCTACGACCAGCACCGCGCTCTGCACTTCGGGAGAGAGGTTGCCGAACAGGTCGACCAGCCTGCTCACCGCGGCGAGCAGCGGCGGCAGCAACGGGAGAAGCTTGGCGCCGATCTCCTCCTGAAAATTGGCGAAGGACTGGGTCAGCGCCGCGCCCGGGTCGGCTTCGCGCGCAGCCTTGGCCGCGCCGCCGAACTGCTTTTCGAGCTCGCCGAGAATGATCCGCTGCGCGCCGGCGACGTCGCCGGTTTCGGCGAGGCTGGCGATCATCGCCTTCTGGTCGGCCGAGAACTGAATGCCGGCGCGGCCGAGCGCGGTGATCCCCTTGACCGGGTCGTTAAGCGCCTTGCCGATCTGCACCGTTGCACTGGTGAGATCGGTGCCGAGGCGGGTCGAAAGGTCGAGCGCAGCCTGCTGCGCGCGGTCGAATTCGCTGCCAGCGATCCGGCCGAAGGTCAGCAGGTTGGCAGTGACCTCGCGCAGGATCACATCATCATCAATCAGGGAGTTGGCCATCTGCGCCTCGGCAAGCTCGGCCAGCTGCTCACTGGTGCGCCCGGCCTGCGTGCCCATCGAGGCCAGCGCGGCGTTGACCTGCCCGATCGAGTCCGCGCTTTCCTTGGCGGCGCGCACGCTGGCGATAGCCAGCCCGGCGATCGGCAATGTCACGGCAAGGCTCATCTTCTGACCGAAGTCAGCGATCTCCTGCCCGCGACGCTGGATCGCCTTGGTCGTCTTCGCGACGTCGCGTTCGGACCGGGCGAGGCCCTCCTGCAGCAGGCCGTGCTCGACCGCGAGGCGGATCAGCAGCGAACCGATCTTCACTGCCATCGTCTCAACCTTCCACTTTTCGGATCGTGATCTTCGCCCCGCGCGCAGCTGCGTCCTGAAACGCCAGGATCATGTCGTGCACGGTTCGGGGTCGTTGCGGGCGGACCTGCTCAAGCCAGCGCTCGAGCGGGCCGAGCTTCCCGGCGCCGGCGAGCACCCGCATCTGGGCGGCAAGGTAATCGGCGAGGACCTGCTCCTCGCGCGCTGCCTGGCGTGCCGCGGCGTCGGCCTTCATCGCGGCCGAGAAGGTCGCCGGGGTCTGGCGCCAGAACTCGGCCTCGGTCCGCCCGGAGGCGAGCCAGCGGCCGAGCAGCTCTAGCCACGCGAGGCGGCGGCTCTCCGGGCTTTCCGGTTCGGTGCTGCCGGCGGCTCCGGGGCGTTTCCCTCGGTCTCACCGGTGTCGGCGCCCAGCCCCTTGGCGATCGCCCACAGGACGACGGCCATCGCCTCCTGCAGCCCGATGTCGCCGATGATGTCGCCGACCTCCTCGAGGGTCACTTCGTGCTGGCCCGAAAGCGCGTGGAACAGCAGCAGCCGGATGCGGGAGTTGTGCCGACTGCCAAGCGCTTTCAGCACCTTGGCAGGGTCGGCCCGGTCGTCCTTGTCGAGCTGCGCGATGAACGGCGCGGCGATGGCGTAGAAGCTCTCGCCCGTCTCCTCCTCGATCGCGCAGGTCGCGTTGAAATCGAATCGCGCGATCCACTCCACACCCAGCGCCTTGAAGCGCTTCTCGTCGAGCCGGCTCATTACGCGGGCTCTTCGATGGTGGCCGCGTCGACCGGCTTCATGGTGATCTCAAAGGTGCGCTTGGCGTCCTTCGGGTTCATCCGCTTGAGGTTGTAGAACAGCGCGGTTCCCTCAACGTGGAAGATGTCGGCACCCTCCTTGAGGATGATGCGGTACTCGAGCGCGCCCTCGGCATCGTCGGCCTCCTGCAGCAGCGCGTCGGAGGCGGAGTTGATGACGTAGTTCCCGCGGATCGTGATCGGCACGCCGTCCTTCAGCGGGAGCTTCTTCCACTCCTTGAAGTCCTCCGTGTCGAAGCTGCTGGTCTCGTAGAGCTCGCGCTCGGCCGAGGTCGGCAGCTCGGGGATGTCATCGACCTCGGCGACCTTGGTCAGCGTCGCGCCGGTCTTGATCCACAGCTCGGAGCCGTGGCCGTGGGTGGTCTTCGAAAGTGCCATTGCTGGTCTCCTAGTTGTGCCAGATGATGATGTCGGACCGCTCGCGGCAGATGCGGCCGGTGGGGGTGCGCTCGGCGTCGGAACCGCCGCCGTCGACGAAGCTGCGCAGGAAAGTCGTGCCGCCCTGCACGGCGAAGGGCACGAGCACCGGGATCACCAGCTCGAGCAGCGCCTCGGCTTCGGCCGCGGTACGCGCGAGGCAGTTGACCTGCACCCGGGTCGGCCAGAACGGATCGAACCCGTCGTGGTTCTGCGGCCGCGCGTCGGTTATGACCTGCAGCATGATGGCCGGTAGCGGATCGTCGGGCGCGCGGTCGTCCCACTCGACGCGGTCATCGACCAGCGCGGCAATCGCCGGGGCGCCGAGCAACCGGGCAACAAGGTTCGCCTTGAAGCTCACGCGCCGCCCCGCTTCTTCGCGAGGCGGGCGGCCGTTTTTTCGATCTCAGGTCCGGCCAATTGCCCAAAACGCTCGATGGTCGCAGAGCCTTCGCGATCGTAGGCCGTGCGCATGAAAGGTTGTGCTTTCTTCGTCGGGGTTCCGAACTCCTTGATCCACGCAACCCCGGCGACGCCCGGATCGCGCCACATCGTTGCGATGATGGGCACGCGCCCGCTGCGGAACTTCCGCGTAGCTGTCTTCCGAGGCTTCTGACGCGGATAGTAGACCGCAGGCTGCACTTCGGCATCGATGCCGAGGATTAGGCTAGTTACATCCGGCGTTCTGCGGTCGCGCTTCCCGGCTTCGACCTTGATGCTCTCCTTGAGGTTACCCTCATCGACAGGAGCCAGTGATCGCGCGAGCTCGACCATCGGCTGACCGGCCTGCTTAAGCACCCGGCGAACCAGTCGGCGCACGATCTTGGGATCACCCAGCTCCTCCAGCGCCCTCTTGATGTCGAGCGCCCCGTCAATCTTGATGCTGATCGTCATCGCGTTGCTCCAAAGAAAAAGGGCGGCACCTTGCGGCACCGCCCTTCGCGTTTCGTTCCGGCCAGTCGCGTTAGGCGACGGCGATCCCGCTCAGCGCCGTACTCAACCGGCAGCTCACCGCCTGCATCAGCGAGGCGACCGAATGCGGCACGGGTTCCTCGTTCTGGTCCATCACCGTAACCATCGTCGTCAGGCAATCGAGTGACTCGATGGCGTCGATGACGATGCCCCAGCGCTCCAGGTCGGACAGCTTGCGGTTACCCGCCGTCCTGTCGTCGACGATCCGCGCTTCCTGTCTCAAGGACGTACCCATCATCCCATCTCCGCCAGCTTGCGCAGATCGACCGCCACCTGCGCCAGTTCCTCCAGCGCCTTCGCCCGCGTGCACTTGCCGTTATACAGCTGTTCCACCGGCTTGTTGCTCTTGGTGAGGATCAGGCACAGCATTCCGAGGCAGGGTTCCGTCCACACCGCAGCGGCTGCACGGACCACTTCACGTACCGGTTCCAGAACCTTGCGATCCAGCGAGAGCGCGAAGGCCTTGTCGTCCGGTTGCTCGGCCTGCAAGCCCAGCAACTTCTCGAGCGTTTCCGCTATCGGGATCAGCCCGGCAAGTTCGCTTGCCGCCGGTTTCCGCCGCGTCATGCCGACGGCTCCCGTTCGAGGTAGCTGACGGTCGCATCGAGGACGGACAGCACATCGGCCCGAGCCTCCGCACCGCCCATTCCTTCAAGCGACATTTCGAGTTCGCCCAGCAGCACCGCCAGCGCCCGGCATTGCACCGGGAACAGATCGCGCAGCACAGCCACCTCGCTGCGCACCGTGACGGTGATGGCTTCGTCGGCGAACATGTAGTGCGTGTTGCGGATCGCCTTCAGCACCCGCGCGCTGCGGGCGATTTCCTTCATGCTCGCCGGATCGCGCGCGGGCCGGGACAGAACCCGCGCTAAAACGGGATCGATATTGGTGATGGCATTCAGGGCGAACCCTGAGGTACAGACTGCGTCAGCTTGGATCATGGTACTGGCTCCATGTGAAGGGTCAGGGCGTCTTGGGTGCGGCTAACACCCTTGACGCCCGCACTTATTGGGACGTAAATAGTCCTATGTCAACACTTAATGGGCCGCAAAAACGCATGGGCCGACCGCCCGTGGATAGCGAGGAAGTCAAGGTTCGCATCCAGCGCCCACTGCTGGATGCGCTGGACTCCTACATTGCCCAAAGCCCTGATAGCATTGGCCGACCAGAGGCGATTCGACGCCTCATCAGGGGGGCTCTCGATGCTGGAAACTCTTCTTCTCCTCGCTAGCACCTGCGCATTCGCCGACGATCGCGTGTGCGACTACATGGCGGCGAACGACGATCACGCCCCTGTCACCGCCGCACAGCAAGCGAAGGCCAAGGCATTCTTCGACAAGACCCTGTTCGAAGGCCCTACCGCTCGCTGGCAATTCGCTTACGTGCGGCGGGACTTCGTCTGCGGCTTCGTCAACAGCAAGAACCGCTTTGGCGGCTATGTCGGTTGGACCCCCTTCTTCTACCATCCCGGCCTGCAGATCGGTGAACTCGCAGAGTTGGATGGCGATCACTACCACATCTGGAAAATGCGCTGTCTCGGGCGGGCATGATGCCCGACCGCGTCGACATTCCGCTCAGGCACCTTTAAGCGTTGCAACCCGGAGAACGGCATGACCGACTTCTCGTTTGACCGCCTTTCCCTCGTCAAGTTCGGCACGCTCGATCCCGATCTGAACCGCCGCGAAGGCGAGTTCGTGATCCAGCTCAGAGACGCCGATGATCGCTGCGTGCAGGTTCGTGTTCCTGTATCCCTCGATCCAGCGCGCGAACTTTCGTTCGCTGCACTAGAAGCGCAAGCACGGGACGCCGCGCTAGCTCGGATGAAGGCAGCCGTGCGGCTGCTCGAATCACATCAACTAGAGGATTTGCACGCGCTGACAGTGACGCAGGACGCAGCGCGAGATGCGGCGGCAGCTGCCGATTTAAAGGCGCGGCTAGCTGGTATTGGGTCCTGACCTTGATCGTCACTGAGCGCTCCAGGTCTCGCCGGTCCCTTCGACCAGCAGCTCCACGCCTTCGCGGCGCTGGATCTCCAGCGGGGGCTGGATCAGTTCGTAGCGCTCGCCGTCGATCACGCAGCCGTCGGCCGCGGTGAGGGTGCGGGACACGCTGTCGCGGCGCAGCCAGAGCGAATAGCGCCCGAAGCTGCGGCGCCCTTCGCCCTCGGTCCGCTCGCCCCCGGGAAGTGGTTTGCGCGAGCACCAGCGCGGGGTGCCCAGCGCCTCCCAGCTTTCCACCCGCTGCAGACCGTCGTGCACCGTCACCCGGCGCAGCAGCTGCACCTTGCGATCGAGCGCGCCGGACTTGAGCACATCAGCCCCCGAAGTCGCGCATGGATGCGATGGTCTGGCGGAGGCCCCACGGGACCTCGGTTACGATGTTGCCGACGTTGACCGCCTCGCGCGTGGCGTACCAGTGCGCGATCAGCTGGAGCGCGGCGGTCTGGAACGGCTCGGGCACGTCGGCCGGGCTGTCGCCGTAACCCGCATTCCAGGTCAGCGTGACCGCGTCCGGGCGCGTTGCCGGCAGCGGCCACGCCAGCCCGTCCTCCAGCTCGAGCGCAGGGCCGAGGGCAAGGTTGACGAGGTGGAAGCCGGCGAAGCTCCGCGTCTCGCCCAGCTGGTCGACGTAGCTGATCGTCGGCGTGCCCTGCACCGGGCCCAGCGGGATCGGCAGATCATCGCCGTAAGGGAAGTCGGAGAAACGCTGGCGCCATTCCTGCGTGATCAGCGCCCGGCCGAGCAACCCGCCATAGCCGTCGAGGTGATGGCTGGCGCTGGCAATCAGCGTGCCGAGGGTTGCGTCCTCCCCGGTTTCGTCCGACTCGATCCGCAGGAATTCCTTGACGGCCTCGAGCGTGACGATGCCCGAGGCCGGAGCGGTTACCCGCTCCGGCCGTTGTGCGCGCATCGCCTAGTCGCTGACGCGGTCGAGATCGAGCACGGTGCTGTGATTCACCACCGGCACGCGCCGCGGCTTCAGGATCGCGATCACCGAGCCGTAGGCGATGTTCGCCGTGAGCGAGGTGCGGACGGCTTGAACGTAGCGCTTGGCAGGGCGGGCGACCTCGACGATCAGCAGCTTGTCGTTGATGTCGTCATTGACGGCGCAGGTGGCGGTCGCCGCCGCGCCGGTCACCGCAGCCATGCCGCTGTCGCTGTCAGCATCGTTCGCCTCGACGGTCAGGGTGGCAACGCCGGTGGCGACGCTGTCGGTGACCACGGCGATGAAGGTGACGCTCTCGTAGTCCGCCATGTCGATGCGGTCGGAGTTGCTGTCGATTGTCGCGCCGGCGGCGACGGGTGCGCCGACTTCGCGGATCTCGAAGTTCTGGGTGAAGTTATGCATGGGTGCCTCCAAGGGGCGAGAGGAAAACGAAACAAACGAGACATATGAAACAGGGGCGACGCGAGCGGCGCCGCCCCTGCAGGATGTCGGGCCCGGCCTTAGGCGGCCGAGAACTTCATCGCCTTGATTGCCTCGAAGTTCACCACGGCGCCGCCAACGCGGCGGGTCGAGTAGAACTTGACGAAAGGCTTGCTGGTGAAGGGATCGCGCAGGGTGCGGGTGCCCTGGCGATCGACGATCTGATAGCCCTCGGCGAAGTTGCCGAACCACAGCGAGAGCGCACCCGCATCCGCGGCAGGCGCGGCGAGGTCCTCGGCGCGCACGATCGGATAGCCGGCGAGCTGCTCGGGCTCACCCAGAACGAGGCTCGGCTGCCAGAGGTACTGGCCCTGGCCGTCCTTGAACTTGCGGATCAGCGTGATGACCTGCCGCTTGGTCACAAAGACCGCACCGGCGAGGTAGGCGGCCTTGAGCAAGCCGACGAGGTCATGGATGCGGTCGGCCGGGTTGGAGGCAGCGAAGGTCCCGTTGCCACCCGAAAGGACGTAGCCGATCTTGCCCCAAGCGACTCCGTTTCCGTCATCAAGGGCGGTCTCGTAGCTGGCAAAGCCGCGCGGCTTGCGGATGCCGTTGCCGGTGACGAAGGCCGAGTTCTCGATCCGGCCGAAGCGCATGCCGACCTTGTCGCCCAGCCACGCTTCGACGTCGACCGAGGCGTCGTCCAGCAGCTTCTGCGTGGCGCGGGGCTCGGCGTACATTTCGTGCACCGGGATTTCCCATTCGCCCAGCTTGGGCGTGCTGGTTTCGCTGCGCGATTCGGTCTCGCCGACCCAGCCCGCGCCGGCCTCTTCCAGGTCTTCCATCCCTTCGAGCTTGTCGGTCGAGATGCCCTGGACGTTGGCGATGCGGCGGATGTCGCTGGTCTCGAAGATCTTCTTGACCATGCGCCCGGTGGTGTCCGGGGTGACGAGGTAGCCACCGTCGGCATCGGAACCGACCGACATCGCCTTCAGCTCGTCCGCGTCGAGCGCGTCCTTGCCGTAGCGCAGCTCCTTGGCGCGGGCCTTGCGGTAATCTTCGAGGCCCTTGTGATCGAGCGGACTGAAGTCGCGCCGGCGATCGGCGGCGAGCGCCGCCATCGCAAGGTTGACTTCCTTCAGCTCGAGCTCGGCCTTGGCGCCGTCACCGTCGCCCTTGATGTTGTGGCGCTGCAGGCGCAGCTCCAGCTCCTCGCGCTCCTTGCGCTCGGCGGCGATCTGCGCCTCGAGCGCGTTCTTCGCCTCGGTCGCGCTGTTGAGCTGCGCGTCGATCTTGCTGAGGCGATCGAGCAGCACGGTGTCCGTCGAGCCGCTCTTCTTCAGCTCGGCCAGCTGTTCGGCGTGACTGGTCTTGAAGGCTTCGAACGCCTCGGCGATCTGCTTGATGGCGACGGCCGGGTCGGTCGGGACGGAAGCATCCTTCTGTTCGAAGGGCGCGTCGGAGCGGTCCTGCTCCAGCAGGTTCTGGGTCTTCATCAGATCTGTCCTTTCGGGGGTGGAGGGTCAGTCGACCCGGAGCGCGGCGAGCGCCCGGGTGGTCGCGTCGTTGAGACGCTGGAGCTGATCATCACCCTCCCGGTGATCGATCGCCGTGAAGCCCTTGGCGACGATCGCCTTGGCCTCGTTCGAGGAGAAGCCCGCATCCCGCAGGGCGCTCTCCGCATCTCGGATGGTCAGCCCGCCGCCCGACTTGATCGAGCCGATGCGGGCCTTGGGGTTGGCCGGGAAGGTGACGAGGCTGATCTCGACCAGCTCGACCTCGTGCAGCGTGCGGCGCGGTTCCTCGGGCTTGGTCCCCATCGTGAACTTCTTGGCGCGGTAGCCGATCGACAGGCCGGTCAGCGCCGGCCGCGGCTTCATCTTCATGAGGCCCAGCGCCTCGTTGCCGCGCTGGGTGTCGGCAATCACCCCGGTGACGAGCAGACCGTTATCGTCCTCGTCCATCTCGGTGTAGATGCCAACCGGGGTGAGATCGTCGGCAGACATCGCCCAGCCCCCATGCTGCATCAGCATCGCCGGCCAGTTGCCGGTGCGCTTGGCGTCGCGGATGGTCTTCTTGAACGCGCCCTTCTCGATCACGTCGCCGTAGGAATCGATGTTGCCGAACACCGCGCCATAGCCGGTGAAGGTGCGGCCTTCCTGCCCGTCCTCCCCGGCAAACTTCACCTCGCGCAGCGGAAACTCGCTGCGCTGGATCCCGGCCGACTTCACCTCGATCGGCGCGCGGTCAAACTGGTGCATCGTGTTCCTCGTCATGCTGGGGCGTCTGCGGGCCCGGGGTTCATTGCGCCGCGGCTGAGCTCGTCGGCATCGCCGCCACGCGGAGCCAGCTCTTCGAGCCCGCGGACCTCGTCCTGCGTCATCCACGCCGGCGTGCCCCCGGCGCCAAGCGCCTTGGAGTAGAAGTCCCCGCGATCCTTGGCCGCGCCGCGCATCAGCGCGTTGGGGTTGAACTTGGTGTAGAGTCCGGCCGCCCGCTCTTCAGGCGTGAGCAGGTTGACGTCCGCCGACTGCTCCAGCCGTTCATACCAGGGCATCAAAGTGTGAACGACATGCGCCAGGAACATCTGCTCGGCGCTGGCATAGGTCGCGGTCTTGTCGGCCTGCCCGACCATGATCGGCATCACCCGCATCGCGCGGCACACTTCCTCGACCTGGTAGCGGCGGGTTGCGAGGTGCTCGGCATCGACCCCGGACATCGAGGTCTTCTCGAACTTCGCCTCATTGTCGAGGATTATGGTCTCGCCCTCGCGCGGACCGCCAGCCTTGAACTGGTCCATCCACGCGGCGAGCTGCTCGAACTTCTCCTTCGAGAGCTGCGGCTTGACCGTGTAGATCCCGGACACCCGCGCCCCGCCCTTGTGCAGGTCCGCGTGCGCGCTCTCGGTAGCCAGCGACAGACCCAGCGCCTCGCGGGCAAGCCGGGTGATGTCGAGCCCGTGCCAGCTGTTCCAGCTCGGCCCGCGCACATGCCAGACGTCTTCGGCCGGGATCTCGCGCTCACTCCCGTTCTCGGGACGATAATGGTAGCGCAGCCGGGCGCCGTCGCTGCGCTCGACCCGCATGTATCCGGGCTCGAATGGTTCGAGGCTGGCAAGCCGCCGCGCCGATCCCACCCGCAGCTTCTGGATGAAGGCATTGCCGCCGAGCGCCGTGTGGAACATCAGCGTCTCGCGGAACTCGAAGCTGGTCTGCCATGGATTCGGGCGGCGGTGGAGCAGATCAAAGACCGGATGGTCGCGCTTCTCGATCAGCCCGGGCCCGCCCTCGTGCAGCTTCCACGGCACCTGCGACACGCCTTCGGCCAGCACCCGCGCGCAGGCGAGCATGGTCATCACCTGAAGCGACGTCTGCCAGGTGATGCGCTGGCCGGAGCCGGACATCACCCCGCCGCCGATCAGGCGTGCCAGCTCGCGGCTCGACATCTTGGCTTCGCCCTGCGCGCGCGGTGCGAGCAGGCTGCCGAACAGTCCCCGCATCAGGTGCGCCGTACCGCCGCGAGCAGGCCGAAGGTGATGAACGTCAGCCCCGAAAAGATCAGGGCGGAAGGCCGGTGGATCATGTCGACGCCCACGAAGATCGTGAAGGCGCCGCCAACGATAGCCCCGTCGACCACCAGAGCGCGCGCGATCGCGCCCGCCCGCTGGATCAGCGGCGGCCGCGTGGATTGCAGTGTCATGCGTTCATTACCTCCCAGAACGACTGGGTTGATTCCGTGCCCACCATCGAAGCGCCCATCGCCATGATCAGCGCCACCGGGCTGTCGATCTTCGCCTCGGCACGCGGCTTTCGCGGGTAGACGTTGTCCTTCGCGTCGAGCTGCGCGACGACGTTGTTCATTTGCCATTCCATCACGGCGCAGCCGCCGTGTGCGATCTTGCCCGCCCGGGTGACCGCGTCGATCTCCTTCATCGGTTCGCTCATGTTGAGCACGATCTGCCGGTACTCGAGCATCGGCATCCCGGCCTTCATCGCCGTGGTAACGAAGTAGTTGGCCTGGTGCGGGTCGTAGGGGACCTGCTCCAGCTGCAGGACCTTGCTGATCTCCTGCAGCTTCAGCAGGATCTCGTCATAGTCTAGGATCGGCCCCGGGTTGACCGTCAGCAGGTCCATCTTGTCCCAGCCCGCATAGGCCGGGACCTCGCTCACCGTGTCCGCCGGCAGGAAGTACCAGCCCGTCCGGATGTAGGGATCATCCGGCGTAGCCGTCTGGCCCTCGGGCAGGATCAGCAGCTCCAGCGCGCCAAGGTCGATCTTCGCCGACAGGTCCAGCCCCGCGATCGCGCGACGACCGCGTAGCCGCTCGAGCGCGAGGACATCGTCCCCGCGCGGCGGCAACCAGTCGCACTTGCACTTGCGCCAGGCTTCGATGTCGAAATAGGCCGCGCGCGCCGCCACCCACATATCGAGGTGCTTGGTTTTGAACGCACCGGCCTTGCGCGGCGTCCGCACCGCGTCGCGCTGCCGGGCGAACAGGTAGTCCTCGAGCACCGAGACGCCCATATTCGGGTTCGCCTTGCGGAGCGCGATCTCCGACTTCCAGTCGTCGTCCTCGTCGATCGTATATTCGACGAAGAAGGTCTCGTGGTCGAGCGGAAACCTGCCGCCCTCGCACCCGATCCCCTGCAGCTTGTCGCGCTCCTCGAGGATCGAGGCGTAGCACGGACCCGCGAGGTTATCGCCGGCGGTCGTGATGATGATCTGCAAGGGCTGCTCGCGTGCGCCCATGCCGGTCATCATCGTCTCGACCTGAGCATCGTCGTCGTGCTCGTGGTACTCGTCATGGATCGAGCAGCTCGGGCTCTGCCCGTCGCCGGGATCGCCGGTGATTGTCTCGAACCTCGACTGGTCGCCATGCCGCACGAGACTCTTGGCGTTGACCTCGATTCCCAGCGCCGATGTAAGTTGAGGCGATCGCAGCGCCATAAGCCGCGCCGGCCGGAACACTTCCCACGCCTGATACTCGGTCGTCGCGCCCGAATAGACCTCGGCCCCCGGCTCGCCGTCCATGCAGAACATGTAGAGCCCGGCGCCCGCCGCGATGATCGACTTGCCGTTCTTGCGCGGTACGACGACGTAGAGCACGCGATACCGGCGCAGGTCGCTGCCCTTGCGCAGCCACCCGAAGGCGTTGGCGAAGATCCAGATCTGCCAGGGCTCGAGGCTGATCGTCTCGCGCGATCTGGCCCACTTCCCCTTCGTGTGCGGCAGGCACTCGATGAAGGCGCAGAACTTGGTGACCTTGCGGGGTTCGAAGCGGAACGGGAAGTCCTTCCGCTTCTGATCCTTCAGCTCTTCGAGGAACCGCTCGCACTGCAGCCGGATCCATTTGCAGGCCGGCTGCTTTCCGCTGACGACGTCGCGCGCATACTGCTTGGCGATCGCCGCGTAGTCCTTGGTCTCCACATGGGTCCTCAGAGATCGAGGAGCGCCTTGAACGGGTTGTCCTCGGGCTTCTGCCCCTCGCCGAGCCGGAGCGCCGTCGCCGGCGTGATCATCAATTCTCCAAGCAGCGCATGCGCATGGCGCATGGCGTCGCTGAGCATCTGTACCTCAGGCCGCTTCCGGATCATGAACCCGTGCGCCGTGGTGGCCTCATAGGTGTCACCCTCGACCTCCAGCACTGCCTGCCAGCGCTTGATCTGCTCAAGCCGCTGGGCGAGCAGGGCAACGATCTCGACATAGTGCGGCGAGCCGCGACCCTGCTGCTCGAGGATCTGCGCAAGCGATCCGAACAGCAGCTGCGCATGTTCCGAAAGATGGAAGGGCGCCAGCATGCTGCCGACCACCGCCGGCGGCGGCGCCTCGCCATCGCGATCGCCGCGGTCGGTCCCGCGCAGCTTCTTGACAGCAGGCTCGAGCCGCTTGCGCCCCGACCCCGGCCGGGCTCCACCTCGCGGCATGTTTTTACCTTTTGAAATCGCCCGCGCAAAAATTCGATTATGGCGGCGGTGTCCGCCTCAATCCCCTTCAGAGATCGACCCACCCCCCCCGTGCCGAGCCTCCGCCCGCTCCCGCGCCGACTTCGAGTCGTGGCACGAATCGCACAGCCCCTGCTGGTTCCCGCGAGAGTTATCGCCGCCCGCGGCCAGCGCCTTGATGTGATCGACCACCGTCGCCCGCACCCGCTTGCCCTGCTTGAGGCACGCACGGCAGTACGGCTCCTCGAGCAGCACCTGAGCCCGCATCCGCTGCCCGGCCCGCCCCCGCACCCGCCGGTCCTGATACCCGACCCTGCGCTCCCACGGCTCCCGCGGCCGCCAGCCCGCTGGCCGGAACACCGGAGGCCGCTCGGCCATCAATCCACCTCGACGCCCAGCGTCCGCAGTTCCCGATCGACCGCGGCGATCTGCGCCCTGCACTCGGCCATGATCACCGGCCGCACGACCGCGACGATACCCTCGCCGGCGATCGCCGCGCCAACCGAAAGATTGATCAGCCCGAGATCCGCCGCATCAGCCATAGCCTCAAGCTTCTGCCGGCGCGCCACCAGATCCATCACCGCCGGCAGCTGGGTCGCCTTCACCGCTGCACCTTTGCCTGCGTGCCGGCCTGGCCAGTGCGCTGGATCGAGAACACGTCGGGCCCACGCTCCAGCCTGAGGCCGAGCGCCGCGAGCATCTCAGCCTCAGGCCCGTCATTGCCGAGCGCGGCCGTGACAGCCGCCTTCACCAGTTCGACCTTGCTGCGCAGGTAGAGCCTGCCATCAGCGCGCTTCTGGAGAGCGGCGATCACCTCGGCCTCCGGCACGGCGAGCACGAGCGACTGTCGCCCGCTCGCCGATTTGAGGATGCAACCGCCCAGCTCGGCCGACTTGCGCATGCCCTGGGTGAGCACCCCGGAATTCTCGGCCCACCACGGCTCCAGCTTGGCCCTGATCGCCTCGCGCCGCGTCAGCAGCGGGGCAAGATCCCGGTCGACCTGCGCATTCGCCGCGGCGATCGCGACATCGCGGGCCTCCTCGATCGCCGCGATCTCGGCGTCGATTGCGGCAAACCCCTCACACAGGCGCTGCGCCTCGGTCAGGCTGCGCGGCGCGCGAACAGCAGCGTTTCGTTGCCCTGCGGCGGCTCTGCCCGAGGCCCCGGCCATCACGATTCCTCCAGCAACAGCAGCACCGCGGTCACGGTCAGCGTCTCGACCGACCCGAACCGGTGGTCGACCTTGGTCACGCATGCGTCGGCCACCAGCTGGCCGGGGATGCGGAATTCGTGCTCGGGCAACGCCTCGATCAGCCGCTCACCCGCCTCGACCGCCGCGATCCCCTCGAACTGCATCACCAGCTCATGCCGCGTGCCCGAAAAGGTGATCGAGGCCCAGGCGGTCTCCGCGTGGGTCAAGACCTGCCCAGCGCCCGCCAGCGCAAGCACGGCCTCGCGCACCCGGTCAGCCATCGTGCGCCGCTCGGCGCGGACCTTCATCAGCGCCTGTTCCCAGTTCAAAGCGGCATGCTCCCGTAAACCCGGTCAAGCGCGGCCTTGGCCTCGCGCGCCGCGATCAGTTCTTCGTAGACCCGGCGCAGCCAGGCCCGGCTGACAACAGCGCGGTCGTCGTCGCCGCTCGCGGCCTCGCGCAGCAGCGCATCAAGATCGAGCGGCTCAGCAGGCGCGGGCGCGGCCATCAGGCACCACTCGCGGTGGCATAACTGCGCATCCAGTCGCGCACCTTGCGCTCGGTCTCGGGCCGCGGGGTGCGCCCATTGCGCAGGTCGAACACGAAACGGGGGTCAGCCACCGCCGCCCGGCCGAAATTGCTCGGGAGCACGTCATGCTCGCGCAGGAAGCTCTCGATCGACCGCAACAGCATCAGCGCCAAACCCCCTTGCGAAACGCATCCCGCACCCCGCGCGCGGCGTCGCTGGCGCGGCTCTCGAGCTCGTCGAAATGCACCGCCGATCGCACGCCGGTCATCTCGATCTCGGACAGCACCGCATCCAGCGCATCGATCTGGGCGCGCAGCAGCTGCGCCAGACCCGCACTGGTCGGGGCTTGCGGTGTCGGCATGGGACCTCGGGAACTCGGCCCTCAAGCAGCGAAGCGGTAGGGCACGAAAACGACAAAGCCCGCACGGTGCTGTGACAGCGCTGGCGGGCTTCATGGGGGACGCGATCAGGTCGGGACGGACCTGTGGCGGGGTCGATTTAGGCCGAAAACGTCACGATTCGGCAGGGTCGTTTTTGTGACGCTCGTTCAAGCGGCCGATTGAGACGTGACCAAAGACAATCCTCCACCGCCCGCCGAGGGGCTCTCAGGGTTAGACGACGTAACTCCGAAAATCAGCGCCATGACTTCGGCTTCGGGCAAATGGAGGTCTTTGGCGATAATCGTAAAGGTCTTTTTCTGCTCCCAGAGAAGCTTAAGGATCTTCTCCCATACCATAGAGCGCTCCCGCTCGATGCCTTTGGGTTCCTTCTTGTGATAACCTTCGCGCGCGATCTGGATGCAGAAATCCCTATTCCGCCAATCCGTGGTGATGCCGACTTTGTGCAACCTATAGTTGAGAGCAGCGAGTGAAACCTTCCAGCGCTGCTTCATCCTGATCAGCTGCTCCAAGGAATACACCTCATTGAACTGGGCCAAGACGTCAGAACGCGGCATGAGAAATGCTGACGCGAACTGGTTGGCCTGATCCTCGGCTTTACGTCCGGTCGTGTTGCCATCCTGATGTAGCACCAAATGCCCAAGCTCGTGGGCCGCGTCGAACCGGCTGCTTTCCGCACTCTTGAACGTGTTCAAGAAGACGAAAGGCAAGTCGCGATGCCACAACGAGAAGGCATTCACCGTCGCGGAGTTCTCCGCGAGCGAAAAGACCCTGACGCCACGGGATTCGAGCAGGTGGATCATGTTCGAGATGGGCTGCTCCCCCAGCCCCCAATCCGCTCGCAGCACGCGAGCCGCTTCTTCAGGCCCTAGTAGATGGAGATCGGGCACCGACGCCTGAGGCAATGAGAACCGCTCTTCAACCCAGGTCGAGAGCATAATCCCGATCGCTCCCGCAGCCAGTGCCGCATTACGAGTAGCCGCATTCATCGAAGTCTGGCTGCGGAAGCTGACAATGGCAGCATCAGGAACGGCAAGATCCTCCCCGTAAAAAAACGGGACAGGAAAATTGATTGCAGACGCGATGCTCTCGACATCATCGTCGCTCGGGATGGTCAGACCATTTTCCCAACGGGATACAGTGTGTTGCGTCCGCTGGATGAGCTCAGCCAACGCCTTCAGGTTCAGCAGTCGCCTTTGCCGGGCGACGCTGAGACGCTCAGGATTGAAGGCCATGACTACTTCCGGGTAACCGAGATATCGAAGTCTGGCCGATCATCATCGGGCAGATCGCGCTTCATCGGATCAGCGTATTCGAAACCTTCGCCGATCAGGATGATCCTCTTGCTAAAGTCAGTGAAGAAGCCGCCTTCCATTTCCCGCGGACAGGAAATCTCGGCGCGCAGCACGTCTTTCCCACTGTAAACGCAAAGATACCACGAGACCAAGCCTTAATCGGCGACCTTCGCTGTCGGCAAGGCGACGACCTTGTCGTCTTCTTCGAAGAAGGGAAAGAAGCCTTGATTGCTCTGGACAATGCGGTCGGTCGCAGCACCCTTCTTCGATCGGTTCTGCGGATACCGGTTCTGATCGCATACACCCGTCCCGTCGTCTGTGTTTGCCACCAGCAGGCGAACTCCGAGAGCACGGTTGATCACAGAACTGACTTGGCCCGTCTCATCCCGTTCCCAGCCCGGGAAAAGCTTCGAATGGATCGTCACCTCGCGTGCTCGCCGCACCCCCATCCGCCACGCGGACCATCCAGCGGCGCCGGGCGGATCATTCTCAGTGGCATCCGCCCTCGCGGACGCCATCGCGAAGACGATCTCGAGCGCCTGCTCAAGGGTAAGACCTATGGATGCGAGTTCGTTCTGAACTTCGACAGGCTTAGCGACGATTGTAGCGGGCAAGAGAGGCCTCCTGTTCATTTTTTCCGTATCATTTGTGGAGGAAAAAATGAACAGGGTCAAGAGGGGTTATTGGGGCTGTGCAACGGTGCCGAGATTACCCCAGCCTTCTCTGCACCGCGACCAGATCCTCCGCATCGACCCGGTCCCGGGCCCAGCCACAGGCATCGGGCCACACGTCAAGCGCATCGAGCAGCATCGCCCGCGCCCCGGCATCCCGCATCCGGAACGCGCGCGCCACGGCCCGGCACGCCCGGTCCTCGACGATCATCGCCAGCACCGGCTGCGGCCGCCGCAAACCCGCGCGCCAGCGGGTATAGGCCACCTCCGCGCGCACCCGGCCAAGGCTCTCCTCGGCAATCCGGTGCCCGTAAAACCCGTTGTCGACCCGCGTTTCGAGGCTGATGCTGCCGATCGCCACATCCCGCCCGATCCGCTCGGCGATCGCGCGGATCTCCTGCGCCCAGGCCAGCTGGTCGAGGCTGAGGTGCCCGCCCATGTACAGCCGCGCCAATGCGCCCTGCTGCACCCGGCCGGCCTTGAGCAGCGTCTCCGGCGTCCCGTGCGCCGCGTGCCTGCGCCAGCGGTCGACCAGCGCTGCCTGCGCCCCCAGCGCCTGCTCCTCGGCCGCGCGCAAGGGATGCGCCCGCGCCCACCAGTCCGGGCAGTCAGTCTGCGCCGCCGCCTGAAGTCCCATGCCTGTGCTGTCCCCGCTTGCCATCGACGGGCGCAGGATAATCGAGCGCAGGCGGCGGCAAGAGGGTCGGATTTGTAACGGGGGAAGCCGCCGAGTGCAGCAGCCCCGCCCGCGCCAGGGTGAGCCGCGCCCGCTCGATCTCGTCCGGCAGCGCCAGCCCGCGCGTGCCCGGGGTGCGCAGCAGCAGCCCGGCCTTCTCGAGACTGACCACCGCCCGCTTCACCCGCGTGCGATTGCTGCCCAGCCCCGCGGCGATCTCGCCGTAGGAAGGAGATTGCCCCCACTCGGTCAGGTAATCGCGGACGAAGCCGAGCACCAGCGCACGAAAGCTCGCCATCTCCGGCGAAAGCCGCCCCGCACCCGCCAAGCCCTGATCACCCTGCACCGGCACCCGGAACCCCCGCGCGCCCCGCCCGCTAACCTCCTACAGCAACAGGGAATCGCGGGAAAGTCCGGCGTTTAGTTGGCGATGGCTCTGGTAACGGGATCAGGCGGCGCGTTGACTTCGATCAGCTCCGCAAAAACCGAGATCCAGTAATCGATCGACTGTTGGCCGATCAACATTCGATTCGAGTAGCCGCGACCGTCACCTGCGCGGAACGACAGAATTTCACGTGCACCGTCACGCTTGATTATCTGGCAATAAGGGAAGACGTGATTATCGACGTTGCGGATGAGCGTGACCTCGATGGCACTCCACTTGGTGCAGTCGATATCCAGCCAATCGGCCGCATACCTTAGCTGAAACCCTTTAAGATGGTCGTTTGCGTGGTCTAGCGCAGCGTGGATCAGGTCGAACTCGGCGGCCGCTAATCCGGCTTGGTCTTCCCAGTCGACGATCGTCTTGTTGAGACGATCATTGAGTCTGGTCCAGTCAACGTTCGAATTCATGTTCACTCTCCTGCGCAACCAGCTGAAGGGTGTTCCACTAATGTTCGAGAGTCAAAGCCCGGGGCCGGTAATCCACCGCGTTACCAACAGTCATCGCGCCCTCGGCCACACCACCGCGAGCCGTGCCGCCAGCTGCGCCTCGCCCAGATCGCGCCGGTCGGCAGCGCAGCGCGCCACCGGGCGGCCGAACCGGTCCCGCTCCTGAAACCCGGCGAGCCGCGGATCGGCGTCGACCAGCTCGCACAGCACCTCGCGCCCATCGATCAGCACCGCCAGCGCGCGCTTGGCCTCCTCGAACCCCGGCTCCCCGCGCTCCGGCGTGTCGATCCGCGCAATCCGCACCCGCCCGCCCTGCTCGTCGAGGTTGGCACAGCGCAAGGTATCGCCATCAACGGCAACGGCAGCAAGACAGGCGAACAGGAAGCTCATGGCCTTGAGATACACCATCGGGCTTCCGGGCAGGAGCGGAGATGCCTTGGGAATGGAGGTATTGTAGGGAAAGGCCCGATCGCCCGTCGCATTTCAAACCGGCTTTCCCACAAGGCAGGTCTTGGTCTATTGCTGGTGGCGCGAACACAGGAGGGGCTGGATGTTGAACAAGCTCGCGAACCGCTTCAGCGCTTATCGCTCTGCCCGCCCTGAAGTGCGCTTTGCAGCCATGGCCTATGACGCCGGCCTAGCCAGCGGGTTCTTCGCCGGCGTCGTCGCCACCTTCCTCTTTGCCGTCGCGCTCAGGATCGTCGAGCGAATTGCCTAGCTATTTCGCGCTGAGACTTGTCTTGTATTGGTCAACCCTGAGGAGGAGCCCAGCGATCTCGGCAGGTACGATTTCGATGTTCCCGTCTTCAAATGCCTGAGCCTTAAACCGTAGATCCCAGCCGTCGGTGCCGCTGGGAACGTAGGTTTCGGCATAATGGCGAAGCAATACTTCGCTAACGTCGAACACCACATGCTCGACGTAGGTGCACTCAACTATTCCAAAGCCCGAACCGCATCGAACATCATTCCCGATGTTCTCTAACACCGCAGACTGAGGGCCATTTGGTGATTCGAAGTTGACAGCATAGAAGCGAGGCCATTGCTGGGCAACCTGATTGAAAACAAAGTAAACTTGGAAGGTAGTTTCTTTGGTCTGTTTTCGGACGAATGCCCTCAAAAAGATATCGGTTCTATTGCCGCCCAGTATGCCCGACTTCCATTGAAAAGAATCTACCGTGCTTAGCTGCGCCGTTAGCTCCAATTCGTCGTCTACAATCTGCACTTTTGCAGCGTGATCTTCCGGAGTCATGGCATACAATTTACGAACTTGCTTTGGTCGTTTGTCGGTGTCAGCAGCCGAGACAGGGGACATAGCAACGCCGAAGGATCCCAGGACGGCAAGAAATGAAAGAATCTTCTTCATTTAGTCACCCCTGACACGCGCAGCCCTTCGGCTGAGTACAAACCTTATTCTTCGCTATGCAACTGTCACCGCATGGCTTCGCGGCCTTGCAGCGCTTGCAGCACAGCTCGACCGCGCAGACCGGGCTGGCGGCCGCCACCGGCACGATCAGGGCCAGCAGCGCTGCAGCGAGGATCACTCGCCCCACTTTCGTCCGGCCTCCCCTGCCTTGTAGGTGCTCTGACTGTCGTGAAGGGTCGGGCCGGGCTCGTCGTTCTCGGCGCGAAAGACATAGCCTGCCCGAGGTTCTGCCAGTCGCAGCACCAGCCGTGCGACTGCCTCGAAGTCCTCGCGGCTCATGCGCCGCATCCCATTGATGAGCTCTTGCTCCTCGTGCGACAAAACGGCTTCGGCAGCCTCAGCTTCCGGATCGTCAGTTTCGCCTAGCAGGTAAGCCGGAGTGGTTCGCAAAGCGGCTGCCAGCTTCATCAGGTGCGGCGTTGTCCGCGTGTCGCGCTGGAAGATCGAGGCCAGCGTCGATTGCGGAACGCCAGAACTTCGCACAAGCTCGGCAGGCTTCATGCCGATAGCACCAAGGCGCTCCTTGATCCGGTCCCGCAAGGTCATGCAGGCACACTAACGCAAATGCGTTGGACGAGATATTGCGCAGTTGCGATTGACTCGACATCGCTTATGCGATTATACGAATCACATGCCGCTTGAATCGCGCCTCGAAACATCCGCCGCTGCAGCCGTAAGGGCTGCCGGGGGGCAGACGTCGCTGGCTCGCTCGCTAGGCATTGCTCAGTCCACGGTGGCGACTTGGCTGCGTCGTGGCAACGAGCTTCCTGCGAAATTCGTGATCCCAGTGGAACAGGCGTTCGGCATCTCCCGCCACGATCTGCGCCCCGATCTTTACCCCCGCGAAACACCCGTCCCGCACGCCCAGCAGTCAGCCGGGCAGCCGCCGGCCTCGGCCCCTCAATCCCCCCCCCAGGGTGAAGAGGCCGGCGGTTCCACTTCGACCGATCCCCAGAAGGATCCTCTGCAAGGCATCGCCGCATGATCATCGCGGCCACCCTCTCACGCCGCCCGCGCCCTTTCATCGCCAATCGGCGGGGCGGTTTGGCGTGACCCATCGCCGCGCGCCCCTCTCGGTTGAACAGGCCCTGCAGCGGATCGCCGGCCAGCTGCCTGGCGGTGTCGAGGCCATGGCCGAGGTTGCCCAGCGCCAGCCCGGCACCGTCCGCAACTGGATGAACCCGGAGCGGGACGAACAGGTCAGCCTTGAAGCCGCGATCGAGCTCGATCTTGCCTTCCAGGCTGAAGGCGGCACCGGCGCTCCGCTGTTCGAGGCCTATGCCACCCGCCTCCAGCTGGCCGAGGCCGCGCGCTTCGCCGATCGCCACCGCCTGCTCGATCACGCGCATGGCGTCGCCAAGGAAGGCGGCGAGGCGATTGCCGCGATCATTGCCGCCGCGCGTCCCGATGCGACCGCGGCCGATCGCCAGGCCGCCCACCGCGAGGCGGCCGAGGCCTTCGAGAAATTCCGTGACGTTCTGCCCATTCTCTCCGGGCAGACGGCCCAGCCGCCCTGATCCCGGGCGGCCCCGAAAGGCAGCACGGGCGACTAGACCCGGCCACGCTGCCAACCTCGGGGGTCAGGGTTGCCCGATTGCTTCCGCACCAGCGCAACGGGCGGACCGACGGGAACCTTGCTGAGGCCCTGACCCCCACCTTCCCGATCCTTCGCCGCTTGCCGTGAGCGCCCGCGCTTCCCGGAGCGGCCTTCTGCTGCCCGAAAAGGACCTTGCGATGGCTCCCGGCACCTATCTCGAAAAGCGCCGCCTGATGGCCGGCTACTCGCTCACCGGCCTCGCGCGCGAGCTGCTGATGCTGACCGGCTTCGGCGCGTCCCGGGCAGAGAGCGACTTCCGCCGCCTGCGCCTCACCCTCGCCTCGGCCGAGGCCGGCAGCCTGCACCACGGCCGCGAGCGGATCGAGCTCATCCGCGCCTTCATCCCGCTCGACGTGTCGCTCTACCTGCACCTCGTCGAGTGCGAGCGATCGGGCGATCCCTACCGGGTCGACGGGATCTGCGCGGTCTGCGCCTGCAGCTTCCTCGACCCTTGCGTCCTCCACGTTGGCCCCACCGCCGCGCTTGGCGCCAGCACCTGCCACTGGGCCGAGCCCGGCCTCTGCAGCGCCTGCAAGGGATCGGCCGAACGCCTGACGCCGGACACTTTCCGCAGCGTCGGCCAGGAAGGCCTCTCGATCGCCGAGCAGCTGCGCGAGCTGGGCGAGCGGATGCATCGCCTCGCCACCAGCGATGAGGCCCGCGCCTGCGCCATCGGCCCCGAAACCCTCGCCACCAACCTCGGGCAGCCGCGCTTCCTGCGCCTCGTCCCCAACACCGGAGAGAACTGATGCGTGCTGACTTTGCCTCCATGGGGTTCGCCCCTTATCCGAAGGCCCAATTGCGGGCGCAACTGCTTCAGATGCGCGCCGAACGCACCCCCGACATGCCACTAGATGCGGTCGAGGAGATCGTCGACTTGGCCTGCCACGCCGCCGAAACCGGCCGCCGCGCGATGCTTGAGGTGATCGACCGCGCGTCATCTTGGCCGATCGCGACGACAGCCATCGGCCCCGCAACTTCACTGCTTGCCCACGATCTCCAGTTGCTGACCGAAGGCCTGCAGCACGCCGCCGCAGCAGCCGGGCTCCACCACGAAATCCGCAACATCGGAGGGCAGGCCCATGGCTGACGCTTCCGACGATCGCCTGCGCCTGCTGATCGAGCGCATCGAGCGCCTCGAGGAGGAGAAGAAGGGCATCGCTGACGATATCGGCGACGTCTACATGGAAGCCAAGGCGGTCGGCTACGACCCCAAGATCATGCGCCAGATCGTCAGGCTTCGGAAGATGAAGCCCGATGACCGCTCCGAGGCGGACATGCTCCTCGAAACCTACAAAGCCGCGCTGGGGATGGCGTGATGGATTGGGATCTGATCGCCTCGTCCGCCCTTGCGTTCGCAATCGGGTGGAACGCCGTGTCCTTTGCCAAAGCGCTGAAGCGCGGCGATCCGCTTTGGCCTTCGGGTCTGCTGCTCGCCGTTCTGGTGCCGATGTTCATTGCGCTCAAGGTGAACAGCTGATGCCCTGCGATCGCGTCACCTTGCCCGACGGCACCGGCGCGATCGTCTGCTCGCGCGGACCGCGCCGCCAACGCTGCGCCTGCGGCAAGCCTGCCACCCGGTTGTGCGACTGGAAGATGAAGGCGACCGGCTCCGGCACCTGCGACGCCCCGATCTGCGCTGCCTGCACCACCTCCCCCGCCCCCGAAAAGGACCTGTGCCCCACCCACGCCGCCGCTTGGCGCACGTGGCAAACCGAACGGAGAACCGCATGAACCTCGCCCCGTTTGTCGGCAGCCTCGCGCTGCTGGTCTTCGCCGCCGGGCTGATCGGCGTCACCTACATCAGCGGCGACCCCGAAGGCCCGATCTTCGAACGCGGCAAGCGCACCGAGCTGCTGATCCAGCTCGCAGCCTGCGGCGTCGCCTTCATCGCCGGGTGCCAGCTGTGATCGCGCGCGGCTTCTTCGCCCGCCTGTTCGGCAAGCCCGCCGCCGAAAGCTGGCAGGTCGGCGAGTGGGCCGAATGCGTCGCCAGCGGTCGCTGGTTCGGGGTCCCCGATGGTCGCGATCATTCCGGCCCGCGCCACGGCCGGATCGGCCGGGTCACCGCAGTCCGGCTGTGCTTCAACCCCCTCACCGGCCAGCGCGTGCTCACCCTCGCGTTCGCCGCCTGGCCCGACAGCTTCTTCGACGCCAGCTGCTTCCGCAAGCTCACCCCCCGCGCCGACGAAGCCACCGCCGCCGAGGCCGAGTTTACCGAGCTCATGCGCCGCAAGCCCGCACCGGCTCTGCCGCGCGAAACCATCAGGGAGCACCAGTGATGGCCACCCGCGCTTTCGCACCGCCCGCCGGTCAGTTGCCGGTCCTGCAGTACATGACCCCGGCCCAGCTATCGGTCGATCCCTCCTATCAGCGCAAGCTCGACGCCTCGACCAGCCAGAAGCTGATCCGCGAGATCGCCGAACACTGGGACTGGTCGTTGTGCCTGCCGCTGGTGGTCGCCCGCCGCGCATCCGACTCGCCCGAAGGGGGGGGGCTATTCGTGGTTGACGGCCAGCACCGCCACGCGGCTGCCTGCCTGCGGGGCGACATTCAGGTCCTGCCCTGCGTCATCCTCGAAGGCACGGTGCCCGATGTCGAGGCCCGCCTGTTCGTGCGTCTCAACAAGCAGCGCCGCCCGATCAGCAAGCTCGACGAGTTCCGCGCCGCGATCGCCGCCGGCGACGAGCAGGCCTGCGAGATCGAGGACGCCCTCGCCCGCGCCGGGTTGAGGCTGGCGGCCAACACCAACCCTGACACCTGGCAGCCGGGCGAGCTCGCCAATGTCGGAGGTCTAGCACAGGCTTGGCGGACGCACGGTGGCGCCGCCGGCGCGCTCGCACTCGAGGTACTGGCCCGCGCCTACCCCGGCGAGGTGCTGCGGTTTGGCGGCACGATCTTCCCCGGCCTTGCCGGCGTGATCGCAGAGGACGACGACAGCACCGACTTCGTCGACGATCTGGTCGCCTGCACCGCTGCCCGCCCGCAGGCCGACTGGCGCCGGTCGGTCCTGCTCTATCACGCCGAACACCCGGGCACCTCGCCCCGGCAGGCATCGCTCGAGGTGATGACGGCGGCCTTCGATGAATTCGTCGCCGCGAGCCTCGGCGCAGATCTCGAGGAGGCCGCCTGATGGGCCTGTTCACCCCCTTCACCCGCCGCCTGCGCCCCGAACGCAGCGCCTTTCCGCAGCCGCCCCTCCCGCTCGACCCCGAGGAGCAGCGCGTGCTCGAAGAACTGCGCGCCCGCCGTGAAGCAGCGCGCCGCAGCAAGCAGGAAGGCTGCGCCCAGTGAGCGTCTGGCGCGCCCGGGCCCGGCAGCGGATCGCTGAGCTGGTCAAGGACCTGCCCGCGGACGCCACGATCGAGCAGCGCCGCAAGGCGCTGCGCGGCAAGGGCTGGGACTATGGCTGGGCGCAGAAGGTCTGGCAGCAGGAGGTCCGCGCCCACCTCGCCCGCCACGGCGCGCCACCGGCGCCGAAGAAGCCGCCGGTCTTCCCCGATCACGTCCACTTTCCCTTCCGGGAGAGCAGTCATGCCTGAGCCCGTCACCGTCTCACGCCACGCGATGGACCGCTACCGCGAGCGCGTCGCCGATCTGCCCGACGCCGAGATCTTCGCCGCGCTTTCCGGCCCCACCTTCGAACTCGCGGCCGAGCTGGGCGCGCCGCTGGTCAAGCTGCCCACCGGCCACCACGCCGTCCTGCGTGAGGAAACCGTCGTCACGATCCTGCCCGCCGATGCCAGCGTCGGCTCGCTCGATCAGTTCAGCCGTTCGCGCACCTCGCCCACCACCGCCTGCCCCGAAAGGAACCCCCGCCCGTGACCACGCCCCCGCCTGACGCCACTGTCCACCTCACCCTCGCCGATCTGGCGATCTCACCGCTCAACGTCCGCTACAATGAAAGCGACGCCAACGCGGTCGAGGCGCTGTCGGCCTCGATTGTCGAGCAGGGTCTGCTCGAGCAGCTGCTGATCCACCCCGCACCCGAGGGCGCGAAGTGGGCCAGGCGCTCGAAGATCTGCAAGGTCACCGGAGGGATGGAGCCCGCCAGCTTCGGCGTCCTCGCCGGCGGACGGCGCTACCGCGCGATCCGGCTCGCGATCGGAAACGGCCTGCTGCCCGCCGACTTCCCGATCCGCTGCGTGATCAAGGATCTGTCCGACCAGCAGATCGTGCTGCTCTCGCTGTCGGAGAACCTGCTGCGCCGGGATCTGCAGGGCTATGAGGTCCACGCCGCGATCGCGCGGCTGCGCGGGCTCGGGATGACGATCGGCGAGATCGCCCGCAACCTCGGCCAGTCGAGCGACTGGGTCGCCCAGCAGGCGCGCCTTGGCGAACTGCACCCGCCGATCTTCGCAGCCTATTCGGCGGGCGAGATCGATGTCGAGCAGGCCCGCGCCTTCGCCGCCACCGAGGAACTCACCCTGCAGGCGGCCGCCTGGGAACACTTCGCCCGCCGCCAGACCTGGGAGCGCCAGCCGCACCACATTCGCGCCTTCTACAAGGTCGGCGATCACCAGCTCGCCAGGCTGCTGCGCCTGGTGGGTGAGGACGCGTACCGCGCAGCAGGCGGACACTTCGAACTGGACCTGTTCGCCGGCGATCAGAACCACCGCGGCCGCGTCGCCGACGAGGAGCTGCTGCAGAAGCTGGCCGAACAGGCGCTCGACCGGATCCGTGCCGGCATCCGCGTCGCCGGCGGCCGCCGCGACCTGCGCTTCGCCGCCCAGCCGCCGCAGCGCCACGGCTTCAACGACACCGCGCTCGAGATCTACGTCGAGGGTCCGGCCCAACTCGATCCAGCGATTCCCGACGAGGCGCTGGTCGCCACGCTCGAGGTCGCCGACAGCGGCAAGCCGATCCACCGCTTCTGGTGGGCCAGTCGCAAGGCCAAGGACGATTTCGAAAGGGGCAAGGCACCCGCTTCCGGCAAACCGGTCCCTTCCGCCGCGCCCGAATTGGTGAGCGAAGGCTTCGACCGGCACAGTGCCTATGCCGCCGACGCGCGCCGCATCGCCCGCGACGAGCACGGCCTGTCAGCCACCGGCCTCGAAGCGTGCCGTTCAATCCGCCGCGACATCCTGCGCTGGGGGCTGGTGACCGAAGCGCACGCCAACGGCGGGCTGGCCACCAGCTTCGTGATCTTCGCGATGCTGCGCACCGAACTCGGCAAGGAAAGCGGCACGCAGCTGGGCGTCCGCCAGCTGACCACCGCCTACGGCTCGGAGGACAGCGAAGATCCCGAGCTGGTCAAGGCCTATTGCCAGTCCCCTGCGCGCGAAGCGTTCGGCGGCGAGGTCGAGCGGCTGATCGCTGCCGACTGGATCACCGGGAAGGATCTCGGCAAGGCATTCTCGCACTTCCTCGCGCTCGGCCCTGCTGCCCATGACCGCGCCGCGGCCATTCTCGCCGGGCTGCTCCTGAAGCGCTCGGCCAACGCGCCCGGGTTCAAGGTCCCGCTCCACGACGCACTGGCCGAGACGCTCGGCCTCGATGCCCAGCAGGCTCGCCGCGCGTGGACGCCCGATCACCACTTCACCGGCCTGTTCCCCAAGCTGAAACGGATGGAGTTCGCCCGGCCGCACGTGCCGGCCGATGCCTTCAAGGGCTGGAAGAACCTCGCCGACACGCCGCTCGCCGCCGCCACCGCCCACGTCCTCGCCGCGCAGGCGGACTGGGTCCACACCGTGATCAGCTTCGACTTCGAAGGCTTCCACCCGACCGAGGACGTGCTCGCCAGTCTGGAGCGTGCGGAGCGAGACCCGTCCGCCTCAAGTAGCGCAGCGGTAGGCGAGGAAGTCGCATGAGAATCGCGATCGGGCACCACGAGATCGGCCGAGTGCTTTCCGGCCGCCAGCGGTTCTTCCTGCGCCGTGATCGCGGAGCCTTTCGCAAGGTCGAGCCCGGCAACACGCTGTGGCTGGCAGAGCCCTTCCACCTCGAGACGCGCTTCGACAGCCGCGCCCCGACCTCAGCCCGCGATCTCGGCGCCCGGCCTGCTTTCGCTGCGGACTATCCGCACGGCACGCCGGCGGGCTACGGCAAGCGCCACCCCGCACGGGCACTGTGCCGCGAATGGCACCGCTTCCACGTCGTGATCGAGACGCGCGAGGCCTTGCCCCTTCAGCAGCTGGCCGATGCCGACCTGATCGCGCTCGGCTTCAGCACCTGCGAAGACTTCGCCGCCCACTGGGACCGCGAAAGCACGCTGATCGGCGGGCGAGGCTTCCAGTGGCGCGACAACCCCGAGGTTCTGCGGTTCGGCTTTGCGCTTCATCGCACGCCGCTGCCCGAAGGCTCAGCTGAAGCCCGAGAGCCGCGCGCACGCCTCGGTGCCTGGCGCGAGCCCGCCCGCCCGATCGTCGCCGCCCGCACCGGCGAGTGCCTACGCTGCGGCGCGCGTCTCGCGGCAGGGTGCGTGCACCATCCGCTGCCTGCCGGGGTGGCCGCGTGATGGCCGGGCGCTACGAAACGACACCGGTCGCGTGGGCGCTGCCCGCGATCGCGGGAGAGGTCTTCACGACGGCCAAGGGCGACCCGGCGTTCCTCGCCGCTCTGAAGCGCGAGCACAGGCGGATGCACGCCGACTTCGTGCGCACGCCTGCACGTGATCGGACGGCGCCGGACAGGATCGCGCAGGCGCTGCCGACGAACGGCACCTGCCCGACCTGCGGCACCCGCCTCGCCTACGGCTGCGCGCACCATCCGTCGACGGGGGCCGCCGAGTGAGCCCCGAGGCCGAAGCTGAGCTGGAGTATGTCCTCGGAGTGGCGCTCCGCCGGTTCGAAATACGCGCCACCGAGGTGACGTTCGAACGCAAGCAGAAGGGGACCGCGTTCATCATCTGGGATCGGCGCCTAGCGCACGCTCCCGCGCAGGTCTTCGCTTCGACGTCGCTGACTGACGCGAGGGACATGCTTGTCCGCCTCCAGACCGAGGCCATCCTCCAACTGATCAAGGAGCTCGCGCCCGATGCCCGCGCCGCAGATTGAATTCGCCTACCCGGTGAACTGGCCGGTCGGCCGCCCGCGCACCGAAAGCTGGAAGCGCAAGCGTGCGCTGTTCAACAGTGGCGGCAATCCCCTCCTCTTCGATCAGGCCGTGCGCCGCCTGCAGGAGCAAACCGAGGCGGTGACCCAGCGCGGCCAGTACTGGCGGATGCGGGAGCTGACTCTCTCGACCAACTTCGAACTCCGCGCCGATGGTCGCCCGCGCCGCGATCGCGGAACCCCGAGCGATCCGGGTGTCGCCTTCTTCTTCGAGCTCGATGGCAAACCCCACCTGCTCGCCTGCGACCGCTGGGACACGATCGCCGGCAACATCGCCGCGATCGCCGCCCACATCGATGCGTTGCGCGGCCAGGAGCGCTGGGGCGTGGCCACCCTGCACGAGGCCTTCGCCGGCCACGTCGCCCTCCCCGCGCCCGAACAGTGGTGGCAGGTCCTCGGCCTCACCGCGGCCGCGCCGGTCGATCTGATCCAGCGCCGCTACCGCGAGCTGGCGATGCGCGACCATCCCGACAAGGGCGGCAGCGAGGCGGCGATGGCCCGCCTCAACGCCGCCCGCGACAAAGGCCTCAAGGCGCGAGGTGCCGCGTGAACCAGCCGCTTCAGGTGCTGAAGATGCGGGACGTCACCCGCAAGACGTCGCTTCACCGGGCGACGATCTACCGCCTCATCAAGCGCGACGAGTTCCCTCGCCCGCTCAGGCTGAGCTCCGGCCGCGTGGGCTGGCGCGAGGACGAAATCAGCGACTGGATCACCCGCCAGCAGCGCTGATCCCCGGACACATCCGGGGGCACCGCAATCACCGAACATAGTTCTAAGCCACTAGGAACAGAAAACTTTATGGCATCGAGCCAAATCCTTCCGCCCCAGCCACGAATATCTTAACACGGACCAATTGCGACACAGACGGGTGTTCTGTGGAGAGGGAACACTGCGAGCCATCCGTCTTGGGCGCTCGTGAACCGGTTTGGCGAAAACCGCCCTTGCCGGGCGAGCGATCCTCTCAGGTCACGTTCCGGACCGCCTCTGCCGCGCAGATGAGGGCGCCGGTAATGCCCGCATCCTGATCGAGCTCCGGCGCCACCAGATAGTCTGCCTCCGCCACGGCAGCGGGCGCATAGCGTCCCAGATACCGGACCATCGCGCGGTGCACAGCGGGGACGATGCCGGGCGCACCACCGACCCCTCCACCCAGCACGATCCGCTGCGGCGAGAGGGTCAGCACCAGCTGGCAGGACAATTGCCCGAGATAATCCGCGATCAGCAGGAATTCGGGATCGTCCGGCGAGAACCGATCGAGCGACTTGCCGAAGCGAGCGGCGATGGCGGGGCCTGCCGCAAGGCCTTCGGCGCAGTTATCGTGGAAACTGCAAATCGATGGCGCCGTGTCGCCCGGCAAGCGATGGAGTGCGACATGCCCCATTTCGGGGTGCAGCAGCGCGGGCAGGACCTTCCCGCCAACAATGATCGCTCCGCCGATCCCCGTGCCCACGGTGAGGTAGAGACCAATATCCTTTCCGCGCAAGGCGCCAAGCCGCGCCTCCCCGATGGCGGCTGCGCCGACATCGGTCAGGAGCCGGACCGGAAGGCCGATGGACCGTTCCAGCGCGCCGATCAGGTCGAACCCGCTCCAGCCCTGCTTGTTGGTGTCGCACAGCTGTCCGTAGGCAGGCGCCTTGCGGTCGATCACGATAGGGCCGAAAGCACCGACGCCCAGCGCCGACAGGGAGTGATCGCTCTCGCCGAAAAAGGCGGCGGCATCGGCAATCACGGCATCGGGTGCGCGGGTCGGCACGGTGTGGCGCGCGACGATCTCTCCGCTGCCCGCGCCGATCGCAAGCACCGTCTTTGTGCCGCCCAGCTCGATCGCGCCGAACAGGCGATCGTCAGCCATCGATCGTCCTTTCGCCCATCACGAGCACCGCACGCCGCACCAGCGGCCGACCCGCCAGCAGCGCGATGACGGCGAGCGCGTAGAGCCCCGCCATCATGGCAAAGCCTGCCGCGAGCCCGGTGTGCACCGCAATGGCAGGGAGCGCCACGGTCGACAGGCCCGCCCCCAGGAACCCCATCATCGTCATCAGCCCCGCCGCTGTGGCGCGGGCGGAATCCGGCATGACATCGTGCATGGCGGCGTAGATGCAGCCGTCGAACAGTCCCTTGCCGAAGCTCGTGGCGAACAGCAGTGCGCCGACGGCGATGACCGATCCGGCCCATGGGAACGGCAGCAGGAACAGTCCCGCAAGGCCCAGCCCGAAAGCGAGCACCGTCATCCGGCCCGTTACGCTTTTCGCGGCGAATCTGTCGGACAGCCATCCCCCGACCAGCACCGAGACGAACCCGGCCGTCGTGATCATCACCGGGCCGACCAGCGCACTGTCGGCAAGGTTCAGGCCGAGCACATCATGGGCATAGGTGTTGCACCAGTTGAGCACCGCGGAGGATGCTGCCGTCGCAAGGCAGAACACGCCGCACAACAGCAGCGCCGCCGGGTTGGCGAGAATCAGGCGCAACGGCTCCTCCTGCGACGCCAGTTTCGCGGTCGCCGCAGTGGGGGCATCGTCGCGCAGGGTGAAGAACAGAAGTCCGAACAGCGCTCCGCCCAGCAGGGCAAAGACGATGAAGGGCATCGACCAGCCATGCGCATCGGCGAGCCAGCCCGCCGCCCAGCTGCCGATTCCGCCGCCGGCGAAGACTGCCGTCTGGTGGATCGCGAGGGCGCGGCTGCGCATCGCCGGACGGTGCCAGGCACTGATCAGGGCCGTTGCCGTGGGGTAGTAGGTGCTCTCGCCGACGGCGACCAGCGTGCGCATCCCGAGCAGCATCGCAAACCCGGTCGCAATCGGCATGAACCCTGTCGCCATGCTCCAGAACAACAGGCCGAACAGCACCATGTTGCGTCGCCTGACGCTATCCCCGATCCGCCCGAACAGGAACGCGCACACGGCATAGGTCCAGAAGAACACGGTATCGACGACACCGAGCTGGATGTCGGTGATCGCGAAGGCATCGCGCAGCAACGGCTTGACCGCATTGAGGATCGCCCGGTCGGCGGAGTTGAGGAAGGATACCATCCACAGCAGGCCGATGAGAATCCACGGATAGTGGGCCGCAGGTGGCTTGCGCAGCAGGCCGCTCATCGCCCGCACCACGTCAGCCACATCGCCGCCGTCCACGAGAAATCGGGGCCACCCGATCCCTCGCCCGTTTCGGGACTGAAGCTTTCGTAGAAGCCAGACCTTTCGATCAGCCGCGCGGAATCGAGGCGGATGCGTTCCGCCCAGTCGGCGTGGCCCTGCTCGGCGAGGCCCGCTGCGACCATGTAGCTCACCACCAGCCACACCGGCCCGCGCCAGTAGCGGCGGTGATCATAGGCGCGGCTGCCGGCTTCAAGGCTGGGGAGGAGATAGGGCGCGCTGCTCGAAATCCGCGCGAGAGCATCCATCAGCTGCGCGCGCTGATGCGCGTTGCCGACCCCGGCGTAGAAGGCAAGGAAGCTCGCATTGGTGACGAGGCCGGAGCTTTCCCCTGTGGTGGCATCGCGCGAACAATATGCGCCTGCCGCCTCGTTCCACAGCCAGTCCATGCCGCGTTCCGACAGGCTGATGCGGGTGCGCAGTTCATCAGCGACGGCGTTATCGCCCAGTGCCTCGGCCAGGGCGAGCAAATCGCGGTTGGCGCGCAGCAGCTCCATCGACATCCCGACATCGATCATCCGGAACGGGCCTTCGTCGGCGATGGTGCGATGGTTCCAGCCGCAGGCCCTGCCAAACTGGAGGATCGCGACATAGCGATCATATTCCTCTTGGCGAGGTCGCATCGCGGCATCAACATGACCGGTGTCGCGGCGCTGGTAGGGCCCGACGCTGCTGGTATCGACCCGGGCCAGCGCATCGTCCCACTCGCTCGAATTGTCGCGGCCCGTCTCCCAGTTGTGGGTGACCATCACGAGCCCGTTGCCGAGCGGATCGCGAAAAGTGTGGAACCAGCGGTGGCTGGCAAGGCAGGCGCGGTACAGGCGCTGCATGCGCGGGCAGGCGGGATCGGCGCCCTCGGCCTCCCAAAGGGTCCGCACGATGGTCGCCAGCACCGGCGGCTGGGTGATGCCCGAGGTCGGCGGCGTTCTCCCGGTAGCCCATACATCCGGTCCGGGAAAATAGCCTTCGTCGCGCTGATGGAACACGATGTGCGGGATCATGCCATCGTCCCACTGGGCCGACACCAGCGTTTCGATCTCCTGCCACGCCCGGTCACGATCGAAGGTCGCAAAGCCGAGCGCGACGAAGGCCGAGTCCCAATTCCACTGGAAGGGATAGAGTCCATGCGTCGGCACCGTGTATCCGCCACGGTCATTGCGCACCAGGATGTCGCGGGCCTGCCGGTCGAGGTCTGGGTTGCGGCTCATGAGCGGGCTCCCACGGCGATCAGCCGGATATCGTTGACATTGGTACGGGTGGGGCCGGTCTTGATCAGACCGCCCAGCCTTTCGAACAGGTCGTAGCTGCGATTGGCGTCGAGCGCGGCGGCGCATTCGCCTGCGGGCGCGCGGCTGTGCGCGTCGAACCAGCCCCCCGCATTGTCCTCGCTGCCGTCGATCCCGTCGCTGTCGCAGGCCAGCGCGGCGACAGGCGCGCCTTCGGGCAGCGCAGCCATCAGCCCGGTAAGATATTCAAGGTTGGGCCCGCCGCGCCCGTCGCGGGCGCGCACCTTCACGGTAAGCTCCCCGCCCGAGATCAGCAGGCAAGGCGCGCCACGCGCCGCATGTTCGAGCGCAATCGCCGCATGGGCGCGGCCTGTCTCGGCAGCATCTCCTGCAAGATCGTCGCCGATGCGGATCACCTGCCAGCCGTTAGCCCTGCCAGCGCGTGTCGCTGCATCGAGCGCGGTGCGCGCGTCGGCGATCACGTGGACCGGATGGCGCGGCACCGGCGGCGGCGCGGCGGCGCGGATCAGGGCGACCAACCCATCGTCGATAGCCCAGCCGCTTTGCACAAGGATCGCGATGGCACGTTCCGGCTCGAACGGGCTGGCGATGGAAGGGCCCGAGGCCACGACCGCCGGATCATCGCCGACCACATCCGAGATGACGAAACTGTGCATGTCCTGCGCTGCTGCCGATGCTGCGGCGGCCAGCCGCCCGCCCTTGACCTGCGAGAGGTGCCGCCTGACGAGGTTGATGTCGCCGATCGCAACCCCCGACTTCACGAGGTGATCGTTAATCGCAGCCTTCTGGGCGAGGGTCAGGCCCGGAATGGGATCGACCAGCAGCGACGAGCCGCCGCCAGAAATGAGGAAGATTACGCGGTCGCCCGCGCGCGCCGTGGCGGCGAGTTCGCGGATGCGGCGGCCTGCGGCGAGGCTCGCGGCATCGGGGACCGGGTGGCTCGCCTCGATCACCTCGATCCCGCCAGTGGCTGCGCGCGCGCCGTGGCCGAAGCGGGTCACGACGCAGCCCGCGACCTTGCCCGGAAGGTGTGCGGCGGCGACCTCGGCCATCGCGCCGGCTGCCTTGCCGCAGCCGAGCACGATGGTGCGACCCTTAGGCGCCCCGCCGGGCAGCCGGGCGGTGAGCGCCGCAGGGGCGCCCGCCGCATCGACTCCGGCCTTGAAGATGGCAAACAACTCGTCGCGCAGCAGCATCACAGCCCTCTTTCCCCGTCCCGACTGCCGGATGCCGCGCATCCGGCCGGGGTTGCAGCCTATGCCACAACCCCGGCGCCTGCATCAGAAGGTGAAGGTCGCGCGCGCGGTGACGCGGCGCGGCAGCACCGGGCGGCCGACAAAGAAGGCGCCATTGGCCACCTGGTTCGCATCCTGGCGGGGCGAGCCTTCGGTCACCGCGTCCGTATCGAACAGGTTGAACACATTGAAGCTCAGCCGCAGCTGCGAACTGCCGATTGCCATGGTATAACCCGCATCGAGGTTGGCGATGTGCCAGCCTTCGAGCTCGATCGCGTTGGTCGCGGCAGTGAAATTGGATCCGGTGTAGTTGGTGAAGATCGACAGGTCGAACGCGCCGTCATCGTAATAGAGCCCGGCGTTGTAGAGCCATTCGGGCTGGCGTTCGACGGCATTGCCGATGTTGAGGACTCGCGTGTCGAAAGCGGTGTATTCGGCCTTCTGCCAGGTCACGTTGCCCGCAAAGTTGAGGTTATCGATGATCCGCACATCGATGGTGCCTTCCGCACCGTAGCTTTCGGTGCCGACAAGGTTTACCTGTTCGACCAGACCGCCCTGCCCGTCGTTGACGAACAGCACCTGACGGCGGTTTTCGAGGCTGGTGTAGAAGCCCGAGACCGTCAGCGACAGGCCCGGCTGGCTGATCTTGATGCCCGCTTCGGCCTGCTTGATGATCTCTGCCGTGAAACTCTGGATGCCCGGCGAGACACTGGCATTGGCGGCGGTGTCTGCCGGTATCGGCCGGAACGCGGCCGAGCGCAGTTCAGGGAAGAAGAACCCGCGCGAGGCGTTCGCATAGAGGCTCATGCGGTCGGTCAGCTTGTAGAGCGCGCCCGCCGCAACTGCCCATTCGGTTGCCGAGACATTGCCGGTCTGGAAGCCCCCATTGCCCCAGATCACGTCACGCAGCGCGGCCGACAGGTTGGGTGTCGCGGCATCGGTGATGGTCGTCGAGGTGCGCTCGCGGCGGATGTCGCCGTTCAGGTGCTCGAGCCGGAAGCCGATGTCGAGGTTGAACCGATCTCCGATCTTCATCTGGTCGGCGATGTAGACCGCATAGCGTTCCGCTGAGTGCTCGTTGTTGACGTAGCCCGCCCCGGCATTGAGCAAGCCGCCGCGCGAGATGACCGTCTGCTGCCCCCCGACCGGATCGGTCACCGTCAGGTTCACCAGCCGCGGGCGATTGCTCAGTTCGGCAAGGTAGGTGGTGGTGGCGTTGAAGTCACCGGCCGTGGCATTGCCGTAGAAGCCGCCGAGCGTGAAGGCATGATCAACGGTTCCGGTCTGAAGCGATTTAGTCAGGTTCAGTTCGGCGGTGAAGTCGTCTACGGGCCGGTCACGATCGGTGAAACGGTTCGCAAAAAGAAGGAAGTCACCCGGAACCGCGCCGCCGCCGACGAAGGTGAACTGGGCATTCGCCAGCGCGCCGAGACTGCGGTTGGTCAGAAAGCTCTGCAGGGTTTCCGGCACGTTGATGACGCCGTCCCCATCGGACCACAGGCCGAACTTGTGGTTGTAATCGGAATACTTGAACCGCCCGTTGATCCCCCAGCCGCTGTCGCCCAGATCCTTCTCGAAGGTCAGGCCGATCATTCCGCCCTTGGTGGAGACGCCGTCGGCGATCTCGGAATTGAACCGCCCGCCGCCCGGGATGTTGAAGCCGAGGCTGGCGAAGTCGAACTGGTTCTGCACCGAGTTGACCAGTTCCCCGTCATTGCCGCGCAGGCGATTTCGGGTCGGCCCGTCGAGGGGGATGGGAAGATAGAACTGGGTGCGGTCGTCGATGTATTGGCCCACCAGCTTGATGTTGCCGCTGCCGTCACCGAAGCGATATTCGAGATTGCCGCGGATCTGCCCGCCCTCGGTGTCGAGATTGGTTTTGATCGGGCCATCATCCACCCGGTAGAAACCCGAGAGGGCAAAGTAGAAGTTGCCCCCCAGAGGGCCGCTCAGCGCCAGATCGCCGCGGAAGCGCCCGCGCTCGGCCACTTCGAGCTGCGCGGTGCCGGCAAGATCGTCGCCGCCCTCCTTGCTGATGTAGTTGATGAGCCCCGCCACCGAACCGGGCCCGAACAGGTTGGAAACCCCGCCGCGCACGAACTCGAGCCGGTCGATGCCAAGATCGTTGCGGGCATAGACGTCATAGGCCGAGGAATTCAGCCCGAAGGAGGAAAGCACGGTGATGCCGTCGTACATCAGCGGCGTGAACTGGAACTGCCCGCCCGAGGGAAGCCCGCGGATGAACACGTTCGAGGCGACCTCGCCGCCGCCCCCGTCGGCCTTGATCGAGGGAATGGTGTTGAGGATATCGGCCTGGCTGGTGACCCCGGCGCGGGCCAGAGCAGCATCGTCGAGCTGCGAAATGGCAAGGGGCGTATCGAGTGCAGCACGCGAGCGGCTGGTGCCGGTGACGATGATTTCCTGCCCGGCGATCGGCTCCGGATCATCCGTCGGCGCGGCAGTGCCGACTTGCTGGGCCAGCGCCGCAGCGGGCAAAAGAGCCGTCATCGAGACACCGGCCGCAGCCAGCCTGAGAAACTGCTTCATTGATCCTCTCCTCACCTGTGCCCATAGCCTGAGCCTCTTGGCGGGAGACGTATCAGCGGCTCCGGCAGATTACAACCCACGATAGGTTTTATTCGAGTGATAATGTTGCCCGTTTGCATCAATCCTGCGAGAAGACGCCGATGATCACTCCAGCGGCCACAGACAATCTCCCGCGCCCGTCCGAGAGCGAAGCCAGCATTCTCGGGCATGTCCTGCGCAATCGCGGGACGATCCAGCCGGAGATCGCCCGCCATTGCGGCCTGTCGCAGCAGACCGTTTCGCGGCTGGTGAACGAATTGGTGGACCGCGGCGCGTTGATGCTGGGGCACCGCCAGGCAAATGGGCGGCGCGGGCAGCCGAGCATGTCGATCTCGATCAACCCCGGATACGCCTATTCGCTCGGTGTGGCGCTGATGACCGACGCGATGTCGGTGCTGCTGATGGATTTTGCCGGCAATGTCGTCGACTATGATTATGTCGCCATGCCTGCCATGACGCGGCGTGCGGTGTTCGCGCGGCTGGGTGAAGTCAGAGAGCGCTTTCTCGGTCGCAATCCCGCAGCCCGCGATTGCCTGACCGGAGTGGGCATCGGCATCTCCGGCTACTGCCTCGATGGCCGATCGCGCTACAATCCGCCGCGTTCGCTCGACGACTGGGCGATGGTGGCGATCGATGAATTGTTCAGCGAGGCGCTGGGTCTGCCGGCATGGGTCGAGAACGACGCCAATGCCGCCGCGATCGGAGAGAGTTTCCTCGGGGCCGGACGCGACCACGCTGACTTCGTCTACGTGTTCATGGCAGCAGGGCTAGGGGGCGGGGTCGTGGTGGATCACCGCCTGATGCGCGGCAAGCATGGCAATGGCGGCGAGTTGGGCCTGATCCTGCCATGGCGGCTTTTCCAGTTGCCGACACTCGAAACCCTGTTGCAATCGGTCCGCAAGGCAGGGGTCGAATGTGACGGCATCGCCCAGATGCTGGCCCGGTTCGATCCCGATTGGCCCGGGGTCGCGGAATGGATCGAGCAAAGCCGCGATCCCCTGTCGCTGATCGCCTCGGCCATCGCCGCGCTGCTCGATCCCGACGTCATCGTGCTTGGCGGCCGGATCCCGCGCGTTCTGGCAGAAAAGCTGATCCCGGCCATCGAACTGTTCGACGATGCCCGCCGGCAGGAGCCGCGGCCCCTGCCGCGCGTGATGCTGTCGCAGACGCAGGTCGATGCATGCGCTATCGGGGCGGCCATGTTGCCGCTGGAGCAGCGGTTCTATTCCAGCATGCTGTAGCCTTCAGGCCACGCTCGGACTGGTGGTCAGATGTCCGCCATCGCGATGTGCATGATTCTGATTTTCCGGTGCGGTTTGTGTGGATGACAAGCCGGATGGTGTCGGATATGCGCCATCCCCATGCCTTGGCCGCGCGCCCTTGTTCGTGACCATGCCCGGCTCTCGCTGGTGCTTCTGGCCCTGGTTCTGGCGGTGAAGGCGCTGGTTCCGGCGGGGTACATGATCGCGTCCGGCGCAGACCGCTTTCTTACCGTGACGATTTGCGCCGATTCCTCGGGCGTGGCCAAGCAGATGCGAATCGCGCTGCCTGACCGCCGCGATCAGGGCAGCGATCATGCCGGGGAGAGCGCCAAGGATCAGCCCTGCGCCTTTGCAGGGCTTGGCCATGGTACGCTCGGCGGGACTGACCCGGTGCTGCTGGCGTCAGCGCTCACCTTCATCCTCCTGATCGGCCTTGCCCCCCTGCCCGCGCTCCCGGCGCGCGAGCCCGCCTTCCTTCGTCCGCAACTGCGCGGACCGCCGCTTCCCTCCTTCTGATCGCAGCGATCCGCCGTCCGGCCCAGAGGGTCCGGCCGCGCGCCTGTGTCGCTAACCGATCCGGCCGCGCCGGATCGCTGGCGCCTTGCCCATTTGCGGGCAGCGCCGACGGAATATCGGGAATTCATAATGTCTTACGCCACCTTCCGGCGCTCGCTCCTGAGCGCTACCATGCTTGCTGCCGCCTGTGCCGCCCACGCCCCGCTTCATGCGCAGGGGATCGGCCAGCGGCAGGAAGAGATCATCGTCACCGGCGCTCGTCTCGGCACGCCCACCTCCCCGACACCGCAGGCTGCGCGGGAAGAACTCGCACGCATCCCCGGCGCCGCCGGCCTTGTCGAGGATGAGGGCTTTGCCGATATCTTTGCGCAATCCATCGGCGATGTGCTGGAGCTGACTCCCGGCGTCTTCGCCGACACCAGCGCACAGCGCGAGAGCCGCATCTCGATCCGCGGCTCGGGCCTCAATTCCAGTTTCGAGCGGCGCGGCCTCACCGTGCTGCGTGACGGGGTGCCGATCAGCCGCGCGTCGGGCGCCACCGAGTTTCAGGAAGTCGACCCGCTCACCATCCGCTATCTGGAGGTGTTCAAGGGCGCCAACGGCTTGCGCTTCGGGGCGGCATCGCTGGGCGGAGCGGTCAATATCGTCAGCCCGACGGGACGCACCGCCCGTGCGCCTGTCGCCATGCGCGCCGAGGGCGGCAGCTTCGACACGTTCCGCGCCAATGCCTCGGTTGCAGGCATAGGCGGCGACGTGGATTACTGGGGCGGGATCACCGGCCTTGCCAGCGATGGCTACCGCGAACACAGCGCGGTGCGCAGCCTCTATGGCCACGGAAACCTCGGCTGGCGGGTATCGGACCGGGTCCAGACGCGCTTCTACTTCACCGCATTGTCCGACAATTTCGAACTGGCGGGGTCTCTGCGGCTCGCCGACGCGCTCGCCAATCCGCGGGCGGCCGGGCGCCCGGTCACCGCCGGGCCGATCGTGATCGATCCCGGCCCGGTGGCCGACGACTGGGACCGCAATCTCGACGTCTACCGGGTGTCGAACCTCACCGTGATCGACCTCGGCGGCACCGATTGGGAGATTGGCGCATGGTATGCACGCCGCAACCTCGACCACGCGATCACCCGCTTTGCCGGGATCATCGTGCAGGGCGAGGACGAAGTCGGCGTCTCGACCCGCCTGTCGGGCAGCCTCCCCTTCCTTGCCCCGCAGAGCCGCTGGCAGGTGGGGGCGATCTATGCCTTCTCGACGAATGACGCCAAGACCTTCGCCAACAATGCGGGCGCGCGCGGGGCGCTGCGCACGCGGTCTGATCAGGATTCGGACACGCTGACGGTCTATGGCCAGGCCGATCTCGGGCTGACCGACACCGTCACGGTGATCGCAGGCGGGCAATATTCGCGCGCCACCCGCGATGTGACCGCAATCCTCAATGCGGTGACGGGTCGGGGCGAATACGACCAGTTCAACCCGCGCCTCGGCCTGTTGGTGGATGCCGCGCCAGGCATCCAGGTCTTCGGCAATATCAGCCGCAGCTTCGAAGCGCCCAGCCTGGCCGATCTCACCAGCGGCGGGGCCTTCCCCTTCGCCCCGTTGGATCCTCAGCGTGCGACCGTGTTCGAAGTGGGCACGCGCGGGCAGGCGGGCATCGTCTCTTGGGACATCGCCCTCTATCGCGCGGAACTCGAGAACGAGTTCCTCGATTTGGCCGTGCCGGGCGCGCGCGGGCTGATCACCGTCACCACCAATGGCGACCGGACGATCCACCAAGGCCTCGAATTCGGGCTCGACCTGCGCCCCTTCAAGGCGGCGCTGGAAGCCAAGGGTCAGGCCCTGCGGCTGAGTGCGGCATATACCTTCAACGACTTCACCTTCGATGATGACGCGGTCTATGGCGACAACCAGCTCGCCGGGGTGCCGCGCCATGTGCTGATAGCGGAAGCCCGCTTCGACCGGATCGACAGATTCTACCTCTCGACCACCCTGCGCTGGATCCCGCAAGGACCGTGGGCCGACTATGCCAACACCGAGCGCGCGCCTGGATACGAGACGGTGCAGATCACTGCGGGCGTGACCTTGACCAAGGGGATCGAGCTGTTCGGATCGGTCGAGAATCCGTTCGACACAGTGTTCATCTCCAACCTCACCACCAACGCCAACCAACGCCTCACCAACGAGGCGATCTACACCCCCGGCCAAGGGCGTGCCGTTTTCGGCGGCCTGCGCGCACGGTTCTGAGGAGTACAGCACGATGAACCTGACAAACAAGACCGCGCGCTGGTCCCATGCCAAGCACGGGTGGCTGGCGCTGATCGGCGGGATCAGCCTGTTGGTGTGGGGCGTAAGCGGCCTCACTCATATCGCGATGGTGCTGTTCGGCCCGCAGCAGGCGCAGTTCATGCCGCCGAGGGCCGCAGTCGCACTCGAAGGTGCGCGGCCGATTGCCGCGACGCTGGCCGAGCATGGCATCGAGCGGGCCACGGCGGTCAAGACCGTCGCTGCACCGGGGGGCGGCGTGCTGTGGCAGGTGACACAAGCCCCGCTGGCCGAGCGGCGCTACTTCAGCCCCTCGGACGGCGGCGAGATTGCGGGAGGCGACCGGATGCAGGCCGAGTTCCTCGCCCGCCACTTCCTCGAGACTGACCGGGCGATCACGACTGCAAAATTGCAAACGCAGTTCGATGCCGATTACCCCTGGGTCAACCGCCTGCTGCCCGTCTGGCGGCTGGAATTCGCGGGCGAAGATGGCCTTGTCGCCTATGTCCACACCGAAACCTCCAGTCTGGCCGCGGTCAACAACACCGCCAAGAACCGACTGCAAGCCGTGTTCCGCGCCCTGCACACCTGGGAATGGGTGCCGCAGGCCATGGACTGGCTGCGGGTGGCGGTGATCGGCCTGATGGTCGGCAGCCTGCTGGCGCTGGCGCTGACGGGGATCGCCATGCTGGTGACGGTGCGCCGGCGCAAGCGCATGCCGGGCAGCCGGGGGTGGCACAGGCTTGCCGGATACGTGCTGGCAGTGCCACTGATCATGTTCTCGGGGTCGGGCATCTGGCACCTCGTCCAGTCGGCGCTGATCCCGCCGCGAAGCAACCTTGCGATGGGCAAGTCCGTCGATGTGGCGAGCGGCCAGTGGCCCGTGGAGGCCGACTGGGAGTTGATCGCCAAGGGCCGGGATATCGCTTCGGTCGCGCTTGTCGCAGGCGCACAGGGACAGCCGCTCTACCGCATCGGCCTCGCCTTTCCCAAGGGCGCATTGGGTGGCGGCGAGCACGATCACGGCCCGGACAGGGCCAAGCCCGCGCATGGGATGGAGGGGCATGATCATGCCGCAATGCTGGCTGCACGAGCGAAGACCCCTACGACCGACGCCGAAATCCGCGAGGCGCGCTTTGCCGGGATCAAGCCTGATGGCCCGGCAATCTACCTCGATGCGGCGACCGGCGCTGTCGCCAATGCGGGGGACAGGGACATCGCCCTTGCCATCGCCCGACACTTCACCGGCGCGCCCGACAGCACGGTGAAGGGGGTGGAAATGGTCACCCGGTTCAGCCACGAATATGATTTCAGGAACAAGCGCCTGCCGGTGTGGCGGGTGGATTACGGTGCGCCGGTGAGCGCCAGCCTTTTCGTCGATACAGGCGCGGGCGTGCTGGTCGACCGGGTGACCGACCGGGAAAAGCCCGAACGCCTCATCTTCAGCTTCGTGCACAAGTGGAACTTCCTGTTCCCGATGGGGCGGCTGGGCCTGAACGCGGTGGTGGGCGCCTTCGTGATCGCACTTGTCGGCTTCATGGCGGTGCTGGGTCTCAGGATGGACCTCGCCCGCCGCCGTCGCTTGTCCAGCAAGGCAGGCTGAGGGCTTGCGTTTTCGATATTGCGAATAATTTGCATTTACAACTTCCCGCGGCCTCGATATCAGCCACCCCGTCAAGGACGTGGGGGTCATCATGCAGATACCGCAGCAAAGCACCCTGCCTGGCGTCGCCCCGCGCGGGGTAAATGGGCAGACGGGCGAGCGCCGATGAGCCGGAGGACGACCAAGGCATGGGTGTGGGTGCACAAGTGGTCGAGCCTCTTGTGCACCGCCTTCCTGCTGATGCTGTGCGTTACCGGGCTGCCGCTGATCTTCCATGATGAGATTGACCGGCTGACCGAGGAGCAGCCGCATTTCGGCCTACCCGGCGTCGCCTCATCCGGCACCGATGCTCGCCTGCTGCCCCTCGACGACATGCTCGCCCGCGCACTTGCCAACCGGCCGGGCGAGGTGCCGCTCTACATGGCATTCGACAACGATCATCCGAGCATGACCATCACCACCGGTCCACGCCCGGATTCGCCGGGGTCCGAAATGACGATCCAGTCCTTCGACCGCTCGACGGGAAAGCTGATCGCCTCGGTCAGCGAGGAGAGCGTCAGCGGGGTGGGCGCGGTCATGCACTTCCTGCTGGAACTGCACACCGACATGTTCCTCGGCCTGCCCGGCATGCTGTTTCTCGGCGCGATGGGCGCGGCCTTCGTGATCGCGCTGGTCTCGGGCGTGGTGCTCTACGCGCCGTTCATGCGCAAGCTCGACTTCGGAACCTTGCGGACGAGCCGCAGCAGGCGGACCAAGTGGCTCGATTATCACAACCTTCTCGGTATCGTCGGCCTTGCCTGGATGCTGGTGGTGGGGCTGACCGGCGTGATCAACGCGCTCGCCGTTCCCATCGAGGCCGCATGGAAGGCGAACGAGCTTGCCGCCATGACCCGCGACTATGCCGGACGCGAGCCGCTCGATCCGGCGCGCTACGGATCGCTTGATGTCGCCATGGCCGCAGCCCGCGCACAGCTCCCCGGCAACAACCCGCAGTTCATCGCCTTTCCCGGCGGCACCTTCAGCTCGAACCATCACTACGCGGTGTTCTTCCAAGGCGCGACGCCGCTCACCGAACGCCTGCTCACCCCCGCGCTGGTCGATGCGGAGACCGGCACCTTCACCGCCGCAAGAGCGATGCCGTGGTACTATCAGGCGCTCTCGCTCGCGCGCCCGCTGCACTTTGGCGACTACGGCGGCTTGCCTTTGAAGCTGCTGTGGGCTGTGCTGACGCTGTTCACGATCCACGTGCTGGGCACTGGCCTCTACCTGTGGCTCGCCAAGCGGCGCGCATCGGCAGTTGCCCCCGCCGCCACACGCCACGCCGCGCCGGCGCGGGTGGCGGAGCCTGCCGAATGAGCCGCACCCGCCCCCTATCGGCGATCTTCGCCGTGCCACTGGCGATCTTCGCCCTCGGCATTGCCGGGCTCGTCATCGCGCTGACCGGTGACGGCTGGCGCGATGGGGCAGCTTGGGCCGCGCTGCTCGCCCCGGTGCTCGCTGTCGCATGGGCGATGCGCTTCCGGCGCGGCTGAGCGACTTTACCTCTCTCCAATCCAAGGAATACCGATCGTGCACCTTGCCACCACCCGCCGCCTGCTGCTTGCCACCACCATGGGCATCGCTCTGCCGGCCATCCCCGCCGCCGCGCAGGATCAGGCCGATCAGGAGACGATCATCGTCACCGCGCAAGCCGCCAACCAGTCCGGCGTCGAGCTTCAGGGCAGCCTCGGCGTTCTCGGCGACAAGGACGCCGCCGATGTCCCCTTCAGCATCCGCAGCTACAACGAGGCGCTGATCCTCAACCAGCAGCCGCAGACGCTGGGACAAGTGCTCGAAAACGACCCGACCATCCGCACCACCACCGGCTTCGGCATCGCGGGCGAGCTGTTCGTGATCCGCGGCTTTGCGCTTGCCGGGGACGATATCGGCTATGACGGCCTCTACGGAATCACCCCGCGCCAGTTGGTCGCGCCCGAGCTCTATCAATCGGTTCAGGTGCTGAACGGGGCGAGCGCCTTTCTCAACGGCGCAGCGCCGGGGGGCACCGGGATCGGCGGCAGCGTCAACCTCGTCCCCAAGCGCGCAGGGGACACCCCCGCCACCCGGCTGACTGCGGGCTACACTGGGCCAGAACACATCGGCGGCAGCTTCGACATCGGACGCAGGCTCGGCGCAGGCGGCGAATGGGGCATCCGAATCAACGGCACCGCCCGTCGGGGCGATGTGTCGATCGATGACGAGTTCCGCAGCGCATATGTGCTTGGCGCCGGGATCGACTACAATTCCGGGCCCCTCAGGGCCTCGCTCGACCTTGCCTACCAACGCGTCAAGGTCGCGCACTTCCGGCCCAAACTGAACCTTGGGGGGCTCACCACCATCCCCCGCGCGCCCGATGCCGAGACCAATTACGGCCAGCCGTGGCAATACACCACCCTGCGCGATATCTTCGGCCAGGCGCGGATCGAATACGACATCGCGCCCGGCGTCATGATCTATGCCGCAGCGGGCGCGCGCGACGGGGCGGAGGAAGGCGTCTACAGCACGCCGACGCTGACGAATGCCGCGACCGGCGCGCTCTCGGTGAGCAGTTCCTTCATCCCGCGCACCGACAACAACGAAGCCGTCACCGCCGGCCTGCGTGCGAAATTCGCCACCGGCGGCATCACCCACGAGGTCAACGCGGGCGGATCGATGATCTGGCAGGTCAACCGCAACGCCTTTGAATTCTATGCGCTCTCGGCAGAGCAGAACAACCTCTACGCCCCCGTCGCCGTAACCCCTTCGACCACTGTGACCTTTGCGGCAGGCGACCTCGACAACCCCCTGCCCGCAGGCCGCAATCGCCTCACCAGCGCGTTCATCTCGGACACGATCGGCCTCCTCGATGATCGCATCCTGCTGACCGCGGGCCTCCGCCTGCAGGGGATCAACACGAAGTCCTTCTCCAACGTCACCGGCGCGCTGACCGGCGAATACGACGAGGACCGGGTCACGCCCGTCATCGGCCTTGTGGTGAAGCCTGCCGAGGGCGTCTCGCTCTACGCCAACAGGATCGAGGCGCTGGTGCCCGGTGCTACCGCGCCAGCGAGCGGGGCCGATCCGGCAGGCGGAGCGGAGCTGCCAGTCACCAACGCGGGCGAGGTTCTGGCGCCTTTCGTCTCGGAGCAATACGAGATCGGCGGCAAGCTGACGCTGCGCGGCATCGACGTGACCCTCGCCCTGTTCCAGATCGACCGCGCCAACGCGATCCTGCGGCCCGACCCGGATCAGGCCGGCGCGCTTGAATTCGGAACCTTCGGCATCCAGCGCAACCGCGGCGTCGAGTTCACCCTCGCTGGAGAACTTGCCGAGGGCCTGCGCCTTATCGCGGGCGGATCGATCGTCGAAGCCAAGCTGCGCCGCACCCAGAACGGCGTGAACGAGGGCAATCAGGCCGTCGGCGTGCCCGAATACCTGATCAACGCCAACGTCGAATGGGACGTGCCCTTTATCCCCGCCCTGACCCTCACCGGCCGCGTGGTGCACACCGGGGAGCAGGCCGCGAACATCGGCAACACCCTGTTCCTCGAAGATTGGACGCGGGTTGACCTTGGCTTGCGCTATGTCGCGGTGGCGGGAGGCAAGCCTCTGACCTTGCGGCTGAATCTCGACAACGTGGCGGACGCGGACTACTGGGCCTCGGCCTTCGACAGTTTCCGGCCCGATCTGCAGCTGGGCGCGCCGCGAACCTTCAAGGCCTCGCTCAGCTACGACTTCTGAGCCCGGGTACGCGGGGCGCTTCAGCCCCGCGCCTCGATCGGATCGGCAGGCGTGCGCTCGGCGAAGTCGAACACCGCCGGCTGCTTGCGCAAGGGCGAGACGCGCACCCCTTCGGCTTCGAGCAAGGCCTGCTGCGCGGCCGTGCCGCCGGGAAACTTGGGGTTGAGGAAGCCGCCCTTCTTCAGCACTCGCCACCACGGGGTGAGTTCCTCCTCCGGCACGCCCATCTCGCGCCGTTCCTCGGCGGCGCGGGCGGACATGCCGAGGAAGATCGCGGTCGATACCGGGCAGGCCACCGCCACGCCGTGGCGCCTCGCGATCGCCGCGCGCAAATCATCGAGGGTCACCACTTCCCCCGGCCGAAGGCAGCGCACCATGGCGTCGACCTCGGCAGGCGAGGACACCACCATCGCGCCGCCGGCAGCTTCGCGATACCCCGGCGCACCGGGGGGAATCATGTGCACGATATGCGGCTCGCGGCCGCTGGCGAGGTGTTCGATTGCGGTCTTGCGTTTGGCCATGACGTTCTCCTGAGGCAGATTGACCGCAGTTCTATCGCGACGCGCAATCGTCGGGAATAAGAGCGCTTTGTTCACCTTGTGTGCGCGGCCTTGCGGGCAATACCCGGCGAGGAATCGCTGGAAAACCCAGCCCCGCTCCCTTTGCGCGGGCGCCGGGGGTGCCTAATCGGGATCGCGTGAACGCACATATCGACATCGGGCGCGGGCCGGCGGGAGAGGCGATCGGCATCGATCTTGCCGAACTCCTTGCCACGCGCCTGCTGGTGCAGGGCAATTCGGGCTCGGGCAAATCGCACCTCCTGCGCCGCCTGCTGGAGGAATGCGCCGGGCAGGTCCAACAGATCATCATCGATCCCGAGGGCGATTTCGTCACTCTCGCCGACGCCTTCGACCATGTGGTGATCGATGCGGGGGCCTATTCCCCGCGCGAGATCGAGGAGCTGGCGCTGCGCGTCCGGCAGCACCGCGCCTCGGTGGTGCTGGCCTTGGACGAACTCGAGGTCGAGGCGCAGATCCGCTGTGCTGCCCTGTTCCTCGCCGCCCTCTTCGATGCCCCGCGCGAGCACTGGTATCCGGCGCTGGTGGTGGTCGACGAGGCGCAGATGTTCGCCCCGGCCGCTGCGGGCGAGATGAACGATGACACCCGCCGCCTGACGCTGGCCGCGATGACCAATCTCATGTGCCGGGGGAGGAAGCGCGGGCTGGCCGGGATCGTCGCCACGCAGCGCCTTGCCAAGCTCGCCAAGAACGTCGCCGCCGAGGCAAGCAACTTCCTGATGGGGCGCACTTTTCTCGATATTGACATGGCCCGCGCCGCGGACCTCCTCGGCATGGACCGGCGCCAGGCGGAGCGCATTCGCGATCTTCAGCGCGGGCAGTTCCTGGGGCTCGGCCCGGCGATCAGCCGGCGGCCTGTGGCTGTGCATGTCGGGCCGGTCAGGACCGCAGGGCGCGGCGGGGGGCAGGGGCTGATCCCCTTGCCCGAGGCACCCGAGGGGGCGATGGAAGCACTGCTCACCGACCGCCTCACCGAGGCCGCCGCCCAGCCCGCCCCGCCTGCGCGCCGCCCTGCCCCGGCCCAGCCCCGACGGGCCGATCTGGAGGAAGCCATCGCCCTTCCCCGGGCGCTGCCGGTGGTCGTTCCAACACCTGCGCCGCCGGAGACCCTGCCGCCCCCACCGCGCGAGCCTGCCCCGCTCCGCCCGGCACCCGCATCGGAGGGCGGCAACACGCCCGAGACGATCATCGCTGACCTCGCCGCCGAGGAAGGCGCCTCCTACCGCCCCACCGCCGCGCTGTTCCGCGACTTCGCGATCCGTTGCCGCCAGCGCTCCGTGCCCTCGGCGCACATCGATCTGCCCCGCTTCCGCCGCATGTTCGCCTTTGCGATCAGCGGCTTGGACGCGCTTTCCCCTGACGCCCGCAGCACCATCGCCGCCGCTGCCGAAGGGGTCGAGGACGATCTGCTGGCCCCCTATCTCGCGATCCTCATCGCCGCCCATACCGGCGGGCCGATGCCGGGGGAGGACGACCTCGCCCGGCTCTATGGCAGCGCCTCGCCCAGCCGGGTGCGGCGGCTGCTCGACCACCTCGAACGTCAGGGCCGCATCGTGGTGCGCGAGGACTTCGGCGGGGAGCGTTCGATCACCGTCCCCGCCATGCCCGCCGCGGCGTGATGTTCCACGTGAAACATCGTTCAAACCCGCTTCAGAACGGGGTCTGACAGGGGTCTGGAGGGGGTCTGGCAGGGGTCTGCGCCCGGTCTGGCCCGATCAAGCCCGCCCCTGCGACGCGCCCTTTCCGGCCCCGCCCGCAAAATCCACCCCAAGGGTGCAATTCGCGGGCACGCGCCTATCTGGATGGACAGGCCAGCACCGGGAGAGCCGCCATGATCCTCCACATCGTCACCAAGCGCATCCACGACCTCGGCGGCGGGTTCACCGTCGGGCGGGTGCTGCCCTTCCATGCGCGGCGCATGGTCGGCCCCTATATCTTCTTCGATCACATCGGACCGGTGGAGCTTGCCCCCGGCATCCCCAAGAGCCTCGACGTCAGGCCCCATCCCCATATCGGCCTTGCTACCGTCACCTACCTTTACGACGGCGCGATCACCCACCGCGACAGCCTTGGCGTCCATCAGGAGATCCACCCGGGCGAGGTCAACTGGATGATTGCCGGCAAGGGCATCACCCATTCCGAACGCTTCGAGCACGCCCGCATGAACGGCGCGCTGATGCACGGCATTCAGGCTTGGGTGGCGCTGCCGGAGGAGGCCGAGGAGGTCGATCCCGCCTTCTCGCACCACGCCGACCTTCCCGAATGGCACGAGCCGGGCTTCACCGGCCGCCTGATCGCCGGAACGCTGGAGGGCATGACCGCGCCCACCCCCATCCACTCCCCGCAGTTCTATGCCCACTGGCAGATGGCGGCGGGCACGCGGCGGCTGCTCGGGCCCGACTATTCCGAGCGCGCCGTGTTCGTCGCGGCAGGCACGGCCGAGGTCGGCGGCGAGGTGCTGACGGCCGGGATGATGGCCGTTCTCGCGCCGCGCACCGACGTGCCGGTGATCGCCCGGACCGAAGCGACCGTCATGGTCCTCGGCGGCGAGCCCGTGGGGGAGCGATTCATGTTCTGGAACTTCGTCCATTCGGACAAGGACCGCATTGCCGCCGCCGCCGAGGACTGGCGGCAAGGCCGCTTCGTCCTGCCGCCCGAGGACAATGCCGAATTCACCCCCCTCCCCGAATTCAAGGGCTTCTGACGCATGACCGACATCACCATCCGGCTTGAGGACGGCCCGCATAAGGGCCGCTATGTCGCCACCGTCGCGAGCCGCGAGGGCGAGGCATACATCGCCTTCACGCATCGCGAAGAAGGCGTGATCAGCGCCGACCACACCATTGCGCCTGACAGCCTCAAGGGCACGGGCGCAGCCTTCGCGCTGGTGGAATATCTGGTGGCCGACGCACGCGCCCGCGGATTCCGGGTGCTGCCGCTATGCCCCTATGTCCGCGCGCAATACCGGAAGCACCCCGAATGGGCCGACGCCTTCACCGTCCCGCCCGAATGGGAACCGGAAGGCTAGCGCGCCCTTTCCGAACGCCTACCTTCCGTCGCCCCGTGCCTGACACGGGGCTTGGCTACTTCTGCTCAGTCTCGGGTGCGAACCATTGCTCCCAGATATCGTTCCATTCGGGGTTCCCCGCCTCGATCAACGCAAATTTCCATTCGCGTCGCCATTTCTTGACGAGCTTCTCACGGGCAATGGCGCCTTCGATGGTTTCATGCTGTTCGACATAGACGAGGCGGATCTTCCCGAAATCTCTGACGTGGCGAGAGCCCGTTCCTTCGCGGTGCTGATAGACGCGCGCCAGCGCATCCGCCGTCACGCCGACATACATGCCGCCACGATAGCGGTTTGCCATGATGTAGACCCAGCCGCCCCTCTCCATGCATCATGTATCGCAGCGAAGGCCGGACAAGGAAAGCCAAGCCCCGTGTCAAGCACGGGGCGACGGCGGAATAAGTGGGGCAGCTTCCCGCCCACTTCCAGTCATTCGAACATTGCTTGGACAGGTCCAGAACCACCCCGCTCTCAGAACAGCCGCGCCCCCAGCGGGACATCGGCATCGGGGGAGAACAGCACCACCCTCCCCTCGGCGTCGGGAAAGCCGAGGGTCAGCACCTCGGACAGAAACCTGCCGATCTGGCGCGGCGGGAAGTTGACCACGGCGGCGACCATTCGCCCCTCCAGCGCCTCGGGCATGTAGAGATCGGCGATCTGCGCCGAGGACCGCTTCACCCCGACCCCCGCTCCGAAATCGATGGTGAGCTTCAGGGAGGGCTTCCTCGCCTCGGGGAAAGGTTCGGCCCCGATGATCCGCCCGGCGCGGATATCGACCTTCAGGAAATCGTCGAAGGCGATGGTCGCGGCAGGCGGGGCGGCGGGGTCGTGGACAAGGTGCATGGGGGCGGAGTACCGGTTATAGGTTGCATTTGACAATCCATTGCGCCGCTCACAGTCTGCGCGGCGAAGAGAGGATTTCAAAGGGGATCATTCCATGCAAGCGCAGATGCTCGCGCCCGCCGCCGTTCTGGTGGTGTGGACGATCATTATCCTGTTCTCGATCATTCCGGCACGCTTCGGCGCGATTGCCAAGGTCACGGACAAATCCACCCTGCCGCGCAAGACCGGCGTGCGCGGCAATGATCTCGAGGGCGTGATCCCCGACAAGGCCAACTGGCCCGCCCACAACCACACCCATCTCCACGAACAGCCGACACTGTTCTATGCGACCGTCGTGATCCTCGCGCTGACCGGGCCCGGCGCGCTCGATGTGGCGCTGGCGTGGGGGTATGTCGCCTTGCGGATCGTGCATTCGCTCTGGCAGATTTTCGTCAACACCATCCCGGTGCGCTTCGCGCTGTTCTGTTCGAGCGCGATCGTGCTGCTGGTGATGGCGGTGCGCGCCGTGATCGCGACCGTCTTCGCCGACCCTTCCGCCCTGCCTGCCTAAGCGCGTCTGCCTGAGGAGAACATCATGATCGGTATGGATATTCTTGGTCCCGTGGTCGCCCTGCTGGCGTGGACGATGGTGATGTGGGTGTGGATGTACGCTACCCGCATCCCGGCGATGCTGAAGGCGGGGATCGACGCCAATGGGATGGTCGGATCGACCGGCGCTTCCCTGCGGGCGCAGCTGCCCGACCGGGTGAGCTGGAAGGCCGACAATTACAACCACCTCCACGAAGCGCCGACGCTGTTCTACGCGGTGGCGATCGTGCTGGCGATCATCGGTCAGGGCGATGGGTTCAACACCATGCTGGCCTGGGCCTATGTCGGTTTCCGGGTGGCGCACTCGATCGTGCAGGCGACATGGAACAAGGTCGCGGTGCGCTTTGCCCTGTTCGCAGGGTCGAGCATTGCGCTGATGGCGCTGATCCTGCACGCGGGAATCGCTGTTTTCTAGGATCGCGCTGGCGCGCGATCCAGACCCCCCGCCCCGCCTCCCCACCCGGCCACCACAACATAGTGGTACTATTGGTGGCCGGGTGGGGAGGCGGGGCGGGGGGTCTGCGCCACCGAAGGTGGCCGCAAACGGAAAACCTCACTCCGCCGCTTCGGCCTGCTGTTCGGCGTGGGCGCGCGAGGCAAGCCAGCGTTCGGCGTCGAGCGCGGCCATGCAGCCCATGCCCGCCGCCGTCACCGCCTGGCGATAGACGTGGTCGGTGACATCGCCTGCCGCGAACACTCCGGGGATCGCGGTCTTGGGTGTGCCGGGTTCGGTGAGCAAGTAGCCGCTCTCGTCCATCGGCAGCTTGCCGGCGAACAGCGAGGTCGCGGGCGCATGGCCGATCGCGACGAAGGCACCGTCGACCTCCAGCGTGCTAGCCTCGCCCGTCACCGTGTCGGTGAGCGCGAGGTGGTGGAGCATGCCGTTCTCCCCCGCCTCGAAACTGTCGACCCCCTTGTTCCACAGCACAGTGATCTTGGGGTTGGCGAAGAGGCGTTCCTGCAAGATCTTTTCGGCGCGCAAGCTGTCGCGGCGGTGGATCAGGGTGACGTTGTCGGAATGGTTGGTGAGGTAAAGCGCCTCTTCCACGGCAGTGTTGCCCCCGCCGATGACCGCGACCTTCTTGCCGCGATAGAAGAACCCGTCACACGTCGCGCAGGCCGAAACACCTTTGCCGCCAAGGGCTTGCTCACCCGGAACGCCCAGCCACTTGGCCTGCGCCCCGGTGCAGATCACAAGCGCGTCGGCGATGTATTCATCCCCGCTGTCGCCGATGGCACGGAAGGGCGAGCCGTGTTCGAGATCGACGGTGACGATCGTGTCCCAGATCATGCGCGTTCCGACATGTTCGGCCTGGCTACGCATTTCCTCCATCAGCCACGGACCCTGCACCACGTCGCGGAAACCGGGATAGTTCTCGACATCGGTGGTGATGGTGAGCTGGCCGCCGGGCTGAAGTCCCTGAACGACAATCGGTTCCAGCATCGCGCGCGCGGCATAGATGGCGGCGGAATAGCCCGCCGGGCCGGAGCCGATGATGAGCAGCTTGGTGGTGTGGGTGGCCATGGGTAGCGGTGCCTCGGGTGGGATTCTCAGGAGCGGGATATGGGCATGTCGCGGCGAAAAGTCACGCCACCAGCTTGGCGCGCAGACGCTCTTTTCTTGGGCCGTCCACACCTAATATTGTCGCCAGATAGGCATCGAGCGAGCCGTGATCTGCTGTCACCTTCGCGATGTAAGTGTCGAGATATTCAGGCAAAACCCCCATCAGGTTGTGCAGCGCCTCAGGCTCGATCGCGCCGTAGTGCGCTTCCATCCGGGGGAGCGATTGGCGTTCGAGGACGTGGCGGGTGGGTGCATCGTTGGTCAGCAGGAATTCCGCGAGGATGTCATCATGATGCACGCCGAGCACGTGGAGCAGCAGGCTCGCGGCGATGCCGGTGCGGTCCTTGCCGGCGAAGCAATGCACCAGAGAGCCGCCTTCGCCCTCATCCAAGGCGTTGAAATACTCGCGGAAAACCCAGATCATCGCGGGGTTGACCGGCATTCGCGTATAGACCGCCAGCATCCGCTCGCGCGCCCTTTCCGGGGTCATCACCACCCGCCCGCCGCCGCCTTCATGTGGCGGGGAGTTCGAGGTTTCCCCTTCATAGGCAATCACTTGCGCGGCGAAGTTCGGATGGCGTCGGCACGGAAAACCCTCCCGCTCGCTCGTGCCGCGCAGGTCGATCACGGTGCGGATGTCGAGCGCCGCCACCAGTGCCAGATCATCGTCCGAGGCCTCCATGTGCTGGCCCGAACGCAGCAGCACGCCCTCCCGCACCCGCCCGCCGCCGACCACCGCGTAGCCGCCATAATCGCGAAGATTGTGAATGCCTTGCGTCACATAGAACGAGCCGAGCCGCAAGCTGTTGGACGCGCCGGAGGGAGAATCGCTGGTCATGGCGAACACCCCTTGCAGACCCGCGAGACGGGGGCAAGACGGGGGCAAGAAGGGGGCAGGCCGGGGTCTGGCACAGCCCTTAAGGAAAGATGCGGGGGGCTGAGGCAGGAGCCTCCAAACGCCCGATGGTTAATCCGGCATTTCCCAACACCACACCAGGCGACACACCCCCATGGCCCGCATCCTGATTGCCGACGACGACGAGCTGATCGCCGAACTGGCGAGCGAAGTGCTGATCGATGCCGGTCACGCCTGCGGCTGGGTGACCGATGCCGCGGCGACCTGGGCCTGCCTCCACCGCAAGCGCCCCGACCTCCTGCTGCTCGACCAGTCGATGCCGGGCGAATCCGGCATGACCCTGCTGCGCCGCCTGCGCCGCTCGCCCGATTTCTACGATCTGCCGGTGATGATGTTCACCGCGATGAGCGGCGAGCAGGATCACCTGCAGGCGATCTATGCCGGCGCGCAGGATTTCCTCTCCAAGCCCTTCGATCCCGTCAATCTGGTCAGCCGCGTGGTGCGCCTCATCAAGCTGCGCGGCGAGCGCCCGCGCCATGTCGACCTGAGGACGGCGATCGTCCCCGATCCCTACCGTGCGGTGCTGCCCGAGACAGGCTATCGCCGCGTCATCTAGGCCGCCGCCGCGGCGCGCGCCTGCTGGCCAAGCAGCCCGCGCCCGATCACCTGCGCCTGGATCTCTGCCGCACCCTCGAAGATGTTGAGAATGCGCGCATCGCACAGCACCCGGCTGATCGGATATTCCAGCGCATAGCCATTGCCGCCGTGGATCTGCACCGCGTTGTCCGCCGCCCCCCATGCCGCGCGCGCGGCCAGCAGCTTGGCCATGCCCGCTTCGATGTCGCAGCGCTCTCCGGTGTCCTTGGCGCGCGCGGCGGCATAGGTCAGCTCGCGCGCCATCACCGTTTCCACCGCCATCAGCGCCAGCTTGTCGGCCACGCGCGGAAAGGCGACCAGCGCCTCGCCGAACTGCTTGCGGTCCAGCGCATAGCCCAGCGCAAGGTCGAAGGCGTTCCACGCCACGCCCACCGCGCGCGCCGCGGTCTGGATGCGGGCACCCTCGAAGGTGCGCATCAGCTGCTTGAATCCCTGCCCCTCGCGCCCGCCAAGAAGCCCGTCGGCGGCCACGGCAAAGCCATCCAGCCCCAGCGCATATTCCTTCATGCCCCGGTAGCCCAGCACCTCGATCTCGCTGCCGTCGATCCCTGCGTCGGGGAACGCCGCACCATCGGTTCCGCGCGTCTTTTCGGCCAGCAGCATCGACAGCCCGCCATAGCCCGGAACCGCCGGGTCGGTGCGCACCAGCATGGTCATGAGGTCGGCGCGGGCGGCGTGGGTGATCCACGTCTTGGCGCCGGTCACCCGCCAGCTGCCGTCCGCCTGCCGCTCGCCCCGGGTGCGCACGGCGGCCAGATCGCTGCCGGTATCGGGCTCGGTGAACACCGCGGTCGGCAGGCACGATCCGTCGGCGATGCGCGGGAGCCATCTGGCCTTCTGTTCCGGCGTGCCGTTCTCGGCGATCAGCTCGCCCGCGATTTCGGACCGGGTGCCGAGCGAACCGGCGCAGATCCACCCGCGCGACAATTCCTCCGAGACCACCGCCATCGCCAGCTTGCCGAGCCCGAGGCCGCCATGGCTTTCCGGAATGCACACGCCGAACACGCCGAGCGCCGCCATCTCGGCAATGACGCTGTCCGGGATCAGCGCGTCGGCAAGGTGCCAGCCGTGGGCATGGGGCGTGATCGCCTCGGCAGTGAAGCCGCGCATTGACCCACGCACCAGATCGAGCGCCTCATCACCCAGCGCCTCGTCGGGCCGGGCGCCGCCGGCCAGCAGCGCGGCGAAGGCGGCGCGGGTCTCGGGGGTGCTCCCTTCATCGAGCAACCGGGCAACAGCGGGATGGGCCGCCAGCGCGCGCGCCTCGGCCCCGGTGCCAAGGGCGGCGGGGCGGACCACCTCCTGCGCGCTCATCGGCACCCCGTAGGCGATCTGGGCGAGATATTCGCCAAAGCCGATCCGCACGGCGAGTTCCTCGGCCGCGCCAAAGCGTCCGGCGCGCTCGGCCCGCGCGGCCCAGTCGAGGGTCGCCTCCAGAGCGGCGATGGTCGCGGCGACCCAGGCGAGGCCGTGGACCCGGTGCTGCTCGCGCGTCAGCAAGGCGGGATCGGGCGTGCCGGTGGGCGCCACCGTCCGTTCCGTCATGGCCCGCGCCGCTTCCCCGTAATGGCGCGCCGCCGCCAGGGCTGTGCGTGCGGTCGTCAGAAATTCGCTCATGGCAAAGGGTGCTAGCAGAGCTGCGAGGGCGAGGCGAACCTGCAATTCGTCAGCCGATGAAAGCCGCTTGTCGAGTGCTTGTCACAATGTTGCACATGGGTGACACCCACACCGCAAAAGCCATCAAATGATGGATGAATCGCCTCGGGGACTTATCACGTCCTGCCTTTCGCGTAATACTGGCGACGTCGACATCCTCAAAAGGGGGGGTATGCCGACATCGGGGCGAGTCGAAACGGGCAAACATGCCTGAACGGCCAGTCATTCGCAGGTAGAACCGTGCGGCGGCGCACCATTCGGGGCACGAACCCTGAACAGGCGCTTGCTGTGCGCAAACAGCATGAACCGGCAGCGCCGCCCGGCGCTGGCAGGACATGCCCCGTTTTACCCACGCGAGGACCCATCATGCGCATCAGCACCTTCTCTCTCCTTTCGCCTTCGCGCTCCGCGCTGTCGGCGGCTCTCATGTTTGCCGCACTGCCGGCCACCGGCGCAGCCGCACAGGACAGCGTCGCCGAAGAGCCCGCTGCCGAAGAGCCGGCCGAACAGATCGTCGTCACCGGTTCGCGCATCGCGCTCGATTCTCCTCTGGCGGCCGCAAGCCCGATCACCGTGGTGAGCGCGGAAGCCATCCAGACCAATGGACAGGCCGACATCGGCACGCTCCTGCGTAACATTCCGGCGCTCCAGGGCTCCTTGCCGGGAACGGACTCCGTCAACCAGGCTGCAAACGGTGACAGTTCCGACCTTGGCCTCAGCCTTCTGAACCTGCGCAACCTCGGAACGGTGCGCACACTCACGCTCGTTGATGGACGGCGTCACGTGCCCGGCACCGGCGGTTCGGCCGCAGTCGACATCAACCACATCCCGCAGGCACGCATCAAGGCCGTCGAAGTGCTGACCGGGGGTGCCTCGTCGATCTACGGTGCTGACGCGGTCACCGGCGTCGTCAACTTCAGTCTGCGCAGCGGCCGCGATTTCGACGGCATCGAGTACAACTTCCAGGGCGGCATCTCGGACAAGGGCGATGCCCAGAGCTTCCGGGCCTCGGTCGCCATGGGCGGCGAATTCGCCGATGGGCGCGGTAGCGCGGTCATCTCGGCAGAATATCGCACTCAGGAACGGCTGATCGGTGCTGACCGCAGCTTTGCCGGGGTCAATGCCTTTGGCCGTACGGCTGTCAACCAGGCCACACTCGACCTGCTCGGCTTCACCCAGGCACAGCTGGGTCTGCCCGACGGCCAGTTGCCCGCGACTGCCTTTGCACAGAACGTGACCCTGCCGATCTCCAGTGCTTTCGGCATCATCGCGATCGACCGCAGCGCCTTCAGCGCCGGCGTGAACGCGGGCAACAACGGTTTCTCCCAAGTGATTCCGGGAACCAACATCCCCCGGGCTCAGGTGTTCGACAATGGTGTCCTCAGGCCGTTCAACCCCGGTGTTTCGAACGGCGGGTTCGACTCGGTGGGCGGCGACGGGATCGGCGGCAACCCGCTCGGCATCATCCTGCCCGATCTCGATCAGGTCACCGTGAGTGCCGGAGCCGATTATGAAGTCGTGCCGAATGTGACGGCCTTCGTCGAAGGTTCGTTCGCTTTCACCAGCGGGCGTGACCAGGCCGGTATCCCGTTCAGCGACAACATTCCGATCCGCACCGACAACCCCTTCATTCCCACCGCGCTGCGCGCTCAGCTTCCGATCGTCGAGGCGGCCGGTCGGCCGATCCGCATCAACGTGTCGCGCGACCTTCTCGACGAGGACATTCAGCCCTTCGAGGAAACCGACCGCAGCATGTTCCGCATCGTCGGCGGGCTGAAGGGTGAATTTCCCTCGCTCGGCTGGAACTGGGAAATCTCGTACAACTACGGGCGCTCCGAAATCGAATCGACCTATCTGAACACCCGTATCGAAGACCGCTATTATTTCGCGATCGATGCGGTGGCGCTCACTGCGGACAATATCGACCTGTTCGACCCGTCCGGGTCGGTGAAGGCAATCCGCAACGGTCAGGATATCGAGATCAACGGCGGATCGGCCCAGCTGGGCGATATCATCTGCCGCTCGTCGCTCGACGGGTCCAACCCGCGCGTCTCCGACTTCCCCGAGCCGCCGACGAACCCCGACGGGACCGGCAAGGCGCTGACCTTCACCCCAGGTGATGGCCAATGCGCTCCGATCAACATCTTTGGCCGGAACTCCATCCAAGGCGCGGGCGCCGATTTCGCATTCCTCGATATCGTCGATTCCACGGTCCTGACCCAGCAGCAGTTCCTGGCGACGATTGCCGGCGATACCGCCAGCTTCTTCGAGCTGCCCGGCGGACCGATCGGCTTTGCCGCCGGCTTCGAATATCGCCGCGATACGACCAACTTCCAGCCTTCGACCCTTCGCTACGCGCCGGGCATCACCTCTGGCGCCGTCAACGCGGGTCCGACGCTTCCCTCGCCGGATCGGTCGTTCCAGAACCCGGCGCTCGAAGTCTATGAAGGCTTCGCCGAACTTCGTGCACCGCTGCTGGCTGACCTGCCGTTTGTCGATCTGCTCGAAGTTCAGGGTGCGCTCCGCTTCTCCGATTACAACACCATCGGCCGCACGACCGCCTGGTCGGTCGGTGGTCGGTACAAGCCGATCGACAGCCTGACCTTCCGCGGCACCTACTCGGTTGCGGTCCGTGCCCCGAACCTGGCGGAGCTGTTCGGCCCGCTCACGCCGGTCACGCTCGGTCTGACTGCTGATCCTTGTTCCGTAATCAATATCGGCGGAGGCAGCGCGTTCCGTGAGGCAAACTGCAACACCCTGGTCGGGCCGGATTTCGATCCCACCGACTTTGCCTCCGCTTTCCGTCCTGGAACCACTGGCGGCAACCCTGGTCTGAACGAGGAAGAAGCGACCACCTTCACGGCCGGTTTCGTGTTCCAGCCTCAGGGTTTCCTCCGCGGATTGACGGTCATCGCCGACTATTACGACATCGAGATCGAGGGCGGGATTGCTTCGCTGACCGGTTTGCAGATTGCGGAAAACTGCGTCGACTTGCCGACGCTGGACAACCAGTTCTGTGCTCAGATCGATCGTGATCCGACGACCGGGGTGATCAGCTTCTTCCGGTCCGGCCAGATCAACCTGTCGTCCCTGAAGGTGCGCGGTATCGACTTTGCCGTCAGCTACGTGTTCGACGTGGCCGACGTCATCGGCAGCGATCTGGGCACGATCAATCTGACGGTCAACGGAACGCGCTTCCTCGAAGACACTCGGATCAGCGACGCGGTTGCCGATACCCTGATCGCAGGAATCGAGGATCCGCTGGAGAAGCAGCAGGCGCAGATTGCTAATGACATCACCAACGACCAGCTCGGGACGTTCGGCAATCCGGAATGGATCGCGAACTTCGGGGTTGCGTGGGATCTGGGCAAGTTCACGTTCGGCTGGAACGGTCGCTTCGAAAGCAGCCAGCTTTCGCCCGGCATCGCCAACATCAACGTCGTCAGCGTCGATATCGAAGGTGACAAGGTTGTCGTGAACCCCGACAACACCTTCGTGGCGCTGCCGCAGCGCGATACCGGAAGCTCGCTGGTCAGCGACTTCTACTTCGATGCCGAAATGAACGAATCCTTCGGCTTCTACGGCGGCATCAACAACGCCTTCGACCGCGAGCCGTACATCGGCAGCCTCGTCCGCCCGATGGGCGTGCGCGGCCGCTATTTCTACCTCGGCCTGCGCGGCAAGTTCTAAGCCGCAGCGCCGCACGAACAAAAACGGGCGGGACAGTCAGACTGTCCCGCCCGCTTTTTTGTACCGCCGAAAGCCTTAGTCGCTCGTCCCCAACAGCCCGCGGGCGACGACCCAGTTGTGGATCTCGCTCGGCCCGTCGTAGATGCGCATGGTGCGCAGCTTGTTGCTCATGAGGTAGAGCGGCAGCTCGCGGGTCATGCCCATGCCGCCGTAGAGCTGCATCGCGTGGTCGACGATTTCATAGGCGCTTTCGGTGCAGAAGCTCTTGATCATCGAGATTTCGCTGCGGGTATCGCGGCCCTCGTCGATCTTCCAGGCGCAGTCATAGGTCATCAGCCGCATCGCGTGGATCTTCGTGGCGGCGTCGCTGATCCAGTTCTGCACGGTCTGGCGCGCGGACAGCGGCTTGCCGAAGGTGGTGCGCTGCGGCGCGTAGTCGATCATCATGTCGAGCGCGCGCTGCGCCATGCCGATCGACCACGAGGCCATCTCGATCCGCCGCGTGCCGAGGCGCACCTGCATCGGCGCGAAGCCCTGCCCGCGCTTGCCGAGCAGCTTCCATCCCGGCACCCGGCAATCCTCCAGCGCGATCTCGTAGGTCGCCGTCCCGTCGATCATCGGGATCTTGCGGGTGACGTTGAAGCCGGGCGTGCCCCTGTCGACGAGGAAGGCCGACATGCCGTTCCTGCCATTGGGGTTCTTGTCGGTCACCGCCATGAGGATGGTGAAGTCGGCTTCCGCGCCCTTGGTGATCCAGATCTTGCGGCCGTTGATGATCCAGTCGTCGCCGTCCTGAATCGCGGTGGTGCGCATGCCCTGAGGATCGGCCCCCGCGCCGGGTTCCGAGATGCCGATCGCGCTGATCGTCTCGCCGCGGACATAGGGCTCAAGGTAAGCCTCGCGCTGGCGTTCGTCGGCGGCGACCATCAGCATCCTGAGGTTCGGCGAATCGGGCGGGAGGTAGTAGGGGACCACCGTCTTGCCGAGCTCCTCGGAGACGCCGACCATCGCCACCATCGGCAGGTTCATGCCGCCCACTTCCTCGGGCGCGTCCAGTCCCCAAAGGCCCAGTTCGCGGCTCGCGGCATCGACCTTGGCGGTCTCCTCCGGGGTGAGATAGGTGCCCTGCCCGATATTCTCGCGCGCGATCACCGCCGCCTCATAGGGCATCAGCTGGTCGCGCACGAACTTGCCGACCAGATCCTTGAGCATCGCATGTTCGTGGGCAAGCTCGAAATTCATGTGCGTGTCGTCCTCGTCCCTGATGTCGCCGGGGCTGCCGGGGCGCCCCTGACACCACACATTACGCGGCCTGTCACCCGCGGGATTGCAGAGGTCCGCGCATTTTCGCGATGTGTAATGCGCGCTTGACGTCAGCTACGAAGCTACATACCTTCATATGTGCAAACCTGCTAAATCCTGCAGTCAATGGAGAGGCCCATGCCGAGTCGGCTGATCGTATCGCGAGAACTCGCCGATCTGTTCCGCTTGCTGGCCCATGCCGATCGCCTGCGCCTGATCGAGGAGCTGCGCGGGGGCGAAAAGGACGTGACCAGCCTCGCCCAGGCGCTCGCCCTGCCCGCCACCCGCGTCTCGCAGCACCTCGCGCTGCTGCGCGCCCACCGCCTTGTCGAGGAACGCCGCGACGGGCGCAGCCACTTCTACCGCCTCGTCCCCGCGCATCTGGCCGAATGGATCATCGACGCTCTGCCCTTCGTCGACATCCGACAGCGGCTGGAGGACGCCGCCCACATCGACACCGCGCGCGCCCTGTGGAGCGTGTCCGGCCCCCATTCGTCTGACTGAAAGGATCGTCCCAATGCCCAGTTTCGCCCAAGGCGTGGTCAAGTTCCAGCGCGAGGTCTTCCCTGAAAAGCGGGAACTGTTCGAGCGCCTGTCCACAGGCCAGAGCCCCGAGGCGCTGTTCATCACCTGCTCGGACAGCCGCGTCGAGACCGCGATGCTGACACAGACCGATCCGGGCGAACTGTTCATCTGCCGCAACGCCGGCAACATCGTGCCCCCGCACACCAACCAGACCGGCGGGATGACGGCCTCGATCGAATTCGCGATCGGCGCCTTGAAGGTGCCCAACATCGTGGTCTGCGGCCACACCGAATGCGGGGCGATGAAGGGGGCGATGAACCGCGCTGGCCTCACCACCCTGCCGCACGTGCGCGAGTGGCTGGGCTATGCGCAAGGCGCGGTCGATATCGTCGAGGCGATCGGCGCCGGGCTCGATGCCGATGCCAAGATGCGCATGCTGCTGGAACAGAACGTCATCCTGCAATTGCAGCACCTCAAGACCCATCCGACGGTCGCGGTCGCGCTGGCGCAGAGGGCGGTGAAGCTCCACGGCTGGGTCTATGACATCAAGACCGGCGAGGTTTCGGCCTTCGACGATACCACCGGCACCTGGGTCCCGGTCGAGGAACGTTACGCCGCCGACATTGCCGGCGCGGTGCTGCACAAGCACGCCTGCTGATCCGGCTTTCGCCTTTCCCCTCCCGTGCCGCCGGAGCGCCTGCCATGCCCGCATCCCCTGCCCACCGCCTGACCTCCGCCGTGGTCGGCCGCGATTTCCTCGCTTCGATCGTGGTGTTCCTCGTCGCCCTGCCGCTGTGCATGGGGATCGCGATCGCATCGGGCGCGCCGCCTGCACTGGGGCTCATCACCGGGATCGTCGGCGGGCTGGTGGTGGGCGTGCTGGCGGGATCGCCGCTGCAGGTGAGCGGCCCGGCGGCGGGCATGGCGGTGCTGGTCTATCAGCTGGTGCAGGAACATGGCCTCGTCATGCTCGGCGTGGTCGGGCTGATCGCCGGGGCGCTCCAGCTGTTGGCGGGCGTGTTCAAGCTCGGCCAGTGGTTCCGGGCGATCTCGCCCTCGGTGATTCACGGAATGCTGGCGGGGATCGGCGTGCTGATCTTCGCCTCGCAGCTCCACGTGATGCTCGACGATGCACCGCGCGCCAATGGCCTCCTCAACATCGCCGCGATCCCCGAGGCGATCATGAAGGCCATCCCGACCGACAGTTCGGTCCACCACCTCGCGGCGATGGCGGGGACCGTGACGATCCTCACCATCGTGCTGTGGAACCAGTTCAAGCCCAAGGCACTGGCGCTGATCCCCGGGCCGCTGCTGGGCGTGATCGTCGGCACGGCCTTTGCCATGGCATTTGCTCTGCCGATCACGCTGGTGGACCTGCCCGCAACGCTGGCGAGCGGGCTCAATATCCCTCCGGCTGAAGCTTTCGCCGGGCTTGCCGATCCCGATATTCTGACCCTCGGCCTGGTCTTCGCCTTCGTCGCCAGCGCCGAGACGCTGCTGTGCGCGACTGCGGTCGACAAGATGCACATCGGCACCCGCACCGATTACGACAAGGAACTGCGCGCGCAAGGCATCGGCAACATGATTTGCGGCGGGTTCGGCGCGCTGCCGATGACGGGGGTCATCGTGCGCTCTGCCGCCAATGTCGAGGCCGGGGCGACGACGCGCCTGTCGGCGATCATGCACGGCGGCTGGCTGCTGCTGGCGGTGGCGGCCTTCCCCTTCATTCTCAACGAGATTCCGACCTCGGTGCTCGCCGCGATCCTCGTCTACACCGGTTACAAGCTGGTCAATGTCGCGCAGATCAGGAAGATCGCGGAGTTCGGCAGGCAGGAGCTGGCGATCTATTTTGCCACCCTGTTCGGCGTTGTGGCTATCGACCTTTTGACCGGCGTGATCCTCGGCTTCGCGCTGGCGACGGCGAAGCTCGTCTACACCTTCTCCCACCTCGACATCCGGCGTGAGCACGATGCCGAAACCAACCGGGTCGATCTGTGGATGACGGGATCTGCGACCTTCTTCTCGATCCCGCAATTGGGGCAGGCGCTCGAAAGCTCACCCTTCGGGGCGGAGGTGCACATCCATGTCGAAAAGCTCGACTATATCGACCACGCCTGCCTTGAAATGCTGTCTTCGTGGGAGAAGCTGCACCAGAGCACCGGGGGATCGCTGATCGTCGAATGGAGCGAGCTGGTGGAACGCTATGGCCGCCGCTCCGAAGACCCGAGCAAGACGGCCATCCCCGCGCTGATGATCCGCCCCGCAGCCTGAGGCCGCAGGGCGGGCCTCGATCACATCACGGTTTCGGCAGCTTCGGCCTGCCACAGCTTCTTGGCCTGCTCGATATCGGTGCTGCTCGCCCGGCTGAAACGGTGGGCGACGAAATCGATGCCTTCGATCAGCCACAGGGCCAGATCGGGCTGGGCAAGGCGGTAGACGCGCTGCTGGCCGCGGGTTTCGGTCTCCACCAGCGCAATCGCGCGCAGCACGCCGAGGTGCTGCGAGACGCGGGTCGGCGAAATCTCGAGAATATCGCCCAGCTCGTTCACCGTCTGGTCGCCCGATTGCAGCTTGAGCAGCAGCCGGATCCGATCGGGGTGCGAAATCTGCCGCAGCACATGAGCAAGTTCGTTGGCGACAATCTTCCGGCTGGGCATAGGGATCAACCTTTCCGAGGTTTGTGGCTTAAGATACTTTATGACACAACGCGCAAGGTCGCGCTTTGGGTCCCGGAAAATGCAACAAAGCCGTCATTAAGTGCTCGCCACGGGGTCTGCGCGCGCTTGCTCACGGCGGCATCGCGCCCGATCATGGCGAGGAAGGCGGCATCGTCGACCGCGCTGACATAGGGCGCATCCTCCCCGCCGCACCCGGAGGTCGTCACGCCGCTGTCACGCAGCCGCGCCCAAGCTTCGTGCAGCCGGAATGCCGCGCGCACGGCCCCGCCCGCGTGGAGCGTCAGTGCCAGGGCGTGGATCAGCGCAGGCGCATCGAGCGGCAGCCGGCTCACCCCCTCGCCCGCCGCCTCGCTGGTGACGAGCCGCAGCCCGCCGCGGACCCCATCCTCGCCGCTGCCCGCCAACCACAGCATCGGCCAGGCCCCGCGCACTCCGGCAGAATGGGCGAGCAAGGTGAACACCGTGCCGCGCACATCGGGCATGGCGATGATCGCATCCCACGGCGCGCGTGCTGCACTGAGAGGGGCGAGCGCCTCCTCGATAGTGAGAATCTCGATCGCGGGGCCTTCGCGGGTCAGGCCCTTGCCCGCCGCCAGCAGCATGGTGGCGACGGTATTGCGCTGGCGCGCGTGGAGAATGATCGCGAGCCGCTCGCGCCCCTGGCCCTGCGCGGTGCGGATCATCGCCTTCAGCACCGCAGGCCGCGGGGTCGGCACGCCGCCCGCTTCGGCAATGGCGCAGGTTGCAGGATGAGGGCTCATCAGCACGACATCGACCCCGCTCTGCCCCGGCGCTGCCCCGCGGGCGTGATCGACAAGGTAGCTGGCCACGAACTGCGCCTGCGGCAGCCCCGGCAATCCGCCATGCTGCAAGGCGACCGGGCTCCAGCCGAGCCACGGGGCGAAGACCGGCGCGCCAGCGGTCTGAGGAAGGGTCCAGTCGGCAAGGCGGGCAAGGCGGCCCGGGCGCGGGGCGGGGACGAATTCGGCGTCGATCCCCAGCCAGTCGAGCAGCCCTGCCAGACCTTCCTGCCAGGCCGCCGGCGGATCTTGTTCAGGCAGCGCCATCCGGAAGCGCGACTGCACCAGCGCCAGCGCGGCGGCAGGCGCGGGCCGCGCAGCAGCGTCGTCGCTCAGCGAGGGCAGGTCCGAAAGCGGGCGCGTCTGGTCCATGCGGCGGATCCTTTGCAGCGGGTGGGAGCGGAAGGGGTGGGCGACTGTTAGCGGCGGAACGATGATCGGAAAAATTCAATCTTTCTTCGCAAACGTTCCAGTTTCTGAATGTATGAAGATCGGTGCCAGACCCCTCGCCCCGGCTTGAAACTGCGCCTGCGTGCGGGCATCACTGCGGTGGGAGAAGAGGGGAATACAGGCATGGATCATCGCACATCGCGCGCCGCAACCGCGCTCGCGCTCGCACTCGGCCTCGCCGCGATCACCGGCGCGGCAAGGGAGGCAGCGGCGCAGGACGCGGCCCCTGCGGCCAGTCCTGCCACCCGCGCCGCACAGGACGCCGCCGCCAGAACCCTGCCGCCCGAAGGCACACGCGATGCCGCCTTCGCCACCCGCGGGTTCCTCGCCACGCGCGCCGATCCGGTGATCCGCAACCCGGCTGGCAAGCCCGTCTGGAACCTTGACGCCTACGCCTTCGTCACCGGCCCTGCGCCCGATACCGTGCACCCCGGCCTGTGGCGGCACATGACCCACCTGAAGCACCACGGCCTGTTCCAGGTCACTCCCGGCGTGTGGCAGGTGCGCGGCTTCGATGTGTCGAACATGACCGTCATCAAGGGCGAGACGGGCTGGATCGTGATCGACCCGCTCACCAGTGTCGAGGCGGCGGCAGCGGCGCTGGACCTCGTCAATCAGACGCTCGGCAAGCGCCCGGTGAGCGCCGTGATCTATTCGCACAGCCACGGCGACCATTTCGGGGGGTCACGCGGCGTGGTGGACGCGGAGGAGGTCGCCGCGGGGCGCGTGGCGGTGATCGCGCCCGAAGGCTTCATGGAGGAAGCCACCTCCGAGAACGTCATGGCGGGCGGCGCCATGCAGCGCCGCGCCGCTTACCAGTTCGGCACCGGCCTGGCGCCGGGCGCTGCCGGGCAGATGGGCAGCGGCATCGGCATGGGCCTGTCCGCCGGAACCCTCTCGCTGATCGCCCCGACCGACACCGTCGCCCGCACCGGCGAGACGCGGGTGGTGGACGGCGTCGCGCTCGAATTCCAGATCGTCTCGGGCACCGAGGCCCCGGCCGAATTCAACGTCCTGATCGTGCCGGAAAAGACCTTCCTCGCCGCCGAGATCGCGACCTGCAGCTTGCACAACATTCTCACCCCGCGCGGAGCCAAGGTCCGCGATGCGCGCGCCTGGGCCCATTATCTCGACGAGGCGGCGACGCGCTATGCTCCGCAAAGCGACGCGGTCATTTCCAGCCATTGCTGGCCGATCTTCGGGCGCGCGGAAGGAACCGCATGGCTCGAAGCGCAGCGCGACAATTACCGCTGGCTGCACGATCAGACCGTGCGCCGCATGAACCGCGGCGAGACGATGCACGAAATCGCCGAAGCCCTGGAGACCGCGCCCCCGCCCGGCAACGCCGCCGAGTGGTCGACCCGCGGCTATTACGGGACCATCAGCCACAACGCCAAGGCGATCTATCAGTTCTATCTCGGGTGGTACGATGCGGTGCCCGCCAACCTCCACCAGCATCCCCCCGCAGCCCGAGCGGCGCGGCTGATCGCGGCGCTCGGCGGGGCGGAGCGCACGCTCGCGCTGGCCGAAAACGCGATGGCCGAAGGGGATTATCGCTGGGCCTCGGACCTGCTCCAGAACCTCGTGTTCGCCGAACCCGGCAATGAAGCGGCCAAGGCGCTGCTGGCGGCGAGCTACACCCAGCAGGGTTATCGCGCCGAAAGCGCGATCTGGCGCAACCAGTTCCTCGCGGCAGCCTCCGAGTTGCGCAACGGACGGGTCGACCGCAACGCCGCGCAGACCAACGATATGATCGCCGCGATCTCAACGCAGGAACTGCTCGATTCAGCCGCGACCCTGTTCGCGCCCGAACGACCGCAGGCCCGCAACTTCGCCATCGCGATCGACATTCCCGACCGCGGCGAAAAGGCGACGCTGGAGGTCGGCGAGCAGGCGATGATCGGGCGCGTCGGCACGCTGCCGGACAAGCCCGCCGTTACCATTCGCGGCCCGCGCCGCGCCTTACTGGCACTGCTTTTCGTGCGGATGCCGGTCGAGGCGGTGGCCAGGATGCCGGACGTCACCATCGAAGGCGACCGCGCCGCGCTTCAGGGCATGATCGACGCGCTCGATCCGATGCCGCACGGCTTCGATATCGTCATGCCGTGATGCGGGGGCGGGCGATTGGCGAGCTCTAGAACGAGCACTCCGCCCCGGCCGCCGCCTCGTCACGCACGATTGCGCCGATCTGGAAGGCGAAGGGCGCTTCGGAGGCGAAGGTCAGTTTGCCCCCGATCTCGCCGAGGCACTTGGGGGTCAGCACCATCTCGCGCCAGCCCTTGCCTTCGGCGACCGAGAGGCCCTGCGTGATGTCGAGCGCCTTGCCGCCCGCGGTGACAGTCACCGGCGCAGCCGGGCGCTGGACGACCGAATAGGTGATCCGGAACGCCGCGTCGCTTGCGGGGCCGGTAAAGGAGAGCTTCGCGCCCGGGCCGAAGGCGATGCGGCGCGCATCTTCCTGCGCGCGGCGGTCGACGCCGGTGGCGACGATCCCGTTCCCGGCGCCGCGCAGATCGGGGAGCAGCGCATTGTCCGCGACCGCCTGCACCTGTGCGCCCAGCTTGCCGCTCTCGAACCATGCCGCGCCGCCATCATGGGCGAGCGCGTTGCAGGTCTCGTCAAGCGGGACGGGGGCGATGCGCGATGCCGCGAAACCAAGGCCGTAGCCGAGCGGGAAGAGCGCGCCTTTCGGGCCGTTGAGCGGTGCGCCCTCGCAGGTCGCGGGCCAGCTGAAGGACAGGCGTCCGGTGGGTTGCGCCTTTCCGAACAGCACGTCGGCCACCCCTGCCCCTTCGCTCCCGGGGAGCCACGCGGCGACGAAGGCATCTGCGGCGTTCAGCTCGCGGTTGACCCACAAGGGACGGCCCGAGAGGAACACCGCCACGGTCGGCACGCCGCGTGCCTTGTAGGCCTTGAGGAGGGTGAGCCCCTCCTCATCGCGGAAGGCGAGGTCCTTCCTGTCGCCCACGAATTCGGCATAGGGCTGCTCGCCGAAGACGACGATAGCGATATCGGGCTTGCCGGCAGCGCTGCCCTTGGGTGCGAGAACGGCTTCACCGCCGGCCGCCTTGGCCGCATCAGCGATCCCGCTCCAGATCGAGGTCGCGCCGGGGAAGTCGGCGGCGGCGAGATCGCCCCCGCCCTGCCATGTCACCGACCAGCCACCGGCCTGCTGGGGCACGTTGTCGGCGGCGCTTCCGGCGACTTCGATCCGCGCGCCGGGCTTCAGCGGCAGGATGCCTGCGTTCTTGAGGATCACCTGCGATTTCGCCACCGCCTCGCGGGCAAGCGCGCGGTGTTCGGGCGAGCCAAGCTTTTCCCACTTGCCGCCATTGGCGCGCGCTGAGGGCTTCACCTCGCCCGCAAAGATGCCGAGCTGCTGCTTCATCCGCAGCACCCGCAGCACCGCCTCGTCGAGCCGGGCCATCGGGATCGTGCCGTCCTTGACCTGCGCCAACAGCGAGGCGTGAAGCGCCTTCCAGTCCTCGGGCACCATATAGACATCGAGCCCCGCCATCAGCGCCTGTGGGCAATCCTTGTTGGTGCAGCCGGTGATCTGGCCATGGCCGTTCCAGTCGCCGACCGTCACGCCTTTGAAGCCCAGCCGCCCGCGCAGCTCGCCCGTCAGCAGCGGAGCGTTGCCGTGCATCTTGGTGCCGTTGATCGAGTTGAAGCTCGCCATCACGCTCGCCACGCCCGCTGCGACGGCCGCCGGATAGGGCGCGGCGTGGATCGCCATCAGTTCGGAAAGCTCGCCGTTGACGTCGCCCTGATCGACGCCTTGCGCGGTGCCGCCGTCGCCGAAGAAGTGCTTGGCGGTGGCCGCAACCTTGCCTTCGCCAAGGAAGCCGGGTTCGCCCGGGCGGCCTTGCAGCCCCTCGATCATCGCCGCGCCCATGTGGGTGACGAGCGCGGGGTCTTCGGAATAGCTCTCGTAGGTGCGGCCCCAGCGGTCATCGCGCGCGACGGCAATGGTGGGCGCGAAGGTCCAGTCGAGACCGGTCACCTCGATCTCCACCGCAGTGGCAGCCCCGATGCGGCGCACAAGATCGGCATCGCCGGTCGCACCCAGCGCGATGTTGTGCGGGAAGACCGTCGCGCCGGGCACGTTCGCGTGGCCGTGGACCGCGTCGGTCGCCCACAGGGCGGGGATCGCGGGCTCGCCGTTCGGCAGGGGCGCGGTGGAGGCCTCCCAATATTCGTCGGCCAGCTTCAGCCAATCGGCGGCGGGTGCCTTGTCGTTGCCATAGGGCCCGGAATTGCCGCCATTGAGGATCGTCCCGAAACGGTAGCGGCGCATGTCCGCAGGCGTGATCGACCCGATGTCGGGCTGGATGATCTGGGCGACCTTGTGTTCGAGGCTCATGCGTGCCAGCAGGCTCTCCGGGGTGTCTGCGGCCACCACAGGTGCCGCCGCTGCGCTCGCGGAGCGCGGCACCGGCGCCGGCGCCGGCGCAGCATTGCAACCCGCCAGCAGCGCCGCCAGCGATGCCGCGCCCGCCAGCCGACCCAAACCCATACGCGCCATGTCGCCAGACCCTCCCAGATCTCTTGCCATTATCTTGAGAACGTTATCAGGCTATGCCGCCCCCCGCCCGGTTTGGCAAGCCGCAAGCATGGCTTTCATGCCCGCCGCAGGAACCCCGCAAGCAACCCGGCGCTCGCCAGCGACAGCGCGGCGAACAGCACGAACAACGCCTCGTAGCCGAACCGCGGGACCAGCAGCACGGTCAGACCGGGCATGACCATGCCGGGCACGGTGTTGGTGAGGTTGAAGAAGCCAAGATCGCGCCCCCGGTGCTGCGGGGCGGGCAGCACGCGCAGGGTCTGGCCCGAATGCAGCGCGAGGAACACTGCCGCCGCCAGCCCGAACAGCACATAGCCCGCGATCGCGACCGCGAGCCCTTGCGCGGCCGCCATCACCAGCATCCCGCCCGCGCACATGAGCGCCGCGCCCACCAGCGGCAGTACCGGACGCCCGTGGCGATCCGACCACCGCCCCAGCCACAGCGACAGCGGCACGGCCGACACCAGCACCAGGCTGAAGATGTTGGCGGCCCCGTTCTCGGGATAGGCGGGCGCGATCGAGCGCAGCCAGTAGAGCAGGAAGGCGAACATCCCGCCTTCGGCAACCTGCACCAGCAGCCGCGCGGCCCACATCCGCAGCACCACCCGCTCGCGCGGCGGCGGCGGGGCGTGCGGCGGCAGGGCTTGCCGGGGCGCGGCGGGGGCCATCAGCGCGGGCTGCACCCGTCCCTTTCCAAGCAGCACCGCAGGCAGCACCAACGCGCTCACCAGCACCGCCACCAGCCCCAGCCGCGCCTGCGGATCCACGACCCCGGCCCATGTGACCAGCGATCCCGCCACCGCGCCGAGCGCCGGCGAGAGCGCCAGCGCGCCGCCCAGCGTGCCCTTCTGCGCGTCGGGGAAGCAGTCCCCCGCCCACGCCATCAGCGGCGAGAGCATCAGGTTCAGGGCGACCTGCCAGACCATCACCAGCACGATCATTTCGCCAAGACTGCGGGCCTCGCCGATGGCCAGCAGCAGACCGCTCGATGCAACCAGTCCGGCGATGATCCATGGGCGGCGCATGCGGCTGCGGTCGCTGAGCCAGCCCACCGCGATATTGGCAAGGCTCGCCGCGCCCGCGCCCAGGAATGTCACCTTGGCGAGCGCGGCGACATCCTCATGGCCGCGAAGCTCGGCGATGGCCTGCGGCAGCAGCACCGTCAGCAGCGGCACATAGGCGACCGCGCCTCCTGCGGCGGCGAGCGCGAACAGGGCGAGGAACCAGCCGGGTTGGCGCACCGGGAGCGCCTCGGCGGGCGGGTCGGCGGCGTTCAAGCGGTGCCGGACATCTGCGCCGCAGCGGGCGCGGTCGAGGAACGTTCGACCAGCGCAGCGGGCACCTCGATCACCCCGGCTCCCTCCTCCGGCCCGCGCGCGATCAGCTGCTCGACAGCGCGGGCGACGGTCTCGGCAATCGGCTGGTCGATGGCAGAGAGCGGCGGCTGCGAGAACCGCACGATCGGGGTGTTGTCGAAGGAGATCAGCGACAGGTCGCGGGGCACGGCAAGCCCGCGATCACGCGCCACTTCGAGCGCGGCGAGCGTCATCTGGTCCGAGGAGGCGATGATCGCGGTCAGATCGGGGTTGCGGTCAAGCAGCGCACGCGCGGCGCGGGTGCCGGATTCGTAGCCGAAGTCGCCCACCTCCAGCAGGCCTTCGTGGGGAAGCCCCGCCTCGGCCATCGCGCGTTTCCAGCCGGCGATGCGCCAGCCCGAGAGGCTGTATTGCGGCGGCCCTGCAATCTTGGCGATCCGGCGGTGGCCGAGTTCGACCAGCCGCTTCGTGGCGAGATGCGCCGCACCCTCATCGCCCATCGTCAGCCGGATGCCGGGCCCCGGCGCATCGGAGCCGATCCGGGCGAAGGGGATGCGGCGCTGCGCCAGAAGCTCGGTAATCAGGCGGTTCTCCGAGTGCGGCGGGGTGAGGATCACGCCGTCGGGCTGGAGCGCGGAAAGCGCAGCACCCAGCTCGCGCTCGACATGGTCGGAATGGGTGTCGACCAGTTCCACCATCATCCGGTAGCCGTGCTTGGAACAGGTGAGGATCCCGCCCAGCAGCATCTGGTCGACCCAGTCCGTGCCCCGCCGCTCGCGCCAGTCGGCGAGCGTGCGTTCCCGGTCGTTGATGGCAAGGATGATGTAGGAGCGCGACCCGCTCATCCGCTGCGCGGCGAGGCTGGGGACATAGCCCAGCCGCTCGATCGAGGCGCGCACCTTGTCGCGCAGCTGCGGGCGCACGTTGGGGCCGCCGTTGACCACGCGGCTCACCGTCTGAAGCGAGACACCCGCGTCCTCGGCCACGTCCCTGATCGTGATTGTCTTGCGCACCCGCGCCATCGATTTTTCGCGCCCCTGCCGGTCTGCCGCCCTGCCTTGCCTAGCGGATGCAGGCACGCCCCCGTCCGGGGTCGCTGGCGCAGCGGTATACCCTGATCCAATCGATTGCGAATTGCGCGGGAAAGCTCTTTCCTGCAACCCCCTTGGCGTTGTTTTCTTCCGACAATCGGCCGCCGACCGCAAGGTTGGCCATGATGTAGAAGGGTTGGTCGAACGGCGCCGCCGGATTGCCCTTGGCTGAGCGTGCCGCGGTGCTCCACTGATCGGCGGTCACGGTAAGGTGCACGCGGTCATCGACGAGGAAGCGGATCAGCCCCTCGCCCCATTCCACCGCATAGACGTGGAAACCGTCAGACGGCAGCGCGCGCGATGGCAGCGCGGTGCGGCTGTCGACGAAGCGGTTGAGCGGGGCGAAGTCGCCGAAATGCAACGCACTGATGGTGCGGTTCTCGCCGCGCCCGCCTTCGCAGATCTTGCACTTGGCGCCGATGTTGACCGCTTCGAGAATGTCGATCTCGCCCGAACGCGGCCAAGGACCGTAGGCAGGGTCATTGGGCATCATCCAGATCGCGGGCCATGTGCCCTGCCCCGCCGGGACCTTCGCCCGCGCTTCGATCCGGCCATAGCGCCAGGCGTGGAGGCCGATGGTGCGCACCTTGCCGGAGGTGTGCGACTGGACCAGCGTGGGATTGTCGTGCTCGGCGATCTCGGGCGGGCGTGCGGGGCCGGCGAAGCGTTCCTTCCTCGCCTTCAGCAGCAGCATCCCCCCTTCGACCGCGATATTCTCTGCCCGGTCGGTGTAGCACTGGCGTTCGTTGTTGCCCCCGCCCCAGCACGAAACCTCGGGCGTCCACTTGGTCCGGTCGAGGGCGGCCCCGTCGAACTCGTCGGCCCAGACCAGCTCCCACCCCGCGCCTTCGCGCGGCGCGAGGGGTTGTTCGGCAGGGGGCGATACTGCCCCCGAAAGCAGCAGGGCCGCTGTCAGCGCACCCGCCTTCAGCAGCCCTGCACGTGTCATGTCGCCAGCTCCTAGAAGTCGAAGCGCGCCAGGAAGGTGTAGCGCCGGTCGTTGCGGAACGCCGACCTCGTCACCCGCGTGCCGTCGTAGTCGATCACCTGACTGGTGCGGAACACCTCGTCGAGCAGGTTCACGCCCTGCACGCCCAGCTTCACGCCCGGCATCACCGTGACGAAGATCGAGGCGTCAAGCTGCCCGGTCTCCTCGCCCCAGATCGGCGAGAACGGGAAGATGTCGTCACGCGGCGTGATGAGGAACGCCGAACGCCAGTTGTAGGCGGCGCGGGCCGAGAGCCAGTCCTTCTCGTAGAACAGCACCGCGTTGACGGTGTGCTTGGAGATCCCCGCAAGCGGCTGCCCGGCCGCGAACGGCCCCTGGGTTCCGCCACGGTCGATATTGGTGAAGTCACCGCCATCGACATAGGTGTAGGTCAGCTGCGTCCCGAAGCCGCTGAGCAGCCCCGGCAGGAAATCATAGGTCTGCTGATAGGCGATTTCGATGCCCTTGAGCAGCCCGTCCTGGAAGTTGACCGGGCCCGATACCTGAACATCGAGTTCCGGCACCTTTGGGCTCTCGAAGTTCACCACCGACACGCCGGGCCCAACGATACCCTTGATATCCTTGAGGAACCCGTTGACCGTAATCGATCCGACCCGGTCGAAGTACCATTCAACCGAAAGGTCGTAGTTCCACGACTCGATGGGACGAAGATTGCGGTTGCCGGTTGCGAGCGCAAACAGCGGACCGTTCTGGCGCGAGGCATCGTCCTGCAGGGCATTGGTGAAGTCGCCGATCACCCCGCCCGAACGGAAGTCACCCAGATCGGGCCGACTGATGGCCTTCGACACCGCCAGTCGGAACAACAGGCCATCGCCCGTGTCGAGCAGCGCGTTGAAGCTGGGGAGCCAGTTGTCGAACACCACCGCGCGGTTATCGAGCAGGATTTCTCCGGTATGCGCGGCCGCAAACTGGGCACGGCGCTCCGGCGACAGCCTGCAATAGCCCGGGAATTGGTCGGGCGGCAGCTGTTCGGATTGCTGGCAGACGCGGTTGATTTCCGACACCTGCACCACGCCGTCGCCGTTGCCCCCGGATATCGTTCCGTCGAACTGCTGGGGGTTGGGGAACCCGATCAGGCCGGCAGCGATCACCTCGGTCTCGACATAGCGCAGACCGATGTTGCCGAGCAGCTTCCAGCCATTGTTGAAGTCGGTGCCGTAATCGACCCGGACGTAAGCCGCCTTGGTCTGCTCGCTCACGTCGTTGATTTCGGAGGGGCAGAAAGGATCGCAGGCGGTCGCCACGCCCACGGCGTTCGGAGCGGTACGCGCGCGCACCCCGATGAACGGGTTCGGCGTCTGAGAGAATTGGTTGATTGCCCGGGCCTGATCGACCGTTGCGCCCGAAAGATATTCCTGCAGCAGGTTGTCACCGCCAAAGAAGAACGCGCCGGTCGGCACCGGGGCCGGTCCGTTGCCGCGCTGGAAGCCATTGCCGAAGGGTGAGAACGAGGTAGCAAAGTCGGGGAACTCGTCGACATAGGCCCCGCCGCCGATCGCGCCGCCCTGATCCGGCAGACCGGTGAAGAACCGGCCTGGCTGGAAGGTACAGGGAGTGCTCCCGGCAAAGCCCCAAGGCGCACAGCCCGCGCGGCCCGCCCATGGTGCCGACAGCTGACCCCACGTGCTGAAGTTGGTGTCGCGCGTCACGCGTTCACGATCGGTCCAGCGTGCGCCGAACTTGGCCTTCTTGAAGAAGCCGTCCTCGCTGATGTCGTATTCGGCATCGAAACGCAGACTGTCGAGCTCGCCTTCATTGCGGGCGATGCTGTCGAGCAGGAACCAGTAGTAGGTGTTCTGCCCGCTGGAGAAGTAATCATCGGGCGCACCCGGAGGGGCAAGGAACTGGACCTGCGGGACCTTGCCCGTCAGGTCGAGGTCGATGTTGGCCCACGAATTCATCACCCCGATGATCGCATCCTGACGCAAATCGGACGAGATCCGCTGCGCTTCGAAATTGACCCGGAACCGGTCCGTAACGCTCCAGTCGACATCGAACGAGAAATCTTCCGTCCGGGATTGCGTTTCGCGCTCGAACCGCAGGGTTTCGAACGGAATGCCGCCGCGACCGAAGGGGTTGGCATAGGCATCGCCGATGCGCTGGCTGAGGACGCCGCGCTTGAAAATGCCGTTCTGGTCGAATTCCCAGGTGCTGCCAGCCGCCGGGACCGGGAACAGGCCGTCGTCGTTGACCTGCGCCAGCGCCGCGAATTCATTGGTGGCAAAGCTGGTATCCGACCGCAGCCATTCGAAGGTCACCAGAACATCGCGCAGCGGGCTTTCATACTGGATGACGGCCGAATAGGCCTCACGGTCGCGCTCCAGCCGGGTCGTGCGGACACCTGCCCCCTTGGGCACCACCAGCGCGCCTTCCGGCGGGAAGTTGTCGGGGCCGAAGCCGGTGTTGCTGGAAACGCCGGGGATGTCGGGACGCAGACAGCGCCCGGTCAGCGACGCTGCGCGGTAGCAGGGGTCGGTGACCTGTGAGGCATCGGTGCGGCTGACCAGCTCCGAGCGCGCATAGCCGAGCTGGATGCCGATCGTGCCGGCCTCGTTCTCGAAGGTGGTCGAGCCGAGCAGCGAGAAACCGGGCGACCATTCGTCGGCGAGATCGCCGACGTTGGTTTCGATGGTCCCGCCAATGTGGGTCCCCAGCCGGTCGAGCGGCTTGCGGGTGACGAGGTTGACCGTCCCGGCGATCCCGCCTTCGACCATGTCGGCGGTGAGGTTCTTGAACACCTCGACCCGGCCCAGAAGTTCGGGCGAAACATCGTTGAAGCTGAGAACCGTGCCGCCAGTGGCCGAGAAGATGTCGCGGCCGTTGAGTTCGGAGCGGACGAAAGGAAGGCCGCGGATGATGACGCCCGTGCCTTCGACCGAGAAGCGGTCCGGATCGGAGGGCTTCTCGAAACGGCTGATGTTGACACCCGGCACGCGCTGGAGCGCCTCGGCGACCGAACGGTCGGGCAGCGCGCCGATGTCTTCGGCGGTGATGACGTCGACGAAGGTGTCGGCACCGCGCTTGATGTTCTGGGCCGATTGCAGCGAGGCGCGGAAGCCGGTGACGATGATGTCGGCCTCGTCCGTGCTTTGCGCGACCGTATCATCGGCGGCGGGTTCCTCGGCATCCTGTGCGAGCGCGGGGCTCGCAGCGGCGATCGCGAGGGCCGAAGCCGTACCGAGGACGAAGCGGCGCCGACGCGGCGCAAGCGTTGCGGTGTTCATGATTGTGCGTCTCTCCCCATGCCGCGCGACAGTTTCATGCGTGTCACTGCGGGCTGCGGTATTTTCCTAGCGCATCTTGAGAGCGTTCTCAAGACTTGTAATCTGCGGTTCATATTGCATTCTGGCAACACTCAGCAGCGCCCAAGGCGCATCGGCAGACGGCCCGCAGAGGCCTGACAGGGATCGAGGAAATCGTGGCAATTGAGAGAATTATCATCGTCGGAGGCGGCACCGCAGGGTGGATGGCAGCGGCCGCGCTGTCGCGCATCAAGGCGGGCCGACCTGTGGAAATCGTACTGATCGAATCTGAGAGCATCGGCACGGTGGGCGTCGGTGAGGCAACGATTCCACCTTTTGTCGGCTTCAACCAGCTGCTCGGGATCGACGAGCGCGAGATGCTGAGCGCGGTGGGCGGCACCTTCAAGCTCGGCATCCAGTTCGAAAACTGGGGCAAGCTCGGCGACAGCTACATCCATCCCTTCGGCGCCTATGGCTACACCATGGGCGGAATCAGTTTCCACCACGTCTGGCACCGCATGCAGCTCGCCGGGGATCGACGCCCGATCCAGGTGTTCAACATCGAGACCATGGCAGCAGCCTTCGGCAAGTTCGCGCGGACAGAGGATTTCCGCCGCGACGATCTGCCGCCGGTCAACTACGCCTATCACCTCGATGCGGGCCGTTATGCCGCTTTCCTGCGCCGCCTCGCGGAAAGCCGCGGCGTGGTGCGGCAGGAGGGCAAGATCGCCGACGTCCAGCTCGACGGGACAAGCGGCTTCGTTACCGGCGTGACGCTCGAAGATGGCCGCGCGTTCTCGGGCGATCTGTTCATCGACTGCTCGGGCTTCCGCGGCCTTCTGATCGAGCAGGCGCTCAAGACCGGCTATGACGACTGGAGCCACTATCTGCCGTGCAACCGCGCGGTCGCCCTGCCCTGCATGCGCGATGACGGCGGCCCGCCCCCGCCCTTCACCCGCGCCACTGCGCACAGCGCCGGATGGCAGTGGCAGGTGCCGCTCCAGCACCGGAACGGCAACGGCCATGTCTATTGCAGCGCCTACATGGAGGACCAGGCGGCGCTCGACATCCTGCTCGGCAATATCGCAGGCAAGCCTCAGGCAGAGCCCAACTGGCTGCGCTTCGTCACCGGGCGGCGCAAGAAGTTCTGGAACAAGAACGTCGTTGCGCTCGGCCTTGCGGCGGGGTTCATGGAACCGCTCGAATCGACCTCGATCCACCTTATCAACACCGGGATCGACAAGCTGATCTCGCTCCTGTCGCTGGACGGGATCACGCAGGTGCAGGAGGACAGCTTCAACCGCCTGACCGGCCGCGAATATGCCCGCATCCGGGATTTCCTGATCCTTCACTACAACGCCACGCAGCGCGACGATTCGGACTTCTGGAACTATGTGCGCACCATGCCGGTGCCCGACACGCTGACCGAAAAGGTCGAGCTGTTCCGCGCCAACGGCCAGATCTTCCGCGAGGAGGACGAGCTCTTCACCGAAACCAGCTGGGCAGCGGTGATGATGGGACAGGGGATCAGCATGGGCGGGCACAACGCCATGGCCGATGCGCTCGACGCGGTCTCGACCGCGCGCGAGGTGAACGAGATGGAGCAATCGATCCGCTATCTGGTGCAGGCCATGCCGGGGCATGGCGATTACCTGGCGCGCTATTGCCCTGCTCCGCTGGCGGCGTGACGGGCAGGCGCCGAAGGAGACTCGCGGCGGAGGGTTTCTTGACAAACCCGGGCGGCGGCTGACAGGGATCGGTGCAGCGCCACTGCCCGCCGCGAGGTCCTGCTCCCATGAATGATGCATCCCCCGGCTGGACCGCGCTGGTGCTGGCCGGCCAGCGCCCGGGCGTCGACCCGGTGGCGGCGCAGTTCGGGCTGGAGGCCAAGGCGCTGGTGCCGGTGGCGGGCGAGCTGATGCTAAACCGGGTGCTGATGGCGCTTGCCGATGCCCCGGAGATCGGCCGCATCGTGGTGCTGGCGCAGAACGCCGAGGCGCTGCTCGCCCATCCCGATCTCGCCTGGGCCGCAGCCGATCGGAAAATCACCGCCCGCGCATCGGGCCGCACCATCAGCGGTTCGGTGCTGTCGGCGGTCAAGGACCCCGCAATTGGCCTGCCGGTGCTGGTCACGACGGCCGACAACGTCATGCTGACCCCCGCCGCCATCTCCGAGTTCCTCCACGCGGCAGGCTCGGCCGATGTCAGCGTGGCGCTTGTCGAGAAATCGCGTCTGGAAGCTGCGGTCGGCCGCAATCGCCGCACCTGGCTGCGCTTTCGCGATGGGGCTTTCACGGGGGCGAACCTTTTTGCCCTGAGCGCCCCTGCCGCCAACAACGCGCTGCGGTTCTGGGAGCGGGTCGAACAGGACCGCAAATCGGTGCTGCGCCTCGCCGCCCACTTCGGACCTGCGCTGATGGTGAGGATGCTGCTGCGCCGCATGACCGTGCACGAAGCGCTTGCGGCAGCGGGGAGCAAGCTGGGCGCGCGCGTGGCACCGGTCCTGCTGTCGGACGGGCGCATGGGCGTGGATGTCGACAAGCCCGAGGATCATGCCCTCGCCGAGCGGTTGTTGGGCATTCGGGGCTGAGCGCTCATGCAGCGCATCGCCCTTTACGATCTCGACCGGACGGTGACCCGCGCGCCGACCTTCACGCCCTTCCTCCTGCACATGGCGGCAGGCGGCACCCGGCTGCGGCTGCTGGGGTTGCCGCTGTGGGTGCTGGCGATGATCGGCTACAAGGCGGGGCTGTACGGGCGAAAGCAGCTCAAGCAGTTCGGTCTCGTCCTGTTGGTGGGGCGCGTGGTGAAGAGCCCTGCCCTGCAACCGCGCATCGATGCCTTCGTCGCCCGCCAGCTGGCCCGCAACATCCAGCCCGGCGCGCGAGCGCAGATCGCCGCCGACCGCGCCGCAGGCGTGCAGCTGGTGCTGGTGACAGCAGCGCCCGAAATCTACGCCGTGCCCCTCGCCCGGGCCTTGCAGTTCGACGCCTGCATCGCCACCCGCCACCGGCGCGAGGCGGCCGGCCATCTCCTCAGCGGCATCGAGGGCGAGAACAATTACGGTGCCGAGAAGGTGCGCAGGGTCGAAGCGTGGCTCGCCGAACAGGGCATCGCGCGGACGGATTGTCACATCACCGCGTATACCGACCACGCGAGCGATGCGCCGATCCTCGACTACGCCGACGCCGGCGTGCTGGTGGGCCATTTCGCCAGCCCCGATCCGCGCTGGGGCCGGGCGGATTGGAGCAAGGCGGGATGAAGCGGGAAAGTTCATGGCCTATTCACGCCGTCATCGGCATCATTTGCTTCAACCCCGCAAACCCCTATCCCTATGTCGGACCCGCTTCCGAGGTGGAGAGCAGATGATCGCAAACACAGCTGAACGCAACGCAGCCGCAGGCCATTTCACTTCCCGCACGCGGCGTGCTGCCCTGATTGCCGTGGCCGGGCTTGTCGCGGCTGCGGTGGTCCCCGCGTCTGCCGCGCAGCAGCGCGAGATCGCCAACGATCTCGAGACCTGCCGCAGCGGATCGGGTCCGGCCTTGCTCGTCACCGTGAACGGGATCAAGGCCTCCTCGGGGAAGATCCGGGTCCAGACCTATCGCGCCACGCGCGAGGACTGGATGGAAAAGGGCAAGTGGATCAACCGGATCGAATCCGCCGCCAAGGCCGGGACGATGACCTTCTGCCTTCCCATGTCCGAGAGCGGGACATATGGCGTCGCCGTGCGTCATGACGTCAACGGCAATGGCAAGACCGACATCACCCAGGACGGCGGCGGCATCTCGAACAATCCGTCGATCAATATCTTCAACCTTGGCAAGCCGAGCTACACCAAGGTGGGCGTGGCCGTGGGCCGGGACGTGAAGTCGATCAGCATCCAGATGAAATACATGTAACCGCGCGCCTGCCGCGATGATCGCGATCCGGCCCGGTCGACCGGGCACGGGCGCGCACTACAACGGTCGTGCGTGTGGATAGTCTCCCTGCCCGGCCCTTCCGGGGCGAGGCGGATGGGTTGCGGTAACGAGTCGATTGCTGCACGGGGCGATGATGCACAGGCGCGCAGATGACGAAAGCCGCAAGGCGTTGCGGCGGATGCTCGGCAATTTCGGCTGGCTGCTGGGCGGCAAGGGCTTCGGCGCGGTCGCCAGCCTGATCTATCTGGCGATCCTCTCGCGCTCGCTGGGGGTCAAGGACTTCGGCCACTTCGCGCTGATCTTCGGCCTTTCGCAAGCCTTCGTGCTGCTGGCCGGGTTCCAGACCTGGCAGGCGATCGTCAAGCTCGGCACGCCCCATCTGATGCGCGGCGACAATGCGGCCTTCGCCCGGCTGTCGCTGCTGGGCGGTGCGGTCGATCTGGCGGCGTCCCTTGCTGGGTGCGTGCTGGTGACCAGCATCATGCTGCTGTTCGGCGAGGCTCTGGAGCTCAACCCGGCCTATGACAAGATGGCGCTGGCGTTCATCTGCGCGATGCTGCTGACGCGCGTTTCGGCACCCTATGGCATCATCCGTGCGCTTGATCGCTTCGAATTGTCGGTATGGGTCGGGGCGATCACGCCCACGGGGCGTCTGCTGGCCGCCATTGCAATCTGGCTCACCGGGCCGAGTGTCGGCCGCTTCCTGTTTGCCTGGGCTGCGGTCGAACTGGTGACGTCATCCGCGATGTGGTTCACGGCCTGGCGGCTGAGCAAAGGCAGTTTCCGCTTGGGGCACCTGCGTGACGTGCGCCGCACAATCGCCGAGAACGATGGCATCCGCGGCTTTCTGTGGGTGACATACTGGAACACGGCGCTGCAGGCGGTGGCGCAACAAGGCCCGCTGCTGGCGGTGGGATACCTGTTCGGGACCAGTGCCGCCGGCATCTACCGGATCGCCGATCAGCTCGCCAAGGGCCTCGGCAAGTTCGCGATGCTGATTTCCGATGCCGTCTACCCCGAAGTGAACCGCCAGCGCCACGTTTCGGCAGCGGGGGATTTCCGCATGATCGTGCGCCGCATCACTCTGGCGGTGATCCCCATGTCGGCAGGCCTCACCATCCTGACGATGCTGTTCGGTTCGGACTTGCTGACACTGATTTCGGGCCCACGCTTCGAAGCAGGCGGGCCAATTCTGGTGCCGCTGGTGATTGCCGCCTCGCTGGAAATCGCGAGCGTCGTGTACGAGCCCGTGCTCCATTCCGTGAGCAAGGCGCACTATCTGCTGATGACCCGCGTGGTGTCGATCTTGCTGCTGATCGTCGCGATCATGACGACCGCGCAAAGCCCGCTCAATGTCGGCTGGCTGGTCGCCGGGGTCCAGATGGTCGAATATCTGATCCTCAGCTGGATGGTGCTGCGGGTGTTGCGGGATCTGTTCAGGACCGAGACCGGCCCTGCTGCATGACCGGGGGAGCGCCGCTCCACGCGAGCGCGCGACGCAGCCTGAGCCACGACAGCAGGCGACCTTTGCGGAGATAAAGCCGGGCGAGCACCGCGAAGGGAAACGGGGATGATCGCTCCATCAGCGCCCGGAACCGGCCGGTGAGCGCTTCGGGCCCGCAGTGATCATGTTCTCCGGCTCCCGTGCGCCGGATGCGTTCCGCGGTCTTGGCGAACTCCATCGCGACAAAGTGGCTCGCACCGAACCGGGTGTGCGCGAATGGCGTGATTTCGCGGGCGAGCCTTTCGGGGAAGCCCTGAAACGCCTCGGCAAGGTCAAGATGGGCGGCCATGTCGAAGGCTTGAGCGGCATTCTTGACCCCGGCCAGAATGCTGCTGGACCTTACCCGATACGTTACCAGCGGTCGTCCGATGTGATAATAGCTGCGTGCGGCAAGGGCGAGGTACGGGATGACTGCGGCATCCTCGAACACCCGCCCCTCAGGAAACATCAGCCCGGCGGGCCAGAGATCGCTCCGCACGATCCGCAACCACGCATACATCTTGCGGGATTCGCAGATCCCCCCGACAATCCGGTCGCGGTCGGTCAGCACCCGCCCTGCCCGTCCGGAAAAGCCGGAGCGCCGCAGATGCTGCTTGGAGTAGTCGCAGCCGATCATGTCCGGCCGATGCCGGTGCACCACATCGGCGATCGCAGCGATGGCGCCGGGCCGCAGCCAATCATCGGAGTCCACGAACCACAGGTATTCCCCTTGCGCGGCCTCGATCAGGGTGTTGCGCGTGGCGGAAATGCCGCGGTTGTGTGGATGGCGGATCAGCCGCACCTGATCGGGATGAGCTTCCACATAACGCTGCGCGATCGCTGCCCCCGAATCGGGCGAACAGTCGTCGCAGATGAGCAATTCCACACCGGCATCGGCCTGCGCCATGATCGAGGCGAGGCATTGATCGAGATAGGCCTCCACCTTGAACATCGGAACCAGCACGCTCAGCCAGTAGCCGCCGGGGGGCGCCGCGGCACTTCCGCGCTCGCCTGCTTGCGCTGCATCCCCACCGTCCATCTCAGGCACGGGTCTGGCCGAGGTAATCGGCAATCGCCGCAGCCCCGCGCTCGGATGCCGGGCGCGGATCGCTGGCATCGGCGGTGTAGGCCATGAGCCGCTCCTGCTCCGCGCGGTACTCGGCCGCGATGTCCTGCCACCGGGGAAGCAGTGCAAACAGGTCCGCGCTTGTCGTCACGACGGGGCCGTTCTGCCACATCTCGTAGGCGGGTGGCCCTTCCCCCGGCGCCTGTCCGCTGTGAACGTCGAGGAAGAGGGCGGCGCGCGGGCGATGGAGGAATTCGTAGATCTGGCTCGACATGTCACCGACGTAGACGTCAGCGGCGAGCGTGTAGCTCATGTCGAACAGCCGCTCGCTGTCCACGTCGATCCGGATATTGGGGCAGGCGCTCCAGCGCGGATCGAGATCGGGGCGTCGCCGCCCTTTGCGGTACTCAGGCGAAATGTGCAGCGCCTTGTAGAACAGCATCACGTGCGGCGCGAAGATCAGGTTGTAGTCGGGATGGGCGGCAAACCAGTCGAGGATCGCGGGGCCGTGATCGTACCAGCTCGACAGGACCGGATCGAAGTGCGGGTTGTACAGGAACACCGGGTTGCCGTTCGCGAAGAACCGCTCGGGCTCGCGGTTCCTGAGCATGTCGAACTTGGCATAGCCGATGATCCGGCAACGGCTCGCAGGTGCGATGTCGTGGGCGACCATCTGATCGACCAGCTTCTGCCCCGAAAGCAGCATCAGATCGAAGTCGCGCAGCGCCGGATGATAGGCCACGTTGCGATCGCCCGAGCCGTGGGGGACATAGGTGAAGGCCGGCCCCTGCCCCTTCCAGCGGCGTTTCAGCGCGAGGCAGGTGCGCTCGGTCGAGACGATCATGTCGAAGCCGCGCAGCCGTTCCGCCGCCAACCAGAGCCGTGCAAGGCGCCGGATCGGCACCACGCGGTTGAGCGGCCCCAGAACCGCGTTGGCCCAGCCCGGCAGGCTGAGATCGAGCCAGTCGAGCGCGGCGATCTGATCCGCCGTAAGATGCTTGGCGATCTCGGCGCGGATCTCGGGCGAACCGTAGGCAATGACCGTGCGGATATCCCGGTGCTGCTGCGCCAAGGCCGCGGCGATGCCGATGCTGTGCGCAACCTGGTGGCCGGCATCATGGTTGTACAGAAAGCAGACACGCATCGCGGCGCGGCAATTAGGGCCAATTGCCGAAGCCCGCAACCTCTCGCCGGTCCGCTACCGCAGGACCGCCGCTGCCAGCGCGCGGCCCGAAGCCCACGCGCCTTCGACCCGGGGGCTGTGGAGCCAGTCGCCGGCGATGCCGATCCTGAGCTCCGGATCGAAAAGCGGGCCGTCGCTCTGGCGGGCTTCCGGTAGCGCATAGAGCCAGCGGTGCGCGTCGCAATGGATCGGCGCTATGGCAGGCGATCCGATGGCGGCGAAGAAGTCCGCCAGCACCGCACCTGCGACCTCCTCCTTCGGCCAGTCGACGATCTCGCGACTGCGCGCAGGGCTGGCGTGGATCACCCATGTCTGTGCACCGGCACGGCCCGGCTTGGCCGAATTTCGCGCGGCCCAGCTGACGCGGGCGGTGTCGGAGCGGAAGGTGTCGGGTGCATAGGCGAGCGACTCTGCGAACGCTGCCATCACCGCCCAGCACGGCGCGGAAGCAACGCTCGCGGCGCGGGCGGCGAAACCGGGTGCAACCTCGTCGAGGAGCACGGCCGCCTGTTCGGCGGGCACAGCAACAAGGACGGTCGCGGCGGTGAATGTCGCTTCGCCTGTCTCGACACGCCAGAGCACGCCGTCGCGGCAAAGCCGCTCGGCGCGCATGTTCCAGCGCACGTCGAGACGGTCGGCCATCGCCCGGATCGGCGCATTCATGGCCGGCGTTCCGACCCATGCGTCAGCGCCCGCAGCCGGCCAGCGCACGGCCGCGCCTGCCTGCTCCCATTCCGCGACCACCTCGCGGAAAGCAGGATCGCGTGCGGTGAAATACTGCGCGCCGTGATCGAAGCTCACGGGCTCGCCCGCAATGGCGATCCGCCGCGCCGCCATCCGCCCGCCCGGCCCGCGACCCTTGTCGAGCACCACGATGCGCTGGCCGGTCGCCGCGAGGGCAGTCGCAGCGGAAAGCCCGGCCATGCCGCCGCCGATGATCAGAATATCCGTGTGTTCGTCCATCCCGCGCCAACGCGCGAGGCGGGCACCGGTTTCAGGGTGCCGATCGGGGGGCGCGGGATTCGGCCAGCACCATGGAGAATTGCCGCGCTTCGTCCGTCCAGCGTGCAACCGGTTCCCATCCGCCTGCCGCCAGCAGCAGCTGCGAGGAGCGCTTGGTGAACTTGTGGCTGTTCTCGGTGTGGATGCTCTCGCCCGCCGTCATGGCGAACCGCTGGCCGCTGACCGCGAAGCTCACGTCCCGACAGGCGACGAGGTGCATCTCGATGCGGGCGAAGGGATCGTTCCAGCGCGCTTCGTGGGCAAAGGCATCGAGCGGAATGTCGCCATCGAGCTCACGGTTGATGCGCTCCAGCAGATTGAGGTTGAACCGCGCGGTCACCCCTTGCGCATCGTCATAGGCGGCGAGCAGCACGCTCTCGTCCTTGACGAGATCCATGCCGATCAGCAGCATCGCGCCTTCGCCGAGCGTGGCGCGCATCGAACGCAGCAGGTCGGTGGCGGTGCGGGCGATCATGTTGCCGATCGTCGAGCCGGGGAAGAAGCCGAGCTTGGGGAGCTGCGCGACCTCCGGGGGAAGCTCGACGCGGCGCATGAAGTCGGCCTCCACCGGTAGGACCGGCAGGCCCGGAAATTTTTCCGCCAGCGCTGCCGAGGATGCCCGAAGGAAATCGCCCGCGATATCGAGCGGGACATAGGCCGATGGCCAGATCGCCCGGAGCAGCAGCGGGGTCTTTACCGAGGATCCCGAGCCAAACTCCACCACCGCGCGGCCCGATCCGATCAGGTCGGCGATCTCGGTCGCACGGTCGGTGAGAATCTCCCTCTCGGCGCGTGTTGGATAATATTCGGGAAGCCGCGTGATATCTTCGAACAAGGTCGAGCCCGCATCGTCGTAGAACCAGCGCGCCGGAATCGCCTTCTGCGGCGCGGCAAGGCCCGCCAGCACATCGGCGCGGAACGCCAGGTCGACCCCGTCCGAATCGCGTTCGACCAGCTTGAGGCCCTTGGGGTTCGTCATCTCAAAGGTCCTTGGCCAGCCGCAGTCCGGTGAACTGCCAGCGCTGATGAGGGTAGAAGAAATTGCGGTAGCTCGCCCGCGAATGGCCGCGCACCGTCGCGCAGCTCGCACCGCGCAGCACCACCTGACCGCTCATGAACTTGCCGTTGTACTCGCCCACCGCGCCCGCTGCAGCACGGAAGCCGGGATAGGGCAGATAGGACGAGCGCGTGAACTGCCAGCAATCGCCGAACAGCCCGGGCGAGCCCATCGGCAGCACCGGCCCGGCGCGGGACAGCTGGTTTCCGGCGGCAGGATCGTGCGCGGGCGCGCGCGAAGCCGCGTCCTGCCCGCGCGCTATCGCCTCCCATTCGAACTCGGTCGGTAGCCGCGCCCCGGCCCAGGTCGCATAGGCATCGGCTTCGTAGAAGGAGATATGCGTGACCGGTTTATGGGGATCGCGCGCCTGCCAGCCCTGGTGGGTGAAGTGCGCACCATCCTCGCGCCAGTAGAGCGGCGCGGCCACCCCCTCGCGCTGCACCCAAGCCCAGCCGTCCGCGAGCCACAGCCGCGCGTCGCGATAGCCGCCATCGGCGATGAAGGCTTCCCACTCGCAGTTCGTCACCAGCCGATCGGCGAGCGCGAAGGGTTCGAGCAGCACCCGGTGCGCCGGGCCTTCGTTGTCGAAGGCGAAGCCCCGGGAATCATTGGCGCTCTGGTGCCCGACCCGCGCGATGCCGCCGGGGTGGTGGTGCCAGCCGAGCGGCGCCGTCACCGAAGCAGCGGCGGCAGCTACCGCGCTCTCCCACATCGCCGGACCGAGCGGGTTCTGGAACAGGGCGTGCTTGATGTCGGTCAGCAGTAGCTCGATGTGCTGTTCCTCGTGCGCCATGCCCAGCGCAATCAGCGGGGCGAGCGACGGATCGCCGAGCAGCGGCGCCATCGCCTCGGTCACCGCCGCGCGCCATCCCAGCACCTCTGCCAAAGTCGGGCGCGACAGCAGGCCCCGCGCCGCACGGGAAATCCGCGCGCCCTCGGCCTCGTAATAGGAATTGAACAAGAACGGCCAGCGCGGGTCGTGAAGGGCGTAACCCGGCGCATGCTCGCGCAGCAGGAACGTCTCCCAGAACCAGGTCGTGTGCGCGAGGTGCCACTTGGCGGGGCTCGCATCCTCCATCGACTGGAGGCTCGCATCGGCATCGCTGAGCGGGTCGACCAGAGCCTCGGTCAATGCCCGCACATGGGCGAAGCGTTGCGCCAGCGACGCCGCGCCGCTGCCCGAACCTGCCTCGATCTGCTCGCTACGCTGCATGCTCGCCTTTCCGCTCGCGGCCCGTCCGGCCATTCGCATCTTGACCGTCCGCCGTTACACAAGGAAGCCGCTTGCTAGCCGCGAAGCTATCGTAAAATCATCACCAGCATCAACTTATTGCACCGTGCGGCGCAGGCTCAGGCCGCGTGGGCGTGCCCCTCGGCCTCGCGCCCGCCCCCTGCGGCCTCGTTCAGCATTTCGGCAACCAGGAAGGCGAGTTCAAGCGATTGTTCGGCATTGAGACGCGGGTCGCAATGGGTGTGATATCGATCGCCAAGGCGTTCCTCGGTGATCGCCACGGCCCCGCCGACACACTCTGTCACATCCTGCCCGGTCATCTCGATATGGATGCCGCCGGGGTGCGAGCCTTCCGCGCGGTGGACGGCGAAGAAGCCCTTCACCTCGCGCAGGATGCGGTCGAAGGGGCGGGTCTTGAAGCCGCTGTCGGACTTGACGACGTTGCCGTGCATCGGATCGCAGCTCCAGACGACCGGATGGCCTTCACGCAGCACCGCGCGCACCAGCTTGGGGAGGCCCTCTTCCACCTTGTCATGGCCGAAGCGGCTGATGAGCGTGATGCGACCCGCCTCGCGGCCAGGGTTGAGATCATCGAGCAGGCGCAGCAGCGCGTCCGGTTCCAGCGAAGGCCCGCACTTCATGCCGAGTGGATTGCCAATCCCGCGCGCGAATTCGATATGCGCGCTGCCGGGGAAGCGGGTGCGGTCCCCGATCCACAGCATGTGCGCGCTGGTGGCGTACCAATCGCCGGTGAGCGAATCCCGCCGGGTCATTGCCTGCTCGTAAGGGAGCAGCAGCGCCTCGTGGCTGGTGTAGAAGCTGGTGCCCTTCAATTGCGGCACGGTGCCGGGGTCGATCCCGCAAGCCTCCATGAAGTCCAGCGCCTCGCCGATGCGATCGGCGGTCTGGGCGAACTTCTCCGTCCAGGGCGTGCGGCCCATGAAATCGAGCGTCCACTGGTGGACCTGCCGCAGGTTCGCATAGCCCCCGCCGGCGAAGGCGCGCAGCAGATTGAGCGTGGCGGCGGCCTGCGAATAGGCGCGCACCATGCGCGCCGGATCATTGCGGCGGCTGACCGGATCAAACTCAATCCCGTTGATGTTGTCGCCGAGGTAGCTCGGCAGGGTGACGCCGTCGATCGTCTCCGTCGGCGAGGAGCGCGGCTTGGCGAACTGGCCAGCCATGCGCCCGACCTTCACCACCGGGCGCTTGGAAGCGAAGGTCATGACGACCGCCATCTGCAGCAGCACGCGGAAGGTATCGCGGATGTTGTTGGGGTGGAACTCGGCGAAGCTTTCCGCGCAGTCCCCACCCTGCAGCAGGAAGCCGTGGCCACCCGCGACCTGCGCCAGATCGGCCTTGAGCGCCCGCGCCTCGCCCGCGAACACCAGCGGGGGATAGGACGACAAGGTCTTCTCCGCCTCGGCCAGTTCCGCCGCATCCTCGTAATGCGGCAGATGGCGCGCTTCGTGGGCCTTCCAGCTCTCGGGGGTCCAGATCTCGGGCACGGTTACGACTCTTTCTTGATCAGCGGCGCGGATAAGCCCCGCGCGGGGGCGCCCGCTACAGGAGGGCGGCACGAATTGTAAAGCGGCAATGCCGCTCGGAACAACTTTGTTTCTCGCCCACTGTGAGCGAGGGGAACGATCAGCGCCCCGGCACCGCCCCTTGCGCAGCATTCGTTCCCCCGCGCGCAGCCGGCTGCGCGGCGGCGAGGGTCTGGCCCTCGGGTATGATCGCCAGACGGAAAGGGCCGCCCTTCGCAAGATAGCGGTCGGCGAGGAACTGCATCGCCTCGGGGCTGGTCTGTGAAAAGTCCGCCAGCAGCGTGCGCAGCAAGCCGGCGCGCTGCGGGTCCTGCGTTGCGCCTTCGAGGTTGTAGAGCCAGAACTGGTTGCCCGTCGAAGCGCGGCGGATCAGCTGGCCGAGCGGTTCGGTCACGCGCGCAAGTTCGTCGGCCGTGGGCGGGTTGGCGGCGAGGTCCTGCGCGATCTTCTCGGCCTCGGCGAAGAACACCGGGACCATCTCCGGTTCGAGCTGGGCGACGGCGGTGATGCGTCCGCCGCTGGCGAGATCGGCTGGCCAGTTGGAGAAGACCTGCGGCGAATAGCTCGCCCCGGCGCGTTCGCGCAGGGCATCGAGCAGGCGGTTGTTGAAGAGCTGGGTGAGGATTTCGAGCTGGCGGCTCTCGCGCAGGGCCGCAACCCCGCCCCCGCTCGGCCAGGCCACGACCGCAGCGGCCTGATTGGCATCGCCGCGGTGGGTGACGACCGTCGGCCGCGCGGCCGCGGGCGCGAAGGCGGGCACGCGCGCCGCGACATCGGCGACGATCGGCATGCGCGGCGGCAGGGCGCCGAAGGTCGTGCGCAGTTGCTCGACGACCTTGGCGGAATCGAACTCGCCGAACACCAGCACCTCGATCGGCCCTTGCTTCAGGAGCGGTTCCCACACCCGGCGGAAGCCTTCGGGCGTGGCCGCCTTCAGCGCGGCGGGATCGGGGGTGGCAAAGCGCTTGTCGCCGCCGGTAACGAGGTATTCGAGATCGCGGTTCAGCACGCCCCCGGGGCTGGTCGAGAAGGTGTTGTAGGCAAGCTCCGCCCCCGCCTTGGCGCGGATCACCGGGTCCTTGTCCCAGCGCGGCATCCCGAGCTTGGCGGCGAAAAGGTAAAGCTGGTCGTTCACGTCCTCCGACCGGGTCTGGGCGGTGAAGGTGAAGACCGCATCGTCGATCTTGAAGTCGAACCCGAGCTTGCGGCCCGTCGCCAGGCGGTCGATCTCGTTCTGGCCGAGCTCGCCAAGGCCGGAGCCGACGAGTGCCGCCTCGCCGAGCGAGGCATAGACCGCGTTCGAAGCATCGAAGGCGCGCCAGCCCGAGCCAAAGCGCACCCGCACGGTGACACGGCCGGGTTCGGCATCGTTGGCCCAGACCAGCGCCTTGACGCCGTTGGCGAAGTCGACCTGCTCGATCTCCAGCACGCCGAGCGGGCGCTGCTGGGTGATGGTGCCGGGCGCGCCGACCGGCGGCAGATCGGCAAAGGCAATGGTCTGCGCCGCCAGCCGTGCGCTGCCGTCGACCTTCGCCTCGCTGGCGAGTGCCAGGCGCAGCGCGGCGACATCAGCCTCGCCCGCCGCCGGGGTGACATAGACCGAGCGGGTCACCGTGCCCTCGAACAGGCCGCGGGTGCGCTCCAGCACGCGCTCGGGCGTGAGGCGCGGGCGCATGTTCCGGAACACGTCGAGCACCACCTTGGGCGCGGCGACGGTCTCGCGGATGTCGACGGCGTTGACGAGATTGTTGGCCAAATCGCTGCCGGACTGCACGCTTTCCTGTTCGACCTGATTGGCGAAGACGACGTCGAACTGGGCGACTTCGCGGTCGATCTCCTCCTGGGTCGGCGGATTGGTGAGCGCATCGGCGATCACGCTGCGCACATCGGCAAGCGCGGCCTGCCAGTCGGCGCTGAGCGGCGCAAAGGTGACGAAGGTCGCATCGGTCGAGCGCGAGACGTCGTCCTGCTGGACCTGCGCGTAGAGGAAGCTCCCGCCGCCCCGCGCGCGGCTTTCCAGACGGCGGTTGATGATCGCCTGCGCGACAGCATCGGTCAGCAGGCCCTCGTTGTAGGCGATGGTGTCCTCGACCTGGCGCCACGGGCGCATCACCGCGTAGGTGAGGCTGCGCGGGAGATCGGGTTCGACACCGACTGCCAGTTCACCCAGCGGCGTTGCCGGACCCGCGGGATCGACCGCGCCGGTGGGCGCGACCGGATCGCCGAAATCGGGCGCGGCGCCCGGCTTGCCGGTGCCCTTCCAGTCGCCGAACCACTGTTCGACAAGGCCCGCCAACAGCATCGGATCGGCATCGCCCGCCACCACGATCACTGTGTTCTCGGGCCGGTACCAGCGATCGTAGAAGGCCTTGACCGCCTTGCCATTGGCCGCGCCCAGCGTCGCGTCGGTGCCGATCGGATTGCGTACCGCAAGGCGCTGCCCGGCGAAAAAGGTCTGGCGGGTGAGGTCAGCCATGCGCTGTCCCGCCCCACCCCGCTCGCGCTTTTCAGCGAGCACGATCGGGCGTTCGGCGGCGACGTTGGCATCGCTGAGCACCGGCTCGCGGATCATGCCCGAAAGCAGCTTGAAGCTCTCGGACAGCTTGGCGTTGTCGATATTGGGAATATCGAGCTTGTAGGCGGTGTGGGTCGGGCTGGTCTCGGCATTGGCATCGCTGCCGAAAGTCGCGCCGAGCCGCTGCCAGGCGGAAATCGCCTCGGCCTTGCCCAGATACTTGCTCTCGCGGAACAGGAGGTGTTCGAGCAGGTGCGCGTAGCCCTGTTCGCTGTCCTCCTCGTGCATCGAGCCGGCATCGATTCGCACCCGGATCGAAACCTGCCGCGGCGGCACCCCGTTGCGGCGCACGGCATAGCGCACCCCGTTGGGCAGCTTGCCGAACAGCCACGCCCGGTCGACCGGGACGTCGGAGCCTTCGTAGAGCCACGGCACCGCGCTCCCCGTTTGGAGCGCGCGGGGCGCCGGGACGGTCGACGCTGCGGGCTGGACCGCGGCCGGGACAGGGACCGGCGCGGCCTGCTGGGCAAGCAGCGGCTGGACGGCAGCAAGCGGGGCGAGCAGGAGGGCGAGCGCACGCGATGCGCGGGTGAGCGACGTCATGGGACGGCATATAGGGCCCCGAAAGGTGAAGCGATAGTGAATGCTGGCCGCGCCACATCTACCGTCTTTGCGCGCTTGAAATCCGACCGATTCGCTCTTAAATGGCCACCATGTTCGTCGAAACCGAAACGACGCCCAACCCTGCGGCGCTCAAGTTCCTGCCCGGCCAGACCGTGATGGCCGCCGGCAGCCGCGAATTCGCCAGCGTCGAGGCGGCCGAGGCGAGCCCGCTCGCACAGGCGATCTTCGACACGGGCGAGGTCGTGAACGTGTTCTTCGGCGCGGACTTCGTTTCCGTCACCGCCGCGCCCGGCGCGAACTGGAGCGCGCTCAAGCCGCAGGTGATCGCGATCCTGCTCGATCATTTCGTCTCCGAAGCCCCGCTGTTCGCCGCCAGCGGCAATGGCATCGCCGTGCCTCCGCCCGAGGAAGAGATGGTGATCGAGGAACGTGCCGAGGACGCCGAGGTCATCGCCGCGATCAACGAACTGCTCGAAACCCGCGTGCGTCCTGCCGTCGCCGGTGATGGCGGCGACATCGCCTATCGCGGGTTCCGGGACGGGGTGGTCTACCTGACGCTGCAAGGCTCGTGTTCGGGCTGCCCGTCGAGCACAGCGACTCTCAAGCACGGGATCGAGGGCCTTCTGAAGCACTACGTCCCCGAAGTCACCGAAGTGCGCGCGGCCTGATCCCCATGCAGTTTCATGACCGGCCGCTCTCCGAGGCGGCGCTCGATCAGCTGTTCAACGCAGCGCGCAGCTACAATGGCTGGCTCGACAAGCCGGTCTCGGACGAACAGCTCCACGCCATCTGGGACCTGATGAAGATGGCTCCGACATCGGCCAATATGCAGCCGGTGCGGATCGTGTGGGTCAAGTCGCCGGAGGCCAAGGCAAAGCTGACCGATTGCGTCATGGATGGCAACAAGGCCAAGGTCCTCGCCGCCCCCGTCACGGCGGTGATCGGTTATGACATCGACTTCCATGAGGAACTGCCGTGGCTGTTCCCCCACACCGACGCGAAGAGCTGGTTCGAGGGCGACGGGAAGGGCCGCGAGGAAGGAGCTTTCCGCAACTCCTCGCTGCAGGGGGCCTACCTGATGCTCGCCGCGCGGGCGCTGGGGCTCGATTGCGGGCCGATGTCGGGCTTCGACAGCGACGCGGTCAATGCCGCCTTCTTCGCCGATGAGCCGCGCCACCGGGTCAATTTCATCTGCTCGGTCGGCTATGGCGATCCCTCCAGCATCTTTGATCGCAGCCCGCGCCCTGACTTCGCGATCTTCAACCGCATCGCCTGACTTCTATCCCGCTTGCACGCGCCTGCGCACTGAGGCAGGGCGCGGCCATGCGGGTGCTCGCCATCGAAACCGCCTCAGAGGCGTGCAGCATCGCTCTCTTCGAGGGCGAGGCACTGGTCGCGCATGACCACCGGGTGATCGGGCGCGGCCATGCCGAGGCGCTGGTGCCGATGATCGCGGCGCTGCCTGACAAGGGGCGCGCGGCGCGGATCCTCGTCAGCCTCGGCCCCGGAAGCTTCACTGGCGTGCGGATCGGCCTCGCCACGGCGCGTGCGCTGGGGTTCGCCTGGGGGGCCGACGTGCTCGGCTACCCCACCCTTGCGCTGATCGCCGCGCAGGCGCGCGCGGTCCATCCCGGTGCGGCGGTGACGGTGTGCACCAATGGCGGGCACGGCGAATGGTTCGTCGCCGCGTTCGCCGCCGATGGCACCGCGATCGGCGAGGCGGCCTCGCTTGTCCCCGAAGCCGCCCGCGCCCGACTGCCGGCAGGCGTGATCGCCGGGAACCGCGCTGCGGCGCTGGCCGAAGCTGCCCCGGGGGCGGCGGTGATCAACATCCTGCCGGACGCGCGCGCCGTCCCGCTGCTCCCGCCTGCGCAGCTCACCGCGGTGCTTGCGCCGATCTACGGCCGCGGGCCGGATGCTACCCCAATGGCGGGGCGCGTCACCCCATGACCCTCTGCCCCCATCTCCTCGACCGGATCATGGCGGTGATGGAAACGGGCTTCGACCCTGCCTATGGCGAGGCCTGGAACCGGCGGCAGGTTGCCGACGCGCTCGTCATGCCGGGCACCCATGCGCTGGTGGTCGACAGCGAGGGCGTATTGATCCCGCCGGACGCCGGCCCTGCCCTGCCCGCTGCGGCAGGCTTCGTGCTGACCCGCCATGTCCTTGACGAAGAAGAACTGCTGCTCATCGCCGTCACGCCCGGTGTCAGGCGGCGCGGGGTGGGCACGGCGCTGATCGAGCATCTTTTCACCGCCGCCCGCACCCGCGGCACGACGCGGGTTTTTCTGGAAATGCGCCGCGGCAATCCGGCGATCCACCTTTATCGCAAGTTCGGCTTCGAACCGATCGGCGAGCGGCGCAACTATTACCGTATGGCAAACGGCGAACGTATCGATGCGATTACTTTTGCAAAATCCATCTAGTCACCTCGCATTTGCCGCAAATCGGTGAACAGGCAGATCAACTGAGTTGCCAAGATTGTCGTTTTAGGTCATGGCGCAGTTACCGGCGCATCACGATAAGACGCCAATGAGGAACGCATGCAGGAACTCGAAATGGATATAAAAGAAACGCTTATCACGCTGACGAGCGATATCGTCTCGGCACATGTCAGCAACAACGAAGTCGCCGTGACTGATCTGCCGGGACTTATCACCAACGTCTACGCTGCGCTTGCCAATCTTGGCGAGGCGCCGGTGGTCGAAGAAGCCAAACCGCAGCCTGCTGTTGCGGTTCGCAGTTCGGTCAAACCCGATTACATCGTGTGTCTTGAAGACGGCAAGAAGCTGAAGATGCTCAAGCGTTATCTTCGCACGAACTACAACATGAGCCCGGAAGAATACCGCGCACGTTGGGGCCTGCCGGCCGATTATCCGATGGTCGCGCCCAACTATGCCGAAAAGCGCCGTGATCTCGCCAAGAAGATCGGTCTCGGTCGCAAGCCCGGCACCCCCGCGCCGAAGCCGCGTCGTACCAGGAAAACCGCCTGACGCAGCCCGCCCTCCCTGTTGAGAGGGCAGACGCTCCGCTTGAGCAAGCAGCCTCGTCCCTCTATGGGATGGGGCTGCAATGCTTTTTGGGCGGTCGCAGCCGAAAGGGCACCGCGCGCGGCGATGGAGTTTTCCTTGACCCACAAGATCGATCTCGAACAACTCTGCGCCGAAAAGGGCTTGCGCATCACCGAACAGCGCCGGGTTATCGCCAAGGTGCTGTCGGAAAGCGACGACCATCCCGATGTGGAACTGCTGCACAGCCGCGCCGCAGCGGTCGATCCGCGCATCTCGATCGCCACGGTCTACCGCACCGTGCGCCTTTTCGAGGAAGCGGGCATCCTCGACCGCCACGATTTCGGCGATGGCCGCTCGCGTTACGAGCCCGTGCCCGAAGCGCATCACGATCACCTGATCGATGTCGAGACCGGCAAGGTGGTCGAATTCGTCGACCCGGAGGTCGAAGCCCTGCAACGCCAGATCGCCGAGCGGCTCGGCTACCGGCTGGTCGATCACCGCATGGAGCTTTACGGCGTGCGGCTGTCCCGCAATGACTGACGGCGCGCGATGACGGACTGGGCGCTGCGCCAGGCCGCCGCGCGCGGCGAGGTGACGCCGGTGAGCCTTGCAGGATGGATGCGGATCGCCGCACGCTCGGCGGGGCTGGTCGCCTTGCTGCTGGTGTTTGTCCCGCTGCACTACCTCTATCGCACCTTCTCCTACGGCTCGCCCTTCCCGATGCTGTTCCTGCGTTGCGCCGCGCGGGTCTGCGGGGCGCGGGTCAAGGTCCACGGCACGCACCTGAAGCGCGACGTGTTCTTCATCGCCAACCATGTATCGTGGATCGATATCCTCGCGCTGGCCGGGGCGAGCGGGACGGCCTTCGTCGCCAAGGCGGAACTGGCCGAGGCTCCGGTGGTCGGCTGGCTGGCGAGCCTCAACCGCACCGTGTTCGTCAAGCGCGAACACCGCATGGGCGTGGCCGAGCAGATCAATGCCCTGAAGGAGGCCCTTGTCGACAACTGGTCGGTGACGGTGTTCCCAGAGGGCACGACCACCGACGGGCAATCGCTGCTGCCGTTCAAGACCTCGATGCTATCGGTGCTGGAGCCGCCCCCGCCCGGCGTGCTGGTGCAGCCGGTGATCCTCGACTACGGCCCCGTCGCCGAATGGATCGGCTGGATCGGCGAGGAAGGCGGGCTCAACAACGCCAAGCGGATCCTGTCGCGCAAGGGCACCTTCCCGGTCGCGCTGCACTATCTCGAGCCCTTCTCGCCGGAGGACTTCAGGGGCCGCAAGGCGATCAGCCAGGAATCGCGCCGCCGGATCGAGGAAGCGCTAATCGAGCTCCGCGGCCACCCCTTGCGCCCCTTCGCCCACTCGGTCCCGCCGGTGCGTTACGAAGCATCCTTGTAGGGGGCGTAGGCCGCCCGCCCGCGCGTCAGGGCGATCGCATGACTACAACCCCGCCCTCACCAGCCAATCGTGGAAGATCCGCACCGGACGGCTTTCCAGCGCCACGGGCTTGCACACGAACCAGTAGGAATAGGGGCTCTCCACCGGCACGCCGGGCAGGTTCGTCAGGCGGTTGTCGTTGGCGCGGCGCAGGTGATCGTCGTGCATGATCGCGATGCCGAGGCCTTGGGCCGCCGCCTCCAGCATCAGCGCGCCCGAATCGTAATGGTCGATCGCGGCCGGATCCATCGTGTCGAGCCCGTTCGCCTTCTTCCACGCCATGAAGCTTTCGGGCAGTTCGTTGTGGATGAGGAAGGTCTGCTTGGCCATCACTTCGGGCGTGATGTCCGGGCCGATGCCGCGCGCGGTTTCCTTCGAACAGATCGCGTGCACCAGATTGTGATCGAGCCGCACCGCGTGCAGCCCGCTCGCCGGCCCGCGCGACAGGATGATCGCGGCATCGAGCGTGTCGCCCACGCGGTCCTCAAGGTGCGGGGCGGTATCGATATCGATGTGGAGCAGCGGGTGGCGCTTCCTCAGCTCGCCCAGCCGAGGGAACAGGCGCTGGCTGCCGAACATCGGCAATACGCCGAGGCGCAGGCGCAGCAGCGCGATGTTGTCCGACTGGCTCTCCACCGCGCGGGCGAGCGCCTCCATGTGCGGGTTCACCGCCTCGTAGAAGGCCTGCCCCTCGTCGGTCAGCTGCATCGATTGCCGTGCGCGGGTGAACAGCTTCTTGCCGACGAACTCTTCAAGATTGCTGATCCGCCGCGACAGCGCCGACGGGCTGAGGCCAATCTCTTCCGCCGCCGCCCGGGCCGAGCCCAGACGCACGGTGCGCATGAACGCCTCGAGCGCGCGCAGGGGGGGAAGACGACGTGCCGGCATGAACTTTCTCCTCGCTGCGAGGAGATACGCCCCAGTCGGCCGATCGGATGCAAAAAATCGAAGAAAAAATCTGTGGGAAGGCGAAAAGTTGCGCCTACTGCACTTCGTCCTCGCGGACCGCCGGGTGCAGGCGGAGCCGTTTGACGTGGGTTTCATCGCCCGCCGTCACTTCAATCCGCCACCCGCTCGGATGTTCCAGAACCGTGCCGACGGGCGGCACGGCTTCGGCCAGCACGAAGGCAAGGCCGCCGAGCGTATCGACGGCCTCCTCGACTTCGGCAAGGCGCGGGTCGATCTTTTCTGCAATGTCGTCAAGCTCGGCGCGTGCATCGACGTCCCACATGCCTTCGCCGATCGGGGTGATCAGTTCGAGCGGCGTCTCGTCATGTTCGTCCTCGATCTCGCCGACGATCTCCTCGACGAGGTCCTCGATGGTGATGAGCCCGTCGGTGCCCGAGAATTCGTCCAGCACGATCGCAAGATGCACCCGCTGGGTGCGCATGTCGGCCAGCACGTCGAGCGCCCCGCGCGCCTGCGGCACGTAGAGCGGCTGGCGCATCAGCGTCGTCCAGTCCGCAGGCGGCGGTGTCCCATTCGCCAGGAAGGGGAACACATCCTTGATGTGGATCATCCCGATCACCGAATCGAGCGTCTCGCGGTAGACCGGCATGCGCGAATGGCCGTGTTCGCTGAAGGCGGCGACCATCGCCTCCCAGCTGATCGAGGCCTCCACCGCAACGATCTCGCCCCGCGGCACGGCGACATCGTCGGCATCGTGTTCGGAGAAATGCAGGAGGTTGCGCAGCATCTGCCGCTCCACCCGCGACAAGTCGCCGCCGGTGCTGGAGCCCTCGTCGCTGCCCGAGGCGCCGTTCTCGTCCTCGTGTTCGTCGATCGCTTCCTCGAGCTGTTCGCGCAGGGAACGCGCGCCCTCTAGCCCGAGCATCTTGCGAAGCACGGACATCAGCCCGCTGCTACTGTCCGCGTCTCCCGATTGAGACGTGGAGGAATGGGAATCGGCCATGGCCTTGCGAAGGGCTCCTTGTTGCGTCAGGCGCCATATGGGTCAGCGATGCCCAGTTTGGCAAGTATCCGGGTCTCCAGCGCCTCCATCGCCTCGGCCTGCTGGTCGCTTTCGACATGGTCGTGACCGGCCAGATGGAGCAGGCCATGGACGATCAGGTGGGTCGCGTGATCGGCGAGGCTGACGCCCTTCTCCGCCGCCTCGCGCGCACAGGTTTCATGCGCCAGCGCGATATCGCCGAGCATCACGGGCGGGCCATCCTGCGCCAGCGTTTCCAGCTCTGCGCGCTCTAGCATGGGGAAGCTGAGCACGTTGGTGGGCTTGTCGCGCTGGCGCCATTCGCGGTTGAGCGCGTGCACCTCGGCATCGGTCGTGAACAGCAGGCTGACCATCAGGCGGGGGCTCGCAAGGAGCGGCTCGCCCGCGCCCGCGGCCGCAGCGGCGCGTCCCGCCAGACCTTCCCAGCCGCCCTGAGGCCAATCCTCGATGTCGCAATCAAGCTGCATGGCGCGCGTCATGGACGCTGGCGCGGGGCTGTTCAAGCAGCGAAGGGCCCCACGCCGCGCCGCACTAGGGACAGGTGCCAGCCGCTGTGCGGTTCGCGGGATGGCTGATCCGGTAAACGGCATAGCCGATGCCATCGGGCAGCCGCTCCGCTTGCAGCACCCACCCTTCGCGCTCGAGGCTGGTCGCGACATTCTCCCAAAACCCGTCGCCTTTCAGGGCAACGAGATGAGTCGCCCCGCTTTCGCAGGCGATTTCGTCGAGCGCCTTGCCCCAGTCGCCCGTCCGCGTGGTATGCCGCTGGTGGGCCAGCGCACTCGCTGGTGTCTTCAAGCCGACGGCATCGACGATCCGCACCTTCGGCTCCACCCAGGCGACGATCCCCGCGTCATGGACCAGCACCGTGGAGCCGGCCGGCACCCGGTCCCGCACATATTGCGCGGCATGCACGCCCTCGGTCACGAACCGCAGGCCCGGCAGGAACTGCGGCAGCGACAGGCACAGGGTCATGGCCGTCCAGCCGATCAGTAGGGCCGGCAAGGCCTTCGATCTGCGCTCGGCCAGCAGGGCCGAAAGCGGGTAGAGCAGTGCCGGTATGAGCGGCCCGAGATAGCGGAAGTGGTTGTGCATCAGCGCGCTCGGCAGCGCCCAGATGGCCATGGCCAGCCAGCACAGCGCAAAGACGGCGACGCACCATCCCGCAGGCACCGACCGGACGCGCAGCAACCCGATGCCGAGCGGCAGAAATCCGGCTCCCGCCACGGCAACGAGAGCGATGGAGATCCGCTGCATCAGGGCCAGATGCGCTTCCGCGAAAAACGCCACCTTGGCGCCGCCGGTGTTGGGAAAGGGAACGCCGGTCTCGATCATGTACCACAGGGCGAAGAGCGCGGCCGGCGCAGCCGCGAGACCGATGCTCCTGACCCGGGCGGCCGAGGATGCAAGATGACGAAAGAACAGCGGCGCGGCGAGAAACGCCAGCTCGGGCCGCACGAAGGGCATGATGCCGCACAGGACCGGAAGCCAGCGCGAATCCCTTAGGGCGAGCGACCATGCCACCGCCGCCATCGCCAGGACAGTTTCCAGGCCGTTGAAATAGTACAGCGGCACATAGCCGATGCACGTTCCGACCAGCATCACGACAGCGATCGCCCAGTCCCGACATCCCGTAGAGAAAGCCAGTGCCTTCAGCCCCGCAAGATAGCAGACCGCAGCCGCAGAGCTGACGATCGCCGATGCGAGCGGCAACGGCAAGGCAAGGCCCAGAACGGCCACCAGCGCAAGATGCGCCGCACTGGTCGCACCCGTCAGCGGCGAGACGGCGTAGGTCGGATCGTTCCCCGTCAGCAGGACCTGCGCGTTGTGGAGCGTTATGTACGCGTCATCCATCAGGAACAGCCCGGGAAACGCGACAAGCAGGATCGCCCCTAGCGCGGCGTAGGCGAAAAGCAGGGAGTAGGAAGCAACCCTCGACAAACCCGCGTCTCCGGAAAAAACAGGCGAATGCTCTTCCGGGACGTCCTGAAGGAACAGGGTAAATATCCTGCTAAGGCGGTGCGCTCAGTCGAGGGATGATCCGCCCCGCCTCAGGCCCCTTCGCCCTCGCTTTTGCCCTCATAGGCCTCGACGATGCGACCCACGATCGGGTGGCGCACCACGTCGGCGGCAGTGAAGCGGATCGTGCCGAAACCCTCGACACCCTCCAGCCGCTCAACCGCGTCGTTGAGGCCGCTCATCCGCGGGCCGCCGGGGATGTCGACCTGCCGCGGATCGCCGCAGATCACCATCCGGCTGTTCTGGCCGAAACGGGTGAGGAACATCTTCATCTGCTCGCGCGTGGTGTTCTGCGCCTCGTCGAGAATGATGAAGCTGTCGGCGAGCGTGCGCCCGCGCATGAAGGCGATCGGCGCGATCTCGATCTCGCCATTGGCCAGCCGCCGCTCGACCTGTTCGGGCGGCATGCAGTCGTTGAGCGCATCGTAGAGCGGGCGCAGATAGGGATCGACCTTCTCCTTCATGTCGCCGGGCAGGAAGCCGAGCTTCTCGCCCGCCTCGACCGCCGGGCGCGAGAGGATCAGACGCTGGACGCTCCCGGTGAGGAGTTGGCTGACCGCCTGCGCCACCGCGATATAGGTCTTGCCCGTACCCGCCGGGCCGAGAGCGAAGATGATGTCGTCCTTGGCAAGGCTGCGCATGTAATCGATCTGCGTGGCCGAACGCGGCACGATGGTCTTCTTGCGGGTGCGGATCATGATCGGCGGCGCGCCATCGTCGCCCGCGATGATCCCTTCGAGCGTCGGTTCGGACGACATGGCGATCAAGCTCTCGACCGTCCCGCTATCCAGCGCCTCGCCGCGCGCCAGCCGGTCGTACATGGTCTTGAGGGTTTCGCGTGCCCGCGCGACGTCGTCCTCAGGCCCCTCGATCACCACCTGATGGCCGCGGGCGTGGATATATACCCCGAGCCGGTTTTCGACCTGCACCAGATTGGCGTCGAACTGCCCAAACAACGGCCCCAGCAGAGCCTGATTCTCGAAGGTCAGATCGACGCGCGCGCGCCGCTGTGCCGGGATGCCGCGCGGATCGGGCGAGAGCGCCGGGTGCCCGGCACGGGAGGGTCGTCGGCCCATATGTTCCTTTGGCTGCGGGCGAAGAGGACGATCCCTTGCCCTTGAGTCGCAAGCCTAAGCCCCGCGCGCGCCTTGGCAAGCCGGGTGCGGCGAGATGGTGGTGGAAAGTCACGGATGCTTCACATGCGCGGCCCTTGTGTGATATGCTTCACCAGACAACGTATTGAAAGCGTGACGTTTATGCGCAGACTTGCAGGTATACTGACAGCGCTGCTGCTCGCCTCACCCGCGGCTGCGCAGGAGGCACCGATCCGCACCGCGCCCGAAATCATCGTGCGCCCGCCCCCGACCGAGGCCGAGCGGCACAAGCAATTGCGCGAGTTCACCCGCGACGTGATCCGCCCGCCTCGCATGAGGCATCCGGTGGCCAAGTTCGCCTTTCCGGTTTGCGTGACCGTGCTCGGCCTCGCGCCCGAGGATGCCGAGGCCATCGCCGAACGCATTCGCGAGAATGCCGAGGCATTGGGCGTCGGGGCGGATCGCGCGCCGACCTGCGTGCCCACGGTGAGGGTCGCCTTCATGGGCCCGGCGGCAGGCGCGCCGGAGACCTGGCTCAGTCCGGAGTCGCCGCAACTCGCCCACCTCGTCCGCTATCAGCGCGAGCGGGTGCTGGCCGAGACGGGGCCGGTCAGGGCGTGGAACAGAATTGTGGTGCGCGACCCCGAGGGTCGGCCCTTGCCCAATGGCGATCCGCAGGCATTGATCGTCGGAGGCGCAACTGTCCCCACATTCTTCGAGCCCTTCAGCACCACCGATCCCATCGTCACCACCGAGATCACTGGCGCCGCCGTGCTGATTGCGCGCGAGGCTGCGCACGGCTTCACGCTCGGCCAGCTGGCGGATTATGCGACCATGCGCGCGCTGCTAGGCACCGGCGCGCCCGAAGGCGGGGCGCCGATTTCCACGATCCTGACCCTGTTCGATGATGCCGCGCCGCCCGCGGGGCTTACGGACTACGACAAGGCGCTTGTGCGCGAGCTCTACGATGCCTCTCGCAACGCCAAGCCGCGCCGGGTCTACAACGATATCGCCCGCGCCGCTGTGGCTGCGGAGCGGTCAGGAGCGGGGAAGAACTAAGCCTTTCAGCGAGTTGGGACCGGCCTCGACCAAATCCACCTCGACAAGATCGCCGATCGCGGCTGGCGCCTCGAACCACACCGATTGCAGCCAGGGCGACTTGCCGAGCCATTGGCCGGGATGCCGCCCGGTGCGCTCGACCAGCACCTTGCACTGCTTGCCGACGCTCGCCTGATTGAAGGCGAGCTGATGCGCGCCGATGCGCTGTTGGAGACGTTGGAGCCTTTCGTCCATCACCTCAGGCGCGATCTGGCCCTCCATCGTCGCGGCAGGGGTGCCCGGACGGGGGGAATATTTGAAGCTGAAACAGGCCGCATAACGCACTGCGTCGACGATGCCGAGGGTGTCCTGAAACTCGGCTTCGGTCTCTCCCGGAAAGCCGACGATGAAGTCCCCCGACAGCGCGATATCGGGCCGCGCTGCGCGGAATTTCTCTATCAGTTTCAGATAGCTGTCCGCCGTGTGCTGGCGGTTCATGGCCTTGAGGATGCGGTCATTCCCGGCCTGCACGGGGAGGTGCAGATAGGGCATCAGCTTGGCCACTTCGCCATGGGCGGCGATCAGGTCTTCATCCATGTCGTTGGGATGCGAGGTGGTGTAGCGGATGCGCTCAAGACCATCGATCCCGGCCAGCACCCGGATCAGCCCGCCGAGGCCCACGCCCCGCCCCTTGTCGTCCTCGCCGCGCCAGGCGTTGACGTTCTGGCCGAGCAGCGTGATCTCCTTCGCGCCGGCTTCGACCAGCTTGTGCGCTTCATCGACCAGATGCTTGAAAGGCCGCGAAATTTCCGCACCGCGGGTATAGGGCACCACGCAATAGGTGCAGAACTTGTCGCACCCTTCCTGCACCGTCAGAAAAGCGCTCGGCCCGCGTTTCCGCCGCGCCGGCAGGGCGTCGAACTTGGCGATCGCGGGCATGTCGGTGTCCGTCGCGCGCTCGCCTTTCCGTGCCTTATCAAGCATTTCCGGCAGGCGGTGATAGGCCTGCGGACCGACCACGATGCTCACCGCCGGGGCGCGGGCCATGATCTCCTCGCCTTCGGCCTGCGCGACACAGCCGGCGACGGCGATCAGCGGGGCCTTGCCCGCTTCCTCGCCTGCCTTCACCAGCCGGCCGATATCGGAATAGACCTTTTCTGCAGCCTTTTCACGGATATGGCAGGTGTTGAGGATGACCAGATCGGCCTCCTCCCCCTCGGGCGCGGGCTGGATGCCGCGCGTCGCCAGCAGCTCGCCCATGCGCTCGCCGTCATAGACGTTCATCTGGCAGCCGAAGCTCTTGACCCGGTAGGTCTGGGGGGGTGCGGAGGGTTTCATGAGGGGCCTGCCCTTAGCGCCGATGGGCTGCGCATTCAACGCCCGCATCGGCCCAATGTTTCACGTGAAACGTCGATCTGCCGGGGGTCTGGCGCGACCCTGTCGGGGGTCTAGCAGGGGTCTGCGGGGGGCCTGCGGGGGGTCTGGAGCGATCGAGGGGGGTGCTGCGGAACCGCCCCCCCAAATCGCTGCTCTTTCACCCTTCGTGCTGAACGTTCCGATGGCAAACACAATGCTTCGGCAAGCTCAGCACGAATGGGTGAAGGTCAGGACCCTCAGGCCACCGTCGCCTTGACGATCTTCCCCGGCTGACGCGGCGGCTCGCCCTTGGGGATGGCGTGGACGTGCTCCATGCCGCTGATCACCTGACCCCACACGGTATACTGCTTGTCGAGGAAGCGCGCGTCGTCGAGGCAGATGAAGAACTGCGAGTTCGCGCTGTTGGGGTTCTGCGCGCGGGCCATCGAGCACACGCCTTCGACGTGGGGCTCGGCGTTGAATTCGGCCGGCAAGTCGGGCTTGTCGCTGCCGCCCATGCCGGTGCCGGTCGGATCGCCGCCCTGCGCCATGAAGCCGGCGATGACGCGGTGGAAGATCACCCCGTCATAGAAGCCCTCGCTCGCCAGTTCGGTGATGCGCGCGACGTGGCCGGGCGCGAGGTCGGGGCGCAGCTTGATGACGACGTCCGCGGGTTCGCCATTGCCGTTGTCGAGGGTGAAGGTGAGGGTTTCGGCCATTGGGGGGTTCTCCTGCGTGAATTTGCTGGCGGCTTTACGCACCCAATCACCGCCTGTCACCCTCCCGGCTTGCTTTTCCCCCTCCCCCCCGTAAACGCCTTCCCCATGGCCGAAGATCGCATCCTCTCCGACGATCTCGACATCGCCGAACACGGCGAGGCCGCGGTGCGCCCGGACGACCGGGTCGACGATGAGCGCCATGACGAGGAAAACCGCCTCAAGGCCGATTACGTCGGTGCGGTGCGCGACGCGCTGGACGAGGGCGACAAGGGCAAGGTCTATGATCTGGTCGAGCCGCTCCACGCTGCCGACATCGCCGACCTGATCGAGCTGCTGGACCGTTCCGAACGCGCGCAGCTCGCCGCCGCGATCACCGACCTGATGACCAGCGACGTGATCGCGGAATTGAACGATTACGTGCGCGAGGACCTGATGGAGGCCCTGCCCGCGCAGGCGGTCGCCACCATCGCCGAGCAGCTCGACACCGACGATGCGGTGCAGCTGATCGAGGACCTCGACGCCGCCGATCAGGCCGCGGTCATCGCCGAGCTGGAGCCTGAAACCCGCGCCGCGGTCGCCTCGGCGCTCGCCTATCCGGAAGAGACCGCCGGACGCCTGATGAGCCGGCACTTCGTGGCGGTGCCCGAACACATGACCGTGGGCGATCTCATCGATTACCTGCGCGAGGACGGCGATCTCGAACACGATTTCTTCGAGGTCTTCGTGATCGACGAGCGCCACCACCCCGTCGGCACCTGCGCGCTGTCGTGGATCCTCACCACGCCGCGCAATGTGCGCCTGACCGACGTGATGAAGCGCGAACAGACCCTGATCCCGGTGACGATGGATCAGGAAGAGGTCGCGCTGATGTTCCAGAAATACGCGCTGATCTCGGCCGCGGTGGTGGACGAGAGCGGGCGGCTGGTCGGCCAGATGACGGTCGACGATATCGTCCACATCATCTCCGAGGAAGCAGGCGAGGACGCGCTGCTTTTGTCGGGCGCGGGCGACGGGGACATCAACGAGCCGATCGTCGAAAGCTACAAGGCGCGCGTGCGCTGGCTGCTGGCGAACCTGCTCACCGCCTCGGTCGCCTCCAGCGTGATCGCCCAGTTCGAGGACGTGATCGCGACGATGGTGGCGCTGGCCGTTCTCATGCCCATCGTCGCCGGGATCGGCGGCAATGCGGGTACGCAGACGCTGGCCGTGACGGTGCGCGCGATTGCCACGAACCAGCTGACCGAAGCCAACACCTGGCGCGCGATCCGGCGCGAGATGTCGATTGCCGCGCTCAATGGCGGGACGGTCGCGGTGGTGATCGGCAGCATCGTCGCGGTGCTGTTCCAGAACGCGCTGCTGGGCGCGGTGATCGGCGCGGCGATGCTGTGCAACATCATCATCGCGGGCTTCGCGGGCGTGCTTGTGCCGCTCACCTTGCAGCGCCTCAAGGCGGACCCGGCGATCTCCTCCTCGATCTTCGTCACCATGACGACGGATTCGATGGGCTTCCTGGTCTTCCTCAGTTTGGCAGTGGTCAGCGGTCTGGTCGGCTGATAGCCCTCGCCCCCGATAAACGGGGAGAGAAGCGATGGCAGGACGGGTGGCAGGCAAGGTGGTGCTGCTGACGGGCGGCGCGATGGGACTGGGCAAGGCGGCCGCCAAGGCGCTGCTGGCCGAGGGCGCGAGCGTCATCATCACCGACATCGACGCGGCCGCAGGGACCGCGAGCGCGGCGGAGCTGGGCTGCGGCTACATCCATCAGGACGTGACCGACTGGGCGCGCTGGCAAGAGGTCATCGCCGAAGTCGAGGAAAGCCACGGGCGGCTCGACGTGCTGGTCAACAACGCCGCGATCACCGTGTTCGGCTCCATCGCAGACATCAGCCCGGAGGATTTCCGCCGCTGCTACACGGTCGACGTCGACTCCATCTTCATGGGCTGCAAGGCGGCGATCCCCTTGATGGCGAAAGGGGGCGGGGGCTCCATCGTCAACTTCTCCAGCGCGGCGGGCAACAAGGTCTCGCCTGACCTTGCCGCCTACAACTCCGCCAAGGCGGCAGTAGTGACGCTGACCAAGTCGATCGCGCTCTACTGCGCGCGCGAGCAGAACGGGGTGCGGGTGAACTCGGTGCAGCCGGGCACGATCCTCACCCCCAACGTGGAAAGTGTCATTCAGGGCACCCCCGATCCCGAAGCGACCCGTGCGGCGTTCTCGGTCGCCCAGCCCATCGGCCGCATGGGCGAGGTGGAGGATATCGCGCATCTCGTCGTCTACCTCGCAAGTGACGAGAGCAAGTTCGCCACCGGCGCGCCCTTCATTGTGGACGGGGGCCTTTCCATCGCTTGATCGTCGGCGGGATTGGCCCACATTGCAGGCCATGCCTCTCCATCTGACCAAGATCGCCTTCGGGGCGAAGAGCTATGCGCAACTCGAAGGCTGGTATGAGGGCCGCGGCGCGATTGCGCTCACGACCCGCAACCGGCCGACGCGGCACGCGGAATGCGTGGGCGGCTCGCTCTATTGGATCATCAATCACGCGATCGTCGCGCGCTCAGCCATTCTCGGCTTCGAGAAGACCGAGGACGGGCGCTGGGACATCGTGCTGGAGCCGCGCCTGATCCGGGTGCACCAGATCCCCAAGCGCGCGCATCAGGGCTGGCGCTATCTCACCGAGGACAAGGCGCCGAAAGACGTGGCGGAGGGGGAGGATATCGGCGATGCGCTCCCCGGCAAGCTGGCGATGAAGCTGGAGCGGCTGGGGCTGGTCTAGATTCTCGGCCCGAGGGCGCCGGGCGCATCTCTGCCGGTGCAGGCGAGGAAGCTGACCCCGGTGAGGATCATGTTGATCCCGACCATCACCCCCAGCAGCGCGACCGACAGCCCGCTCGGCAGCCCGATCAGCACCAGCGCGCCCAAGGCCAGCGACAGCAGCCCGGAGACGAGGAACAGCCACCAGCCGCGCTGCGGGCGCAGGCGCAAGGCGAGCATGATCCGCGCCGCGCCGTCGGCAGCGAAGAACGCACCGAGCAGGATGGTGAGCGCGGTCACGCCCGCGAAGGGATTGGCGATGAAGATGATCCCCCCGCTGACATAGAGCACGCCCAGCAGCACCTGCGCCGCAAACCCGCGCCAGCGCCGCATCCGGGTCGCCTGCACCAACGTCACGATACCGCCGGCCAGCAGCGTCACCCCGACCACGATGTTGAGGGAAAAGGCGGCGATGAAGGGGAACAGCAGCGACAGCGCCCCCACTGCCATGAGCAGCCCGCCGAGCGCAATGAAGCCGCCGCGCCCGATCCCGGGCATCGCGTCGGCGAGCGGCGCGGGACTGCGCGGGGCGCCGTGGACGAAACGGCTATGGACCATGATCTGCCTTGTCTGCCGTGGAAGAGCGGTGCGAGGGGACGGAGCGCGCGCCCCGCCCCCTCGCGTGCGGTCCTAGAAGTTCACCGCGCGCGCATTGCCCGCGTTGTGGCCGCCGTTGCGGTAGAGCACTTCGCGGATCTTCTCCTCGTCGACGCCGATATCCTCGACCGTCACCACCACGCCGCCGTTCTTGATGCGGTCGTTGTAATAGGTCGCGTCCTCGTCGC
>VFQM010000044.1_pt1 | contig 154332 bp, 140 predicted proteins | sample 3512391 | NCBI WGS metagenome assembly VFQM01 (sample SAMN10412369, study PRJNA504923) | tailings metagenome | isolation source: Replicate 1 from Balatoc abandoned mine | place: Philippines
TCGTTTTTTGGTTTTTAAACTCCAAAAAACGGTCAACTTATTTCAGGCTAGGACAGCTAGACGCTTGATTTTGGAGGTTAGAAATACTAACCTTAAAAACCAAGTCTCGAACTTCCAACCTCGAGCTTCGAACGTCCAATCAACGAATTAACAAATCATCTAATCAACACATCAAATATCCTATCTTTGCCGATTATGAATATTCTCATCATCGGTAATGGTGGACGCGAGCATGCCTTCGCCTGGAAAATCAAACAAAGCCAGCAGTGCGATCATTTATATGTTGCCCCTGGTAATGCCGGCACAGCTAACTTAGCTGAAAATATTGCCATAGCTGTTGATGATTTTGAGAAATTAGGGCAATTCAGTTTAGAGAAAAAGATAGACCTGATATTGGTTGGACCTGAAGTGCCACTGGTTAAAGGCATCCGGGATTATTTTGAAAGCAAAAAAGAACTGCAACATATTTTATTAGTTGGTCCCGGAAAAAAAGGTGCACAACTAGAGGGCAGCAAAGATTTCTCCAAGCAATTTATGCTTCGTCATGGAGTGCCTACTGCTAAAGCCAAAACATTCACTGTATATGAATTACAAGAAGCACTCACGTATATTGATCAATGCAACACACCTGTCGTTTTAAAAGCTGACGGACTAGCGGCAGGTAAAGGTGTAGTGATAGCCGAAAGTCGTGAAGAAGCTAAAGCAGAAATTACTGACATGCTCCAGGCACAAAAGTTTGGTGCTGCCAGCAGTAAGGTGTTGATCGAAGAGTTTTTATCTGGGATAGAATTATCCGTTTTTGTACTCACGGACGGAACGGACTACATTATCCTTCCTGAAGCAAAAGACTATAAACGCATTGGCGACAATGACACAGGCCTAAATACTGGTGGCATGGGTTCTGTCTCTCCTGTGGTTTTCGCTACGCCCGACTTTCTTAAAAAAGTAGAAGAACAAGTGGTAAAACCTACCATTAAAGGCTTACAAGCGGAAAATATTCCTTACCAGGGCTTTGTGTTTATCGGCCTGATGAATGTAAAGGGTGAGCCTTATGTGATTGAGTATAATGCCCGCATGGGTGATCCTGAAACACAATCGGTTATGAGCCGTATTGACTCTGATTTTGTGGATTTGTTAGTTGCCTGTGCAAAAAAAGAATTGAAAGGAAAAAAACTCAGCACCAGCAAAAATTATGCGCTCACCATTGTAATGGCCTCGGGCGGTTATCCGGGTGAGTTTCAAAAGGGCTTTCCTATTTCCGGGCTAAATGAGCAACATCCGGCCCATGTATTTCATGCTGGTACAAAACAGAAGGGAAACAGCGTTGTAAATGACGGTGGGCGTGTTTTAGGCATTACTGCCACAGGCGCTACATTGGCAGAAGCGAGAGAGAAAGCTTATCAAAGCGCTTTAAACATTGGCTGGGAAGGTGTAACTTTCCGAAACGACATAGGGCAAGACCTTATGAAATTATCAGGTTGAGTCTGTTTGAACCTGAACAATATATTCGATCAGCCTTTTCAGACTCAGGCTGACATGATAGATATAAATTTTGAGACATGGGATGTGCGTGTGGTACTACCAAAGATAGTTCTGTAAAGGGATGCCAGAATAACGGCACCTGCGGAACGGGTGGTTGCAACAAAATGAATGTATTCGACTGGCTTTCTGACATGGAAGTGCCGGCTGCAGATAAATTCTTAATAGTAGAGGTGCGTTTTAAAAACGGACGCAAAGAATTTTATCGCAATACCGATAGAATTGAACTCTATACTGGAGACCCTATTATTGTTGAAGTGCAAAATGGTCACCACCTGGGTTATGTTTCTATGCAAGGCGAACTTGTTCGCTTACAAATGCAAAAGAAAAACATTGCTGACGATGATCAGATCAAAAAAATATACAGAAAGGCTAATCAACGCGACCTTGAAAAACTACAGGAAGTACAAAAGCGCGAAATGCCTACTCTTTACCGCACAAGAGAAATAGTAAAAGAAAGAAAACTTAATATGAAACTCTCGGATATAGAGTTTCAGGCAGACAATACTAAAGCAACATTTTATTATTCCGCTGAAGAACGCGTTGATTTCAGAGAGTTAATAAAGGTATTAGCCACGGAATTTAAAGTGCGCGTTGAAATGCGCCAGATTAATCTGCGCCAGGAGGCTGGCAGACTAGGAGGCATTGGTGTTTGCGGTCGCGAGCTATGTTGTTCTACCTGGCTTACTGATTTTAAAAATGTAACTACCGGTGCTGCACGTTATCAAAACCTTTCGCTCAACCCTACCAAACTTTCCGGTCAATGTGGTCGCTTAAAATGCTGTCTCAATTATGAATTAGAGACTTACATGGAAGCACTCCAGCATATACCTAAAGTAGAAGCTCCACTGTTAACACTTCAGGGCGAAGCCAGATTGCAGAAGACAGACATCTTCCGTAAAATTATGTGGTTTGGTTACGATACAGAGAACACCTGGTTCCCTATTAATATTGACCGAGTAAATCAGATACTGGAGTTAAATCGCGCAGGCAAAAAACCAGCAACGCTTGAAAAAGATGCTGAAACTATTAAAGAACCTGTTGCTACACTGAACAGTGATCTGGTTAGTATGGACAATAAGTTCCGTGATAAAAACAAAAAGAAAAAGAAGAAGAAACCAAATCGTCAGGGTAACAACCCGAATGCCAGTCGCCCAAATAATCCTAATGCTAGTCCGGGTAATAACTCGGGAGGTAATCGCCCGAACAATCCTAATCAAGGTAACAGACCTAACAATCCTAACCGACCCCCTAAGGCCTGACATGAGAAATACTTTTTACTGCATACTTATTTTACTCTGTAGTCTAGGTTGTGACAGCACGCGTTTGTTTGAAGAAAATAAAGATCTTGCTGACAATCAGTGGATCCAAAAAGACACACTGACTTTCACTTTTAACATTCGTGATATCGGCAAGAAGTACAATGTCTATAGTAATATTCGGAATACATCCGATTACCCTTACGCACGCTTCTTCTTTAACTATACTATTAAAGACTCGACTGGTGCTATTTTAAATCACGAATTAAAATCTGTTTTCCTTTTTGATTCTAAAACAGGTAAGCCCTTTGGGACTACTGGCATAGGAGATGTATTCGATCATCGTGTTAGCCTCTTGGAAAATTATGCATTTAAATATAATGGCCGATATACTATCTCTTTGGATCAGCAGATGAGATTAGATACACTAGCAGGAATTTCGTCAGTGGGATTTAGGTTAGAGGAAGCTGTAGAACCAAAGCGTTGATTTATCTCACCCACAATCCATCTTTTTAAGCCTAAGTACTTTTAATTCACAGTCCCCTATTCCTCCTCAGAGTCTCTTGGGAGGTGTGTAAGAATGAGCGTAAGGACTCTGAGGATTAAGAGGAGCCCCTTGAAGCAACGCATTGATTTAGCTTACCCACAATCCATCTTTTAAAGTATCAGTACTCTTGCCAAGATAATTATTCATAGTCTACTGGTCGCTGAGGACACAGACCAGGTACAGGGTAGGCGATAAAAACCAAACGCTGATTTTATCGGGTTAGCACTACGTAATCGTGCAGCACAGTCTGCAAAAACTGCTTTTCATTTTTTACTTCACCCTCTACCCTTAAATTCTTTTGTAATTTTTCAGCAAGGAACATCAGCGCCTCACGATGCGCAGGATTGGGGAAATTTTTAAAGCGATCTAAGGTGCTTTTGATAAGAAGAGCCTCATGCTCTTTTAGGTACTTTGCCTGTGTATACGTAACAGTATGAGAGTCGCGTGATTTTAGGTTTAAGATATCCTGCAACTTCAAATCCATTTTAGGCACTGTTTTTACAACTGCTGTGGTGGCCACAATATCACCGATTCGCTGTGCCTTTTCAGATGATGCAACCAAAATAGAGGCAACACCCCCTAACGAAAAGTAAATGTCGATCATGCGAAAAACCCAACGGGCCGCATAATCGGCAAAACCAGCCTTGGTCCCATTAATTTTCACTACCTGAATTTTCATTAACATTTTACCAAGACTTTGGCCATGATTAAGTGTCTCGAAAGCCAAAGAATAAAACAAGAAAATGAAAGTGAGAAAAATGCCGTAAACGGTACCTACCGCTCCTTCTAAAAAGAATCCAGCGTAACCAATAAAGGATAACAGTCCGATTGCTGCCCCCATTATCATCAGATCAACTAAAAAAGCAACAATCCTGTCGCGCAAATCTGCCAACTCGTACTCTAACACAACATTTTGTGTAGTTTTAATTTCTATGTTCTTCATTTTTTAGTCCGAAAAGAATACTTTCACCTATTCATGAAAGAGACTCGTTTCATTGCTCAAAATAAGGAAAAGTGGCAGGAATCTGAAAGACTCCTTAAAGAGAGCACCAAAGATCCTGAAAAAATAAGCACCCTCTTTACTCAGGTAGTAGATGACTTGTCCTATTCCCGCACCTATTACCCTAACCGCTCGGTGCGTGTTTATCTGAATAAAATTGCACGAGAGTATTTCTCGATCCTTTCACGCCATCAAAAAGAGAAACGTAACATCTTCAAGAATTTCTGGCTCGAAGAATGGCGACAAATCATGATTTTCGGCCGAAAACCGAGGCTTGTCTGATTACTCGTATTTCTACTCGCGATGGCTATTGGTATTTTCTCCGCTGCCGAAGATCCTCAGTTTACGCAAAGTATTTTAGGCGATCGCTACGTGGAAATGACTAAAGAAAATATTGCCAGTGGGGATCCCATGGCTGTGTACAAAAAAAGCAATCAGGTCGATATGTTTTTGGGGATCACACTTAACAACCTGATGGTAGCCTTTCGCACTTTTGTGTTTGGTGTGTTCTTCTCTATAGGCACCTTAGGTATTTTATTGTATAACGGCATCATGGTAGGCTGTTTTCAATATTTCTTTATCGAACGTGGATTATTTGTAGAATCAGCGCTTACCATTTGGTTACACGGCACGCTTGAAATTTCATCCATCATCCTGGCTGGTGGTGCAGGTTTGGTTTTAGGAAGCGGATTGTTATTTCCTGGTACTTACACACGCTTACAGGCTTTCCAACTGTCGGCTATGCGCTCGCTTAAGATTATCTTGGGTATTTCTCCCCTTTTTGTAATTGCCGGGCTAATCGAAAGTTTTTTAACACGTTACACCGAAGCACCCGATATTCTTCGTTTATTCTTAATTCTCTTATCGGCTGCACTAATAATTGGTTACTTCGTTATTTATCCTTGGTTAAAGTCACGGAGTGGTTTCGCACATCCGCTAGAAGAAGAGAAAATAACAGCGGGAAATTTTGAACCTCTTCAATATGATCGCATAAAAAACAATGCCGAAGTTTTAAAAGATGCTTTTCTATTCTACAAACAACAGGCTGGTCGTATTGTACCGTGGATAATCGGTAGCAGCATTGTAATGGCCATACTACATGTACTTATGAACGATGCGACTGAGGACGTCCGAATATATCAAGAATGGTGGCAATACTTATTAAATAACCTCTACTATGCACTTGATGTGAAAAATTACGGTATGGTGCTGTTGGCAAGCTTTGCATCGGCTATTATTAGCTACCGCACCTACATAATCTTCAAAAATGAAAAAGAAAGATCAACTGACTCATTTCTAGTGGGGAAGTTTACAGTGATTCTGGCAATCTCAACAGGTGTTTACCTGATGATATTCTGGCTCGAAGGCTTTGCCACACTTATTCTAATATTTAGTTTTCTGTTTATTCTCATGCTAGGGTACGTATTTTTTGTAAAACGAGAAGGCACATCTCTTTGGAGTATTTACAGTCAATCAGCTAGCGCAAGAACGGGGCAGGTACTTGGTTTGCAATTCATACTGATCTTATTATCCTTTTCCTTTCTGTTAATACTATCTGCACCACTAATCTATATGTATAGCTCAATGCTACAGTGGAATTTTACCGAAGATGATTCCTGGACGCAGGGAATTGTGTACTTCTTTGAGTCTTTTATAAAAATTGTATCATTTTATTTAGTGTTACCCATTTTTACAATTTCAGCTTGTTTTCTGTTTCATTCGCTGCAGGAAATTGCCAGTGCTCAGGCATTGAAAAACGAAATTGAAAAGACTGATTTTACGCACACATGATGTATATGCGGCACCTTCTTTTATTGGTAGTACTTCTTACTTGTGGCCTGTCAGGTGCTGCTCAGGAGTTTGACAGTACCTGGGTAGTTAACGAAAACTATACCGGAATAGACTCATCATCAAGCGAAGAAGAGTATTTACTTATAAAGCCTAATGAACTTCCGGGTGCCAATGACTACCAGCATGAAAATATTACTAAAAGAAAGCTTAGTGAAAATGACTGGAAAAAAGTAGTAGGAGATCAACGCTTCGAGGAAAAACAAATCAAAAGGAAAGAAAAGGAAAAAGAAACAGAAATGCCTCAGGGGAGTATTCCATGGAATTCAACCCTTTTGCGTACCATCAGTTTTATCATACTTATTCTCATTGTACTGGCGCTCGTTTTCGTTGTACTCCGAAATAGTAAAATAGATAGTAAAGTCAAAAAGAATGTGTTGCTTGTTCAGCAGGTTGAAGAAATTGACGATATAGAACAACTTGAGACAGAAAGTTTGATGACTCAGGCACTTCATGCAAAAAACTATAGACTCGCCATTCGCCTTGTTTATCTTGACCTACTCAAAATGCTGCACGAAGCTAAAATTATTGCGTGGAGAAAAAATAAAACAAATCTCGATTACCTTTCAGAAATAAACACCCAAAATTTTGCCGCTGAATTCAGACAAATAACACTTGGCTATGAGCGCGTATGGTACGGAGAGCGTGAAGCCACCGAAAGTCAATATCTTTCTGTGCAACAAGAGTACATGAATGTTTATAATCAGATAAACAAACAAGCGAAATGAAGGGCAATACCAAAACAATAGTAATTGTACTGCTTTCAGCCTTAGTGATAGTTTCCCTCATTTACTTTCTAAACCAAGTAAACGAAAATCGATTTAACTGGTACGAAAGTTATGACACCAAAAGCAAGCAACCATATGGAATGGAGTTCATACAAAAATTACTCCCCTCCTATTTTCCCGGGGCTACACTTGAGATAAATAAAAAGAAAAAACTATCAGAATTACTTAATGAAGCTTCTTCAACGCTATACTTTTTTATCGGGCACAGCATTTTTCTTAATGAATCTGATGAAAATACCTTACTGAACTTTATTAAAGGTGGTGGTACTGCTTTTATTGCCACCAACAATTACCCTAACAAACTAATGACAAGTGTTTACACTTCTCCATGCGTTGAAGAAATCCTGTATCTGCATAGTAGTGTTGAGGAGGCTGGTCTTAACTTTTACCATCCAACACTACATCATAAGACAAACTACCCTTACCGATTCCGTGAAAACGATAAGGATAAGCCTTATTTCTGGAAAAGTGTTGATGCCTCCGCCATATGTGAGTTAGAAAACACTATTACTCCCTTAGGTTATATTGAGGCTGATGATGAGTACATTAATTTTTTTAGAATAGCTTATGGTAAAGGGTTTATTTATTTACATAGCAATCCAATAGTATTCTCTAATTATTTCCTTTCTAAAAAATATAATCTGCCTTATACTGAAGGTGTATTAAGTCATCTTCAGGCAAAATCAATTATCTGGGACGAAAAATCCAAAGTACCCTTGTATTCAGATGATAATAATGCCAGGAGTCCATTATACTTTATCCTTCAACAACCCAGCCTAAAATATGCCTGGTGGCTATTTTTAAGTAGTGTTGTATTGTATTTAATTTTTGCTGCCAAACGTAAACAAAGGGAGATACCTGTATTGGAGAGAAAGAATAATACTTCACTCGAATATGTGCGCATGGTTGCGGCTCTTCATTTTCAAAACGGAAATCATTTAGATATTGCCAGAAAAAAAATGAAGTATTTCCTGTACTTTATCCGCCAACGATATGGTATACAGTTATCATCAGGAAATGATAAAAGCATTCAGGCACTTGCTCAGAAATCTAATGTGAGTAAGCAGCTTATTGAATCGATTGTAGAACAATTTCACCTCATTGATCGCTACTCATATACGAATATTGAGTCTGAAAAACTCAGTCAGCTTTATTTTGCTATTGATCAATTTTATAAATCTTGTAAATAAACATGGAAGAACAACAAACACTACCTGATGATCGTCTGCAACAAGAATTGCTCGAATTGCAGCAACACATTGCCCGTATTAAAGAGGAAATAGGAAAAGTTATTGTCGGTCAGGATAAGACCATAGATTTACTTCTGGCAGGGCTTTTTACAGGTGGACACATTTTATTAGAGGGTGTACCGGGTATAGCCAAAACACTAACCGCCAAATTACTTGCCCGCACTTTATCAGTCAATTTTACCAGGATACAATTCACACCCGATTTAATGCCAACGGATGTAACCGGTACAACTGTTTTCAATGTTAAAACCTCCGAGTTTACTTTTAATAAGGGGCCTATTTTTACCAACCTTGTGTTGATAGACGAGATTAACCGCGCTCCGGCAAAAACACAGTCTTCCTTATTTGAAGTGATGGAAGAACGCCAGGTTACTATTGATGGCACTACCTATTTATTGGATTTCCCGTTCCTGGTGCTTGCCACACAGAATCCAATAGAGCAAGAAGGAACCTATCGGCTTCCAGAAGCGCAGCTTGATCGCTTTTTATTCCGGGTAAAACTTAAGTACCCAACCTTGGAACAAGAGATTGAAATTCTTAATCGCTTTAAAGATGATTTCCAACAACGGAGTGTAGAAGGAGTGAAAGCTGTGCTCAGTATTACTGAACTAAAACGCTGTCAATCTTTAATTGAAAAGATTCATATTAAAGATGAAATTATAAACTACATCGCTAAACTGGTGCATGCAACCCGCAATAATGGAGACCTGACTTTGGGCGCTTCTCCACGCGCTTCTTTAGCCATTATGCGGTCTGCTAAAGCAATTGCCGCTATGAGTGGTCGTGATTTTGTAACGCCTGATGATGTTAAATATGTAATGGGACCTGTTTTAAATCACCGAATTGTGCTTAGTGCCGAAAGAGAAATGGAGGGTGTTGAGGCTGAAACAGTAGTCACTGAAATAGCAGAGCAATTAGAAATACCACGTTAATGCGTTTGATCAAAGATTTATTTTTAGGATCGAGGCTATTTATAGCATTGGGCATTGTTATAACGCTATTAATGTTTGCGTTTGCATTTCCGATGCTAATGGCGGTAGCTCAAAGTTTACTACTACTGCTGGCAGTATTGTTTTCCTACGATTTATTTGTGCTGTTTAACAATACAGTAAAAGCAGAAGTTGAACGAAGCCTTCCAAACGTCTTGTCACTAGGAGATGATAATACTATCCGGCTTCATCTAAAAAATAAGTCACGCCTGCGCTTGCGCATTACTTTAATCGATGAACTGCCGGAACAGTTTCAGTTACGCTCATTCATGATTTACACAACACTGGACCCGAACAGTGAAAAGAAACTTGAATACAGCATTCGACCCTTAAGCAGAGGATTATATGAATTTGGTTTCGTGCAATTATTCTGTAAATCTGCGCTTGGCCTGGTTCAAAGGCGCATCCGTACAGCAGAAGAAATTCAGGTACCCGTATACCCTTCTGTAATTCAGTTAAAAAAATATGAATTAAAAACATTTGCACGCATTGCTACTGAAAATGGAATTAAAAAGGTAAGACGCATTGGACACAGTTACGAATTCGAGCATATTAAAACCTATAACCGAGGAGATGACTACCGTAGCATCAACTGGAAGGCTACAGGAAGAAAAGCCCAGTTGATGGTGAATCAATATGAAGATGAAAAATCGCAACAAGTCTATTGCGTTATTGATAAGAGCCGAGTCATGCACATGCCTTTTCATGGTTTAAGTCTATTTGATTATGCTGTCAATTCCGCCCTGGTTATGAGCAACATCGTACTGGGTAAGCAAGATAAGGCGGGATTATTAAGTTTTGCAGAGGTTACCAAATCTGTTATAAAGGCTGACAGAAGTAAGAATCAGCTGAGAAAGATAATGGATGCGCTTTATAAAGAGAAAGAAGATTTAGTCGAGGCTAATTATGAAAATTTATACCTGACTTGTCGTAATGTAATTAACGGCAGAAGCCTCCTCATGCTCTACACCAATTTTGAAAGTCAGTACGCTTTACAAAGAGTGTTACCCCAATTACAAAAACTAAATCGGCAGCATCTGCTGGTTGTTATCTTTTTCGAAAATACAGAGATTGCTAAAGACACAGCCAAAGAAATCAATAGCCTTGAAGATATTTACACGCAGGTTACTGCTGAGCAGTATAGCCTGACAAAACTACAACTGGTACAACAGTTGCGACAACTTGGTATTATAGCATTGCTCACCCGCCCGGAAGAACTTACCGTAAATGCTATTAATCAATACATGGAGTTGAAAGCAAGGGGAATGATTTGAGTTAAAAGCAATGGCCTTGCTCACTATAAATACCTACTTAGCAAGGCCATGATCTTTCAAAAATTATAATAGATTTAATGTATCATGGTTCAAACACGTAAGTGTCTGCAATCTTATCATGTAGTGCCTGTTTTTTACTATCCCAGCCTGCCATCATAAAACCAATGTATAAAATAAGAGCTGAAGGAATTTTAGCGAAATAGCGACCAAAGGCATTCCAGAAAGTAAGACGCTCGCCATTACTTTTTCCTACTTTAATACCCACCGCCATTTTGCCAAGTGTGGCTTGTTTTGAAGAGCTCTCCATTAATGGATAGTAGAGAATATACATTAGCGCGACCAGTACAAAAACTACACCGATAGAAGAAAAATCAGGATCTGCCAAACTGCCAATAGAAGAAAAGAGCGCAGCATAATAAATAATGGAAAGAAGTATGCCATCGATTAAGGTAGCTGCAAAGCGAATCCAGAAACCAGCATACCGGAGTCTTCTTTCCGGAGAGGATGGGGCATCGAGTATTTGTCCTGTCATAAGGTTTGTAAGGTTAAGGAATGAAAGTATTAAAAATTATAATGAATGACAACCAAATATTTCGTTTACCCGGGTTGAGGTTTCTTTGGAATCAGCCATCACCAGCATGTGATCACCTTCTTGTACAACAGTTTCACCACTTGGTGTTACATAGAGATTACCCCGGTGAATCATAACAATGTGAGATGTTTTAGGCAATTTTAATTGTACAATTGCTTTACCAATAGCAGGTGAGTTGGCAGGAATATCTAATTCTACCAATTCAGACGTTGAGTGTTCTTTTAATTCAAAATCAACCGGAAATTTACGTTTTAATTTTTCGGGTACACTTACATGCAACCATTTTGCCATTAAGGGTATAGTGGTACCCTGAATCAAAATAGAGGTGGCCGATATAAAGAACACGATATGAAAAATCATACCTGCGTATTCTACACCTGCCAATAGCGGATACGTTGCAAATACAATCGGTACAGCTCCGCGTAAACCTACCCACGATAAGAATAATTTCTTTCTGAAATTAAATCCCTTTGTAAAAGCCAATGACACAAATACAGCCAGGGGGCGTGCAAAGAGAATTAAACATAAAGAAATCAATACAGCAGGACCCAAGACAGGTACAATTTGCGAGGGATAAACAAGTAAGCCCAGGGTGAGGAACATGACAATCTGCATTAACCATGACTGACCATCATAAAACTTCATCAAACTTTTCTTATGAATGAAGTTACTGTTTCCTAAAATCAAGGCTGAAATATATAAGGCGAGATAGCCATTCCCCTTAATCTGCTCAGTAAAAGAAAAGGTAAAAAACAGTAACGCTAAAACCAGAACGGGATAGAGACCTTCAACATCTAATTTTATCCGGTTTACAATCCAAATCATGCAGTGGCCAAAAACATATCCGCAAATGGCACCTATAGCCATGTTATAAAAAAAACGCGGGATGAGTGAGACAATGGAGGCTTCCGGCTCTTGCACCAAATAAATAAAACTTATGGTTAAGAAATAAGCCATCGGATCATTACTACCACTTTCAAATTCGAGCAGGGGCCTTAAGTTGCCTTTTAATCCAACACTTCTCGATCGCAAAATAGAAAACACTGCGGCCGCATCTGTTGAGGATACAATGGCGCCAATCAACATGCCATCTACCCAGGGGATATCTAATATATAAGCTGAAAATGTTCCTAAGGTAAAAGCAGTGATTAGTACACCTAGTGTTGCCATAGAAATTCCTGTGCGCAACACAGGTTTTATACTTTCCATTTTTGTATCCAAACCCCCTGAAAACAAAATGAAGGCAAGTGCTACAGCCCCTAGAAATTGGGTGGCTTTCGGATCATTAAAATAAATACCTCCGGGCCCATCAGACCCTGCCAGCATACCAATGGCCAGAAAGATTACCAGTGAAGGAATACCAAACTTGAACGAGGTTTTACTGGCAATAATGCTAAGGAAGAGCAGAATAGATCCGATCAGTAAAATATTTTCAGTTGATAAAGTCATAGCTTTTAAAGATACAATGACTTTATCGGCCTTTCAATACCGATAAAACAAAAATAACAAAAGCTGCGGACCTGGTGGATTCTTCAGCGATCATCGGTTATGCGAATTGGAAACTGAAATCAAATAGATTTATACGGCTTAACCCCATAAACAAAAAATGCCTCCGAAACTCGGAGGCATTTTCTATTCAGATAACAAACTATTGTTATGCTGTAACCGGCTTATTCTTTTTTGCATCAGCTTGTTTGTCAGCACTATCTTCTTTATCAAGATCCAGTACTGTAGGGCCGGCAATAAATACTGATGAATAAGTACCTACCACAATACCCACAAATAGTGCGAAAGCAAAACCTCTCAGCACCTCACCACCAAATAGTAACAAGGCTATTACAGTGAGTAAAGTTGTACCGGCAGTAATGATGGTACGAGCAAGTGTGTCGTTCAAGGCATCATTCACAATTTTCGCTTTGTCGTGTGAGGTACCTAAACCAATATATTCGCGAATACGGTCGAAGATAATAACTGTATCGTTAATAGAGTAACCAATGATGGTTAAGATTGCAGCCACAAATACCTGATCAATCTCAAATGAAATACCAAATACGCGAGCAATAGCAAAAGCTGCAAAAACAAATAGTGCATCGTGTGCAGTTGCAATAATGGCACCAGCACTATATTGCCACTTACGGAAACGAATCAGGATATATAGGAATATACCAACCAAAGAGAACAAGCTTGCTTTCCATGCCGAGTTCTTAATATCATCAGCTACAGTAGCACCTACTTTGGTTGAGCTTGAAATGGTGAAATGTTTTTCATCCAAGGCACTTTCGTTTTCCGCAAATTCAAGTCCTGTGAATTTCGTTAAACCACTTACTAAGGCGTTTTTAACTTTTTCATCTGTCTGATCTGATTCATCATCAATCAACCAGGAAGTAGTTACCTTTACTACATTGTTACCACCATAGTTTTTCACTTCTGTACCTGCGTTTTCAAAACTTTCGCTAAGCGCAACTTTCATATCGGTTGCCACAACAGGCTTACTGAAACTCACCACATATGAGCGGCCACCCTTAAAATCTACACCAAGGTTTAGTCCTTGAATAAAGATTAAAATGAAGCCAATCAAAATAATAGCAGAGGAAACGAGGTATGCTGGCTTGCTGTATTTAACAAAATTGAAATGCTTACGTTTTTTAATGGCGCGTGCAATCACTGTATCGAAAGATACATTGCTGTCATCACCTTTCTTGGCAATCATCCAATCGATTACAATACGTGAAATATAAACTGCTGTGAAGAATGAACAGATGATACCGATGATTAAGGTAATAGCAAAACCTTTAATTGGGCCTGTTCCAAGGATGAACAAGAAGAAGGCTGTAATTAATGTAGTTAAGTTTGAGTCAAGAATGGTTCCAAAAGCCTTGTCGTAACCTTTCTTAATAGCAGCACGCAATTTTAATCCTGCGGCCATTTCCTCTTTAATACGTTCGAAAATCAATACGTTCGCATCCACTGCCATACCTACTGTTAATAAGATACCAGCAATACCAGGAAGTGTTAATGCTGTACCCAGGGTTGGCTGCGCAAGAATACCCAATATGAAGAACACATTGAATAACAGTGCGAGGTTAGCGATCAGACCACCTTTAGCATAATACATAATCATGAAAATTACCACTAAGGCAAAACCACTTACAATTGAAATAAAGCCTTGGCTTTGCGCTACTTGTCCAAGCGTAGGCCCAACAATAGCTTCTTCGACTATGCGAGTAGGTGCAGGAAGTGAACCAGCCTTTAAGATATTGGCTAAGTCTTTTGCTTCATCGGTAGTGAAGTTACCAGAGATTAGTGAGTTACCATTTGTAATTTCAACATCTACACCAGGAGCAGAATACACCACATTGTCCAACACTATAGCAATTCTTCCTTTTGGTGATTTGGCAGCTGCATCTGCAGTCATCTTTGCCCATACGCGTGTACCAGCTGCATTCATGGTCATGGTCACTGCTGGTCTTGCCATCGGATCAAGATCATTTCTGGCATCATTAATGACTTCACCGGTTAATCTTGCCTTACCATTTCTGCCTAAATCAAGAAAATGTAATTCCATTGCTTCAACACCCTGCTGATCCTTTTCAGGTTTTGCTGCCCAGAATAAACCAACATTTCTTGGTAATATGTTTTTAATATCCTGGCGCTTAAAAATAGCATTGATCTCTGCTGTGTCTTTAATATCATAGCGGAATGAACCGGGAGGAACACTTAAAGAATAGATAGGAGAAATGTTAAGATTCTGCAATGAATCCAGACCTGACTTGGTGCTGTCTGCAGCCAATTGACTTTCTAAATCTGAACCAGCCTCAGGTGTTGCAGTACTTACCGGTGCTTGTGCAGCCGCTCTTTCTTTTTGCTCCTTTACTAACAAATCGTTAATAGCAATAAATGAACTACTTAGTGTTGACGTTTCAATAACATCCCAGAATTCAAGACGAGCAACGCCTTGCAATAACTTACGGATACGCTGAGGATTATCAGCCCCGGGAATTTCTACCTGAATGCGACCGGTGCCAGGTAAACGCTGAATATTAGGGGAAGAAGTACCAAATTGATCTAAACGATTTTTAAGAATCGTGTAAGAGCGGTCGATGGCGCTTTCAATCTCTTCATTCACTACTTTCATTACCTGTGCATCATCGTCACTTACATTGATGCGACCACGTGTTGATGCATTGGCAAAAACAGTTGAAAGTTTTTTGCCTGGATTTGCATTCTGGTAAGCCTCAAAGAAAAGGTCACCAAAGCTCTCCTGACTGTTGCGTTGTGCTGTACGAGCTGCGTTAATTGCTTTTACAAATGCAGAGTCGGTTGTGTTACCGGCCATACCTTTGATAATATCAATAGGAGAAACTTCAAGGGTAACATGCATACCACCTTGCAAGTCGAGACCCATGTGAAGTTCATTGTCCTTCACATCTTTGTAGGTGTACTCGTAGCCGAATACATTGTACACAGGCTTATTCCACACTGAGTCAATGTAACCTTGCTTTTTATTTAAATTCACTACTCCTGTAGCATCAGTGGCGTAAGCAACAGCATCTTGCTGCACACCACGCGATACATAGGTAAACGACAAGTAGAACAAACACAATGCTGTGATGACTACTGTTAGCGTAATTACGAAACCTTTGTTTTGCATAAACTTAATTCAATATTTAAAAGTAATTCAATATTTAAGGGTGATTCAAAATTCAAAATCTGAAATTCAAAATTGGTTACAGGCACATACTGTTATAGTATTCAGCTTAATGGTTTCACTCCATTAATCTGAAATCTTCTAACCTGAAATTTATGATTGCTTAAGGCGCGTTAGGAGAAATGATTGCGCTGAAGAGTGTTTGAAAAAGTTTACCGGTATGTACAACTAAAGTACTTACCAGTTCTTCTCTTACTTCTTTTACCTGTTGTGTGATGTCCTGAATAAAAGAGAATTCCTGTTCTACAACGATAGTGCTTGATGACGTAGAAGGAGAGGACAGCTGCGTAATATAATTTTCTGCAGTATTACCGGATTCCTTTTCAGCATTGGCGCTTTGCTCAGTGCCATCTGATGCCGGGTTTGCTGAAATATCCTGAAAGCAAAAAAGCTGGCTGAATACAACTACCAGAGCGGTAATTACACCCAGAATTAGTGTCGCTATTTTGTTTTTTTGGTTCATTTGGATGGCAAAAGTAAGCTTTTACCTGAATTGAGCAAGTCTTTAGTGTCTATTTCGTATGCACGGCTGGCAACATATACTGAAGCCTCGCTTTTAAAGAAAGCACTAGAACCTCAATAGCGCGGTCAAAATGGCTATTATTAGGGATAACCAGGTCCGAACTGTGTTTCAGGGGCTCTATGTATTTTTCGTAAACAGGCATTACGTGGTATTGATAGCGGTACAATACATCGTCCAGATCGTAGCCCCTTTGCTCATTATCCCTACGAATTCTACGGCTAAGTTTTACATGATCTTTGGCTTCCAGAAAAATTTTGAGATCGAGCTCGTTTTCAATCTCATTAAAGTACTGCACAAAAATACCTTCTACAATAATGATAGGGGCTGGTTTTAGTACAATGGTTTTAGGGGTAGCATTGGGATTATTAAAAGTGTATTCGAGTTTCTCTACCTCCTGACCACTTTTTAATTTCATCAGGTCAGTATAAAAACGCTCATGATCAATAGCATTGGGCAAGTCGAAATTTTTAACGCCTTTTTCATCGGTAACCTGCTCCTCACGACTGCGGTAGTAATTATCCTGAGAAATCAGACAGATTTCTTCGGGTTTAAACTGATTTGACAGATTCTCGATCAGGTAAGTTTTACCCGAGCCGCTGCCTCCTGTAATGCCAATGGTATAGGTTAACACAGATAGTAGGTTTGGAGCCGCAAGTTACAAATTTCAAGCAAGGCTTTCTTTTAAAAAAGTGGTCAGTTTTTTAACGGCCTGTCCTCGGTGACTGAGCTGATTCTTCTCCTCCATACTCATTTCTGCAAAGGTTTTGGTAAAGCCCTCAGGCATAAATACGGCATCGTATCCAAAACCGCCCTTTCCCCTGCGTGCTTCTATGATTTCACCTTTTACAATACCCTCAAAGTATTGCGCACCAGCACTGGTGCGCCAACAGATTACAGTTCGAAACTGTGCTTTTCTGTTTTCTTTAGTTTTTAGATTAGCCAGCAAAAGGTCTATGTTCTGTTCATTATCTCGTTGCGGCCCTGCATATCGGGCAGAATAAACTCCGGGTTCATTATTAAGGGCCTCTACCTCCAAACCAGTATCGTCTGCAAAACAACTAATACCATACTTTTTGAAAACGTGATCTGCCTTTTGCAAGGCATTGGCCTGGAGGGTATTACCCGTTTCGGGCAATTCTTCACGACAATGAATATCCTGCAGGCTCAAAACAAGAAAGTCAGGCACGAGAGCGTGCCTGACTTCTTCTAATTTATGCTGATTGTTAGTGGCAAAACAAATCGATGTCATGACTAATCATAATAACAGCGGTATGTGCCATTGGAGGGATTGAACTCCTGCTTGAATACCTCTTTAAGACGGACATGAAAATATAAATTGGAGTTTGGCGGAATAGCTTTACCCCTCCCAGCCTCGCCATAAGCAAGTACTGAAGGGATATAAATAGTCGCAGAGTCGCCTACATCTAATAGTTGAAATGCTACCTTCCAACCAGTTATGATATTCTCTGTTGGAACAGTGCTTTGTAAGGTTGTCTGATAGTTAGAACTTTCGTCAAAAACAGTATCCACAGAAAGAACATAACCTTTATAGGAGGTAACGAAACAGTCTCCGGGCATATTGGAGTAAAATTGAGGAGAAACCGTGCTGCTGCTTTTCTCATGAATGACATAGCGAATACCACTATTGCCGCGTAAAGCGACAATGCCCTTGCTTTGCAGGTAAGCATCAATCGCAAGTGTGTCTTTATTCAGCTGACTGTTAATTTTTTCTTCAGCACTTAGCTCATCATCTCCACAAGCTAGAGAAATGAAAAGTACCGCTCCAATTAAAAATAAACCTAATCTCATTTTATATCTAACATTTCAATGTCGAACACTAAAATCTGGTTCTCGTTAATTTCATTGCTAACCTTACGTGCACCATAAGCAAGTGGCGAAGGAATATAGAAGGTAGCCTTTGAACCTTTGTTCATCACCTTTAACGCCTCGTGCCAGCCTTTTATTACACCAGTCTGATCAATAGTTACGTCAAAAGGCGCATAAGGTTCACGTTGTGGGTTATAGATTCCCTTTTCTTCGGCAAGTTTTTTAATACTTGAGTCGAAGTATAAACCATCAAGTGTATAGCCTGTGTAGTTTACCGTTGTAGCCTGACCTGACTGCGCATTAGCACCTTTTCCGGGTTGTGTAATTACATAGCGGATGCCTGACTCCATTTTTTCAGCAGTAATGCCTTTAGCGGCCAGGTGCTGGTCAATAGCCTCGATATCAGCTTGTAATTGTTTGGCACTGCGCTCCTCAGCCAATTGCATTTGTTTCGCCTGGAAATCGGCTACTTCTGTAATTTCTCTTACTTTAAAAATGTAAGTCATGGTTAAGGTTGTGTCAATGCCTGGAGGCACCGGTCCACCTGCCATTTCATTAAAGAACTTTTGAATTGGCATGCTGCAAGTCACGCTATCACCAGGCGATAACATGCGGAACATTTGCATAACACCAAATTCTGAAGACATAGATGCGCTGTCGTTAATCATTACCGGAGCCGGCATACCTGCTTTGTAAGTATCATTCCAAACAGAGTCTTTAGAATCTTTGAAAACAAAATCAACCATTAATAACTGACCAGGCTTGGCCAGGTTGCCATCACCTTTTGCTAATACAGTATATTTAAAACCGTTGGGAGTTTCTTTTTCAGATGAACTGCAGGCAACACTAATCACGACCAGTGCTGCAAAAAATACGTTTGTAATTTTCATTGTGTAGATTTAATCGATTGCGTTTAATTGTTCTTTATAAGTAGGAAGAAGTTTTAAAAATTTTTGAATGGTTTCTTCTAGTGAAAGTTTTGATTGCCCTCCGGCAGCATTCTTATGGCCACCACCTTCAAAATGTGCTCGAGCCAGATCACTTACCGAGAAAGAGCCTAACGAACGAAAAGATAGTTTAACATCATCCTTACGTTTATAAATGAAAGCCGCCATTTTTATACCCTGTATAGACAAGCCATAGTTTACTAAGCCTTCGGTGTCGCCCGTTTGTGAACTAAAGCGTTTCAACTCCTGATCGGTAAGGGTAATGTAGGCCGTTTTATATTCAGGAAGTACTACTAATTTTTCGCTGAGCACAAAGCCTGTTAGCCTTAAACGTTCCAGGGTATTTGTTTCGTATACTAATTTGGATATGCGCGATGGATTTGCTCCAAGCGATACCAGATCTGAGGCAATCAGAAATTCTTCGTGGTGGGTGTTGTTGTGTCTGAATCCTCCTGTGTCTGTCATCAGTCCTGCATACAAACAGGAGGCGATGTTGGTATCAATGATATCACGTTCACCAAATTCAATAATTAATTGATAAACCAATTGTGCTGTTGAAGCCGCATCAACATTCCATTGTACAAATTCTGCAAAATTTTCCGGCTCCAGGTGGTGATCAATCATTACCTTTTTTGCACTGGCTTGTCTTACCATATCGGCCATATCATAAATTCTTGATAGGGCCGAGAAATCAAGACAAAAAATAATTTCGGCTTCTTTTATTTTATCCGCTACTACTGCAGCCTTGGCTGGTTCGTAGGCAATCACCTCTTCATTACCGGGCATCCAACTCAAAAAGTTAGGATAGTCACTGGGCGTAATCACCTGTACCTGGTGTCCCTTCTTTTTTAAATAACCCGCCAGACCGAGTGAAGAGCCCAAAGCATCCGCATCTGGTTTGTGGTGTGTAGTTACCACTACCCTCCTGGGTTGGTTTAAGAATGCTTTTAAGGCTTGGGCCTGTTCCATAGGTAAAAAAGAAGGCAAAAATAATCAGGATTTAATCAGGATTTATGGTTTTTAACGATTCGGAGCTGATTTGTCCAATTCTCGATGTTTTATAGGGATTTAAGCGAAGAAAGGCTATTTTTGCGCCCGAATTCAGGCTTATAAAATTGATTCGACACTTACCGAAACTAAAATTAACAAGATAAAATGGCAACAAACAGAACATTTACCATGATTAAGCCCGATGCTACAGGGGCAAACAATGTAGGTGCGATTACCAAAATGATTGAGGAGGCAGGTTTCCGCATTGTGGCGATGAAGAAAACTGCCCTTAGTAAGGAGTTAGCTGGAAAGTTCTACGCTATTCACAAGGAGCGTCCTTTTTACAATGACTTATGCGCTTATATGAGCAGCGGTGCTATTGTGCCCATGATTTTAGAAAAAGAAAATGCGGTAGAGGATTTCCGCAAACTGATTGGCGCCACTGATCCTGCCAAGGCAGCACCCGGTACTATCAGAAACTTATTTGCTAAATCAATTGAAGCCAACGCCATTCACGGCAGCGACAGCGATGAGAATGCTGCTATTGAAGGTGCTTTTTTCTTCTCTCAGTTTGAGCAGTTTTAAGCAAAGAAAATAGTCAGCACAAAAAAAGAGGCTACCCTAAATGGGCAGCCTCTTTTTTTTATAGACACATCCTCAGCATTTTAAAAGATATTAACTGAATACAGTTGGTACAGTACCTGCATCAAAAGATATCCAGAGAAAAAAATGGTTTATAATTCCCCCGAAATTGCTATCCCATTTACTGAAGGGTAATACAAGTATTCAGGCTGCGAATTATTGCTCCAACTTGTTTCTCACCTTCACGCCATCCATTTTCAAACTCAGGGAGAAGGGTACAATTTGTTCTCCTTGCCGAACAGAGGCATTCTTTATTTCTACGCTTAGTGTACTTCCCTGGAGTTTTATGGTACAGCTGCCTCCCTCCATAGAAAAATAACTGTTCGATGAGTTCTCTGTATTAACAATCATGACATTAGTAGAACGTATAGACTCTCCTTCTTCAAAACCACCCTGATTACGCAAAGCGTATTCACCCGTAAATTCGCTTACCACATTTTCATCTTTTATATGAAAACGAAATGACAACTTAGCAGCAAGGTCGTGAATAGTGAAATTAAGAGTGCTGTTGCTCTTTGTCTTGCCTTTTCCGTCATCAACTGTTTCTTTATTGATCGATACAGAAAGGGATTTTAAATCTATGCTCTTCTGTTGTGCTCCGATGGCATATGAAAATTTCCCAGCTGCTTGTTTTATATTTTCAGCAGATTGTGCCACGCTGGCAACCTGTACAGTGTCATTTTTGCCTGCGCAGGCCATATTTATAAAAAATACAATTAACGCTATTGGTTTCATCATCGTGTGTAATAATTTAAGGAGTTGACAACTCTATTAAAAATAAAAATACCAGCTCAGAAACAATTTTTAAGGTAGAATGAGCCGATTAAGTTCTATATCGAGCAATTAGCCAGTCTGATTTAGTATTCATCTGAAGTTTATAAACGGTCAATGGCGTTAACAACCTCTAATACCTGTTGTTTATTGGCTTTAGATATACTTAGCTGTACATCATCACTCATGACTACATAGCCCCCATCGCTTCTGACAAAGCGTTTTAAGTGCTGAGGATTAACCAAATGTGACTGATGAATACGTAAAAATCCGTTGGGTCGCAAAATGCTATCCACATCTTTTAATGTCCGGCAAATCAGAAAAGAAATGTTGTTCTGCAAAAAAATATGCGTGTAATTACTTTCGGCCTGACAGCGTATAATTTTTGCTATCTCTATAAACTCCAGCCCATCGGTTGTTGGTAAGGCTACCCTGGTCTGAAGTTTTGCGCTATTCTTTAGCATTTCCAACATAAAACTAAATTGATCTGCTTGCAGGGTCTTTTGCTTTTTATCAAGCCATCGCTCTAAACAAGCGGTAAGCTCAAGCTCATCAATAGGCTTCAGCAGGTAGTTAAGCGCACTATATTGAAAAGCCTTAATAGCATATTGATCATAGGCTGTTGTAAAGACCACATCAAATGTAAACTGATTTAAGCGATTGAGTAAATCGAAACCGCTCATGGCAGGCATTTCAATATCCAGAAATAAAATGTCGCAGGGATTTTCCTTTAGGTAAGCGATGGCGGATACCGGATCATTAAACTTAGCCAATACTACCACTGGAGTGTCCAGCCTACTCAATTGTATGTTTAACGATTCTGTGCAATGCTTTTCATCATCAACAAGCACCACCTTAATGGCTTGGTTTATTTTCATATTAGCTGTTTTTAACTTCGGGGCTTACTTTTAAACGAATAACAACGCGCGTACCCGCTGCTTTACCGTGTTTATATAAATCCTCTACATCCAATCTGATATCATTATTGATATTCCTGTTAAACAATTCTATTCTATTCTCTGTTAATTCTATGCCAACTGATTTATGTGTATTTACTCGTGCCGCCTTAATGGCCCTGGCTTGCTCACGACCGATACCGTTGTCCTCAATTACAAAAACATAATCTTCACTATCCACTTCATCATACACTGATATAGATAATCTTTTCTCTTCAGCAATTGAGTTTAGCAACCCATGCCAAATGGCATTTTCCACAAAGGGCTGTAACAACATGGGTGGAATTAAAATGGCTGAAGCATTTATGTCTTCGTTCACATTGATTGAAAATTGAAACTTACCTTCGAAACGATTAGCCTCAATCTCCAGATACAATTGCAAGGCTGCTAATTCAGCCTCTAATGAAATTAAATTATGTCGTGAGTGATCCAGTATCTGCCGGATAAGCTTGGAAAAGCGCGATAAGTAACCCGATGCTTTCTCGTTTTGGTTACTGATAATAAAATATTTTATAGAGTTGAGACTATTGAATAAAAAATGTGGATTCATTTGGGAACGTAAAGCCATCATTTCTGCCTCAACCAGTTTGCGCTCCAGCTCTGAACGTTGTGCTGCCGCCTTCTCCTTTTCAGCTTCTTGTGTTATGGTAATGATTCTTTCGGAGCGCTGTTGTACTTCAGCCTCTAGTTGGTGAGAATAATTTTCCGCCATTTTTCTATTGGCTTCCACCTGCTGTACATAAGCCTGATGATTAGCAGTGCGCTGATCTTCGGTAAGCTTTATTCTATAGCCTAGGGCAAAAGAGAAACATAATACCTCTATTAAAATTCCTGCCTGATAAATATTAGAAGGCTTTAAAGCAGGGAAGAGTTGCTGCAATAATTCAGCGTCATAATAAAAGTAGCTGGCTGCGATACCAAAAATCAAGAAAGCACTCAACCCACTAACAAAATATTTTACAATAGGAGAATGAACTTTTTTGATAACCTGCACTATGATGATCAGGTTAACAGGAAAAATAACCACCCTGCTGCCAATGAACAAGGGTAATGCAAGCGCGGCAGGTGCCTCTATCCATTGCACAATTAAGAAAACAGGAATATACACCAGATAACTGATAGTCATTACCCATACTATTTTGTACAACTTCTCATCGATATTTTTTATTTGAAGCAGTTCGAGGGCAAACATATTGTACGTAGCAAAAGAAATGAACTGAATTGGTTCAATGGCATAGATGCGTAACCAGGGCCAGTAGTCTACCCACTGCCCAATAAGCGTAAGCCGTGGCATATTCAACATTACATACAGCACACAAAAGCCCAGGTAAAATGCATAATACAAATAAATAACCTGCTTGTTCTTGATGTACAGAAAGACCATGAACAAGACCATAAAACCCAGTGCACCTTCAAAAAAAGTTGCCAGTAAAACAGAAGTAGTATGGGTTTCACGAAAAGTATGTATCGTTTTGTAGAAAGTTACTTCATCGTGAAGTGCAAAAACAAATTCAGCCTTTTTTTTAGGTCGGTTTTTCACTGTAATCCACAAATCACGTTTACTCTGTGGCGGAATTGTAAAAGTTGTATAGAAGTAATGTTTTTCAAAAGTGGCTTTGTATGCTGGCACACGGTAACCGACCTCTACTGTTTGCTCAGAGATATTATTATGTTGAACCTGTACTTGAACTAGATCATTAAATCCTGAATAAAAATACAAAGTGCCTGTTGCGGGTAAATCATTATAAAGCGTTAGTGTAATTGTGTATACAGTATCAGACAATTCAGGGAATTGACAAGAAAAGGGAATAAAAAATTTAGCCGTATCTCCACTTTCATTAATCGCTATCCGTTGCAGCACCTTTGCACCGGGTATTTCGCAAATCCGAACCGAACCACTCCACTCCGAAAGCCGAAATGATGCTGACCGGTCTATAACCTGATGAGCCTGAACGTAACATGTTATAGTCAATAGCGCAACTAATAAACTAACGGTGGGGGCACGCATAACGGTGTAAGATACAATTGAATCGAGGTTCTAAAAAAATCTTAAAGCATAAGTTGCTTCATTACTTAGTATTTGTGTTATCTGGTTGAGTATTTTGTTTAATGAACACCTATTCTCTGAATTCTCAATCAGACCATAGCGTTACTAAGTAAGGGGACTGCGAATACTCATTGTGCATTTTCACAACGTACCCTATACGCTAAGTTTGGCATCTGTTAAAACAAACCCAACTTAATTATCAGTCATGAAAAGAAAAATGCTCGTTGTTATTGCATTAGTAGTGCCCTCATTGGCATGGGCACAGGATGAGAAAAAAATCGGTGGTTTATTAGCCTACGGTACCGAAATAGAAAGTGTAGGCATTGGTATTAATGCAGAGTTCCCCATTGCTGACTCAAAATTCAGCATTGCCCCTAATTTCATTTTCTACATTCCAAAGGAGGAATTTGGCATTACCTCTACTGTTTGGGAACTGAATGCCAATGCAAACTACTACTTCTCCTCTAGCGAAGCCGCCAGTTTCTACGGCATTGGAGGGCTTAACTACACACAGGTAAAAGTAAAAGGAGAAACATTTTTTGGTGACTTTTCTTCAAGCGACAGCAGTATAGGGCTTAACCTGGGTGCCGGAGCTAATTTTAACCTTGGCAAAAGCTTTACACCATTTGCAGAACTTAAGTATACAATTGGCGATTTCGATCAATTAGTATTAGGTGCCGGTTTAAAATTCAACTTTTAACAAGGAAGCTTAATAGCATTTGTTAATGACATTCTTATAGTATGGAAAATAAAATAAAACTATTTTACTGTATTGGCTTGCTTCTCTTCATTTCTTCGTGTTCAGAGGAAGAGCCAGTCAAAAATGAACTGGAGGATATTCGCCTAAGCTTTGCTACACGTGAAGAGATTATCGACTTGCCAGAGGGGCTTATCAATTCGACTGATCCCTATGCACAAACAGCTTACGGATATGCCACCAGCGCTAACCTGATGAGTGCTTACTTCAACTTTTTCGCCTTTCCTGATGGTGCTACTAAAACCACCAACCGCATTGTACCCGCTAACGCACGTACTACTGCTACAGGCGAATACCTGGTATACACCTGGACTGACCCTCAGGTAGGTGGTATTGCCTATCAGCTTGGTGACATCGGAGATCGTTACTCTTTTGAAGTATTCTTTCAACGTGCAGGTAGCACACAATGGCTTCGTTATCTCTATGCAGAAGAAAAGAAAGATCAGAGTAATGGATTCATGAAAGTGTTTGATATAGATGCTGCCAATGCTTCAGCAGCTGTAATTGAATACACCTGGACAGTGGCGAATGGATCGATAGTATTCCGTTATAATTTCCTGGCTGAAAACGAACCTACTGCCAGTGTTGTGATCACTGTAAACGAAAGCACACAAGCAGGTAAAGTTGAATACTTCGTTGGCACCGCTTTATTTTCGCGCATTACCTGGGATGCGCTGGGCAATGGAACATGGGAGGAATATGATGAAGAGGGTGTACTGCTCAACGAAGGAAGCTGGACAGCTGGTGCATAAATTTTTTTGGTTGCTTAGAAGTCAGGGCGAAAGTCCTGACTTTTTTGTTTTAGTTAAATGCATTGTCCTAAAGTCACTTAGCTCATAGGAAAAAGCGTGATGTACAGTTTTGATTTTCTTTAACTGGAAAGCTTTGTACCTTGCTAAATCAATAATCATGACTAAAGCAGCACTAAGAAAATTATATTTGCAAAAAAGACAGGATCTTGGCGAAAGCAATTATCTGCAACTGAACCTTGCCCTTTACCATGCCTTCTTCACCAGTATTGATTTATCATTCTTAAAAACTGTTCATACTTTCCTGCCCATTCGTAAAAAACACGAACCCGATACCTGGATGATCATCGATCGTATACGAAGGGAGTTTCCACATATTCGTCTATCACTTCCAAAAATTAATGCTGATGGAGGGATGGAAAACATTTATTTTGAAGGGCTACATCAACTTGAAAAAAATAAGTGGGGCATAGAAGAACCTAGGCATGGGGTTCCCACACCTGTTGATAAAATAGACCTGGTGCTTGTGCCCTTGTTATGTTACGATGACAAAGGCAACAGGGTTGGTTATGGCAAGGGGTATTATGATATATTCTTAAAATCCTGCAAACCAACATGCCGTAAAATTGGCATTACGCTTTTTGATGAGCCTGAAATAATCGATGATGTTGACGCCCATGATGTTCCGCTCGATGCCGTGCTTACACCTAATGGCTTGCAAGGCTTTTAAGTAAATGGCAAAATTGCAACGCTTAGTTCAGCGCAAAACAATTCGTAATTTCAAATTTTAAATTTCAAATTAATCAGCACATCAAATCATAAACGAATCTGCCTATCAAATCAGATTGCTTCGTCATGCCTGCGCACATACCAACACAATTCCTCGCAAAGACGATAGACTTTTTTTCAAATTTCAGATTTAAAATTTCGGATTTTGAATTGTCAACTCGATCGTCAGATTGACTCATCAACGAATTAGCATATCAACGAATCAGCACATCAGTAAAGCAGTATTTTTAAAAGCCCTCACCATTTCCCTTTTACCCGGAGGGCCTGGCAATGACTCTACTGTCAAACCAAAGGACTTGAGGTCGCGTTTGAGTTGACCTTTGGCGCAATAGGTTACAAAAATTCCCGATGAATTCAGCGCACCCACTACCTTACCGATCATAGGGGCTTCCCACAACTCAGGTTGTTTATTAGGCGCAAAGGCATCAAAATAGATAATATCAAATAGTTTTCCTCCAGCGTCAAAATCCTGCAGGCGCTGCTCCACTTTACAAAGTGTGAAATCAGTAGTAATCTCTACTTCTTTATTCCATTCAGCTTCGTGAAGCTTTACAAAAGTATTTTCAAATTCAGTTCCTGCTGCATAATTCAGCGAAGGCCACACCGATGTTGGAAGGGGGAAGGTTTCCAGGCTGGTGTAAGTTATCCTGATGTTCAATGCCTCGGCTGCTTGAACACTAAGCCAGGCATTTAACCCTGTGCCAAAACCGACTTCAAAAATAGATACCTGCTTTGCTCCCGTTTTCTCTATGAAAAAATCAAGCCCTTGCTTTATAAAGACATACTTCGATTCCTGCAAGGCACCATGCCGTGAATGATAGGTTTCATCCAGCCTCGTGTTGAGCAATGAATGCGAGCCATCTCCTGTGGTTATTAACTCAACCATGCTCATCAGGCTTTCGTAACCGGAGAACTTTCTTTATGGATTAAAGCTACAGCATAAGCACACACACCTTCTTCTCTGCCTACATAACCCAGCGTTTCATTTGTAGTTGCTTTAATAGATACTGCATCTTCTTCTACATTCATTAAAGGTGCCAATACTTTTTTCATAGCATCTATATGTGGATTGATCTTGGGTTTTTCCAACACAATGGTGCAATCTACATTGCCTACACGCCAGTTTTTTTCAGCGAGTAACTTGGTTACTTCCTGCAAAAAGAATTTACTATCCATGCCCTTCCAACGTTTGTCGGTATTGGAAAAATGATAGCCTATATCTCTCAGGTTAGCGGCACCTAACAGCGCATCGCATAAAGCATGAATTAACACATCGGCATCCGAATGACCAACGGCACCCTTAGGCGCATCTGTCAATTGAATGCCTCCAAGATAAAAATCGCGCCCGGCTTCCAGTTCATGCACATCGAAGCCCATGCCTATCCTAATATTCATGATGATACTTTTTACTTAATGCCAGCTGATTTATAATAAAGTGTTGATAGATTTTGTTCTGTCAGGATATTGCCTGCTACGCGCTTGATTTCTTCCCGTGATACAGCATCAATTTTTGTCATTTCCTGGTTCACCAGATTGGCATCTCCTGATAATTTAGCAAATGCCAGATTCATGGCACGGTTCATTACCTCTACTTCACCAAAGGCCAAAGTTGACAGGGTTTGATTTTTCACTTTTGTTAACTCTTCTTCCTGAACGCCCTCCTTAACAATCTGTGCTAACACCTCCTGCACGGCTGCTTCTGCACTATGCAGGTCTACGCCACTGTTTAATCTTCCGCTTACTACAAACATACCCGGATCAACCGTTCCCATAACAAACGATGATAGCGAAGTAAACATTTCCTTTTCCTTAACCAGTTGGTTATACAATCTGCTTGATTTTCCACGGCTTAATATATCGCTCAATAAATCGCTGGCATAGTAGTCATCGTGGAAACGACCAGGCATGTGCCAGCTCATATACAAGGCATCTGCAGGTACATTTGCTTCAACCGTTGCACTGCGCTTCTGCACTTGCTTAGGTTCAATTGGTAAATTTCTTTGCTGTCGCTTGCCGGAGGGAATCGGTCCAAACCATTTTTCCGCCAGTTGTTTTACCTGTTCAAGTTTAACATTTCCGGCCACTACCAAAATGGCATTGTTGGGCACATAATGCTGATAGAAAAATTGTTTTACATCATCCATCGTAGCATTCTCAATATGGCTGATCTCTTTACCAATAGTAGCCCATTGGTAAGGATGCACCTGGTAAGCCAGTGGTCTTAATTTGAGCCACACATCTCCATAAGGTTGATTGAGGTAACGCTGCTTAAATTCTTCTACCACTACCTTACGTTGCACTTCTAATACCTGCGGATCAAAGGACAGGCTGAGCATGCGGTCGCTCTCCAACCAAAAGCCAGTCTCGATATTGGTAGCTGGCACAGTCAGGTAATAGTTAGTGATGTCTGTATTGGTGAAGGCATTGTTTTCGCCCCCGACACGCTGCAATGGCTCATCGTAGTTGGGAATATTTTTTGAGCCTCCGAACATCAGGTGCTCAAATAAATGGGCAAAGCCTGTTTTATCGGGGCGTTCATCGCGGGAACCAACATTATATAGAATGTTGAGCACTGCAATTTGTACACTGTTATCTTCGTGTACAATTACCTGCAGGCCGTTATCAAGGGTAAATTCGTTAAATGAAATCATGGTAGAAGAACAAAATCAACAACAAACATAGTTCTTCTTGATTTAAGGTTGGCCTTAAAATGCCGATTAATTAATCATCCACTCCACACGCTTCATTGTTTCATCGTGGTTTTGCTTGTTCAGGATATTATTACGGACTGCTTCAATTAATTCTTTTACCCGATCGCGGTTGTAGCCAAACTTGATGGCATATAAATTACATAGCTTCGATTCTTCATCATGAATAGCGTTATCTACGCTCATCATGTGAACAAGGTCATACAACTGATGGAATTTTTCTCGTTTATCGGCAGGCACCTCAAATACAATGTCATTAGGGTTTTGCCTTATCTCTTTTAGCTGACTTTCAGAAATGCCATTACGCTTGGCTATAGTTTTTAAGAGTTCAAATTCCAACTGGTCGAAATTGCCATCTACGGCTGCCATTTCGATAAGGTTTTTCATGTGGCTGCGCGCAGTGCCTTTTCCTTGTTTAAATAGATTGAGAATTTCGGTGAATTTCATGAGGGGCTGGATTGGTTATTAAGTCGGGATGAAGATAAGGATGTGGCCTTGGCTTAGCAAGCGCATCTCCTAAAATCTCCTATCTTCGCACCGAATTTGCTATATGAAATTTGACCGCCAGCAACTAACACCCGATACCCTAAAGAAGCTTTACCGAGCTATTCTTTTCCCCCGATTAATAGAGGAAAAAATGCTCATTCTCCTTCGCCAAAACCGCATCAGCAAATGGTTTAGCGGCATAGGACAAGAAGCTATTTCAGTAGGGCTTACGCAAGCCCTGGAAAAAGACGAATATATTTTGCCTATGCACCGCAACTTAGGTGTATTTACAGGCCGCGAAATGCCTTTCGATCGCCTTTTTGCCCAATGGCAAGGTACTATGATGGGGTATACCAAGGGGCGCGACCGCTCCTTCCATTTCGGCACCAACGAACATCATATTGTAGGAATGATCTCTCACCTGGGGCCACAAAATGGCGTTGCCGATGGCATTGCTCTGGCTACTAAGCTGAAAGGCGAGAAAAAAGTAACCGCTGTTTTTAATGGCGATGGAGGTACAAGTGAAGGGGATTTTCATGAGGCCATCAATGTGGCTGCCGTATGGGATTTACCTGTCATCTTTGTCATTGAGAATAATGGTTACGGTCTTTCAACACCCAGCAATGAGCAGTTTCGATGCAAACAATTTATCGACAAGGCAATAGGCTATGGCATTGAAGGTGTTCAGGTGGATGGCAATAATATTCTGGAAGTTTACAGCACCGTAGTGCGCATTGCAGAAAAAATGCGCAAAGACCCCAAGCCTGTTTTATTAGAATGCATCACTTTCCGCATGCGTGGACATGAAGAAGCCAGCGGCACTAAGTATGTTCCCAAAGAATTGATGGAGACCTGGGCGAAAAAAGATCCGGTCGAAAATTATGAGCAGTTTCTCTTGGCAGAAGGTGTGGTTGATGCTGCCTACATTGAAAATCTGAGAAAAGAATTAAAGAAGGAAATTGAAGACGGACTGGCTGTAGCCTTTGAAGAAACACATCCTGAAGCCAGCACTGAATTAGAGTTGCAGGATGTTCATGCACCTTACATACAAACTGTTATTGCGCCCGCATCTAACACACAATCAGAAAAACGTTTTATTGATGCCATCAGCGATGGCTTACGCCAAAGCATGGAGCGCCACGACAACCTGGTGCTGATGGGGCAAGATATTGCAGAATATGGCGGTGTCTTTAAAATCACCGAAGGCTTTGTAGAGAAGTTTGGTAAGGCACGTGTACGCAACACACCTATTTGTGAAGCCGCTATTGCAGGTGCTGGATTGGGCTTATCTATTAAAGGCATGAAGGCCATGGTTGAAATGCAGTTCGCTGACTTTGTAACAGAAGCCTTCAATCAAATAGTTAATAATTTGGCTAAAGCACACTGGCGCTGGGGACAAGCTGCCGATGTAGTAGTGCGCATGCCAACGGGTGCCGGTACTGCTGCCGGTCCATTCCATTCGCAAAGCAATGAAGCGTGGTTCTTCCACACACCAGGATTAAAAATTGTGTATCCATCTAATCCTTATGATGCAAAAGGCTTATTGTGTGCGTCCTTCGATGATCCGAATCCGGTGATGTTCTTCGAGCATAAGCTGATGTACCGATCTATCAAGGAGATGATCCCGGATGATTATTACACGGTAGAAATTGGTAAAGCCAAGCTTGTTAATGAAGGGAATGATTTATCAATTATTACTTACGGTATGGGTGTGCATTGGGCGAAAGAAATACTCAACACCATGCCAGAAGTAAGAGCTGACCTACTTGATTTAAGAACTTTGTTACCCTGGGATAAAGAGGCTGTGGCTGAAACGGTAAAGAAAACGAATCGTGTACTCATCCTTCATGAAGATACTTTAACCGGTGGTATTGGTGGTGAGATCAGCGCGTGGATTAGTGAACATTGCTTCCGCGACCTGGATGCACCTGTGATGCGCGTGGCCAGTCTTGATACAGCCATTCCTTTTGCACCGACTTTAGAGAACAACTTTTTGCCTAAAGGGAGAATTAAAGAAGCGATTGAGAAGCTAGTGGCATTCTGAGCGAAGCGAAGAGGCCTCTTCACGAAGTGAAGGGGCCTCGAAGCGAAGCGAAGAATCCTCCGAGCATAGCGAAGCGACCTTCGGAAAACTTTTAACTTGCTATTACTCCATGAGACCCTTCGCTCCGCTTGGGCGGAGCTCAGGGTGACGTCCTGCTAGTTGTAGTTTAAGGAATCCCTCCGATAAGTTCAGGGTACAAATCCACCCAACCAGGGTTTTTCGTAGCAACCAAATCCTCTTTCCACTTTCTTACTTTTCCTTTAATGAATTTCTCCCTTTCAATTGCTTCAATAATTGAAGGCAGATGTTCATAGTAGATTAACTTATTAAGATTATACCTTGCAGAAAAACTCTTAGGAAAGAATTTAGTTTGGTGTTGCCAGATTCTTGCCTGCAAATCAGAAGTAACACCAACGTAAAGTACCGTGTTGTTTTTATTAGTAATGATGTAAATACTGCCTCCGCCCATCAAATGAAAGATAGGCTTTTGCAAAATAAGCTACCAGGATTTCTTTTTAGTATTACGATCAATTTGTATTAAATACAGTCCGTATTCTTAGCCAGAGCAGATTTTTATTCTGAATTAGATGGGTATTTATTATTTCACCTTTTCAAACATATTGAACTCGCCAGATAAACCAAAGTGTTCGGAGAATTCTCGTCAACACGTAAAGCAAGGTCTTTTCTTTTACGCTTGTCAAGACGTGAGTACATCAGATCGACATCAGCATACTGCCATGCAGTATCAAACTGTTTTTTCACGGCCTCTGCTTCTGCTTTTCTATTTTGACTTTTCAGACTTTCATAAAGTCCGTTTAATGCAAAACCATTTTTTGGCCAGTAAGTCAAATCTTCCCGGTAAACTTTTTCTGCTTCTGTATAATCTTTATGATGCATCAAGACATTTCCTAACAGATGCCGGACTGAGAAAAACCAATCTGGAGGCTCGTTGTAATTTAAACCATCTTCCAGTTCAACGGCTTGCTTTAACAATGGTATGGCTAATTCGAAATTGCCATTCATTGTATATAGTTCTGCTGCTAAAACCTTCGATGCAATTTTGCAAACCTCTTCTGCCGGATTAATCGACCAAATCATAATTCTCTTTACATCCTCAGATTCAGTTAATGTGTTGAGCATGTTTAACTCATTCCTGGCCTCCTCTGGTTTATTCAAATTTGCATAAGCCATTCCTCGTGCATAGTGCCAGATGGCTTTGGGGTAGACCAAGTCATCTTCGGGTTGTGGACTGACGAGAATTTTTTCCCATTGCTCAAATTTCACCAGAACATGCATAGGAATAGTGGTGTAATGCAAAAGCGTTTCGTAGCCCGCTTCATGAAAATATTTTTTGTCCAGAATACTTACTGTTTTGTAAGCTGCTTCGATTGAGGTTGAACCTCTCCCCTCCAGGGTTGCTGTTGCAGCCAGAAAATGGTAGTTGTGCGGATAATATAGTTGAGGATATACCCCTTGCGATTTACACTCCGCTATGTAGATGCTGTCGGCAATTACGGCTTGCTCATTAGCGATAGAACCTGCATGATAGTCGCCAGTATTAATATAAATATGTGAAGGCATGTGAACCAGGTGCCCTGCTGATGGAACTAAGGTCTTTAATCTTTCTGCACTAGCCAAGGCCTTTTCAACATCCGGTGCTGCCTCCATAGCATGTATATAAAGATGATTGGCTAATGGATTTTGTGGATTGATGGTCATCGCTTTTTCCAATACGTCAATCAGCTCCGGAGTCCAAGGCCGTGCTTCTCCACCTTTTCTGGAATAAAAATCCCATGCATGCAAATTCATTATCGACTCTGCATATAGCGTAGCCACAAAATCATTTTCCGGAAATTCTTCATAAGCCGTTTTCAGAGAAAGAGAATAGCCTTTGTTGTTCGTTGTTAACGAGTCTGCCGGGAATTTAATTTTTATAGCCTTGATGACAGCCCTTTCCCAAGGTGCCGCATTAGTGCTGAATCTATCTGCTTTTTTAACTGCACTTCTTATTTCGTGAATGGTGCCCATGTTTTCCCCTCCGGAATTATAGTTGGGACCCAGTACATAGGCAATGCCCCAATAGCCCATAGCAAATGTTGAATCCTGGCGTAAGGACTCTCGAAAGGACCGTTCAGCTTCAGCATGGTTAAAGCCGTTGGCCATGATTAGACCTTGATTAAAAAACAGCTGGGCGTACTCAGCCTTGGTCGTTACACTTACTTGATAGCTGCCAATGTTTTTAAGAATGGGCGCTTCAAAAATTGGCTTCTTGTCTGAGCATGTTGTCAGAATAAAAAGAAAGAAAAGGAATAGAGGGAATCGCTTCATATCAATGATGTTAATAGATGATAACCACTAAATAATGCTGTTTAAGATGTTAGAACAGCAAAGTTTTAAATCCTGTACAATAAATAGTGCCAAAAATTTTTCAATCACAATTTTTTCTCCCGTGAAAAACATTAATACAACCAAATTTGTCGCTGCAGTCTATGTAATCCTTCACAGTAAAAGTTTCCACATCTACTGTGTCGAGTATTTGCACACCTTCTTGGGTGTAGTTTATTTTTCTATCGCGGTAATACACCCAATTTTTATCCTTAGCAAAACCAGCGCTCCCAATAAAGAGCTTGATATTCTGATAATCGGCTGATGGTATCTTATAATTGTTAAAATAGTAGAAGCATCCATCAGTTGACCACCGTTCTACTATATCTTCCTTATTTTTATTAGGATATATAGTAAAGTTATCCACTGAGCATACATTCAATGGCTTGGTTGTATAAAAAACATTTGTTTTATCCTTTGAAAAATATTCGTCAATTATTATGAATTCCTTTGATGTTGAAAGGGCTATTGAGTCGCCTGCATAATACGCCCGAAATTTATCAACGGCATATAAACGTGAGAGAGGTTTAAAGCTCGAAGGTTCAGCTCCTGGTATTATATTCCTTTGATAATAAGCATGCTTACTATCTTTAGCATATTCATAATCTAAAACATCAAAACTTCTTGGGTCTGCACTTTCTATAAGTCTCTGACTTGGTCCTCGAGATTCATCAAATCTTTTATAATAAACACCTTCCTTTTCAACCTTATATCCTGTGCAGTTCCATAAGAAAATTGCTAGTAGAAAATAGATTGCATGAGGTTGTTTAATCATAATCTAATCCTTTATTCACAAATTTACTCATGATAAGTACAAACCACTACGAATAATTCCGGATTTAAATCCGGTACATAATAAGTTCCAGATGCCCTTCGGTACAGCTGGAACAGCAAAAGCTTATCACAATCTAACCTCAGGTCTATGCGCTTTACTTTGGCAAATACTCTTCCGCCAACAACACTTCATACAAATCAATCCAATCTGGATTTCTAGTAGCAACCAATGCTTCTTTCCATTTTCGCTTTTGTCTCCTAACAAATTCTTCGCGCTTCAATGATTCTTCTCTGGAAGAAAAATGTTCATAGTAAACTAACTTATTAAGCGTGTACCTGGCGGCATAGGTGTGTGGGTAATATTTGTTTTTATGTTGCCAGATGCGTACCCACAAATTAGCCGTAGAGCCTATGCAAAAAAATGAATTGTCTTCATTGCTAACTATGTAAACACTGCCTCCCACCATGCCTGGAAAGGTAGTAGCTCCGCCAAAAAATCGTCTGAATTTCTATTTAGTGTCCGGTTCTATTATCGTCAAATAAAGTCCACTGCTATTGGCCTGTATTTTCATGAATAAACGATGTTGAAAAATACGAAAGCAAAAGTTCCATAGCCTCCACCCAACGGCTAGACTATTGGAATTTTGAGGGAAGGGTACAATAACACCCTCTTTGCCGAAGATTTTTACTTGGTAGCTATCAATACAGATGAGCCGTTTTTTTCGTTACCTTAGCTCCTTACTTAGCCAATTTTTTGCAAGGATCGCACCGCCATATCGCTTGTACGCTTCGCTGGCCCTTTTTAACAGGGTTATGCCTTATGCTATTATTATCATTCGGGCAGCTAAACGCTCAAAACACCAAGGGTGACAGGCCCGCAGCACCTAACAAAAAAGAAACCCGACAAACGCGCTTTAAGATTAAATCCAAACAAGGCGATAAGGCTAAAACCAAGGATATAGCCGGCAGAAGGTTGCGCACGAAAAATAAATCATCAGCCAATAAGGCCAACGCCAGTTATCCTCAACCCAGAACTGCTACACGCAGTCCGCGCCAGGGTCGCGATCGGGCAGGTACTCCTATCAGACCTATTGTGAGCAGCTCACCCCGCGATCGTGAAGGAAGAAGTGCAACAGGTAAACCTGCTAAACGAGTAGAGGTAAGATCTGTTTCTGCTGCCGCATCTAAACGCAATGTCTATCCCCAAAAGCAAGTCAGAAGTGTTAGTGCACAAATTAGCAGGCGAAATGTTTATTCGCAACGATCAAACCCTTATGTAAATAATGCTTCACGCAAACCTAGAGATCCTCAAGGCACAAGTGGAGCCAGACCAAAAAGACGTGTTCAGGTAAGGTCAGTCACAGCAAGATCATCACAACAAAATATTTATTCAAACCGAGGCAATCGCTATGTTAATAATCCATCGCGAAAACCGCGCGATACACAACGTGCAAGCACCCGTCCAGTATCGGGTAGGAATGTGCAAGGAAGTAGTTCAAGACCTATTTCATCCAAAAGAATAAGTGCCACCCCAAAGTCATCTTCGAGAGCCTTCATCCGCCACAAGGCACTAAATCCTTTTGTCGGCTTCTTCAGTGTTAAAAAGAAAGAGGGCGATGTGTCAGGTAAAGACCTTGCCGGAAGACCCTTGCGTATGCGTAATTTTCAATCGCCCGCACAAACCATTATCAAACCTACTATTGACCCCAAAACTAAAAAGCCAATAGGAGATCGCGCTTACAAAGGGCCAACAGGATCGTATAAATCTGCTACACGAACGAAACCAAAAGCCTGGGTGGGGGATTTGTCTGGAAGAAAAATTCGTGGTCGCAATTTCGAATCTAAAAAAGGAGGAAGCAATGCGCCCATTTATGCCCCCAGACTGGCAAAACCTAAAGTGGGCGATCATCCAAAGAATAAAAGCATTGGCGGTTTCAGATCTTATTCAAGCAAGTATGTTGGCAAAGTAGGTATGCCTATTCCTGTAAAAACACCGGGGAAAAAGGCTGAAAAAACAGCACGCTACCAAAGCAGGTTAAATGGCAAGAGGGTTATTAGTGGCGGAGGAAGCGTGAGCGGCAAGAAGTGGAATAACAACGGTCAGCCTATTGCACCGAGACAACCCGGCATTGGCATAAGAGGAATTAATTATGCCGGTAATTTAAAAGCAGGTAAGCCCCTAAAAGGTGGTGGAAGTATCAGTGGTAAAACCTGGAATAACAATGGACAACCCATCACACCCAGACAACCTGGTATTGGGATCAGAAATATTAATTATGCCGGTAATTTAAAAGCAAGCAAACCGCTGAAAGGCGGAGGAAGCATTAGCGGCAAAACCTGGAATAACAACGGGCAACCCATTAATCCGCGACAGCCGGGCATAGGTATTAAAAATATTAATTATGCCGGAAACCTGAAGGCCAGTAAGCCACAAAAAGGTGGTGGAAGCATTAGTGGTAAACTTTGGAATAACAATGGTCAACCCATCAATCCACGACAGCCCGGCATTGGTATTAAAAACGTGAATTACGCTGGTAATATTCCCGCCACCAAACCCCTTAAAGGTGGGGGTAGCGTAAGTGGTCAGATTAATAGCAACAAACCCATAGCCAAACGAGTACCTTCAGATGCAAGTATACAGGCAGGTACCTATAAAGGAACACGTGGAGTTGGTAAGGTAATGGTTGATCAGGGTGAATCCTTTACTGGTTTTAAAAAGAGAGGAAAATACCTGAAAACACCTTACCAGCATGCCAGTGCCTTAATGAAGAAAGAAAATAAAAGTGCTTATCTGGATAACGGAATCCCTATACGCATGAGACAACCCGGCTGGGCACGTAATAAAAACGCACACGAAAATGCCCTGTTGAAAAAAGATCCAGGTGGAAATGTTTTCAAAACTGATGGTTTACAAATTGCTGTGAAGAGTCCCGGCTATAAACAAAATCCCAATGCCAATGCTGCCTCCATCCTTAAGCGTAAGCAATCAGAGCAGACTTACCTGAGCAATGGGCTTACCACCAAAATGAAACAACCGGGATGGGCACGCAATAAAAATGCACATGAAGATGCCCTGTTGAAAAAAGACCCGGGTGGAAATGTTTTCAAAACTGATGGTTTACAAATTGCTGTGAAGAGTCCCGGCTATAAACAAAATCCCAATGCCAATGCTGCCTCTATACTTAAGCGTAAGCAATCAGAGCAGACTTACTTAAGCAATGGGCTTATCACCAAAATGAAACAACCGGGCTGGGCACGTAATAAAAACGCACATGAAGATGCCCTGTTGAAAAAAGATCCGGGCAGCAACGTTTTTCAAACAGATGGACTACAAATTCGTATGAAGAGTCCTGGCTACAAACAAAATCCTAATGCGCATGATGCTTCCATTATGAAGCGTAAACAAAGTGCCGGCACTTTTGCTATTAACAACCTTACTACTAAGATGAAGCAGCCGGGGTGGGCCAGAAATAAAAATGCCCATGAAGATGCCCTCTTGAAACGTGATCCGAGCAAATCTGTTTTTGCCACCAATGGCATTTACGGCAAAACAAAAGCCTATCAGTACATCCGCAATCCATCCTCCAGTCGCGAGGCCTTGAAAGTGCGTGAGCCGGGCAAAGCTTTTGCCAAGGCAGTCAACTACCAGGGTAATATAAAAATGCAAAAGTTTAATTTCTTCAAGAATCCAGATTACCACCCTGATGCACAATTTGTAAAAACAAATAAGAACAACGTAAAGGGCGAACGCGATCTGTTTACCAACATACGCTTATTCTGGGCCAAGAATTTCAGGAAAAATGAAACACAACCCGACAACATCAAGGAGAAAGTGCGTAAACCAAGATACGACAAAAGAGAAGTCGGGCTTTGGTATGACTAAACACTTGTCAAAAATTTGGTGATTCACCCAATCTTCCTTTTTCATTTCATTATCTTGTGCCCCAAATTTATTGTCTTGCTCTACTTTGAATATTTTTTCTTTGCTGCCATTATCGCGCAACTTATCTACTTTCTGGTTTTTGTAATTGCCTTTACGAAAAAGAGCAAAACAGCCAGCGCTTTATCTCCGGCAACAGCCGCCCCGCTATCCATAGTAGTCTGTGCACACGATGAGCTGGAGAATCTGCAGGTACTCATTCCTTTACTTTTGCAACAACATTATCCCAATTTTGAAGTCATTGTAGTTGATGACAGAAGTAATGATGCCACACGTGATTGGCTTTTAACAGAAACAAAGCGGCATCCATCTTTGCGCATGGTGCATGTTGACCATACCCCTAATCATATCAACGGAAAAAAATATGCCCTTACGCTGGGTATTCGGGCTGCCAAACACGACTGGATTGTGTTGACCGATGCTGACTGCCGACCTGAATCTGCCAACTGGTTAAACGGCTTGAGTGAGGGAATTAGTAATGGCACACAAATTATTTTAAGCTATTCGCCTTATCAGAAACAAGCCGGATGGCTCAATCGCTTTATCCGTTTTGAATCGATTATTACCGCCTTACAATACCTGGGCTTTGCCTTGCTAAAAAGACCATACATGGGTGTTGGCCGAAATATGGCCTACCGCAAATCCTTGTTTATGGACAACAAAGGGTTCACCAACATGCTTTCTTACACCGGTGGCGATGATGATCTTTTCGTGAACCAACATGCGAAAGCAAATAACACCGCAGTGGCTATAGGTGCGCAAACACTGGTTTCGTCAGTACCTAAAACTACGGTAGCGGACTTCTTTCAACAAAAAGTCAGGCACCTGGCCGCAGGTAAAAGGTATAAATTTATGGACCGTTTGCTGTTAGCACCTTTTATGTTAAGCTGGGTGATAAGCCTTATTTTGGGTATAGCCTTACTTTTTCTTTCCGCTAATCCTATTTTTATAGCCAGCGCCCTTTTTATACGTTTAATCGTTATGACCACCACACTGTATGTGGCTACCAAACGTTTAGGTGATAGTTTTGAACTTTGGTCGGTGTTGGCGTTAGACATTATTTACGGCATTTACTATCTTACCACAGCCCCAACCGCTCTGTTAACGAAAAAAATTCAATGGAAGAATTAGACGAAAGCAGGTTTTCACAAAAAGCACTGGAAGATTTCCTGCTGATCGATCGTGCTGTAGATGGAGATGATGCTGCCTATGCCAAACTGTTGCAGCGTTATAAGCGTGCCGTTTACCACATGGTGCTTAAGATGGTCAGAAACGTAGATGATGCCGAAGACCTTACCATTGAATCTTTCGCTAAAGCTTTCAGAAGCCTGCACCGTTTCAAAAAAGATTATACCTTCAGTACCTGGCTTTTCAGAATAGCCACCAATAATACCATTGATCACATCCGTAAAAAGAAACTCAATACACTCAGTATTGAAAATACGTATACTGACGATGATGGTCAATCTGTTTCCATCGATGTAGAAGACGAAAACAACAACCCACAGGAAGAAACCATTCGTGCCCAGAAAGCTGAACTCTTGTTGGTTTTTGTTGATAAGCTCCCAGCCAAATACCAGAAGCTGGTGCGCCTGCGTTATTACGAAGAATTATCATACGAAGAAATAGCAGAGCGCATAGAGGCTCCGTTGGGCACTGTAAAGGCACAACTGCACCGGGCCAGAGAATTGATGTACGAGATGGTCAAGAACAAAAGAGACCATATTTAAATTTAAGATTTGAGATTTAAGATTCTTTAGCTTGAGATCCGATATCATTTTAAAATACTTCCCCGATCTTTCTGAAAAGCAGAAAAAACAATTCGAAATGTTATTCGATTTGTATTCAGAATGGAATGAAAAAATTAATGTCATTTCCCGCAAGGACATAGACAACTTATATACAAACCACGTATTACACTCATTGGGAATTGCCAAGGTACAGCAGTTTAAAGGAGGCTCAGACATTCTTGATGTGGGCACAGGCGGAGGTTTCCCAGGCATTCCATTAGCTATACTTTTTCCTGAAGTAAATTTTCACCTCGTTGATTCGATCGGAAAAAAAATTACCGTTGTGAAAGAAGTGTCTGCCTCTTTGGGATTAAAAAATGTAAAAGCGGAACAAGCCAGGGCAGAACAATTAAAAGGTGAATATGATTTTATTGTAAGCAGGGCTGTTACACGAATAAAAGAATTTCACCAATGGATTCACCGCAAGACTAAAGCAAAGTCCATGCATGAAAGAGACAATGGCATACTTTATTTAAAAGGCGGTGATCTTGAAGAAGAGTTAAATGAGTTAAAGAAGCCTTACCAACTTTATAATCTCTCAGATTATTTTAAAGAAGAATTTTTCGAAACGAAAAAAGTCGTCTACGTGCCGCTCTAAATCAAGGTCTCATTAACCATTGAGCGGTAAATACTGCAGCCAGGCAAAGTGTAACGCTGAGTATCACATACAGAATAGACAGCAACTGCTGCGGTGCATTCAATAAATTTAACGTCTCCTGACTAAAGGTTGAGAAGGTACTAAAACCTCCACAGAAACCTACGGTCCAAAACAAGCGGGCATTACTGCCTATTAGCTGCTTACTGTCTGCCAGGCCAACGACAAGACCCAGTACAAAGCAGGCCATTACATTCGATACAAGTGTTGCATAGGGAAACGTGAGCACATAAGGATTAAGTAAACGTGCTATACCATAACGTATCGCACTACCAAAACCACCTCCCAAGAAAACCAGCAAAAAACTTTTCATGCTTTACTCAACATCAGTTTAGTCATCACTTCAAAAGTATGCTGTTTTAGTGCAGCCATATCGTTGCCAAAATCCTTCACTGCAATTGGCCTGCCTGCCACTACTTTAATTACACCAGGCGATGAAATAATAATATCTCCCGGATACATCAGCCTGGATGCGCCAATCACCACCATGGGTAAGATGTCTGTTTGTGTATCAATAGCTATTCTAAAAGCGCCATCCTTAAATGGTTGCAGTAAGTCCTTCGTTCTGTTTTGTGTGCCTTCTGCAAATATCAAAGGAGAGATACCACGCTTTAATACTTCTACTAATTTAACAATACTTTTTTTTCTGCTGTTATGGTCACCCCTGTCAACAATGATGCAGGCCGACCTTACGATTAAACCCAGAATCGGAATTTTACCCAATTCCTTTTTTGCTAACGGCCTGAACTCACCGGGTATCATAAGGCGAACACCGGGAGCATCGAGAAAGGAAGTGTGATTGCTTACAAAAATATATGACTTATTTTTTTCAATAAGTTCTTGCCCGATAAGGTGGTAGCGAATACCGGTCAGCTTATCAAATACCCAGGCCCATATCCATAAAAATTTATACCCCACCCATCCACTGCGTTCACCAAAAAGAAATGGTAAAACAATACCAGGTAAAAAAATGATCATCGATCCTGTAAAAATTACGAAGACCCAAAGGGTATACAAGAATGAAAATACACGCTTAGTCATTTGCAAGTATACACAAAAGTCAGTTGTGGATATTCATAAAAAATAGTTGTTTTGTTTTTATGAACATATCCAGATTTCTGGCCACGCTGTTAACTATCATAATTGTTGGCACTTTAAAAGCACAAGATTTAGTAATTACAAGTCGTGGCGATTCTATAAAGTGTATTATTACGGAAATCACACCTAAGCAAATATATTTTATCTATAAAGATGGCAATGAAATAAGAAACTCTGTAAGACCAGTCGGACTGATAAAAAAATATGAAAAAGCTTTTTATGGAACTGACTCCACTTTTATAAAAAGCATCATTCCTCCAACGCTAAACAGTATACCCGCAACTTCCATACCCGCTGTAGATAATCCAAGAGTAGTAAACACAGGTTATTTCGACCTTATCGTAACGGAAAAAGGTGATTCACTAAACTGTAAAATTATCAATCTCTTAGATAATGGTATTGAATATGGATTTGCAGCAAATGGAAACTTTATGAAAGCCATCCTGCCGACCAAAGAAATTAAGTCTTTCAAGTTTGGTTATTTCACTAAAAAATTAGTTCCAAAGTATAGTAAGTCAAGACTTTCTTTTGATATAGGCCTCGGTTACCGCACAGCTTCCTCACCTGCCAATATATCAAGCAGCTACAAAGAACACTTAAATAAATTGCGATCGGGTTTATCAGTAGGAGCAGATTTCACAGGTTTTTTGTCACCATCGTTTGGTTTAGGTCTTAGGTTCAACTACTACTCTTCATCTCAGCAATCTGATCGGGTTTCCATCAATAACGGCTCATTCTATACAGGCGCTATCTCTGAAAAAATAAAAATTATGTACATAGCACCATCCTTATCATTCCGCACGATAGATGTTGCCTCGCAAAGCAGTTTCCTCTTTAGTGTTGGTGCCGGTTATATGAGCTACAAGGATGAGTTCTTCCTTTTACAAGAATCTTTAATTTCCGGAAAAACCACAGGGCTTAATTTATCAATAGGATTTGATAGCCCTGTTGGGCAAACTAAAAAGAACTCACTAAAATTTCAGATTAGTTTATTATCAGGAAGTTTGAATGAAATTAATGTTAAGTCAGGTAATACCAATCAAAATATAAAACTGGAAGGAGACAATAGAGAAGGGTTAGGTCGTCTTGACGTAACAATCGGCTTTAGTTTTTCCGATTAGGTCTTTTTCTCTTCGATTAATTTTTGAATAGCCAGGTATTCATCACGCAGTTTTGCAGCTTCAATAAATTCAAGATCCTTAGCTGCCTTCTCCATTGCTTTACGCGTGCGATCGGCCATTTTTTGTAACTCATCTTTACTTAAATAGGCAACAACAGGATCAGCAGCCAAGGTTACCTCCTCATTTTCCACATAGTAGTTTTTAGTACTGCGTTTAGAATCCGCAACTTTGGTTTGCCCCAATATTGAATCCTTACTTCTGATAATCGTTTTAGGTGTAATGCCGTGTTCAGCGTTGTAATCAAGCTGAATTTTTCTACGTCTGTTTGTTTCGTCAATGGCTTGCTCCATCGACTCCGTAATTTTATCTGCGTACATAATTACTCGACCATTTTCATTACGTGCCGCACGACCAATGGTTTGCACCAGCGAACGTTGATTGCGTAAGAATCCTTCTTTATCGGCATCCATAATGGCTACTAAGGAAACCTCCGGTAAATCCAATCCTTCCCGCAGCAAGTTTACACCTACTAATACATCGAATACGCCTAAACGTAACTCCCTTAAAATTTCAACACGGTCTAGCGTACTTACCTCCGAGTGTATGTAACGGCATTTCACTCCTACCCTATCCATATACTTGGTTAGTTCTTCTGCCATGCGTTTGGTCAGTGTAGTGATCAGTACACGCTCTTTCTTCTTGATACGTTCATCAATTTCTTCCAACAAATCATCGATCTGATTTTTGCTTGGTCGTACGTCAATGATAGGATCCAATAAACCTGTTGGTCTGATCAACTGCTCAACCACAACACCTTCTGATTTCCTCAATTCATATTCAGCAGGGGTAGCACTTACGTACACAACCTGTCGGTGCATTTCTTCAAACTCGTTGAAGGTAAGCGGTCTGTTATCGAGCGCTGAAGGTAAGCGAAATCCATAATCAACTAAATTTACTTTTCTGGATCTGTCTCCTCCCCACATGGCCCTGATCTGCGGCACCGTTACGTGGCTCTCATCAATCACCATTAAATAATCGTCAGGGAAATAATCCAGTAAACAGAAAGGCCGTTGCCCCACTTTGCGTCTGTCGAAGTAGCGGGAGTAATTTTCTATACCTGAGCAATAACCTAGCTCACGCATCATCTCAATATCAAACTCTGTTCTTTCTTTCAGGCGTTTGGCTTCCAAATGTCTTTTTTCGCTTTCAAACATTTTAACCTGCAGCACCATGTCGTCTTGTATTTCTTTAATGGCCTGGTGCAGGGATTCTTTTCCGGTTACGAAAAGATTGGCAGGAAAAATAGTGACAATAGTTTCATCAGAGATTTTCTTGCCACTCACTGGATCAATTCTTTGAATAGATTCAATCTCATCGCCCCAAAAATAAATGCGTAAAGCATAATCAGCATAAGCCAGAAATACGTCAACAGTATCGCCCTTAACGCGGAAAGTGCCGCGTTTAAATTCAGCTTCTGTTCTATTGTATAAGATATCGACTAAAGCAAAGAGCAAACGGTTACGCGCGATGGTTTCACCTGCTTTAAGCCGGATCACATTTTTGCCAAACTCATCCGGATTACCAATACCGTAAATACAGGAAACAGAAGCTATTACGATGACATCTCTTCTGCCAGTCAATAAGGAGGAAGTAGCACTTAAGCGCAGCTTCTCAATTTCTTCATTAATAGATAAATCCTTTTCTATATATAATCCTGAAGTAGGGATGAAGGCTTCCGGCTGATAGTAGTCGTAGTAAGAAATAAAATACTCAACGGCATTTTCCGGGAAAAACTGTTTGAATTCACCATACAGCTGTGCCGCCAGCGTTTTGTTATGGCTTAGTATCAACGTAGGCCTATTGGTTTGAGCTATTACATTGGCAATGGTAAAGGTTTTACCAGATCCCGTTACACCCAGTAGCGTTTGGTGTGCTTCGCCCCGCTCAATACCGGCCACTAACTGGCTTATTGCCTTTGGTTGGTCTCCGGTAGGTTTGTACTCGCTGGTAAGCTTAAAATCCATGTTGTAAATGGAAGACGCAAAATCCAAAATTCAAAATTATTAGGCCATAATTTTGAATTTTGATTTAGCATTTCCTGATACTGTTATGAATTCCAGATCTCCCAGGACTTTTCTGCCTGTACATGAAGCATTTCAAGGCCATTCTTGATGGTGGCACCATGCATTTCGGCCTTTTGCAAGAAAACAGTGCGGGCTGGGTTATAGATTAAATCGTAAACAAAATGGTTCTTACCGATATTATCCATGCTAATCGGGGCCATTGTTTCGGTATTAGGGTGCATACCCAATGGTGTGGTGTTGATCACCAGATTGCACTCACTCAATATCTGCTTATTGTCTGCATTCAGTGCCTCGTAGGTTAGCTGTCCTTTACCAGGCTCGCGGGAAACAATCTGGTGATCAATTTTCAATTTCTTTAAGGCCTGGCGCACTGCTTTAGATGAACCACCTGAACCTAACACTAAGGCTTTAAAAGCAGTACCCTTAGGTAACCAACGCTCCAATGTTTCATAGAAGGCAGCGGCATCTGTGTTATAACCCTTGAGTTTTCCTTCCTGAATTTTTATAACGTTAACCGCACCAATTTCTTTAGCTGCGGCATCAACCTCGTCCAACAAGGTCATTACTTTTTCTTTATAAGGAAGCGTAACATTTAAACCACTTAGTCCCTTATTTTTTTCTACTAAAGCTGTAAGCTCTGTAATTGAACTTAGCGGAAATAGTTCGTAATGATGATCTCGCAATCCATCTCTGAAAAATTTCTCATCGAAATATGCTTTAGAGAAAGAGTGGCTAACTGTTGAACCTATTAAACCAAATATTTTTTCCATGTTAATGTTTTAGTTTTAGTCGCGTAGCAATACGCTCAATCAAAATCACTATAAATACACCCAGTGCCATCATTAATATGGCCTGCAAAAGTAATGGATCTTTACCTGTTACTTCAAAATAATGTCCTGGCAAAATACTTTGATCAAAAACTGAAATTTGCTCGCCTTTACTATTGGTAGCATACTCCTTAATTTCTCTCCAGGGCCAAACCTTGTTGAGCGAACCGATCATAAAGCCGGCTAGTACAGCTACTGCAACACTATGATAATTAGTTAAGACCCATGAAAGCAGGCGCGAGAAAGAAATAATACCTACAAGACAGCCTGCTACAAAAACTAACACAATGGGGATATTAAATTCGATAAGCGCTGTAATCATGTATTGATATTTACCAATCAGTAGCAGGATGAAAGCTCCGGAAATACCTGGCAAAATCATGGCACAAATGGCAAGTGCACCACTGAAAAAGATGAAGAAAAGGTTGGTAGGACTTTCAGTTGGCGTTACTATCGTAATGTAATAGGCTACAATAGCACCCAATATAAAACTGGCAACTGGTCCAACACTCCATTGTTTTATTTCACGCAAAACTAATGGAGCCGAAACTAAAATTAAACCAAAAAAGAATGACCAAATCAGTATGGGTTGCGTCTGCAATAAATGCGTCATTAATTTGGCTAATGACAGCAAACTCGTTAGTATACCTGCAAAGAGTGTAAGTAAAAAGTTACCATTTATCTTTTTCCAGAAGTCAGCTACACGAAAACGAAGAAGCAATTTAACAGCCTCACTATCGATGGCTTTTATTGAGCTTAACAACTCATCATAAATACCACTAATAAATGCAACCGTTCCTCCTGAAACACCCGGTATAACATCGGCAGCGCCCATGGCAATACCTTTAAGGTAAAGAAGAATATAATCAACAGGATTTTTCAAAGTAATAATTACTCAACCTCAAAGGGTGGTGTTGTATTTGTTTTCTTTCGTTCTATACCCAGGAAATGTAAGAAGGTATCTCCTCTAAGACCCAAGCGAATCGTTTCCAACGGAATCACTTCGTTGGGCGCGATATTACCCAGATTCACGTTAGCACCCAACAATTTAATAAACCAAACCTGTTGTGCTTTTTGTGGTGCTTCCCAAATAATTTTTTCGAAAGGTATTTTAGTCAAAATCTCTTGTACAAGACCTGAACGAACTTCACCAGTAGAGCGGAATAAACCTACATTACCACCTTCACGTGCTTCACCAATTACTTTCCAGGCACCGGCATCTAATTCTTTTTGCATCAATTCAATCCACTGATAGGGTGGAATAATTTTATCTGCATCCTTAGACCCCACTTCTGAAAGCACGGTTACTTGCTCAGATAACTTGGCGATGTAGTCACACTTTTTATCGTGATCTAAATCTATTGAACCATCCGATACTTCGGCAAATTGCATATCGAATTTATCCAACACCCTGCGGTAGTCATCAAACTGATCGCGAATGATAAAAGCTTCAAACAGCGTGCCTCCGAAATAAGTAGGCAAACCAGCGTCTCTAAACACTTTAAGCTTTTCCTTGAGGTTAGGGGTAACAAAAGAGGTTGCCCAACCTAGTTTTACAATGTCAACATGATCGGCACAGGTAGCAACAAAGTCTTCTGCTTCCCGCACACTAAGACCCTTGTCCATGGCCATAGTAAAACCAAATTGCCTGGGCTTACGGGTGCGCTCAGGCAGGTTCTTTAGTTCGTAGTTCATTAGCTGTTTTCTTTTCTAAATTGTTCGATGATCTTATAGAGCGCTTTCTGCGTTTCCAATTGCGGAAAGAACTCAAAGAGGATCGTATGACCATCGAAGTCCAAAATTAATGCATTTTCTAAATAGTTAAAGGCCTCCTTAAATTTGCCACCTGCAATTAAGTAGACAGTCATTCTGTAAAACATTTCCGAGTCGTCAGGAATTTCAGCAAAACCTTCCGCTAAAATATCAATAGCGCGCTCAAATTCACCCTGATCGTAGTGAATAAACGACCAATTGAGCCAAATTTCTTTGTCAGTTGGATCGAGTTTAGCAGCCTCTTCATACGATTCTAGACTGCGGGGAATGTGTCCGATTTTGAAATCGGAGTGCGCAACCGCTTTCCAGTACTCTGAATTTTCGGTATGTAATTTTAATGCTTTTGTGTAGTGATGGTTAGCTTCACTCCACTTTTCCATTTTTTCAAGACAAGCACCACAACCAAACCAAGCCTCATCATATAAACTGTCGATCTTGGTTGACTTCTGATAATATTTGAGGCCTAATTCATATTGCTCCAAGCTTTCATAAGCTGCACCAATGCAGCAATACACTTCTGCACTAGGGCCTTCTAATTCAATAGTCTTTTTAAATGAATCCAGTGCTTTTGTGTATTCACCCAAATTCATGTAGGTGTTACCCACATTGAAATAGGCTGAAGCAAAAGTTTCATCAATCGTAATGGCGTAATCGTAAGCGACTAAGGCCTCACTAAACTTCTCAAGCTTATTATAGACTATGCCTAAATTATACCAGGCAGCTGCCGAGTAGGGGTCTTCGTCAATAAATTTTTGGTAATACTCAACACTGCTTTCTAATTGATCCGTTACATCGAGACAAAAAGCAAGTTCGTATAGTGCACCCTCGTGATTAAGGTTTAATTCAATTGCTTCTTTGTAGGCATCAATCGCCAGCTGATATTGCTCCATCTGCTGGTAAGCAAGGCCGATGTTGTAATAAACCTCGTCTTTATCTTCCGCAAGATTAAGCGCTCTTTCGTAGCATTCAATTGCCTCTGTGTGTTTATTTTGTAAGGAAAAAATTGAGCCCTTGGTTAGTAGAACTTCGGGATCATTCGGCTGCATACTCTCAACATCACTGAGTATATCCAACGCTTCGTCATGCTCACCTAAATTGGAGAGGATTTGTGTTTTAACCACCTTTAGTTCGGCAGAGAAGGGGTATTGACTAATACCTAAATTCGCAGCATGTAGTGCCTTATTATTTTTACCTCTGAATAGATAATAATCTATGATTTCCTGAAAGGCCTCCAGATCGAAAAAACCTTGTTTCTTTTTTCGCAGGTTCTCCTCAAAAGTCTTTATCAGCTCGTTTTCTTCTTCCCGCTTACGATACTCTTTTGCCATGTGCAATCGGTTTGCAAAAGTTAACAAATACAAGGGCAAAACTAAATAGCAAATCCTACTTTTTAAGACTTATTTTTTGCCTATACTCCCCGCAACACCAGGAAATGGTGTTTTCAATCGATTGAAACTCAAGTCCGAGCACTTTCTTGACCTTGGCATTGCTATAGGTAAAGTTTTTACCCGCCAATTGGGCTGTTTCTTTTGTGATCAGTGGTCTGGAACCTGTTAAAAATGAGCGTAAAGCCTCAAGCCTGGCAGCCATTTGGATAAGGCTTCTGTTTACACGCACAGAGGGCGGCTTTTTACCAAAATTCATTGCTGCCTTTGTGAAAAAATCAAGGTAGCTTATTGGCTCTGCCGTAAGAATAAAGCGCTCAGCCTCAATAGAAGAAGTATACAGCTGGATAATGGCCGTGGCAACATCGCGCACATCTACTGCACTAAAAGAACCATCCGTATAAAAAGAGCGCTCCTGCCAGGCATATTTAAAAAGCTGGGCACTGCTCTTATTCCAATCGGTTGGAGCGAGAATAACAGAAGGATTAACAATAACAGTACACAGCCCTTCTTCCTGCCCCCGCCACACTTCAAGCTCTGCCTGGTATTTAGAATTGGCATAATTGCTAACGATTGATCCTTCTATCCACTTGCTTGTCTCATCAACAAGTGTCTGTCCTTTTTCTTTTCCAATAGCCGCAACTGAGCTTACATGCAGCAAACGCTTTATTCCTGTGGCCAGACAAGCATTTACCACATTGCGTGTGCCGTCAATGTTAATAGACTTAATAATCTCTTCATCCTGTTTATGGTAAGAAACTACAGCTGCCGCATGAATTACGCCTGTTGCTTTTGCAAATATTTCGATCAGTGTGTCAGGATCAGTAACATCTCCTTCTACCCATTGAATGGCATCATTAACATCTGCCAGTAATGATGTATCACTGGATTTTCTGCGCATGGCCATAAATGGCATATTCGCATCAATAAGCTTTCTTACTATATAACTACCCAACAAACCATTCGCCCCTGTTACAACAATCATTATAAAGAATAATTTAAAAGTGGTAAGGATAATGCTTTATTGTAATATTTAGTTTTTTGTGCTCGCTTTAATACTTCTGCATGTTGCAAATTATGGCAATCACTGCCCAACATGTTTACAAACTTTTGGTCGATCAGGAAGCGCGCCAGCTTTTCGACCTCTGGACCGTATAAACCGGCCAGCGACATTGTGTTTAACTGAAGTAACACCCCACGAGATAACAAATCTTCAATTCTTTCTTTATTGTTTAGCAAATACATATACCGCTCTGGGTGGGCCATTACTGGTTTATAACCGAGGGTGGTAATCTTAAAAATAAAATCGTTGAGAATAAGTGGCTCTGAAAAAAAATTTGTTTCAAAAAGCAAATGATTCTGAGAAAAGGTAAGCAGCTTAGTTTTGCTTTCAACTTGTTGCATCAGCCATTCATCTAAATTATATTCAGCGGTGGCAGATAGTGCTATATCAATATTTTTCTGTTGTAAGTAATCTTTAAGAAGACCTAATTTTTGCTGAATAGTTTCTGTACTATTTCTATATAGTTCATGTACATGGGGGCTGGTGATTATGCGGGTGAACCCAAGTGACTTAAGTTTTATAATTACTTGCTCTGCTTCTTCAAGGGTTTTTACTCCGTCATCAATTCCGGGCAAAAGATGTGAGTGCACGTCTGTTGTAAACGCTGGCATCCAAAGGGGCTCCTCTTTCTTTCTAAACCAATGAAACACTATCTGTTAAAAAATATGGATTCAAAATATTTTGATTTCTTCTCTTCGTGATAATAACCATAGCCATAGGTTTGGGCAGTGGCTGGCAATGCATTGAGGATGGCCGTCACGTTAGAGAAATTATGCAGTGAGTTAATTCGTTTTAAATTGTGGAGAAACTCTTTTTTGGAATAATTGGCACGGAATAAATATAAGCAGACGTCTGATCGCTTCATAGCCATAATTCCATCCGTAACAATACCTACTGGTGGTGTGTCTATGATAACAAAATCGTAGGCTTGTTTTAATTCCTGAATCAGTTTTTCGAAAGCACCATTCACTAATAACTCAGAAGGATTTGGCGGATGTGGCCCGGCAGGTATCACATCAAAGTTGGCAACTGAAGTAGCTTGCACGCACTCCTGCCAGGTGTTTTTACCAATTAAAACACCACTGACACCAAGTGCTTTGTTATTAAAGGGTGGAGGCTGATCGTCTTTGGGCTTACGCATGTCCAGATCGACAAGCACTACCTTTTTATTAGACATAGCAATAACTGCCCCCAAGTTGCGCGCTACAAAAGATTTGCCTTCGCCCGATACTGTTGAGGAAATAGAGATAACTTTCTGTACACCATTTACATTGAAGAAATCCAAATTTGTTCGCAAGGTCCGAATGGATTCCGACACCATAGAGTGTGGCTGGTTTTGAACAGGTAAATTATCCTTTCTTGAGTTTCTAAAAGCCGGAATAATGCCAAGAATAGGAACCTTAGCAATCCTTTCCAGTTCATGTACGCTGGTTATTTTATCATCAATGAGGTAGAGTAAGCCAACAAAGAAAAATATAACAACAAGACTGGTTGTAAAACCTCCGATGGTAATTAAAATTTTATTGGGTGAAATTGGTTTGTCCGGTAAAGTAGCGGCTGAGAGTATCTTAAAGTCAGGAATAGTGCCTGCCTGCGCAATTTCAAATTCTGACCGTGATTGCATCAGGGTAAAATAAAATTCTTCGTATAATTTGTAGTAGCGTTGGTTCTTACTGTACTCAGTAGCTTTATCTGGCATAGCAGCAAATTCTCTTTCCAATAACCTACGTCTTGTATCTGCTCTTTTGGCCTGATCCAAAACAATTTTTTCTAACTCAGTTAACTGTATTATTAAGGCCTTCTCTGCGAATTCAATATCCCGTTGCAATTCCTGATAGGCAAAGGTTGATTCTTTATAGGAAAGTTTTAGTTCATTAAGCGCCTCCTTTTTTTTCTGATAGGCTAATACATCCGCTATTACCTCCTGTGGCAAAGTTTCTTTATCGGTGAGACTTACATAACGTTCAGTCCTGCCCTCTTTCAAATCTTCCTTTAGCTTGCGTATCAGTCGCAGACGATTGTTAATGATAAAACTCGAGGTGTCAAGAGCATTGATCTGCTCTACTGTTCTACCCATATCAGCAGTCAGGTCTTGTGTTTTGTTTTGGAGTGTGAAATCTTTAAAGTAATTCTCGTATTGAGACATTTTTTCTTCAATCTGTCCCAACTCATTATTTACCCAATCAATTTTATGCTTATTGGCAAAGTTTTTTTGCTCGTTGCTAAAGCCCAGGTAAATGTTTACAATCTTGTTAACAATATCCATAGCTTTTTCAGGGCTGAACTCCTTAAAGGATATACGGATAGTATTGGCATTATAATTTTTGGGCGTCACCATCAAGCGCTCAGTAAAATATGCTCGTAGCGCCTGATCATCATTTAACATAAATGAATAGGTATTTTTGGCTTCGTAGGCGTAACGATGTGCATTTTCCACTAAAATTTTAAAACCCTTCACTTGTGTTACCTTGCCAAAATCACCGCTTACTTTCTTTCCATCACTCAGTGTTATTTCAAATTGTGATTCAGATTTTTTATCTATAGTGTGATTCAGGTTGTAATAACTATTGTTTACTTCAATGGGTGTAACTTTAAAAGGTGCGTTTTTATAAAGTTCATAATCTAAAAACTCACCCACGCTGTAATAAGAAACATCTAGTTTAAGCGAGTCAATTACCCGACTTAAAAATAAGTTAGATTGTATAAGCTCTATTTCACCTGATATCAGGTTCAGGTTTTGGTCTTCCATTATTTTGGTAATACCAAATTCATTCGCCTCGTTATTGACTTCTAATTTTATTTCAGCGTGCGCTTCATAAACATTTTTAGTGTATCTTATGTAGAGATAGGCAGATAAGTTACATAAGATAAAAAGCAGCAATACCCAAACTGTATTCTTCAGCAGAATAGACTTTAGCTTAGAGAAGTCAATTGTTTCCGATTCGCTTGTAAATCCTTTATCCATATAAGACTTACCTGAGGGCTACTATTAAAATTGCTGCAATTGATGTGGTTATTGACAATAGTTGACCATAATCACGTAATCCTTCTACAAAAGGCCTGCGCACAGGTTCTACATACACAATATCACCGGGCAAAACTACCATATTACTCTTTCGATAACTTTCTACGGTGCTGAAGTCAAGTACATAAACGTCATCGCCCCTTAACAACCTTATGTTCTGCGCTTTTGAGTCGATAGTAAATGCCTTACTTAAAGCCAGTATTTCAAGAACTGACATGTTGTTAAAGGTAAGTGGTACTACCTGGCCACCTGTTGAGCCTAGCACCACAACACGTTGCGAGGTACATTGAACGGTTACAAAGGCATTTTCGTAATACCTGGCAAATTCTTTCTGGAGCAAGAGCTCAGTTTCGCGAAGGCTTAAACCTGCAAGTTTTACCTCATTCAACATCGGCAGCTTGGCAACGCCAAACTGGTCTAATTCAAAATCCTGATTCTTTATAAGACTTTGTGCTTGTTGTGGATTGGTTACTCCCTGGCGCATCAACAAATCATCAGGATCAATGATTCGTTCACCATTTTTGGTAAAAACTTTAATTGAAATCTTATCAAAATTAGCAAGCACGTAAGCCTGATTAAGATTATTGGCCTCCTGCTTAATGGCAGACGATTCAGAAGTCTTAAACATGATGCTTTGCTTGTATGAACCACAAGAAGCAAATGATAAAGAAACAAGTACTATCCAATAAAATGATTTCAAAGTCGCTTCGATTTAGCAGTTAAATTACTGAATTTCTGATTAACTCCTGTAAAGTGGGCAGGTATGTATCTTTTTCAGAAACTATTGGTTTGCTGAAGGGCCAATCGATTTTCAAGTCAGGATCGTTGAAATGAATACCTCTTTCTGCATCTTTATTATAAAGCTCGCTGCATTTGTAAAAAAAAATACTGTCTTCTATGGCAGCCAATCCATGGGCAAAGCCCGCAGGCACAAATAGTTGGTTCTGTTTTTCAGCATCCAGCACCAAGGAATAGGTCTTTGAAAAAGTGGGGGAATCTCTTCTCAAGTCCACTACAACATCCAACACCTTACCAGAAATAACCCTTACCAGCTTAGCCTGCGCAAAGGGAGGCAATTGGAAATGAAGGCCTCGTATTACACCTTTTTTAGAGAAAGATTGATTATCCTGGACAAATCGAGTTTCTGGCGCAAAACTCTGCACCCATTCATCTCGATAGCTTTCAAGAAAATAACCCCGGTCGTCAGGGAATAGCTTGGGTACAATTTGTATAAGGCCGGCTATGCCGGTTTCCAGGAAGTAAACGTTAGGATGCAATCTGTATGTTTTTCAGCTCAGCAAGATACTTGTTGATCACTAATTTTTCATCAAATTGACTCTCCATTTTAATACGACCATTCTTGCCAAAGGCTTGCAGCCTGCCATTGTCCATAGCCTGCATTTGCATCATCTTGTCAGCTAAGTCCTTATCGTCCTTTATTTTGCAAAGCAAACCATTTATGTTGTTCTCTACTACATGCTTGCATCCTGGCACATCTGTCGCAATGATAGGTTTAGCTGAACTTGCTGCTTCAAGAAGTGTCCGTGGCGTACCTTCTCTGTAGGAGGGCAGCACTACACAATCTGCTTCATTGATGAATTGACGCACATCATTAGTTGTTCCCAGATATTCAAATGTGCCCTCCTCAATCCACTTGGCTATTGTCTTTTCTTTTATCCCCCTTTTATGTTCGGGGTCAATGGCACCTAATACTTGAAATCTGGCTTTAATGCCTTGCTGTTTAAAACGTTGAATAGCCTCAACATATTCTAACACACCCTTGTCAGTAATAAGCCTTGAGATCATTAGAAAGGTAAACGTCTCATTGCGCTGAAAGTCAGCAGGTTTGAAATGTTCTAAGTTAATGCCTGAGCCCGGCACTATATCAGCCTTTTGTTCGGTCACCAGCTTTCTGGATACGAACAGTTTAAGATCATCAGGGTTTTGAAAGAATATTTTTGAGGGATATCTGAAGCTGATTTTATAAAGCCAAATAGCAATTTTTGAAACCAAATTGTCTTTTAAGAAAACTGTACCTAAACCACAAACATTGTTTACAGAAGGTATGCCCAACATAGCTGCCGCCAGGGTACCGTAGACATTAGGCTTAATGGTAAAATGAAGAACTACTTCTGGTTTTAGTTTGCGATAAATAGACCATAACTCAATTAATAAACCAAGGTCTTTAACAGGATTCGCTCCACGACTGTCCATTTTCACATTGTGGTGAATGCAGCCTATCTCTGTTAAAAAATGGGTGTAGTCGTCAACGGGTGCTATTGTGTGCACCTCATGCCCCTCTGCCAGCAATGATTTTATAAAATTTAGCCTGAAATTGTAAATATTCCAGGAAGTGTTTAACACGACAGCAACTTTCATAGGGCTCTGATCAAAGCAACGAAGTCTCGATGGTCAGTCGAAAAAATCGTTTAAGCACATTTATAGACATTAATACCACAAATCTAAGAAAAAGTAACCTGTAGTGAAACCACCTATACTTTTTTTCCGTTTATTTCGCACCTTTTATAAATGACTGAAAAACAAAGTATTGCAGTATTGGTTGCCTTAGGCAACAGCAAGCACCCCGAGCTTGTGGACGAACATTTACATGAATTGGCCTTTTTAGCAGAGACTGCGGGAATAAAAACCGGCAAAAGACTTATTCAAAACCTGGATAAACCAGATGGTAAATTCTTTATCGGTAAAGGTAAGCTGGAAGAATTGAAGGAATATGTGCGTGCACTACCTGCTAATCATGTAATTTTTGATGACGACTTAAGCCCTTCTCAGCTACGCAACCTTGAGAAAGAACTGAATCCGAAAGACCAGGAAGCCAAAGTGCGTATTTACGACAGAAGCTTACTGATATTGGATATTTTCCTGAAAAGAGCCCAAACCTCACAAGCCAGAACGCAGGTAGAACTTGCCCGTAATCAATACCTACTTCCCCGACTTACCCGTATGTGGACTCACCTGGAACGCCAGCGTGGTGGAACAGGCACCAGAGGAGGAGCCGGTGAACGAGAGATCGAAACGGATAGACGGATTATCCGCGATCAGATTTCTCTTTTAAAAGAGAAGCTCAAAAAAATTGAAAGCCAGCACGCCACACAACGAAAGTCGCGCCAAAACATAGTACGTGTCGCCATTGCCGGCTATACCAATGCCGGTAAGTCAACACTTATGAATTTACTTTCAGGCTCGGATGTACTGGCAGAAAATAAGCTCTTTGCCACCGTAGATGCTACCGTACGAAAAATTAACCTGGGCACGATACCATTTTTACTTTCCGATACCGTAGGGTTTATTCGCAAGTTACCCCACCACTTAATTGAATCTTTCAAGTCTACTTTGGATGAAGTCAGAGAAGCTGATATTATTCTTCATGTTGTGGATGTATCGCACCCCTACCATGAAAATCATATCGAAGTGGTTTCTAAAACATTGGCCGAACTCAATGCGGGCTCTATACCAGTAGTGTTGGTGTTAAACAAAGTAGATGTGCTGAAAGAGCAAAGACCAGACTTTGATGAAGAAGCTGCCAAGGGTTATTACAGACAAATGGGTTTTGAGCATATTATTTTTATTGCAGCAGCCAAAAAACAAAATATACCTGCCCTTAAACAATTACTGTTTGAAGAAGTGAAGAAAAAACATCTTCAGTTTTATCCTAACTACATGGCAGATGGGTATGAATTTTCATTTATTACCAATCCTGAAGCTGATCAAACCACTTAGTTTTCTATTTTTGCATTTCAATGGTCTCATAGTTCAACGGATAGAATAGAAGTTTCCTAAACTTTTGATCCCAGTTCGATTCTGGGTGAGACTACTTAATCTCTACTTCTTCTTTTATCAAGGGGAAAGTTATTGAAGAGTATAATCATTAAGAGACCGGAGCTTCCGGTCTTTTCTTTTCAAGTTTACTCCTAACCTTTATTAGGTAATGTACTGATATATAGTTGGTGGATTTGTCGCTTTCAATTACTAAACTAGAGCCATCAACCTAAGAGGACACAAGCTCTGCTGGAGAGCAACTTGTTAGCAATAAGGTTGACGCTTATACTGAAAAAGAGGGCTGATCATTTTTTATGATTGGCCTCTTTTTTTGGTAAGCTCAATGGCTTCAAAAACTCACCTTGCTGTCGCCAGGCAGATTTGTAATTGGATAGGTATACATACCACTTAATGAAGTTTACTCGATGTTCGAGAGTTAATCCTCGATGCAAGTCAAGATGGTTTTTGAGATGACTAAAAAATCCCTCGATCCCATTAGTTGTCTTAGGTATTTTCGGATTGTTCAAATAATGAAACATACTGGGCAAAGCTTTTTTAATGGTAAAATAAGAGCGTCTTAACAATTTATGTGTGTACCAATATCTTCGGGTTTGTTGGTTGTATGTTTTCTCTTGCAGATAATCCTTGTGTCGTTCATGCCAAAATTTTAGTTGCTGTGTCCAATACAGGCGATCGTTATCATTTTTAATGTCTAATAACTGAAGTACCAGCCGTCTTAATTCCAGACCTGCTATATGCTTAGGGAATCGTGTTAACCATAGTAAACACATTCTTTGGATGTGTACCAGACATCGCTGTGAGAGTGCATCGGGTAACGATTTTTTGATGGCCTTGAGAATGCTTTTGTGACCATCTGTTGTAATGCTTTCGATCTGTACTCCTAGCTTAATTAAGTTACTTAAATCCTCCTTGATTTCTTCAAAGTGTTCTCCATCCGAAAATCGGATCAGTTGAGTGTAACCATCTTCGTGATCTTGGTAACAGAGCAAACAGAATCGTTTAAAATAGGTGGCGTCCATTCGCAAGTGAACTCGATCCCGCTTTATGATTTTAACAGATGGCGATTTTACTAGATACGCATAAAATATCCTTTGAAGCGTATCGATTGAAAGGCCACTATCGCGGCTTAGTGTTTTGAATGTTTGTCTTTCGAGTATCCATTTCTTAAACCAAACAAAGCGATTTGCTAATCGTTGATTTGGGTCATTATGGGTGAAGAATATGCCACAATTTTTACACTTGAATCGCTGCTTGCCTGATTGAATACCCCAACGAATTACAGCCAGACTTCCACAGGCCCAGCATCGCTTTTTTTGACGTTCCCATAAAGCAAAAAAAGTTTAGTGAAACCGCTTTCACTAAACTCTTTGTAAGTGCATGATTATCAGAGCCGCCAAGGCTATACCACCAACTATTTTTCAGTAATATGCCCTTTATTATTACCTGATCCACTACCTGACGATCAGATTAGAACTTTAATTAAAATTAAAGCAAGCTCACCTTGTTAATAACTACAGATTAGGCTGAGTTATTAATCTGTTACACAAAAAAACTTGCTCTAACACAATATAAGGGATATTTCTCCATTTATATGTATTGTTAAGGTATGTGCAGTCAGGGAATTTGAAAGCAGTAAGCATATAGTGTCGAGTAAATGGTAACAAAGTTAGCCCTCTTTTGTACTTTGTTCTGAAGAGATGTTGTTAGCACCATACGCTTATTAGTGTAACGCTAATCATCATCTTTTTATATTCTTGAAACAAAAGACTTTTAGATTCCGGTGGCTTTTATGCCTTTGCATTTTATGCTGCTGTTGCTCTGCTGTCATGGGCCAAAGCATCAGTGGTTCAATTGTAAATGAAAATAATCAGCCTGTACCCTACGCCACCATCTTTATCCGTGAGCTTAATAGTGGTACTACCTCTAATGAACAAGGCCGGTACTTTATGCTATTAAATGCTGGTATCTACCACGTTGCTGTTTCCTGCGTTGGCTATGAATCGCTGGCCTTTGTTGTTACCGTGACTGATGGAGAATTGGTCAAAAATATTAAGCTGCAAACCTCAAGCACACAGCTGAATGAATTAGTAGTAAGAGCAAGCAGGCGCGATCCTGCTTTTGAGATCATACAGTCCGTTATTGATAGTAAGGAGAAACACCTCACACAAGTTAAAAGCTATAAGGCAAACATCTATTTGCGTGCCTTAGAGCAGTCTGATAAAAAGAAAAAGGCAACAACATCAGAAGAGCCTGTAAAAATTGATCCGACTAAAGATCCTCTTGAAGAAGCACGCAAACAGGAAGAAGCCAGGCTACTGCAAATTAATTTAGTAGAGATGCAACTTACGCTGAACTATCAGTACCCTGACAACTACAAAGAAGAAAGAACAGCCTATAAATTATACGGAAGCAAAGCCGGCTTGTTTATTCCGGTGTTTAGCCAGGCCGATTTTAACTTCTATAACAATTTAGTAGATATGAAGGGCATTTCAGAAATTCCTTTGATCTCTCCTATCAGCAGAACAGCTATTTTATCATACAAGTATAAGCTGGAGGCTGTGTTAAAAGAAAATGAGAAGGTGGTTTATAAAATAAAAGTCATTCCAAGAAAAAGTGGTGATGCAACAGTTAATGGTTATTTGTATGTGAATGATAGCACCTGGAATATTAATCGCCTTGAATTTACCATTGAAAAAGGTGGTCTGCGCTTTTACGATCTCTTCACCATTAAACAAACCTACGAAGAGGTAAGTACAGACTGGTGGATTCCGACACGACAGGAATTTACCTATGAAACAAAAGCAAGCGGAAGAATTTTTAAGGGAAAAACTATTCTTTCTCATTCGAACTACGAAAAGGATATCTTATTTCCACCACGCTTTTTTGGCAATGAAGTTTCTGTTATTACTAAAGACGCTTATAAGAAAGATTCAAGCTTTTGGAATCAGGCCAGGCCGGAAGCATTATCAGCTGATGAGAAAAGACTAATTGTAATTCGTGATAGTATTGAGGCGGTAAGAAACAGCAAACATTATATTGATTCTATAAATGCGAAATTTAATAAAGTAACTATAGGCGAGGTATTATATCATGGTGTTGGCTTTAGAAACGGTGACAAAAAAAGTGCTGTTAATATTGCATCATTATTAAGTTTGGTTGACTTTGCTGTAGTAGGTGGCTTTCGCCTTGGTCCCTATGCCAACTACTTCCGCAGATATGAAAATGACAGAACACTCTGGGTAAATGGCTCTGTAAATGTTGGGTTAAAGAATAAAGACTTCCAGGGAAATGTAAATGCCTGGTGGCGCCACGATCCCTATCATCTTGGCGATATCGGTGGCACTGCAGGCCGGTCATTTTACACCATCTACCCCTTTGATGCTTACCTAAATCAATTAAAAATAGCCAATTATATTTTGCATGAACATGCTGATATTTTTTACAGCCGTGAATTATTCAATGGTTTCTATGTGCGCTCGCAATGGGGCATCGCCAACCGTAAATCAATTGATTCGTTAAATGCTACCTCCATCATCGATGAGATTTATGATCAGGGTGACCCGCTCATTTTTAACGATTACCAGGCCTTTATTACCAACACCACCATCTCTTACACACCTGCGCAGCAATACATGACGGAACCTACGCGTAAGATTGTATTAGGCAGTAAATACCCTACTTTCATTTTTAACCATAAAAAAGGTTGGAACAATATTTTCGGAAGTGATATAGATTTTGATTTCATTGAGTTTACCATTAGACAGAATTTACTTTTGGGAACTCTTGGTGACTCCCGGTACACCCTGCAAGCAGGAAGGTTTGTTAATACAAAGAATCTGCCCTTTGTAGATATTAAACGTTTCCGACAATCAGATCCTTTTTTATATTCTGATCCATTGCATTCTTTTCAATTGCTGGACACTTCACTCACAACCAACAACTGGTTTTTAGAAGCGCATTATATCCATCATTTCAACGGAGCCATGATCAACAATATTCCTTTAATCAAAAAAACTAAAATAAGAACAGTGGCCGGTGCAGGGGCCATGTGGATACAAGAGAGCAACTACAGACATCAGGAAATTTTTGCAGGCCTTGAGCGCATCTTTAAAATAGGGCCGAGGAGAAGGCTTCGCCTTGGTGTTTATGGTATACTTGGTCAGTCAAATAATTTAGCACCTACATCAGATTTTAAAATATCATTTGACATTATTGATACCTGGAAACTGGATTGGAGTTACTAAATAAAATCCTAACAGTTACTAAAACAAAAAACCGGAGCCTTCCGGTTTTTTGTTTTAGGTTAACGCCTAAAATCTCCATCGCTCCAAAGCCTTGCTGAGTGCCTCATGAATCATGGCGATATATTCCCTCTCTCTACTTACCACTACTTCCTTCTCACCTTCAGCCGTTACAATTTGAACTCCGTATTTTTCTTTTTCAATCATCAGAAAAATAATGCCTGCCAGAAACATCAGCGCACCGAAAATCAGCGAAAGTAAACGCGCTGTCAGCACATACTCACCTACCTGGAGATTTTGAATAGCATTGACTGGCGTTATGTTAAAAACACCTAATGCTAAAAACATAAGACCCAACGAAAGCATAATAACTACGGGAATACGTCTGGGTGGAATTACCCTGAAATCGTGCCGGATAATCCCTTCTAAATGATACAGGCTTTTATTTACTTTAAAAGTTGAATCTGTAACAGTGATCTTATGACCATCTGTATACAATAGTTTTTCCGTATTCATAACACACTGGTTTTACTGATTAAACGATGCTGGAAATATTGCGGATGAGCTGCGAAGCATTTACATCTTTAAACGGTTTGTTTTTATTGACGAACTGCTGATTACAACGGGGATCGAAGGGGGCAGCCCTTATCACTTCATTATACTGGTCATTAACCACAAACCCGAAGCCAAAATTTTGCCAGACAGGCAGCCATACACTAACGGTGAGGTTGCGATTATCATGTTTGCGACTCATTTTTTACACCCAAAACTTATTAAACTCGGGTATGTTTATTACCAGTCAACTGATTTTTAATAGATTTACGGTGACCTAACCTCTATGAAATATTGCAAAGCACTTATAGTAGCCCTTTGCTGCTCTGTATCCCTGTTATTTGGCCAGGCGACCAAGAAATTGGTCGACCAGGGGGATAAATTATATTCTCGTCAGGAGTTTGTAAAGGCACGTGCTGCCTTCGAAGCAGCTGAAAAAATAGATCCCAATGACGCCAAAATTCAGTTGAAAATCGGGCTTACCTATTTATCAAGTTCTCCAAAATTTCAATCGCTCCAACACCTGGAAAGAGCTTATAAACTTGATCAACAAGTTGACCCAGATATCCATTATTATCTGGGAATGTCAAATCAATTGAACTTTCACTTTAAAAAAGCGCAAAAGCACTTCGAACTTTACAAGGAACGCAATAAGAGGATGGGGCCCATCTGCGACCATAAAATAGAAGAGTGCAAAAGAGCAGACTCACTTATGAATACGGCAGTGTCGGCCATTGTTAAAGTAATGGACTGGCCTGTAAATTCTCCATACGATGATTATGGACCATTGCTCAATGCTGCAGAAGATAAACTCATCTTTACTTCAGCGCGTGACTCAAGTTTTTTTGACAGGCGTACCAAAACCCTGTTCGAAGAAATTTTTATTTCTGAACTGAAAGATGGCGTATGGACTGTCCCTCAAAAGATAAGCAGCAACATCAATAATCAATTTCACGATGCTGCAGCTTCGCTTACCCGTGATGGCAAGACCTTAATTGTTTATTATGGTGAAGGGAATGGCGATTTGTATCGATCTGATTATGACGGCAACACATGGTCAAAGCCTGAAAGCATGGGTTCAATTATTAATGGCCCCATGAGCAACGAAACTTCCGGTTGTTTTACACCAGATGGTAATAAATTCTATTTCGCCAGCGATCGCCCCGAGGGATATGGAGGCTTGGATATTTACATGGTAGAGAAAGACAGGCATGGTGAATGGACAAACGCGGTGAACCTAGGCCCCGAAATAAATACACCTGGCAACGAAGATGCCCCCTTCTTGCATAATGACAGTACAATCTATTTTGGCTCTGATACACATCCAGGTTTGGGTAGCTACGATATTTTTAAATCAAACAGCATCAAGGGCAAATGGCAAAAGCCTGAGAATCTTGGTTACCCGGTAAACACAGCCGAGTACGAAAATTTCTTTCATTTATCAGAAGATAAGAAAAGAGGCTATTATGCATCTGTACGCCAGGAAGGAAGTGGGCGAACGGATTTGTGCATGGTTACTTTCCTTGAACCGGAACCTGTAGTTGTACAGGTTACGCCTGAAGTAGCCCCGGAGGTACAAGAAACAACTCAAGAACCAGCTTCTGATGAATTTGTTGACCCGCTGATCAGTTTACAAAAAGATCTGGGTATTGCCACTGCGTTGAAAGGAACTGTTATCGATGCACAATCATCGATCCCGTTAAAGGCGCAGGTGGTACTTATTAACAACGAAAACAATACTGTTATTTCACGTGTGTATTCGAATCCGGAAACTGGTCAGTTCTCCATAGATATTCCCCATGGTGGTAACTATGGTATTAATACTTCTGTAGATGGCTATTTATTTAACTCAATGAATTTTGAGGTGCCTACTTTTTCAGAATACCAGGAGATTGATACACACATCTTAATGGCTAAAGCAGAAACAGGTTCTAAGGTGGTGCTGAAAAACGTATTCTTCGATAGTGGCAAAGCTGATTTGAAGAAAGAATCTATTGGTGAAATGGAACGCATTGTAACCTTACTGAATAAAAATCCGAATCTGCGTATTCAGGTGAACGGGCACACCGACAGTGCCGGTGATGATGCTTTGAATAAACAACTTTCATTAAAAAGAGCGCAGGCCGTTGTTAACTACCTTGTAAGTAATGGCATTAGTCAAGAAAGACTTACTGCCGTTGGTTTTGGAGAAGAGCGGCCGCTCGTTTCAAATGATGATGAAATGGAAGGGCGTGAAATCAACAGGAGAACTGAAATTGAAGTAATTCAGGGATCTTAGTATCTAGAAGCTGGAGGCTAGAAACTAGAAGCTCGAAGCTGATCTCAAATAAACAAAGATAATCCACATATCATGGATTATGCCCACACCTTAGTACCTTCAGTACAATTCTTACACATTTCTATCTCGCTTCGCGATCTAAATAGTGTATCCCTGAATTGCTGGTATTTTTCACCAAACCAAATCTCTTTAAAAGTTTGCTGTGTGAGATCACCCATTACATATTGTGCATCTTTATCAAAACAGCAGGGCAGTACCTTTCCATCCCAGGTTATCACACAACTCTGCCACATCTTCCAACAGTTGTTGTCCAGATTGTTTTTAATGCTGTACTTTCCGGAAGCATTTAGCTTGTAGCGAGAATATTTGTCTTGTGTAGGTATCAAATCAGACCCATTTTCATAATCGTATATCTGAGCGGTCTTGAGCTTTACTTCATCAACACCTAATTCTTTTGCCAGTTTGTATACCTCAGGTATTTGGTGTTCGTTGGGTTTTACTACGAGAAACTGAAAAATAACATGTGGTGTTTTAGATTTTAGTTTTCGTTTCCAGGCGATAATATTTTTAGTACCTTCAATTACTTTGCTTAAGTCGCCACCTACCCTGTACGATTGGTAGGTGTCTTGCGATGTTCCATCTATAGAAATGATAAGACGATCTAATCCGGACGCTACAGTTTGTTGAGCGGCCTCATCTTTCAGATAGTGTGCATTAGTAGATGTGGCTGTATATATGCCCTTATCCGAAGCATACTTCACCATTGGTAGAAATTGTGGATGCAGATAAGGTTCGCCCTGAAAATAAAAAGTAAGGTAGCTAAGTGTTGGTGCCAGTTGATCGATTACATTTTTAAACAAATCCTGTTGCAACATACCTGTTGGTCTCGTAAAAGATCGCAAACCACTTGGGCATTCGGGGCAACGAAGGTTACAGCTTGTGGTGGGTTCTATGGAGATAGAAATGGGGAGGCCTTGGATAAAACTACGGTTGAAAAAACGTGATTTATTATAAGTCAAAAAAGTTTTAACCGCATTATATAATCGCTTTTTACTCGTTTTAGAGAAGAAATGAATATAATCGTTTAGATAAGCTTTTATCATCAGCACCAAAGGTACATGATTTATAAAAAAAAGAAAGCCGACAGAATTGTCAGCTTTCTTTTAGCGATTAAATTAAAAATTAATTATTAGCGTCCCAGTTTGTTTCAGAGGTGGGCCTATCAATTTGTTCGATCAAGCCATTATTACCAGGTGTTCTGTCGCGGAGATCAACATGCGCAGCATCCAACTTTCCTGTTCTTCTTAAGTCTATCCAACGGTGTCCGCCCTCAGCCCAAAGTGAGTATCTACGCTGGAATAGAATTTCTTCGATCAACTCATCTTCAGTAGTACCACCAGCATAGTCAACCACATTCCAGAAATTTCTCACTGTGTTAATGGCATCCACGGCTGCTGTGGTGTTTGCTAATCGCGCATTTGCCTCAGCATAAATTAATATAAGCTCCTCATTTCTTATAAAGGGAATGCTTTGCGTATTGCTTGTCCATCTGGCATCCTGATATTCTCCGGTAAATGGAAAGTCATCAGCCTCAACTGGTACATCTCGTTGATAGAATTTATTGCCACGTGTATCACCAGGAAGTAAATCTTCAACTAATGATGGATGAACGATAAGTATAGTGCTGGTTGCAGCATCCAATGGATAGAAAAGTGGATTACTTACATCGGGGTCGTTACCAAAAGCAAGAACAGGACCCGCATTCATTTCTGCATTATTCGCAGGAACTAAATCTAAAAAAGAATCGTCAAGTGCATCCAGTGCTCCTTGCCAATCTTCATCATATAAGGCAACCCTTGCAGCAATAGCTCGATTCACTTGTAACATTGCGGATGGAGAGCTATATCCCATTGTTAATGTAAAATCGAAGTCAGATCCAGCTGCTAACAAATCAGTCCGGGCTTCATTCAATAATGCCCGTATGGCCGCTAGTGATGCTTTATAATTAAGCACTGGACCAGGATTAAGCGGATCAGCTACATCAACACGAATACCGTTTTGATATTGCTGCATGAGTGGCCAGGTTAATTGAAAAGCCTTGATAGTTTTAGCAAATCCTTTATAACCTGCTGCCTCTGCTGCTGTTACCGAAGCCGTGTTATCAACGGATTGAATCAAAACATTGGCTTGCTTCACAGCCTGATAAGGTGTTAAGTAAGTACCTGCTGCTCCAAAAAAATCTGGATAGGTATCATCACTTAGCCAGTCGCCAAAGAAACGGGGGTCAGACGAAAAGAATGGCCAAACCTCACGAGCAAAACTGCCATACATTTCAGTGGCGTTTTGAAAATAATCTCTGTTTCGAGCCTCAAGTCCTGTTACAAGTGTTTGAAGTTCTGCCTTAGTCGCGTTTGAAAGAACGCCAGCTAAAGATGGGTTATTTGGATCTACCACTTCTTCAATGGCGCATGCATTTGCTGTTATCAAGAGAACTGTGATAACCAAAAACTTAGAATATTGATGTATTGTTTTCATATTTTGTCTGATTTAGAAATCAACAGAAAGGTGAAAAAATAAACGTCTTGCTGAAGGATAAGGTGTAACCTCCACATTGCTATTAACGGGCTGTGATCCAAAATTTGATACCTCAGGATCGTAACTACCGTATTTAGTTGATAAAAGAATATTGTTAGCAGACGCACCTACTTTAATTTTACTAATTGCACCTTTTGTTGCATTAGCATAAACTGATTTTGGAACATTATAATAGAGACCAATTTCACGAAGCTTCAAATAGGAAGCATCCTGTACGTAAACTTTTGTCTCACCATCAGCGGCCCATTGTAAGAGTCTATCTAAACCATTAGGAGTTCCATCGCCATCATTATCACCAGCCCAGTTAACAGTAGTACCGCCATCATCCCACAGAAGTGCAGATAAATTAATATTATCCCCTCCTTGCTTCATGTGCATTAAGAAGGAAAATTCAAAATTTTTCAGGAAGGTGAAGTTGTTATAAAAAGTCATATCAAAATCTGCCTGACGATCACCAATTACAGAAAAGCCTCCGGACACAGAGGGGTCAGCGGGATTACCTACAATTGTTGTCGGAGAGTAACCTTCAGCAATCAAGTAACTACCAAGAGCAGGACCAAAACCTCCTGTTGTGAAAGTCGGAATATCCATGCGTGTAATCTCAGCACGATTTCTCCACCATGACAGTCTTGTTAACCAGGAAAGTTTGGATGTGCTGACTGGCGTTGCACTTAATGCCAACTCAATACCCTTGTTCTCAAGATCCGCAGCATTTGTAGCAATTGCCGTTATACCTGTTGATTCCGCAGGTTCCAGATCTAAAATCAAGTCATTAACTTTTTTATTATAATATGTAGCTTCAAGGGTAATTTTGTTCTCAAGGAAAGCGGCATCTACACCAAATTCTAATTCATTTGAAGTTTCAGGCTTTAAATTGGGATCAACCGATCTTGCACTAACCTGGCCACCAAGGAAACCGCCAATAAGCTGAGGTGTTAATGATTCGAATGTATTACCAAACTGTGGCAAACCACCAGACTGACCAAAAGCAACTCTTAGCTTTAATTGATTAACTGCTTCGACAGTCCAAAATTCAAAGCTGGTAATATTGGCAGCCAAAGAAGCTTTTGCAAAAGGTAAAACTTTGATTGATCAAGATTAAGTGTTGATTTATCTAAACGGATACCTACAGTTCCAATTAACTTGTCATCCATATTTACTTCTTGCTGAGCATATATACCAACATCAGTTACCTTCTGGTTTAATTGAGATTGTGTTGATACCACTTTTGCCCACCTGAGATTTGTCTGACCACCGGCTAGCCCTCTTCCACGAATTAAAGAGTATTCAGAATCCTGATCAAGGCGAACTGCACCTACTTGAGAAGATAAATTTGTCTTACCAATTGAAGTATTGAAAACAAAAAGTCCTTGGATGTTTGCATTCAAATCATCTTGTCTTCCCCACATTACATCGCCAGGGTTTGCAAGTGCACGCTGATGCTGCAATACTTCAGGAAAGTGTATAAGAGAGTTACCACTCAGGTAATCAATACCGCCATTAACAACGAATCTTAAATCTGATGATCCCTTTTGCCATAAATCAACATTTAAAGTTCCTGCAGTAATAAAACGATTAACTTCCTGGTTATTAGTGGCAAGGTCGCGGATAGCAAAAGGATTATCATTGAAGTATGGGTTATCTGGATAATTACCCTGCGCATCTGGTAAAAGTCTTGCATATGGTTTGGTGTATGCAATTGCATATCCTAAACTTCCACCAGTATCGTTTTGATTACCAGTAAAACCGCGATCAGCATCTGATTTAACATAGTTAGTATTTAAACTGAACTTAATTCTTTTTGATATTTTTTGCTCAACATTTGCTCGAATTGAGTATCGTTTAAATCCCGTATTCTTAATTATACCTGATTCATCTTGCAACCCTGCTGACACAAAAAAAGTTGTACTTTCACCACCACCAGTAAGACTTATTTGAGAATTTGTTAAAAAACCTGTCTCACCGTAAAATTCTTTTTCTAGATCAAGTAAACGTCCTTCTGAAACAGCCTGATTATAAGCTGCCAGTTGAGCAGGTGCACTTGCTGCCGAAAAAAAGGTATTTATTTTATTAGCATCCCATGAATCGTAAAAATTTAAATTCTGCCCTTTAGCTATACCTAAATCTTGATTGAAGCTTACTTTAGTTTTCCCCTTCTGTCCCTTTTTAGTAGTAATAATAATTACACCTGCGTTAGCGCGTGTACCATATATAGCTGCTGCAGAAGGACCCTTCAACACTTCTACTCTTTCAATATCATCAGGATTAAGATCTGCTATCCTATTTGCTCCATCATCTTGATTATTTGCTGCAGATCCCGCACCTGCACCACTTACCTCAGTTCTACCTGTACGAATAGATGTATTGTTTACATATACACCATCTACTATATATAGTGGTTGAGAAGAACCTGCACCTAATGTTGATATACCTCTAAAGTTAACATTTACACCACCACCGGGTGCACCACCATTCGAGTTCATATTTACCCCTGTTACCTTTCCATATAAAGCATAATCGACTGTCTGAGGATTAGTTGCACCCATCAGTTCAGCAGCATCAACACTTACAATTGCATTGGCCAGATTAGTTCTTTTAACAGTTGTTGCAAGACCTGACACAACAACCTCAGACAATTGCATTACATCCAAAGAGAGCGCAACATCAATTATCGATTTATCTCCAATTGGAACTTCTTCAGTTCGTAAACCAATAAATGAAAAAACAAGCGATTGATTTGAGCCAGAAATACTCAGTGCATAATTACCTTCAGCATCGGTAACCGTTCCCGTTGTTGTGCCTTTTATCACAACGTTTACTCCAGGTAAGGCCGTACCATCATCCATAGAGGTAACCTTACCGGTAATTCTTCGCTCCTGAGCATGTACATTAGTTAGCATACACAGGCTTGCAAGAAATACCATTAGTATAGTTTTCTTCATTGTAAATTGTGTTTAGTTTAAGATTAAGTAAATATCAAGAATTTTATTCTTAAAAAGATAACATTAGCATAATATAGATGCTGAATACCATACAATAGGTTATATAATATTTGCTAAGATAAATCGGTTAAATCACCTTATTTTTAAGGTAATATTCTTAGTTAAACATGGTAAAAACTGTCGTCTGGTTATTCACTATAGTGGTTTACTTTTGGGCACCACAATGTCTTTCCGCTCAAGATAAATTGTCAGAAACAGCAGAAATCTATGTTTTGACACTAGGCCCTTACCAGGGCGAGCTTTACTCTGCCTTTGGCCACAGTGCTATAAGAGTTGTTGATACAACGGTGGGTCTAGACGAAGTCTATAACTGGGGTGTGTTCGATTTCGATCAGCCTAACTTTTATTTGAATTTTGCCCGTGGTTATCTCTATTATAAACTCGGAGTACACCCTTATGACCGCTTCAGGGATTATTACATTTATTACAACCGATACATACATGCCCAAAAGCTTAATCTGAGTCCAGTACAAAAACAAAAACTGTTCGACTACCTCCAATGGAACAGCTTACCTGAAAATCAAAACTATCGCTACGACTATTTTTATAATAATTGCGCAACTAAGGTCAGAGATGTAATGCTTACTGTTTTTGGTGACAGTGTAAAATTTGACGGCTCTTATGTAAAAACTGATTATACCATCAGAGATTTAACAGACATCTATTTACAACACCAACCCTGGGGAGATTTGGGCATTGATATTTGCCTGGGTTTACCCATGGATAAAAAAGCAAGTCCTGAGGAATACATGTTTTTACCTGATTATATAGAGTCAGGTTTTAACCATGCCACTATTGGTTCTCTTCCTTTGGTGAGCGAAACGATAAGCGTATATGAAAGTCGCGATGAAGAAATAAAGTCAAGCTTGTTCCATCCGCTAATTGTTTTTGTATTTTTTGCCGTTTTAGTTTTAGCATTGAGCATCTGGGATTTTAGAAGAAAAAAATTAAGTAAATGGTTTGATGCTTTGCTATTTGGAGTACTTGGTCTGATTGGTTGCTTACTTTTCTTTTTGTGGTTCTTTACCGATCATAAAGCCGCTGCAGTAAACTTTAATTTAATATGGGCTTTTCCACTTCATCTGATAGTAGCCTTTACTTTATTCAAGGATCGAAAGTGGTTGATTAAATATTTCCGTATTTACGATGTCATATTGTCTATCTCAATATTATTCTGGTTTTTTTTACCTCAGCAACTAAATCTTGATTTAATGCCACTGGTTATTGTGGTGCTTATGCGTAGCTCAGTGAATTATCATCTCCGTAAAGCATAAGGAGCAATAGGTAGTTTGCCACAGATTACACGAATGTTCACAGATGATTTTGTCTTGTAATCATTGTGAGCATAGCAGGATTTTGGTCAATAAACTAAACGCCTGTATTCTAATTTTCTCCTTCCGAAATTAATCAACAAACCAACCTTGCATCCTGAAGCTTTTAGGTAGTTGATTGTCTGAGCAATGTTTGCATCCGACATTCCTCCTTCTGCAGCTTTGACTTCTACTATAATATTAGATTCAATAACACAATCTGCGAAAAAAGTGTGATTCAGAATAGTGCCTTTATAATCAATCAGAAATTCCTTCTCTCTTTCAAAGAAAATATTCTTCGTTTTATCTCCAGCTCCATAGCATCTTTGTATACAATTTCAGAGAAGCCATGTCCTAATATCCTGTGAACCTCCATACAGATACCAATGATCCGATAAGTCTCCTCTTTTAGAGGGAAATCGTCAGAAAAATCTGTGATCATTTGTGTAATCTGTGGCGAATCCTAAACACCTTACATATGAAGCGGCCTGTTGGCTGTTGCTGCTAAGCAAGCTTCTTTAACAGCCTCCATATACGTAGGGTGCGCATGACTCATTCGGGCAACATCTTCGGCCGAAGCACGATATTCCATGGCTACCACTCCGGCAGCAATCATATCTGCGGCTCTTGCACCAATGATGTGAACACCTAAAATTTCATCTGTTGTTTTATCGGCTAATATTTTAACTAAACCATCTAGATCCATACTCGCACGTGCACGTCCCAAAGCCTTGTAAGGAAAGCTTCCCGTTTTATAAGCACGACCTTGTTCTTTCAATTGTTCTTCGGTATAGCCCACACTGGCTACTTCAGGCCAGGTGTACACAACACCAGGAATTAAATTATAATTAATATGTGGCTTCTGTCCTGCTATCTGTTCTGCCACCATTACACCTTCTTCCTCAGCCTTGTGTGCTAACATCGCACCACGCACCACATCACCAATAGCGTAAATATTATCAACTTTAGTTTTTAAATGATCATCAACCGGAATTTTACCTTTATCTAGTTCTATGCCTACCTTCTCTAAACCAAGACCATCTGTGTAAGGTCTGCGTCCGATGCTTACTAAACAATAATCGCCTTTCAATTCAATGGCAGCTCCACCATTTTTGGGTTCTGCTTTTACCACTACCTCTTTGCCTTTATTTTCAACAGCGGTCACTTTATGACCGAGGTAAAAATCCATGCCCAACTTCTTGGTTGCCTTTTGCAATTCCTTACCCATAGTTCCATCCATGGTTGGAATAAGGCTATCTAAAAACTCAACGACTGTTACCTTAGCACCTATACGTGCATACACAGAACCTAATTCCATACCAATTACACCACCACCAATCACAATCATGTGCTTGGGCACTTCTTTTAATTCGAGTGCCTCAGTGCTGGAGATGATCCTCTTTTTATCGAAGGCAGCGAATGGAAGCGGTGTTGGCTTAGAACCTGTAGCAATAATTATTTTCTCCGCAGTAAGAGTTGTTTCCTTTCCCTCATTTGTCACCTTAATTGTATTCTTATCAACAAAAGAACCTACACCCGTGTGTACGTCAATTTTGTTTTTTTTCATCAGGTAGGCAATACCATCAACATTAGCTTTTACAACATCACCTTTACGCTTAATCATTTGACCAATGTTGACTTTTGGCTCGTTGATATCAATACCATGCTCTTTAAAAGTATGCGCAGCGTTGTGAAAATGCTCTGATGAATCCAATAAGGCTTTAGAAGGTATACATCCTACATTTAAACAGGTGCCTCCTAAAGTATTGTATTTTTCAACGATGGCTACTTTCATGCCAAGCTGAGCGCAACGAATGGCTGCTACATATCCACCAGGGCCAGAGCCGATAACTACTACGTTGTATTGCATCACTTATTAAATTTCAGGTTCAATATTTCAAATTTAAAATTCTATTCTGTACCCGCTTTACAGAGACTGGAATTGGACTAAACACCAAGAATTAATCTTCCCGGATCTTCCAGCAATTCTTTCACGCGTACCAAGAAGCTCACCGACTCGCGACCATCAACAATACGATGGTCATAAGAAAGTGCCAGGTACATGATAGGGCGAATAACAATCTCTCCGTTTTTCACTACTGGTCGTTCAACAATGTTGTGCATACCTAAGATGGCAGACTGTGGCGCATTTAAAATAGGTGTAGAAAGCATAGAGCCAAATACACCACCATTGGTGATGGTGAAAGTACCACCCTGCATTTCTTCAATCGAGAGTTTACCATCGCGACCTTTTGTAGCCAAACGAATTACTTCATTCTCAATCTGATCAAAGGATAAGGATTCTGCATTGCGTATGACAGGCACCACTAAACCGCGTGGTGTAGATACAGCAATAGCCACATCGCAATAGTTATGATACACAATCTCATCGCCACTGATTTGGGCGTTAACTGCAGGCCATTCTTTTAAGGCTACACAAACTGCTTTTGTAAAAAAGGACATAAAGCCTAAGCCAACACCGTATTTTTCTTTGAACTTATCTTTGTACTTAGCGCGCAGTTCCATCACTGGCTTCATGTCTACTTCATTAAAAGTAGTAAGCATGGCTGTTTCATTTTTTACTGAAACAAGGCGTTTGGAAATGGTCTTACGCAATGAAGTCATTTTCTCTGAACGTTTCTCTCTGCTACCACCACTGGCAATTACCGGTGCGGAAGCTGGAGCAGACGCAGGCTTAGCTGCTGCTGGTGCTTGTTGTGCTTTCATGGCATCTTCTTTTGTTATGCGTCCACCAACACCAGTACCCTGTACGTTGGCCGAAGCAATACCTTTTTCATCTAATAACTTAGCGGCTGCAGGAGATGCATGCCCGGCAGCGTAACTGCTAGCGCCAGTAGAAGCTTGTGACGCAACAGGTGCTGAACCCGCAGCTTTTGGAGCTTCTGCTTGAGCCCCTTCCATAACTTCAATCTTGCAGATCAGACCACCGATAGGTAATGTTTCTTTTTCTTTAGCAACAATTCTTAAAATACCATTTGCTTCTGCCGGCAATTCAAAAGTGGCTTTATCAGATTCTACCTCAGCAATAATTTCATCAAGTTTTACAAAATCACCGTCCTTCTTCAACCAGGTCGAAATGGTTACTTCTGTAATCGATTCTCCTACAGCAGGCACTTTCATTTCTTTAATGGCACCGGTAGCTTTTGGTGCAGCTGTTGTTGGTGCAGCTGCCTGAGGTGCGGCTGATGCTGAGGCACTTGCTGCCTTGGGCGCTGGGGCTGTCGCGTTTCCGCCATCGGCAATCTCACAAATCAATCCTCCTATGGGTACAACGTCACCTTGTTGCTTTACAATTTTTAATACACCCGCCTGAGGTGCTGTTAATTCAAAAGTTGCTTTGTCTGATTCTAACTCAGCAATGATCTCGTCCATCTTCACAACATCGCCATCCTTCTTAAGCCAGTTGGCGATGGTTACTTCGGTAATCGACTCGCCTACAGTAGGTACTTTTACTTGGATTGCCATAATTTCTATTTACGATTTACGAATGACTTTTTTAGATTTTATAAGGTCTTACTACTTTATACTTACGTCTTATGTCTTGTGTCTAACGTCTTGTATCTTATTTCTATATTTCAAAAGCCTGGTTAACGATTTTATCCTGTTCAATTTTATGAACTTTAGAATAACCAGTGGCGGGTGAAGCACTTGGCTTACGTGACACCAAATCCAAACCTGCTTTAGCCATGAAGCGAAGTATGTAACTCCAATAGCCCATGTTAGCAGGCTCTTCTTGTGCCCAAACTAATTTTGCATTCTTGTATTTCTTCAATACAGCATTCAGTTGTTTTTCAGGGAAGGGGTGCAATTGCTCAATGCGAACAATGGCTGTATCCTTAATTTTTTTCTTTTGCTGAACTTCCTGCAAGTCGAAGAAAATTTTACCTGAACAAAGAATTACGCGCTTCACATCTTTGGCAACCGCATTGGGATCATCAAGCACTTCTTTGAAGGTTCCTGAAGTAAAGTCCTTCATTGGAGAAGCCACACCTTCATGGCGTAGCAATGACTTAGGCGACATGACTACGCAAGGTTTACGGAACTCCCAGGTTACCTGTCTGCGTAATAAATGGAAGATGTTAGCTGCTGTTGTCAGGTTGGCTACAATCATATTGTTTTCGGCAGCCAATTGCAAAAAGCGCTCAGGGCGTGCGTTAGAGTGTTCAGGTCCCTGGCCTTCATAACCGTGTGGCAATAACATCACGGTTCCATTTTGTCTCTGCCATTTCGATTCAGCACTCGATAAAAACTGGTCGATCATTACCTGTGCACCGTTGGCAAAATCACCAAACTGCGCTTCCCAAATAACAAGGGCGTTAGGCGTTGACATAGAATAACCATATTCAAAACCAAGTACACCAAACTCAGATAGTAAAGAGTTGTAAATATGAAACTTCGCCTGACCTGGCTCTATATTATCTAAACCACAATATGGCGCATTGGTGTTAGCATCAAAGAAATAGGCATGGCGATGAGAGAAAGTGCCACGCTTTACATCCTGACCAGACATACGCACTGGAATTTTCTCAGCGATCAGCGAACCATAAGCCAGCAATTCTGCTTCTGCCCAACCCAACACTTTATCATCAAAGAAAGCTGCCTTGCGGTCTTTCAATAATTTTTCAATTTGCTTTAATGGTTTAAAACCTTCCGGAATAGTCGTTAACGCTTTACCTACTTTTTCAATCAATGCCGGCTTAATGCTGGTGTCAGGCGACTGATCAAAATCTTCGGACTTAGCCCATCGCATGTGGTTCCACTCCTCCTCTACTTTTTGTGGTTTATAAGGAAGTGGTTTTTGTTTTACTTCATTCAGCCTGTCTTGTAATTGGTTTCTGAATTTAGCGTCCAGGTCATCTGCCAATGCAGCATCAACATCACCACGTTCCACCAAACGCTTCACATATACTTCGCGTGGATTCGGATGCTTGGCAATAATGTTGTATAATTTTGGCTGCGTAAATTTCGGCTCATCGCTTTCGTTATGACCATGTCTTCTGTAGCAGAGTAAGTCGATGAAAATATCCTTACCGAATTTCTGACGGTACTCAACGGAAAGGTTTGCTGCAAAATTCACAGCTTCTGCGTCATCGCCATTTACGTGAAGCACAGGAGCATCTACAATTTTGGCAATGTCTGTACAGTAAATAGAAGTACGGGCATCATCATAGTCAGTGGTAAAACCTACCTGATTGTTAATAACGAAGTGGATTGTCCCCCCTGTTGTATAGCCTGGTAAGCCAGACATCTGAAGTGTTTCGTATACAATACCTTGTCCTGCCACGGCAGCATCACCATGTATCAGAATCGCCATCGCCTTACGCAAGTCTCCGCCATACTCATCGTCAATCTGGCCGCGGGTGTAGCCCAACACCAAGGGGTCAACCGCTTCCAGGTGCGAAGGGTTAGGTGTTAGCTTCACATATATTTTATTGCCTGAAGGTGTAGCGATATGGCTGGCGTACCCCAGGTGATATTTTACATCACCGTCACCCATGGTTAGGTTATCCGGATTTACGTTGCCTTCAAATTCTGTAAAAATCTGTTCGTAGGTTTTACCCAGAATATTAGACAGTACGTTGAGGCGACCTCTATGGGCCATACCAATCACTACTTCCTTTACGCCAAGCTCTGCCGACTTATTAATAATTTCATGCAAGGCAGGAATAGTATTTTCACCACCTTCTAAAGAGAAACGTTTTTGTCCTAAAAACTTTGTGTGTAAAAAGTTTTCAAAAACAACAGCTTCATTCAACTTAGTCAGTATGCGCTTTTTCTCATCCTGTGAAGGATTATAATTGAAATAGCCTTTCTCTATTTTTTCAATGAACCAGTTACGCACATCGTCATTACGAATAAAATTATATTCGAAACCGATAGGGCCCACGTAAAGAGCCTGCAGGCGCTCAATTATCTTGCGAAGTGATGTGCGAGGCATACCGATTTCGGCTGCCACATCAAACTCGGCATCCAGGTCTGCATCCGCCAATCCAAAAGTTTTGTGATCGAGCTGAACGTTATGGTTTCTGCGTTCGCGTACCGGATTGGTTTTCGACTTAAGGTGACCAAAAGAGCGGTAAGCGAAAATCAAATTTCGTACTTGTGTTTCTTTTACACTTAAAGAGTCTAACCCCGGAGCACCATTTTCGCCATAGCGCTGCTGAGAGAACTCATATCCCTCAAAAAACTTCTGCCAGGTCGCGTCCACTGATTGAGGATCAGCTTTATAGCTTTGAAACAGTTGGTCCAGGTAGCCAACATCTGCGTTTGATATATAAGAGAACTTATCCATAATTTTAGCTCAAGTAAACAAATGTAGTTTAGGCTTTACGGAATAAAAAACCGTATACTCGCTTAAGCAATTATTTACTGATTATCAAGGCAGTAAATTCTTCTGGGATCCGGCTTGCCAGCTGGTGGAAAAGGCCTATATTTGCAACCTTAAAAAATGGGACGAGCTCCCGCTAAACAATTAAATAATGGCTGTAAAAATCCGTTTGGCCCGCAGAGGCCGCAAAAAACTGGCAAAATACGATGTAGTCGTAGCCGATGCCAGATCACCACGTGATGGTAAATTCATTGAAAAGTTGGGTACTTACAACCCTCTAACCGTTCCTGCTACCATCGAATTAAACGATGAAAAGGCATTTGAATGGTTAATGAATGGTGCACAACCTTCTGATACCGTAAAGGCAATGTTGTCTTACCGCGGTGTTATGTTACGTAAACACCTTCAAATTGGTGTTGTGAAGGGTGCTATTACTCAAGAGCAAGCCAATGCTAAATTGGAAGCCTGGGTAAAAGAGAAGCAAGCTAAAATTGAAGCGAAACGCGACAGAGTATCTAAGTCTAAGCAAGACAGTGCAAAAGCACGTAAGGATGCTGAAACAAAGGTTAAAGAAGCAAGAGCTGAAGCTATCCGCAAGAAGGCTCAGGCTGCTGCTGCACCTGCTGTTGAGGCCGCTGCCGAAGGTGAAGCTGCTCCTGCAGAGAACACCGAAGCATAATCTTCAAATATGTTTTGTAAAAATGCCGGTGATTTTCACCGGCATTTTTTTTACCCCACCACGATCATCAGTTAAAGAATATGGAACTCGCAGACTGCTTTAAAATCGGGTATGTGCAAAAAACACATGGCTTAAAGGGCGAAGTAACCATTGCCCTTGAACCAGGCGCACCGGATGATTTTGAAACAATTACTTCACTATTTGCTGAAGTCAAAGGCAGACTCATACCTTATTTCATTGAAGAAATCTCCTTTAAAGGCGATAAGGCCTTTGTAAAGTTTGAAGATGTAAATTCTTCTGAAGCCGCCACTACACTTAAAGGTTCTTCTTTATACTTACTCAAATCGGCAAGGCCAAAATCAAAACGTGGTGAGTTTTACAACGATGAGGTTATCGGTTTTACAGTAAATGACGCAACGGCAGGGCTATTGGGAAAAGTAGCTCGTGTGGAAAACGAAGAAGTCAATCCCCTGCTCATAGTACTGCAGGCTGAAAAAGAAATTGCCATCCCCATTAACGCACCCTTTATCACCAGCGTAAACAAATCCAGCAAAAAAATAGAAGTAGACTTACCGGAAGGCTTATTAGATCTATAAAAAGATAGATCGAATGCCTTATCCATCTTTTAACGCTTTTCTCACCAGGCAAAATCACTTCCACCTCAAAAATTTACCTTTAGCCTGACATCAGGATTATTCTTCGTAAATTTTATCCCCACGAAGTAACCTCTTTTAAAAAGCTGAGTTACCCTACTCGAACGACACATTGATTGGAAGCACTTTCGGATAATGCTTTAATGCTTAAGGTAAAGGACAATGACCTGGATAAACTGGGCCTGCTCTTTGAACGTTATAAAAAACCACTGTTCGGGTTTTTCTATAACCTCAATAAAGATCAGGAACTCAGCGAAGACCTGGTGCAAAATACTTTCCTGCGCATTTTAAAATACCGCCATCTCTTTCGCCTGCCTGAGAATAATGTACAGGATGCAGGAGAAGGCAGTTTCAGAACCTGGATGTTTCACATTGCGCGTAATGTGAGTCATGATCATTACCGAAAGGATAAAATCAAGAACAAAGAAAATGTTGAAGACTGGCAACACCAGTTAATCCATCATGAGCATAAGTCGAGTGAACTGGAACAGCAGGATGAACAGACTTTACTGATGTTGGCGATGGAAAAATTACCAAGCGATAAAAGAGAAATCTTATTGCTCAGTAAGTATCAGGAAAAAAAGTATAAAGAAATTGGCGAGGTGTTGGGATGCTCTGAAGGAACGGTAAAAGTAAAAGTGTTTCGGGCTTTACAAGAACTCAAAACAATTTATCAACAATTAGAAAAACGCATGTAGTATGGAAAGGAAGCGTGTAGAAGAATTGATCAATAAATACGATGCCGGTATAGCAGATGCCACAGAAGTACAGCACTTGGAACAACTGCTAGAATCTGGCGAAGTATCAATAGAGCAATTGAAGGATGTTAATATGCTGCAAGACAAACTTGAGCGTATTGATTGGGGATCACCTACTCTTCAACTTGATGATAACTTTTACAAGATGCTGGCCATTGAAAAAAAGAAAGAGAAGAAATTTACCTTCTCAATCCCAAGCTGGTCTTCATTCCTTCCGAAACTTTCTTTCGCAGCTTCTTTTACCATATTAGGCTTTTTTATGGCTTACCTCTTCATTAACAGAACGGCAGCACCTGAAGTAAAGCAACTGACACAGGAAGTAAGTGATCTAAAAGAGATGATGATGCTTTCGCTATTGGAAAAAGAATCTGCTACCGATCGCTTACGGGCTGTAAGCCTGACCGATGACATGCAGCAAGCCAGCACAACAGTAACAGAAGCATTGATTAAAACCTTAAACAAAGATGTAAATATCAATGTTCGACTGGCTGCACTCGAGGCATTAAAACCGTACGTAGGCGACAGCGCAGTACGTATGGCTTTGGTGAAATCTATAGCGCAACAAGCATCGCCTTTAATACAAGTAGCCATGGCCGAACTCATGGCAGCTATTCAGGAAAAGAATGCAGTAAAAGAGTTTGAAAAAGTGCTTGAGCGCAATGATACACCCGAAGAAGTGAAGAAAAGAATTCAAAAAAACCTGGAAGTGCTGATCTAAGTCTTGTGTCGTTCAATACAAGTATTTAAAAAGAAAACCATGAAAAATCTATTTATACTAATTGTAATGGTGATGACTGGAAGCCTTTTGCAGGCTCAGACCTTCAGCGAAGTCATTAAAAAAGAATTTGTCTTCGAAAAGATCAGTGACGGCAACGCGCTCATGCTTTTTAACATCAGCGGAGGTGTAAAGATTAGTGGCTATGATGGTGATAAAATTATCATTGAAGTGGAAAGGAAAATAACGGCCAAGACTGCTGCAAGACTTGAGCAGGGCAAACAGGAAATTGCACTTGGCTTTCTCGATAAAGCCGACACCCTTATTTTGTACACCAAGGGCATATGCAGTGCTTTTGGAAAGTTTAACCATTCCAATAATAAACGTAACAATAAAAAGTATAATGGCTACGGGTATGACTGGGATAACCGTAATGACAAGGGATCGAATGAAAAAAGTTATGATTACGAAATGAACTTTACGATCAAAGTCCCAAAAAACATTCACGTCATGGCCTCCACCATTAACAACGGGGATGTTCAGATCGATAACACAAGTAAATCTGTTGTTGCCAACAATGTTAACGGGAGCATCAGCTTGAACAATATTACAGGTGCCACTCAGGTCTCAACGATTAATGGCAATGTCGACTTAAACTATGTAAGTAACCCGCCTGCTGACAGCCGCTACTATACTTTAAATGGCGACATCAATGCCAATTTTAAAAAGGGCTTAAAAGCGGATCTGGCTTTCGAAAGTTTTAACGGGGAATTATTTACCAACGTTGAACAACTTGAAGCGATCCCGGTCAGTATAGAGAAAAAACAAAGTAACAAAGGTTTAAAGTATAAAGTGGGCGGAACACGCTATCGTATAGGCAGTGGCGGTGTGCTCCTCGATTTTGAAACCTTTAATGGCAACGTCTATATCAAAGAAATGTAAACATCTTACACACAATTCAATCGTCAATTCAAAATAGCAATCATTATGAAAAAATATATTTTATTTCTAACTACAACCTTATTCCTCTTATACTTTAATGCCACGGCACAAAATGATGGAGAATTTACAGTGCCCTTAAGTGATCCCGCCAAACGAATTAAACTTGTAGTTGATATCAATTACGGAGGTATTATTTTAATGGGTACACCACGTAAAGATGTACTGGTAAGGTATTCCTCAGAAGAGAGTAAAAATAATAATCCCAAAAACAGTGGTGGTAAAGAAGGAATGAAAAGAATAAGCGGGGGAACTATGGATTTAGAAGTTTCGGAAAATCAAAATAGTGTTAGAATTGAGTCAAGTTCGTGGAGTAATAAAATGAATTTATATGTAGAAGTACCCTTTGGGGCTGATGTAACTTTAAGCAGTCATAACAGTGGAGACTTGAGTGCAAGTGCCATTCAGGGGCAGGTAGAACTAGAAACCTACAATGGAAAAATTTATGCGGATAGAATTTCAGGTTCTGTTGTGGCTTCAACTTATAATGGAGAAGTGAAAATTAGTTTTGACAAAATTACAGAAGGAACACCCATGTCCTTCTCAACCTATAATGGAGATATTGACATTACGGTGCCGTCTACTTTTAAGGGATCATTAAAAATGAGAACAGAGCGAGGGGAGGTTTTTTCTGACTTTGATGTAGCCCTTGTAAAAAGTGGTCCCATACAGAAAAAAGATACAAAGTCTGGTGTTTACAAAGTAGTAATAGACGAATGGGTAAAGGGCGATATTAATGGCGGGGGACCCGAGTTTATGATGAAGACTTACAATGGCGATATTTTGATCAGGAAAAAGTAATCATTATCCTATAAAAGTAAGAGAGCCATCATTTCGGATGGCTGTCTTCACTTTCGTAAAACAAAAGCTTAGCGGGAAAAGGCTAGTATACTTTTCTCAATGATATCACAACACTCGTGCACTTGTTCTTCAGTTATGACAAGTGGAGGCGCCAGGCGAATGATGTTGCCATGGGTAGGCTTAGCCAACAAACCATTTTCAGCAAACTTCATACAAATATTCCAGGCTGTTTCGCTGTCTGGGGTATCGTTGATGATAATGGCGTTTAATAAACCCTTACCCCTTACCAAAGTCACCATGTTTGTTTTTTTCATGAAGGCCTGCATGCGCTCTCTGAAAACTTTTCCAAGTCTTTCGGCATTTTCTGCAAGCTTCTCGTCTTTCACTACTTGTAAAGCTTCCATGCAGACTGCTGCTGACAATGGATTTCCACCATAAGTAGAACCGTGCTCACCAGGTTTAATCACCAGCATTACTTCATCGCTGGTTAACACAACAGATACTGGCAACACACCGCCTGAAATCGCTTTACCTAAAATCAGCATGTCTGGTTTTACCTGCTCATGATCAGAGGCTAACATTTTACCGGTACGTGCTATACCGGTTTGAATTTCATCCATCATGAGCAACACATTGTGCTTTTTACACAATTGCTCTGCTGATTTTAAATAGCCATCAGCCGGAACATACACACCTGCTTCACCTTGTATAGGTTCAATCCACAAACCACATACGTTGGGGTTAGCCAATGCCTTTTCTAAAGCGGGCACATTATCATAATCAACAATTTCAAAACCAGGCATAAAAGGCCCGAAGCCTTTACGCGCTGATGGATCAGTTGAAGCTGAAATAATAGTAGTGGTACGACCATGAAAATTTTTCTTCACAGCAACAATAACTGCTTCATTATCTGGAATACCCTTTTTAGTATAGCCCCACTTGCGTGCTAACTTAATGGCAGTCTCATTGGCTTCGGCACCACTATTCATGAAAAGTGCCTTTTGATAACCGAAAGTCTCACAGACATACTTCTCAGCAATGCCTAGTTTGTCATTATAAAAAGCACGCGAAGTAAGTGTCAGTTCTTTAGCCTGATTGATCAAGGCATTAATAATTCGAGGGTGGCAGTGACCCTGGTTTACCGCACTATACGCTGATAAAAAATCGAAATATCGCTTGCCCTCAACATCCCACAAAAAAACGCCCTCGCCCTTGCTTAATACCACCGGTAAGGGGTGATAGTTATGTGCTCCGTACTTATCTTCTAGTAAAATTGCCTCGCGGCTTGATGTAATCGTTTCAACCATACAATAACTGGCTTGCTTTTATGCAAACGTTACAAATTTACCAAATAAGGGCTTCAAAGCCAATGAATAAGCCCGTAGAAGCAGCTAAGAATTTAAAAACATGACAGTATTTGTCACTAAGAAAGGGTTTATTTGCATATCAGTATGGCTATGGAAATTCTTTATCTCGTTATCGGATTGTTGATTGGGGGGCTTTTGGCCTGGTTTGCTTTACGTTCAAAGTTTTTGTCGGAAAACCAGCAAACTGCAGGGCTTTTACTGGCTGAACAGGAAAAAACCAAAACACTTGATTTGCGATTACTTGAACAAAAAAAAGAACTGGAAGCAGAGCGCAATAAAGCCTCTATATTGGCCACTAACCTTGCCTCTACCGAAACAAATTATATAAACCTAGAGGAAAAACTAAAGGAACGCAAAAAAGAAATTGAAGAACTTCAAAATCAATTCGCTTTTCAATTCAAAAATCTCGCAAATGATATTTTTGAAGAAAAAAGTAAAAAGTTTACGGAGCAGAATAAAACTAACCTAAGCGAAATCTTAAATCCGCTAAAGGAAAAAATTACTGACTTCGAAAAGAAAGTAGAACAAACCAATAAAGAAAGTATTGACCGTAACTCAGCCTTACGTGAACAATTAGTTAACCTGAAAGAATTGAACCAACAGATAACGAAAGAGGCCAGCAATCTTTCTAAAGCCTTAAAAGGTGATTCTAAAACACAGGGTACCTGGGGAGAAATTCAACTGGAAGCCATTTTAGAAAGAGCTGGTTTACAAAAAGACATACATTACTTTAAAGAAAAGAATTTTAAAAACGAAGAAGGACAAAATCAACGACTGGATTATATCATTAAACTACCTGATGATAAGTACCTTGTGTTGGATTCTAAAGTTTCTCTGACCGCCTATAGCGAATATTACAATACAAGTGATGAAGTGGAGCAAAGTAAATTTCTTAAAAGCCATTTAGATAGCGTGTACTCACATATTAAATTGCTAAGCGAGAAAAATTATCAGAATCTGTATGAAATCAATCAACCAGATTACGTGATGATGTTTTTGGCCAACGAACCGGCACTTACTTTAGCGCTAAAAGAAGACAACTCTTTGTACGAAAAAGCACTTGACAAAAATATTGCTTTGGTTTCTGCCACTACACTATTAGCAACCTTGCGCACTATTGGGTATATCTGGAAGCAGGATATGCAAAATAAAAATGCCTTGGAAATTGCTCGTCAGGCCGGATCGCTCTATGATAAATTCCACACCCTTATTGAAGATTTAACTAAGGTGGGTAATAACTTAAAATCAACGCAAAACAGCTATCAGGATGCGATGAATAAACTCATTGAAGGCAAAGACAATTTAGTGCGTAAAACAGAGCGACTCAAAGAACTGGGCGCAAAAACCACTAAGCAGCTGAGCCAGCAATTGTTAGACCGTGCCGATTAAATTGCACAAACAATTATCTTAAAAAACAACAAAAAAACTATTTCTTTTTTATAAATACAGACTTGCCCACGAACAGGGTAATCCTAAATTTGCGTCCCTATTTTACCATATGAGTGTAGATCAGAATCTTTCGCGCTGGACAGAACAAATTGCCAGAGAGTTTTCATTAGTTCAAAAAAATGTTGATGCTGTAGCCAGTCTTTTAGAAGAAGGTGCTACAATCCCCTTCATTTCTCGCTACCGAAAAGAAATGACGGGCAGCATGGATGAAGTGATGATCGCCAATGTACGCGATCGCATCGAACAATTGCGTGAACTAGATAAACGCAAAGAGGCCGTAATCAGCTCCATTGAAAAACAAGGAAAGCTTACACCTGAGTTACTATCGTCTATTGCAAAATCTGAAACACTGGCCGAGGTTGAAGATTTATACCTGCCTTATAAGCCTAAACGTAAAACACGTGCATCAGTGGCTAAGGAAAAAGGACTTGAGCCCTTGGCGGAAAGAATTTTCAGTCAGGAAAAAATTTCTATAGCAGAATTGGCTAAAACTTTTATTGACCCTGAAAAAGGTGTGAATACCGAAGAAGAAGCCTTAGAAGGTGCACGCGATATTATGGCTGAATGGATCAGCGAAAATCAGGAAACCAGAAAACGTATACGCGAAATCTATTGGACTCAAGGCGTGGCCGAATCACGTGTGCTAAAAGGCAAAGAAGAAGAAGGACAGAAATTTAAAGACTACTTCGAATGGAAAGAGCCTATCGGTAAAGTACCTTCTCACCGCATGCTCGCCATGCGCAGAGGTGAGAAAGAAGGTATTCTTATGTTGGATATTTTTCCTGCCGAAGAAGAAGCTATTTCATCTATTGAAAGACAACTCATTAAAACCGAAAATGCTTCTACCGATCAGATTCGCTTAGCAATTAAAGACAGCTATAAGCGCTTGATACGCCCTTCATTAGAAACAGAAGTGCGTATTGAAAGCAAGATGAAGGCAGATGATGAAGCTATCAAAGTATTTTGCACTAACTTGAAAGAGTTATTACTGGCAGCACCCTTAGGGCAAAAAAATGTGCTGGCACTTGATCCCGGTTTTCGCTCAGGTTGTAAACTTGTTGTTTTGGATCGTCAGGGTAAATTACTTTTTAATACCAACATCTATCCGCACGAACCCCAACGCGAAACAGCTAAATCGAGAGTGATTGTAAAAGAACTCTGCGAAAAATTTGATGTAGAGGCAATTGCCATTGGTAATGGTACAGCCAGCCGCGAAACAGAAGCTTTTGTAAAAAGTATTGGCCTGCCCAACAAAATATTAGTGGTGATGGTGAACGAGAGTGGTGCCTCAGTTTATTCTGCCAGCGATGTGGCGCGCGAAGAATTTCCTGATTATGATGTAACGGTGCGTGGCGCTGTATCGATTGGAAGACGCTTAACCGATCCCTTGGCAGAGTTAGTGAAGATTGATCCGAAATCTATTGGTGTTGGTCAGTACCAGCACGATGTTGATCAGGTGAAGTTAAAGCAAGGCCTGGATGATGTAGTAATGAGTTGTGTAAACTCTGTAGGTGTTGAAGTAAACACTGCCAGTAAAGAATTGCTTGCTTATGTGTCTGGCTTAAACAGTGCTATAGCAAAAAATATTGTCGAGTACCGTAACCAAAACGGACCTTTCAAAAGCCGCGAAGAGTTAATGAAAGTCTCTCGCTTGGGCGAAAAGGTATTCGAGCAGGCAGCAGGTTTCTTACGCATTCGCGAAGCACAAAATCCATTGGATGCCAGTGCCGTTCACCCGGAAAGCTATACCATTGTAGAAAAGATGGCCAAAGATCTTCAATGCAGTGTGAAAGACTTGATGAGCAGTGCTGAGTTACGTAAACAGTTAGACCTCAAAAATTATATTACAGAAAAAGTCGGCTTACCAACGCTTACCGATATAGTGGCCGAATTGGAAAAACCCGGACGTGATCCACGGGAAAGCTTCGAAGTGTTCAGCTTTACTGATGGTGTAAACGAAATTAAAGACCTGAAGATTGGAATGAAGTTACCAGGTATTGTTACGAACGTAACTGCCTTTGGTGCTTTTGTTGATATTGGTGTTCATCAGGATGGTTTGGTGCACATCAGTCATTTGTCTGATAAGTTTGTAAAGGATCCGAACGAAGTAGTAAGTGTTCAGCAAAAGGTAAATGTTACGGTTACCGAAGTAGATGTGGCCCGTAAACGTATTGGCTTGTCCATGAAGAGTGATCCTTTTAGTGATGCGCCCGTTCAGCAGAAAGGGAAAGGTTCACTAGATAAAAGAAGAAATGATAAGCCAGCAAAGCCTGAACCTAGCATGGAAGAAAAACTTGCTATGCTGATGAGCAAATTCAAAAAATAAGCTGTTTAAATTAGCATTAAGCCAGGGCAAAATTGTCCTGGCTTTTTTATTATTCACAATTTTGAAGTTAATGTGCCTTTCAAAATAGATTTTATTAATAGAGGGATTGATTATTATTTTAACTATTTTCGTTAAAACGACCCTTTTTGAAAAAGCTCCCCCAATTCCTTTTTCGACTTATCGTACTTCAGACTGTCTTAGTCACTTTGTCTTACCTGTCGCATCAGCTAGGTAACGTTACCAATTCTCTTTTACTTTATTTGCCCTTAGTACTGGGCATTTTGTATGTTCATTGGTTTGGTCTCAAAGCCTTGCCTGTAATTTTTATCAATGGTGTTACCACCATGATGATCTGGGGTGTCACTAAATTTCCGCTTAAAATGGTGGTGCTAACCACGCATGAAGCGGCCGTTGCACTTAGCTCATGGCTGCTCTATACACAAATAAGTGAAAATAAAAATTTTCAGCCTTTTACAAATACTAATAACTTCTTACGATTTGTACTGCTGGGCATAGTTATCCCTATTTGCGTTAACTCTGTTTATGTTTATCACTATGGATTTGTGAAAGGTGACATGGATAAAGTTTCACTTTTCTGGCTTTCCGACTTTATAACCATTTTCCCGATAGCCATCTGCTTACTCTATTTTATTCAGCCTGTAAAAATCTCTGAACAGTGGACATTAAAATTCAATAAACCTAAAGTAAGCAGGCGGGCCTATTTAGAATTAAGTTTTGTTTGTATAGGCTTTATCATTCTCTCTGTACTTTTTCCTTTTGACAAGTATTGGTTTATCTATGGTATAGGGGCAACATTTTTCGCTTTGCGATGGGGATTTGAGGTAGCCATAATCCTGAATGTGATAATTTTCATGCTTAGTTATTTACTACCGCTATTTGATTTTGCCTCATCATTACTAATTACACAAGGATCAACACAATATTTCAGTGTGCATTTAGGAATGAGTACAATGATGTTTGTATCAGCCTTGGTAGGTCGTGTAGTATCCGATCTCAGCGAAACAGAGCGAAGCTTAAAAGAGCAAAAAGGTAAAGCTGAACTGATGAATGCCGAACTCGAGCAAAAAAATCAAGAGCTTGATCGTTTTGTGTATAGTGTGTCGCACGATTTAAGTGCGCCCTTAAAATCAATCAAAGGGCTTGTGAACATCAGCAGAATTGAGCCTCATCAAACCCATATCTACATTGATAAAATAGATAAAAGTGTTAATCGCTTAGAAGAATTCATTGAAGAGGTGCTTGATTACTCTCGTGCAAATCGAAATACTATTCAGTATGAAAAAATTGAATTAGCCGGCATCATCCACGACATCAACAGTAAGTTTGAGTTTATGGAAGGTTTTGATAAAATTGAATTTCATATCAATCTTGAAACACCCGTAATCACCAGCGATCGGTTGTTAATTCGTGTTGCCCTTAACAACCTACTGTCGAACGCTATTAAATATCAAAAAAAATACAAGGAACATAAGCCCTCCATTACCATACATGCTTATGAAGTCAATGATACGCAGCTAATTGAAGTGAGCGATAATGGGGAAGGTGTACGAGAAGAGTATCAGGACAAACTTTTCAATATGTTCTTTCGGGGCACAGCAAGTTCATCTGGCTCAGGTCTTGGTTTATACATTGCAAAGGAAGCTGTTGGACGTTTAGGTGGCAAAATCACTATGTCATCAAAATGGGGCAGTGGGTCCTCTTTTACCATTCACCTACCTGTAGTCAAATAAAAAAAGCCTGATGTTTGATCAGGCTTCATTTAAAATTGATAAAAGCTTAGGCTGCTTTATGTTCATATTGTTCAATTGATGCTAACTCAGTTGCCTTAAGGATTTTCTCTTCCTCAATATCAAAATCGTCTTGAAGTCCAAGCCAAAACTTTGCAGAATTACCAAAATATTTTGAAAGCCTTAATGCTGTATCGGCTGTTATCCGTCTGTTCCCCTTAATAATCTCTGACACCCTGGTTTGAGGTATCCCTACATCTTTTGCTAACTTATAGGCACTAAGTTGCAAGGGAACCAAGAACTCCTCTTGTAAAATTTCACCAGGATGAATATTTTTTAATTTTTTCATTTTACCTATTTAATGATAATCAACTATCTCCACTTGCGAAGTATTTCCCTTATAAATATAAATCATAAAAAAGGCCTGATCAATGATCAGGCCTTTTTATAAAGATATAGTCCGTTTAAAGTCTCAGAAGATCGGATAATTGCGAGCTTGACAAAATTATCAGAAGCAATTAAAAAATTAGATTGCTTCGGTCGTGCCTCCCTCGCAATGACGCGAATTATTATTTTAGGTCTCTTTGCGGATAATCGTAATCAGCAATTATTTAGCAGCAGCAAAACGTTTTGTCACTTCTGCCCAATTCACCACATTCCAAAAGGCAGTGATATAATCAGGTCTGCGATTTTGATAATGCAAGTAGTACGCATGCTCCCACACATCCAGACCTAGAATAGGCGTACCTTTTACTTCAGCCACGTCCATTAAAGGATTATCCTGATTAGGTGTTGAAGTAATAGCCAATTTGCCATCAGCTCCTACAATCAACCAGGCCCAACCTGAACCAAAACGTGTCGCACCAGCAGCCGCAAATTTGGTTTTAAATTCATCAAAGTTTCCAAAAGCAGCATTAATCGCATCAGCCAAGGCACCTGTTGGTGCACCACCTGCGTTAGGTGCCATCACTGTCCAGAACAGGCTGTGATTATAGTGACCACCACCATTGTTGCGTACGGCAGCCGGATATTTAGAAATGTTTTTGCATATCTCTTCAATGCTCAGGTTTTCTTCTGGCTTGCCTGCAACGGCTGCATTAAGATTTGTAACATAGGCCTTGTGATGCTTGCCATGGTGTATCTCCATTGTTTTCGCATCGATGTGTGGCTCCAATGCTGTAGTAGCGTATGGGAGCGCGGGTAATGTAAAAGCCATAATTGATATATTAAGGTTTAACTATTTAAATTGATAATCTTCATCCTGTCTACGCACCTGCTTTTGGCAGATTCGAAATACACTCTAACAACTACAATACATTAAAATTTGTTCACCATAATCCATTAAAATGGAAGATCGTCTGACGATTGTGTTGAAGAAGATGAATCAAAAGTATCATAAGCAGGGGGTGCACTGTAACCCGCACCACCACCGTTGCCTCCTTGCTTCTCAAGTTTCCAGGCGCGTGCTTCTGTGTACCAGCGGCCATTGTATTCACGACTTTCTAAATCTACAGATACACTAACCTGATCGCCAACAGATAGGGCAAACTGTTGTATTTTATCTCCCCACATCGAAAGGCAAACTTTCTTAGGGTACTGACCTTGTGTCTCAACAATAAATTCCTGCTTACGCCAGGTTCCTTTTTTTCCAGCTCCGGTTTGTTCTGCCAAAACCTGAATTACTCTTCCTTTTACATCCATTATACTATAATTTAATCTCTGATGCTTTTAAAAAATGTATTGATCAATGAGCGGCTTTCTTCCTCCATTATTCCACGAATTACCGTGGTTTTTGCATGCAACACTGGTGACTTAATCAATCCATAACCTCTTTGCACATCGCTGGCGCCAAATACCAGCTTACCCAACTGCACCCAGTGCAGGGCACCGGCACACATTACGCAAGGCTCTAAGGTAACATATAAGGTGCATTCTGTTAAGTATTTTGAGCCAAGAAAATTGGCTGCGGCTGTCATCGCCAGCATTTCCGCATGGGCGGTAGCATCAGTTAGCTTCTCTGTCTGATTGTGTGCCCTGGCTATGATTCTATTATTGGCTACTACAACGGCCCCCACAGGCACTTCCCCAATGGCCAGGGCCTTCTGCGCTTCTTTAAGCGCCTCTTTCATAAAGTAATCGTCAGTAAAAACCTCCACTATGGCCATAAATACAACTTGTAGGGGTACAAAACTATGAAACTTGACCTTTGCTTTTTCAGTATACGCTTCTTTAATCAAAACAAAATCATGAAAATTCTATCGACACTTCTCCTGATATGCACAGTTATTTTTACAGCGTCTTCGCAGCAAGCAGCCTCTTCCTTAAATAGTGATTTTACAAAGGCCGATGAATTACAAAACTGGAAATGGCTACACACCACCGAAGGCTGGCCCGATAAAGCCAAAAGAAAAGATGTAAAAGATGGTAATCTCATCATCGAGCCTGGTACATCTGGTTGGTTTGCAGATAAAAATGCCCCCTTTTTATACAAGGAAGTCACTGGTGACTTTGATGTACGCACACGCCTCAAGGCAAGCGGACTTTCCTCTGATATCTCACAAACTATTTGGTCATTGGGCGGGCTGATGGTACGCGTTCCTAAACGCACCAACAAAGAGCAATGGAAAGCCAAAGAAGAAAACTGGATGTTTATGACAACTGGTGTGGCTGAAGAAAGTGGTAAGCAGGTAATTGAAACAAAGTATACACTCAACAGCAAATCAAACTTAAAATTGCGTGATGCCAAAGCGGAGTGGATTACCTTACGCATTACACGCATTGGCAATGCTTTTATCATGCTGTATAAATACGATAAGGATAAAAGCTGGACAGTGCACGATCGCTTTTACCTGGTAGACTGGCCACCAGTTTTACAAGTAGGGTTGAACTGCTACACCAATAGCACGGCTGTTCCCGGTAATATCTTGTGGGGCGATCCTTTCAAGTTTAATAATGAAGAGTTTGATCATTTGGGTAAATGTGATTTCAGGCTAACGGTTGACTATGTGCATTTCAGCAAAGCTGCTGTAAACTATAACGATCCTAATCCGGGCAAGCAGTGGCTCAATCAGGTGTATACTAACCGACTTGTGGATTATTCATTAAGCAACGAAGCCTTGTTAAAAATAATTGGCGAATAGTTATTTCACCCTTACCGACTTCATAACCTGACTGGCAGTTGACTGCCAGTCTTCTTTAACACGTGCAGGACAGTTAAAGGAAAACACAAGTGTACGGTTTTTCTCTACCAGGTATTGAATGTAGGTGTACTTAATAACAGGTGCCCTTTGGGTCTCATTAGCCCTCAGCCCATTCATGCGCGATTCCATTTCAAAAAAGATATATCGCTTACCATGAATTTCTACAATACCCTCATTGATAAAATCGACTTTATCATATAAGTTTTGCAGCCCTGACCTGAAAAATTTACTGGCCAGTTCCAGGTTGGCATCCGGCCATTGCGTGGCTGAAATGTTTACACTAAAGTCAATATCCCGATCCGGATTGGTATAGGCAGCCAGGGGCGCTCTTACTGAAGGCAGCCTTTGCACAATATCATCCGGTAACATGGGGGTGAAAGTCTCAGGAATGGATACCGTGATGCCCTCGCTGATCTTGGTTTTAACCAGTTTGGGGCCATTTACAAAAGCCGTAGACGTTAAGAGTAAAATAATGAGTAAGTATCGCATAGCTAGAAAAGATTCAATTAAATTCGCGCTTGCTTTCGCTAATGCTTCAGCAGACAAGCTTCAAATTTAAGACTTACCAGCCGAAGCGCTAGCGCAGCTTGGCAAAATTAACATTTCTATATGCTACGATCTCATACCTGCGGTGAATTAAGAATTTCAGATGTTGGAAAGACAGTAAAGCTGGCCGGTTGGGTGCAGCGGAGTCGCGATAAGGGCAGTGTGCTATGGATCGATTTACGCGACCGTTATGGCCTGACTCAGTTAATTTTTGAAGAGGGCAAAACAGAAGCCAACTTATTTGAGCAGGCTCGTGCCACCGGTCGCGAATTTGTTATTCAGGTGGAAGGTGTGGTCGCTGAACGTCTATCAAAAAATGATAAAATTCCTACCGGTGAAATCGAAGTAAAGGCAACAAAGCTAAGTGTGCTGAACACCGCTAAACTTCCCCCTTTTACTATTGAAGATGAAACGGACGGAGGCGATGACCTACGCATGAAATACCGCTACCTGGATTTGAGAAGAAATCCGGTGCGCGAAAAATTACAGCTTCGTCATAAAATGGCACAACAAACTCGTGCCTATTTAGATGCACAGCAATTTATTGAGGTAGAAACACCCGTGTTGATTAAGTCAACTCCCGAAGGTGCGCGCGACTTTGTTGTGCCCTCACGTATGCACAATGGTGAGTTCTACGCCTTACCTCAATCACCTCAAACATTCAAGCAGTTGTTGATGGTTTCAGGTTTTGACCGCTACTATCAGATTGTAAAATGTTTCCGCGATGAAGATTTACGCGCTGATCGCCAGCCTGAGTTTACGCAGATCGACTGCGAAATGGCTTTCATTGAACAGGAAGATATTCTCAACACTTTCGAGGGCTTGATCAGGCATTTATTCAAAAGTGTAAAAGGCATTGACCTGCCAACAGTGCAACGCATGCAATATGCAGATGCCATGAAGTATTACGGTAACGATAAACCTGATACACGTTTTGATATGCGCTTCGTAGAGTTGAAGGGTGAAGGCATTGACCTTACCTCAGGTAAAAACTTTGTGGTATTCGATAATGCTGAATTGGTAGTCGGTGTTAATGCCAGCGGTTGCAGTGACTTTACACGCAAGCAACTTGATGAATTAACTGAATTTGTAAAGCGTCCGCAAATTGGCGCCAAGGGTTTAGTGTACGTGCAATGCAAAACAGATGGCACTTTTAAATCTTCTGCGGATAAATTCTTTAGCAGCGATGATTTAAAAAAATGGGCAGAAACCTTTCATGCCAAGCCTGGAGATTTGTTATTAATACTGGCCGGAGAAACTAACGCAACAAGAAAACAATTAAGCGAGCTACGTTTGCATGTTGGCGAGCAACTGGGCTTACGTGATAAGAATAAATTCTCTGCCTTATGGGTACTTGACTTTCCCCTGTTAGAATGGGATGAAGAAAGTAAACGTTATCATGCTATGCACCACCCTTTCACTTCGCCTAAGCGCGAAGACATACACTTGCTTGAAAGTGATCCAGGTAAGGTGAGAGCCAATGCCTATGACATGGTATTGAATGGAACGGAGATTGGTGGCGGTTCTATTCGTATCCACGACAGGCCTACACAGCAGATGATGTTTACACATCTTGGCTTTAGTGAAGCTGAAGCTAAAAAACAGTTTGGTTTCTTAATGGAGGCCTTTGAATTTGGTGCACCACCCCATGGTGGAATTGCTTTTGGTTTCGATCGCTTGTGTTCACTTTTTGGTGGATCAGATTCTATCCGTGACTTTATTGCATTCCCTAAAAACAATGCAGGCCGTGATGTAATGATCGATACACCATCTACCATTTCGGAAGAGCAATTGAAAGAGCTGGGGATTAGAATTTAGAAGCTCGAGGTTAGAGGTTCGAAGCTAGAAGATGGAAGAATGAGATCGTTTTTTTGACCTTTTATGATGAGTCTCTAGATTTTATATCATTTAATCAAAAGATCACAGCATTATTAAAATACAATAGCCCGGACTACCGGGCTATTTTTATTTGATATCAAAAAGAAAATGATGATTACGACAGTTGCTTCAAGGTATCGTGAGCGTCAATCTTAATGTCGTCTTCACCAAACCCCCTGGTCTGTGTCTTCACAGACCAGTAATCAAATTATCATAGTATTATTAAACGCTTACGAAAGTTGTTTCAAGGTATCATGTGCATCTATCTTGATGTCATCTTCGCCAACTTCATCAAAAGGATTTTCGAGGTGGTCCTGTATGTTATCGAGACTTACTAAAATAAAACTATACAACACGGGCATGGCATATTCCAGATGCATGGAATACTCCATGTGTGCACTGGCAAAGTATGGCCCGTAAATAATCGGGAAAATATAAATGAACACTTTACTGTAAGCACGCAGCGTAATAGGTGTACGATAGTTATGAATGATTTTCATGTTATCGAAAGCAATAATCATTTTACTCACATATTGATTGATACGCGAAATCTCACCACTCTGTGTACCAAAGTCACGCATTTGCATGGTTAGCTTAGATAAATCAGAAAATTTCTGATAAATACTTTTTTCATTGCTTGTCCAATCCTGATCATGGCTGGTTTTAAACATGTCTTTCATGATAAGCACCATCTCTAAAATAAGGGCACGACCTTGCTCTGCCAGTGTATTGTTTTTATCGGTTGGCCAATCTCTCATGGCAAAGTATATGGCTACCGCATGGCCTTTAAAATCTGATAAGCGCTGAAGTGCTGTCTCACGTCTGGTATAAGCAGAACCTATTGAAAAAACCACTGGAAACACAATGGCGACACCCACCAACATATCCGGAAATTTTGCAGTAATGTTGTAGGAGATGCAGATGTATGTGGATACCACAGAAAGTATGGTGATCAGAATCGTCTTGTAGTTGATAATTAGAAAAAAACTCTTCAGGACTCTTTTCATAGGGCTTAGAAAACTGCCCAATATTAATAAATTGTTAACAATGGTAAAGGAAAATCGTATAGCACATACGTTGAGTTACCCGCTAAATACCCTGATTTGTGTCAACCCTAACCCAATAACATGGCAAAAGACTATTTTTCGCAGCAGGCCGGTACATACGCCAGCTTCAGGCCTCACTACCCTGCCGACCTCTACGCTTATCTTTTTAACAAGGTAAAGCGCTTCGACAAAGCCTGGGACTGTGCAACAGGTAATGGACAAGTGGCAAGTGAACTGGCTAAACATTTTAAAAGTGTAGAGGCCACAGATATCAGTCAACAACAATTGGACAATGCCCTTTCAGCCACTAATATCCATTACAGTCTTTGCCCGGCTGAACAAACCAACTTTCCTGATCATTCTTTTGATTTGATCACCGTAGGTCAGGCACTACATTGGTTTGACCAGCCTGCTTTTTTTAAAGAGGCTGTGCGTGTGGCTAATCCCGGTGCCTCTCTGGCTGTCTGGGGTTATGCTATCATCAGCGTCAATGAAGAAATTGATAAACTTTTCTACAACTATTACGAAGGAACAGTAGGTAGCTACTGGGATCAGGCCCGAAAGCATATTGAAAATGAGTATGCTGACTTTCATTTTCCCTTTGCAGCAATTGATCATCAACGCTTTACCCTGCAACTTCAGTGGACGGTCGAGCATTACCTCGGTTACTTACGCTCCTGGTCAGCCACACAGAAATTTATTAATCAAAATGGTTTTGATCCCTTGAAAAATCTTTCGGTCGAAATAGCACGTTTCTGGAAGCCTGCTGAGATAAAAACAGTTCAATTTCCCATTTTTTTGAAACTATGTCCCCTTAAATAGTTGTTTAGTTATTCATTTAACATTGAATTTTAACCTTTTATCCGAGAAGCAGGCAAGGCCTCAGTAAAAGGGTTGCCCACCACCATACTTTTAGTAGTTTTGTTTAAGTCGATTAATACGTGAACGATTCCCTGGTCATTATACCTACTTATAAAGAGCGAGATAATATTCAAGCTATTATTGAAGCGGTTTTTGCCCAGGCAAAAGCTTTCGATGTGTTGATTGTTGACGACAATTCTCCTGACGGCACAGCTCAAATCGTTGAAGGTTTACAACAAAAATATAATGGCGAAAGTCTGCGACTTCACCTCTTAAAGAGACCCGGCAAGCAAGGATTGGGCACTGCTTATATCAGCGGTTTTCATTATGCTATCGAAAAGGGATATGAATATGTGCTGGAGATGGATGCTGACTTCTCACATGATCCAAAAGATTTAGTTCAGCTTTACAATGCATGTGTTGCGGGTGCAGACTTATCCATCGGTTCGCGTTATGCTACAGGTGTAAATGTAGTCAACTGGCCTATGGGCAGGGTATTGCTCTCTTATTTCGCCAGCATGTATGTGCGCCTGATTACAGGCATGCCGATAGCTGATACTACAGCAGGCTTTGTTTGTTATAAAACAAAAGTGTTACAGACTATTCCCTTAGATAAAATCAAATTTGTGGGTTATGCCTTTCAGATTGAAATGAAATTCATTACCTGGAAATATGGTTTTAAGCTGCAGGAGGTACCCATTGTGTTTACCGAACGTGTTAGAGGAGAATCAAAAATGTCGGCTGGTATTTTTAAAGAAGCCTTCTTTGGTGTGCTGCAAATGACCGTAAGCAGTTGGTTTAAAAAGTATATTCCTACTAATTAATTGTCAATGGTCAATTGATAATTGATGATCTGCCAGTCCGTGTCTTTGACAGGCTGATTGTAAAGAGTTTGTATCTATACTAATCAAACTTTATCGCCTTCTTGTCCACTCCTCGTCTCCCATAGGGGACGAGGAGTTAGGCAAATCAGCGTCCCTGCGGAGACGTTGATTGGAAAGAGTTTGGATTAATACTAATCAAACTTTATCGCTTTAATCGGATTGATGCGGGCAATTACTGCTGTTGGCAGCAAAAGTACAACAGACACCACGATAAACATAAGCAGGTTAAGTAATAAGATTACATCCCAATGCCAGGCTATGGGCACATAAGCAATGTAATAATCGTGTGCATTCAAAGGAATTAACCTGAACTTGTATTGAAGGTAACACAGACTGAGTGCGAGCACATTGCCCCAAAAAAGTCCGCGCAATACCAAATCAATACCATTGCTGATAAAAATATTTCTGATCAGTTTATTATTGGCGCCCATGGCCTTGAGCATACCAATCATTTGCGTACGCTCCATTACTAAAATCAATACTATGGAAACCATGTTAATGCAGATTACTGTGAGTATGATCACCAATAAAATATTTACCTGTCGGTTAATTAAGTCGAGCCACTGAAACACCTGTTGGTATTTAAATGCGGTGCTCGTTACCTGAAGATCGTAGTCAATAGCATCATGAATGTTTTGCCCGATAACATCAGTCTGCGAAATATCTTTTACATACACTTCAAGTCCCCCGGCCAGACTATCGCCCCAATCATTTAAGCGTTGCACCATGCGCAAATCACTGATGATCATCTTACCATCAAAATATTCCGATAAATTGGTTTCATAAATACCGGTGATGCGCAGCTTACGAAAGCGCGGTGGATTCTGAAAGAAATGTACGATCAGATCATCGCCTGTTTTTAATTTCATTTTATTGGCGATTACGCGGCTGATCACCACCTCATTGGCCACAGCCGAGTCCGGAAAATGTATAAAGCGTCCTTCCACCATGGTCTCATCAAAAGCCAGTGTATCGAAACGCTTGCTCACTCCTTTTACGACCACACCTAAAATCTCTTCTTCTGTTTTTAATAAACCGGTTTTATGGGCATACTCCTGCACCTGCTGCACACCATCAAACTGTGCAGGATCGTTGTATAAGGGAATGTTAAAACTAAAGGGTGTTTCTTCCAGAGAATTGTTATAAGACAAGGCATTCACAACCAGGTGGCCACTGAAACTATACATTTTCTTTTTCACTGCCTCCTGAAAGCCATGCATAATCAGAAAGGAGACAATGGCTGCAGCCAAACCAAGACAAATGCTGACAATGGCAATCTTGTGAATGGTGGCAGAAAAGCCCGCTTTTTGTTGTTGGCTAATGCGTTTTGCTATGAAATATGCGAGGTTCAAAGACTATTACTACTTTTGATTGCTTGCAAAATACATTATTTGAATGATACGATTTTTAAGTGTGCTCTTTTTGATTGTGGCTTGTAGTAACAAAGCCTCTCATACTTCAGTAGAAAGCTCAGCTAAAACCGTGCAAAAAGCCGAAAGCATAAAAGTTGGGGCTGAACAACTTGACCTGCTCCTGCCCTTGCTTAAGGACAAGCACATTGCCCTGGTGGTAAATCATACCGCTATGGTCGGTAACACACATTTAGTGGATACACTCTTAAAAAATGGTGTCAGCATCAAAAAGATAATGGCACCTGAACACGGCTTCAGGGGCAAGGCCGATGCCGGTGAAACCGTAAAAGACGGAGCCGACAGCAAAACAGGTTTACCGATTGTGTCACTCTATGGCAACAATAAAAAACCAACTGCAGCACAATTGAGTGATGTGGATTTGGTTGTATTCGATATTCAGGATGTAGGTGTTCGTTTTTTTACTTACATCAGCACCTTACATTATGTGATGGAGGCCTGCGCTGAAAATGGTAAGCAGGTAATTGTGCTTGACAGACCCAATCCTAACAGTGCCTATGTAGATGGCCCCATGCTGCAGACCGAACACACCTCTTTTGTTGGCATGCATCCAATCCCCATTGTGCACGGTATGACTATTGGCGAATATGCCCGCATGATCAATGGTGAGGGCTGGATCAAAAACAAATGTGCATTAGAAGTAATTAAACTAAAAAACTGGAAGCATGGCGATGCCTATTCCTTACCACATAAACCCTCACCTAACTTACCCAACGACCATGCTATAAGATTATACCCTTCCACCTGTTTATTCGAAGGCACAGTAATGAGTGTTGGCAGAGGTACTCAGATGCCTTTTGAGGTAATTGGACATCCTGATTTAAAAAATATGTCTTTTTCATTCACACCAATCAGTATTGAGGGCATGTCTAAAAATCCCCCTTTAGAGAATAAAGTTTGTTATGGTTTGGATCTGCGTAAAGCACCTGTAAAAAATCAACTCGACTTATCATACCTCATTCAACTCTACCAACTGTATCCTGATAAAGAAAAATTTTTTATTCCCTATTTTGAAAAACTTGCGGGCACCAGTGCGCTGCGCGAACAAATTAAAAGCGGCATGACCGAAGAAGCTATTCGCAAAACCTGGGAAGCTGATCTGAAAAAATTCATGGATGTGCGCTCCAGGTATTTACTTTATCTATAACTATAGTACGGCAGGCGTTGTTCTTCTTTAACTATGACAAAAGCAGAAAAAGTAGCAGACATACTGGCCATTCTTGATAAGCACTATCCCACGGTAGAAGTACCACTTCATCATAAAGATGCCTATACCTTACTTATTGCCGTACTGCTTTCCGCCCAGTGTACTGATGAGCGGGTAAATAAGATCACTCCTCTCCTTTTTAAGCAGGCTGATAATCCTTTTGATATGGTGAAGATGAGTGTGGAAGAAATCAGAGAGATCATAAAACCATGTGGTTTGTCGCCTATGAAATCGAAGGGGATTTATGGCCTTTCAAAAATATTAATAGAACATTATAACGGTGAAGTACCTGCTAGTTTTGAAGCCCTGGAGGCCTTACCAGCAGTTGGTCATAAAACCGCTTCTGTTGTCATGACCCAATGGTTCGGTATTCCCGCTTTCCCGGTAGACACCCACATTCACCGGCTTGCCTACCGCTGGGCTTTAAGCACTGGCAAAAGTGTGGAACAAACCGAGCATGATTTAAAACGACTTATTCCGGAAGATCGCTGGAATAAAGTTCACTTGCAGATTATCTATTTTGGCAGGGAATTTTGTCCCGCTCGTGGTCATGTCTGGACTGACTGCCCCATTTGCAAGAAATATATGCGCAAGGAATTAAGAGATTAGGTAGCAATATTCTTTATTTGCGCTCATGAATGAACTCAGAATTATATTCATGGGTACGCCAGACTTTGCTGTGCCCAGCTTAGAAATTTTGATCGAGCACAAATTAAATATTGTTGCCGTTATCACCGCACCCGACAAGCCACAAGGCCGTGGCTTAAAGATCAGTCGCTCGCCTGTTAAAGATTGCGCAGTAAAGCACAACATACCCGTTTTACAACCCACTAATTTAAAGTCTCCGGAATTTCTGGAAACGTTAAAATCATATAAGGCCAACTTACAGATTGTAGTAGCCTTTCGCATGCTGCCGGAAGTGGTTTGGAACATGCCGGCCTTTGGTACGCTTAATTTACACGGCTCTTTGCTACCACAATACCGTGGCGCTGCGCCCATCAACTGGGCCATTATTAATGGCGAAAAGGAAACCGGTGTGACTACTTTCTTTCTGAAACATGAAATTGATACAGGTAGTATTATTTTTCAGGATGTTGAAACCATTAAGCCAGATGATAATGCCGGTAAACTACACGACCGACTCATGTATAAAGGCGCTCAGCTTGTATTGAAAACAGTAAAGGCTATTGAAAAAGGTGATTATCCTTCAACTCCACAAAATGAAAATGTGGAGATTAAACACGCACCTAAAATTTTTAAAGAGACCTGCGAAATTAACTGGAACCAAACCAGTGAGCAAGTCTATAATTTCGTTAGGGGCTTAAGTCCTTACCCTACAGCCTGGACAAAAATTAATGATAAGGTGTACAAAATTTTTAGTGTGAAGCATGGCGGTTTTATGCAACACAAAAATGTAGGCACCATCGAAACTGATCACAAAAACTTTTTATACTTCCGCACTATTGACGGCCTGGTTAGCATTGAAGAATTACAACCAGAAGGTAAAAAGAGAATGAACATAAAAGACTTTTTCAGAGGAAACAAAATATAGCCGCAGGCTACAAGCTTCAAGCTTCAGACTTAATCTGATTAACTTGCAATGTGTAGCCTTTAGCGTACAAAATATGATTATATCATTGATCGCTGCCCTTGCTAAAAATCGTGTTATCGGGAAGGATAATGACTTGCCCTGGCATTTGCCGGACGACATGAAATTTTTCATGCAAAGCACTAAGGGGCATTGTGTGATTATGGGGCGTAAGAACTACGAGTCACTTCCTCCGAAATACCGGCCTTTAGCCAATCGTACAAACATCGTTGTTACGCGTCAACAAGGTTTTAAAGCTGAAGGATGCCATGTGGTGCATTCGCTGGAGGATGCCTTAGCTTTTGCAAAGCAGCAAGGCGAAAGTGAAGTGTTTGTCATTGGGGGTGCTGAAATTTATAAACAGGCCTTGCTGTATGCCGATTTACTGTATTTAACCGAAATTGATGCCACTATTACGGGAGACACCTACTTCCCACCGGTGGATCACACAAAATTTATGGAGCAGTCGCGTGTTCAACATCCTGTTGACGAAAAGCACAAATACAGCTTCGATTTTGTACTGTATAAAAAAATTTCGTAATTACTTATCTAACCAAAAAACCATGAACGAGGAAAAATTAGATAGCCACAAGAAAGTATTAGGTATACTGTATGTGGTTTCGGGGATACTTGTCATCCTTGGTGCATTACTTATCAATGTTATCCTTTCGTTGGTATTTTCTTTCGCCTTCGATAATGCCAATCCGGAGGAACAAAAGATTATTGATTTTGTAACTGCGCTGGTTGCTTATGTACCTGGCATCATCATGATCTTCTTCGCAGGCCCCTCGCTATTGGCAGGTATTGGTTTATTAGCAAAACAAAAGTGGGCTTTGCTATTGGCGCTGATTGTTGGCTGTTTAAAACTATTCTCTTTCCCAATCGGTACCGCTATTGGCATTTACGCCATCTGGATTTTTTCAGAAGATCAAAAACTATCACGCACCACACAAGCCTAGCATGACATCACTACAAGGTAAGGTTATCTGGATAACCGGAGCATCGTCTGGTATTGGAGAAGCCCTAACATACGAGTTAGCTACACTCGACACAAAACTTATATTATCTTCTCGTAGAAAAGAAGAGCTGGAACGGGTAAAAGGGAATTGTCCGGCAAGTGCCCAGGCCAACATCCACATCTTACCTTTAGATTTATCACAAGCCGCCACCTTACAACTTTCTGCAGATGCAGCTATACAAGTTTTTGGTCATATCGACATACTCGTTAATAATGGTGGAATTTCCCAGCGGGCGCTAGCTAAAGAAACCACGCTTGAAGTTGATAGAAAAATAATGGAGATAGACTACTTCGGTACCATCGCTTTAACTAAAGCACTGATTCCGCATTTCATTCAGCGTAAGCAGGGCCACTTTGTAACCGTTAGCAGCATTACCGGAATAATTGGTACACCGTATCGCACAGCGTATGCGGCTGCTAAACATGCCTTACAAGGTTTCTTTAATTCACTTCGTGCCGAGTTGTGGAAAGAGAGCCCTGCCATTTATGTTACCATGATTTGTCCTGGTTGGACTAATACCAATTTAAGCCTGACTGCTTTGAAAGGAGATGGTTCAGCACAAAATAAGAAAGACGATACTCATGCAGCCGGATTAACACCTGCTTTTGTAGCACACAAAATTGTACAAGCTATTAAAGGACGAAAGCGCGAGATTTATGTCGGTGGCTGGAAGGAAACCTTAGCGGCCTACCTGCATCGCTATACACCAGGCTTGTTTGCAAAAATTGTAAGAAAGGCGAAGGTGAAGTAAGAAATTCAGTGTTTGCTAAATAAGTTGATTGCGTTGCCAGCTTCCAGACGGGTTGCTCAACGTAATTATATGCCATGGAGGTTTTCCAAATATATCTAACAAGCCAATAAGGAATATAAAACTTTATTTTTGCACTTGATCTTGCCATCGTCAATAGCGCCCTTGAAATAATTCTATTCTTACATGATTTGAAAAAGAATAGGCTCGAAGCTGGTTTCATAGCATACTAGGAGTTTCATAGCTTCTGCCTACTCATATTATTTAGCTTTTCCTTTTCATTCACTAACTCATGATAGACTTTCAGGGCTTGCTTCATGATGGAGTCATGATCTGCTTCAATCTTCTTGCTCCGCCTATCCATGATCTCATCATACCTTGTAAACGTTTCATCCGTGCCATCGCAGAGGCCTAGGCTCTCCATGATCAAAACATCCAAATGTGGTTGGAAATAGCAGTCATCCAGGCCAACTTCATGCAGGGCGTGGAAGAGCTTACGGGATTTGAGCTCCTCCTTAATCAGGTAGATAGACAGCTGGATATTGTCTGGCATTTTAATGATGGGTTGTTTCATTCGGATCGTCATATCTTTTATGCATTAAATCGGCTTACAACAAAGTGTTCGTTATTCCGAACACAAGATAGAAATTAATTCGAGTAATTCGCTATAGTGAACACGAAAGAAGAGAGATATTTTAAAAAATTAGGTGTCAGAATTAAGGAATTGAGAGAGGAAAAGGGACTTGATCAGAAGGCTTTTGCCTTTGATTGTGAGATTGGCAGGACTCAATTGCACATGATCGAGAATGGTAAAACAAATCCACGTTTACTCACACTCATAAAAATTGCTAACGCTTTGGAAATTTCTTTGTCAAAGCTGGTGGATTTGTCATGAAATTAGTTTTACTTCGCCTTATACACAGGGAACGCTGAGCTTCGTATAGTTTTATAGCTTACTAAAAAATGAAAAATCTAAGTGTGACCTTAGTTATCTATCGATTCTATCCACAAAGCAAATCTGGAAAATATTTTTCTCCTTTAAGGCAGTTGTGCTACAGTCAATTTAATTGTGGGTAGTGCCACTTATTTCACTCTATAATTGAAGGGCTAACTGCCCTGCCTTTATTTTGTCGACTTGTCCGTGATTGTGAGTCTGTATGTTGTCGATGTCAAAGTTGCAAACGAGTGCTTCAACAACAGTCTTCCGGTTTTCGATGCTTCCTCCTGAATGATAGAAATGGTCTTTTGTAACAATGTTAAATTTGTCCCAGAATTTCTTAATCATTTCATTTTCTCTCCAGTCGTTATGATGCCATGTCGAAAGAACAAATTTTGCTTTTGTCTCTCTCAGCAAATTAAAGAGAAGTTCTTCATCATTTTCTGTCCAACCGTTAAAGTAGTCTACGTATCGTCCATAATACGGTGGATCACAATAAATAATATCGTCCTGAGTAGCTAAGGGAATAATATCAGCGAATGATTTATTAAAAAAAGTCCAGTCGGGTTCTGGCTTAATAATTTGAGCTACATTTTTAACTTGATTGACAATCTTTGTCACATAAGCTTGAGCAAAGCGGTCTGGTTTTTTACAGAATGGAATGTTCCAATTGCCCTTTCTTCCAAACCTCATCATTCCATTGAATCCTGCCCTTGAAAGAAAAATGAAGTCATATGGAGAAAACTCTCTATTGAACCGCTCCCTTACTTTTCGGTAATGGTCGTAACCATTGTCACCTGCCTTGCTTAAGAGTTCTCCCTCATGTTCCAAATATTGCTTCATCAAAGGTGCGGTAATAACACCTTCTTGAATTCCCTTGTAGAAGTTAATTATGTGCGGGTTCGTATCGTTAAGTACTGCTTTTTTGAACCCTGAGTTGAAAGCTACAACACCAGTTCCAAGAAATGGCTCAATCCATTTCCCATTTACTGTCGGTATTAGTTCCTTAATCCAAGGTATCAACTTGGTCTTTATACCCTGACTTTTGATTGGTGGAACTATTGTCTTCATTTCTTCCCCTTCTTCTTTGTGTTTTTGATCACCAGTTTTTCGAGCAGGTCTTTTCTTCCTTTAAACTCTAAAAAATCCTTTAGTTTGGTAATTTTTACAGTCTTACCTTCCTTAATCATAGTTGCCGAACCATGATTAATCCAGTATTCATCAAACCATTCTTCGCCTAATTTAGCAAATATACCGTTGCCATTTTTCAAATCCTCAATGTTTGTAATTGAACCAATGTTGGCGGTATTTTTTGAGCCTTCAGTTTCGCTTGCAATCTCCCACTTCTCAGCTATAAAAAAGTCAAAGTCCTTAATTACTGAAGTTATTGACTTAAGGTTTTGAACGGTGGTAACTTTTCTTTCTCCTACCTTTTTATGTTTTGTGTCGTATTCCTCCTCAAGGTCTTTAACCTGAAATATTTCGGTCTCTTTATAGTCGGCAAAGTCAGTGCGGGTATAAACGATGCCTAAGCAAAAATGTGCCGAGTATTCTGAGTACGGAAACTGAATATTTTTGCTGCTATTTCTCTCTTTGAAATAAGTTCCATGACTACCAAGTGTAAATCCATTTATATGTCCGGGGAATCCTGGGTCTCTGTAGGTCGTTTTTAAGTCAACCGCGAATTTAATGGCATCATTGTCCTTGTGAACGAAGCTTAGGTCCGGATACCAGTTTTGCTTCTCGGCCAATACGATATGATAGCCAATCTTCTCGGCAAACTGTAAGATTTGCGGAAAGATGTGGATTTCAAGGATTTTGGAAACAATTTTTGTGTCGGACGAAATTGTATAGATGTTCTTATAGATGTCGATGAAGCCCTTTATCGTCCAGTCCCCGTTATCGGTTGAAACATAGTCTCGTAGGTTTTCAGTGAACTTCTTTAGCGCAGTCTTAAATTCGATTTTGTACTTCTCTTTGTCGGGTTTCTTCATGCTTAGATTTAACTATTTTCTCTTGGATCACTCGTTGGTTAAATTTGTCCAGCGGCAATACCCCCAATGCTTGTGTTTGTGCAATTGTGGGTCTTTGAAACACTTCATTGTCCCCCGTTACCAAACGTTGAACGAAGATAGAAACTTATAGCTTGCACCAAACCCCACCATGCACAAACATTTTGTTGGCAATAGTGCATCACTACTTTTGATTATTCCGTATCCAATTTGAGACTTGTTCTCCAAGTCCAGCCCATGCTGCTGAGTTACCTAGTGAACTAACATAAATCTTGTCGTTGCCATCCATTACCTGCACTAAGTTGTCCCTCACTTGAGCTGTTGTTTGATTGGTTGAAATTAGATATGCAGAACCACCTAGTCTAGCCCATGAGCCATAGCCTTGAATTCTCTGGAGTAGTGCTTCGTAGTTTCTGCCAGGATTACTCAAGTCGTATGATATTATATATACTTTATTCATTTTTTCTGGCAGATTTCATTAATGTGCTTGGCAAATTTACTTACTAGGTCTATACACTCTTTTGCATATTTTTTGTCAATCGAGTTTTCAGAATGAGGCGTCTGATTTAAATCATAGTCTCCGCTATGAGCAATTATATGTCGTCTATCGGTGAATTGTTTTAGTTTACCGATCAACTTCTCTTTATTGATGTCAGCGTCCGCAGAAACTTGTTGAAAAATGTCTTTATAACCAGCGATTTCCATGTAAACGGTAATTTTCCATTCACCTTGAAATGACTTCGTTGAAAAATCCTCTTTAATATGCTTCTCAACTATTTCATGTAGGTTATAGTTTCTGGCCGCCTCTAAAAGTCTGTCTTGGTTTAGTAAATTTTTAATATAGTCTGATAACTTTTGTGGAACTTGAATTGATTTATTTGAGAGTGTTTCCTTAATTTTTTCAATTACAAGGGAGCGGACAAAAGCGTCAAGTGCAGATATAGATAGTACTATTGCAGCCCTGTAAGCATCACAAAAATTTTCATCATTCTCAGGAGCAGATCCGTCCTTATGAAAACTGAGTAAGTTGTCGGCTCTCTTAATGCATCTTTTAAAAATGTCATATGGGGATAAGGACTCTCCTTTAGTCAACACAGCCACTGTTGTCTCGCTTAAAGCTAAGTTCTCTGTCAAAACGGTCGATGATGGTGACGACTCTCTGACCTCCCTAGTCTTTGGAGGCTTTTTTGTCACTCTTTTTCCTATATTTTTTTTACTGCTCATTTTTTATGCATTACCGCCAACCTCCGGCTATAATCAACTATTGAATCTATTTCCGATATCCGGAGCCCGTACTGTTCTATCAATCACCTAATATCGTAAAGTTTTGCACAAGTCTCCAAATTTTTGAGTGCACTTCTGTTATCCTAATGCGCCATCACCCCAACAGCAATACCAGGCCAATTATCAAACTTTAATTCTCTATCAGCTGGAACTTGCTCAGTGCTTTCCTTGTGCAAATAGGCATTCCACGAAAATGCCGCAAAGAAATAAAAGCTGCTGTTTTTTGGTATTATCCTGCTTCCGATAAGCAACTCTGGTTTACTGATCAAGTTCAGTTCTTTTGTTAATTTCTTTTTCGCTTCATTCAGCTGTTGCATAGTAATGCCATAAGCATAAAACCATATTTCATTCATACCCGGTCGCTGCGATCTGTTGAAAATGTATTTTCGTAAGGCATAACCCAGCGCCCATTGTGCATCTTTATTCACAAGCCAATTACTTCCTTTCGAATAGATTATAGAGTTTAGTATATACTTATTTTTATTTGTCTCGAGTATGCGTCCGTTTTTCCTGTTGCCTGTCGCTATCTCAATATTTAAAGGAAATAACTCGGAGCTGTACAGGGAGAGGTGACCGAAATCTCCAATGTTAATCAGGCCAATAGCAGTACCATCTCGTGTTCCAATCTCTTTTCCTCTTTTATAAATGTTAATTAAGCCAAGCTGTGTGCCCTGCATGCGTCCTCCTATATTCACTAAACCAACCTGATAACCGTTCATGCGCTCTTTGGCTCGATTTACTAAACCTATCTGCCAGCCGGTATAGTCGCTATTCTCATAACCATTCCGCCCTTCTATAAAACCTGCTCTGTTGAAAAAAGATAATTGCAAACCATATAAACCACCATCGGTATAATTACTAAGTGTAGCAATCTGCACACCATCCATCGATTGATAGGAGGTATTGGTAAGACCTGCAAGCTGAAAACCAAAGGAATATTTATACACCACATTACTGATACCCGCTAACTGAAAGCCAAACAAGGCATTGCGCACAATATTGATTCCACCGGTAGCTTGCCAACCATAAACATTCGAGAGCACACTGTTGATAAGGCCTGAGAATTGAGCCCCCATCATATTGGCTTCGAAACCACTCCGATACTTTTGGTCAATTTCTTTTTCATTTAATCCTTTGTAAGCATTAATGCCCGTAATATTAACCAGTCCGGCTACTTGTAATCCACGGGTTTTTAATTCATTAGCATTAGAAACAAGCGCCAGCTCTAAAAAATTGGTAGCACCAGTATAGCCCGAGGTAAAATTGAAGGAGAAGACATTAGTTTTATCGCTGCCATGTAAACCGTTGGTACTGATGCCTGGACTTAAGGAGAAATGAAAAAGTTTGAGTTGTTTTTTCCGGGATTGCGAAAAAGCAAGCGTACTGCATACGCATACTACGAGTAAGGTTTTTAACATAAAGAGGGTTAGGCTTATCCTCTTAACTGTATGTATAAATCTTTAGTATATAGAAATCGATAAAATAACTCCTATAGCAGACGAATGACTAGAAGTCATCTCAAAAATACTTCAAACAGTATAATCACGTTATTGTGATGAACGAAGTGTTGAATGTATGCTAGGATGAGGAAGCAGTCTATTGACGTTATATACCATCACTCGGATTGCTTTGCACACTCAGGCACAAACCCTACCCACAGAGTCCGCAATGAACGAGCCCTTTTATTTTTGAAATGGCTTCTAGTAAGTCTTCGTGATGTCTGAGGGAACAGTAATAATGTAATCTGCCAGACCTTTATTTACTTCCTCCAGTTGATCGATATTTTTTTGCTCTACTACCTGAAGCGTCACTAGCTTAATCTTAGCATCGGCTTGTTTTATATACCAAACTATACCCTCAAAGTTTTGTGAATGATAAGAGCCATTAACATGCAGAAAAGGAAAGTTTTTATTCTTCAAAATAAAATGAGCCATGGTAGCATCTTTCACAGCCTGTGAACGCGCCATATTTTCTGCAGTACCCGGAGCACCATGTCCACCCATTTGATCAATCATAGCTTTATAGCCAGGCAGAGTCAAATCGATGGTGATGGGAAGTGCAGCTATCCAATTTTTCGCCTCGGGTGCAATCGTATTTAATTGGTCTAAACCTTTTTTATAAACGATGTTGGCATACCGTCTGGGTACATTGGTGGCGATTACACGTTGTTTATTGTCTTTGGCAAACTCAATCAGTGGTTTGTAATCGTTTTTATAGTTATCCCATACTTTTGCCTCGCTCAATAAAAGTTTTTCATCAATAAGTCCTGCCAGGTATTCATCTAAAATAATTTGATTGTCCGCCTCAAACATTTCCATACCCACTGTAATCTTACCTCTTTGTGTGAAAAGATCTTTCATTACCTGTAACTCAAGCCAATGGGCTATAGAATTATCGTGCAACTCACCAAAGAAAGTAAGATCAGCTTTAGCGACCTCTTTCATCATTGTGGTAAAGTCACTTGACTTGCCATCTTTAGTATAAACTTTATAAGTTGCTTTATCCTGAGCATAGGCTAACAACGTTATCAATATAAATAAAGAGGTGTGCAGTATTTTCATAAGACTTATCAATTAAGGAATTAGATCGTTGCGTATATAGCTAATGTACAATACTATTACCACAGCGTCAAAAAAAATGCTTCTCCCGATTTGGTCAGAAGAAGCAATTATTATTCTCTATTGCAAGAATTTAGTTCAAAGATTGAATAACCGGCTTATTTATCGCCTTCAGCTTATTCCACCGTAACGCTTTTTGCAAGATTTCTTGGTTGATCTACATTACAACCACGCATAACGGCAATATGATAAGACAATAACTGAAGTGGCACTACAGAAACAAGCGGCATTAATGAGTCTAAAGTAGCGGGTACCTCAATCACATAATCAGACATTTTAGGAATGATTGTATCGCCTTCTGTTACCACAGAAATTACTCTACCCTTTCTCGCTTTTACTTCCTGTATGTTAGACACAACTTTTTCATACGAGCTGTCCTTAGTAGCAATAAACACTACCGGCATTTCTGCATCAATCAAGGCAATAGGACCGTGCTTCATTTCTGCAGCCGGATATCCTTCAGCGTGAATGTAGGATATCTCCTTTAGCTTTAGTGCACCCTCCAGGGCCACCGGGAAATTATAACCACGACCTAAGTACAAGAAGTTGCGGGAATCTTTAAACTCAGCGGCAATAGTTTTTATCTGGTCATTTAATTTTAGCGCAGTCTCTACCTTAGATGGAATATTCTCCATCTCGGTAAGCATTTCATGATACTTCTGCTCAGTAATAGTACCTTTTTTATGCGCAACACTTAGTGCAATCATGTTCAACACCGTAAGCTGTGCTGTAAATGCCTTCGTGCTGGCCACGCCAATTTCTGGGCCTGCATGTGTGTAAGCACCTGCGTGTGTAGCACGTGGTATTGAAGACCCCACAACGTTACACACACCAAAAATAATGGCGCCTTTTGATTTCGCTAATTCTATAGCCGCCAAGGTATCTGCTGTCTCTCCCGACTGCGAAATAGCAATAACAACATCTCCTTCGCGAATTACCGGATTTCTGTAACGGAATTCAGAAGCGTACTCTACTTCCACTGGAATCCTGCAGAATTCTTCAAAGAAATATTCAGCTACTAAACCAGCATGCCAGGATGTACCACAAGCCACAATTAGAATTCTATCTGCATTAACCAGCTTATTTATATACTCACGTAAACCACCCAAAATAAGTCGGCCAGTAGAAGAATCTAATCTTCCACGCATACAATCATGAATGGAGCGTGGTTGTTCAAAAATTTCCTTGATCATGAAATGATCATACCCACCCTTCTCAATTGCTTCCAACTCTAAGTCTACAGTTTGCACATAGGGGGTTAGTGGAAGGTTAGCTGTATTTTTTACAGTAAGCTTACCATTGTTAATGATTGCAATCTCCTGGTCATTCAGGTAAATAACTTCGTTAGTATACTCTATAATAGGAGTGGCATCAGAAGCCATAAAGAATTCATCTTTACCAACACCTATTACCAAGGGGCTACCTTTGCGGGCTGCAATGAGAAGATCCGGATCCTCTAATGACATAACCACGATGGCATAAGCACCCACCACCTTAGTTAAGGCAAGTCGTACTGCTTCATCTAAAGAACAGTTTTCGTTCTCTTTTATATCTTCAATGAAGTGAATAAAAACCTCTGTATCCGTCTCACTTTCAAAAACGTGTCCTTTTCGGATCAACTCTTGTTTCAGTGAATTATAATTCTCTATTATACCATTGTGAATAATGGCTAGCTTTTTTGTCGCAGAATAATGAGGGTGCGCATTTTCATCGTTAGGCTCGCCATGAGTAGCCCAACGTGTATGCCCCATACCAATAGTACTATTTAGATTTTTGTCTTTAATGAATGATTCTAGCTCTGCGACTTTGCCTTTCTTTTTATAGACATTAAGTCCTTTGTTTAATAGTGCTATACCTGTGCTGTCGTATCCACGATACTCCAGTCTTTTTAATCCTTTAATAATTACTTCTGCCGCTTGGCGCTGACCTACATATGCAACTATGCCGCACATAAATTACTGGTTTTGGGTTGGTGTGGTGTAGAAAATTTTAAGTTTAAGATTTTCCTTATTGAAAGAAAGTCTATTAACGCTTTTACCTGCAAAAGGATTCCCTGGATACAATACAAAGCTAGTGAACTTTGATTTAGCTATATTAAGTTCAGTGTTTGATTCTTGTTCGGCCAACTCCTGCATAAACAAGGTGATGAAGGTGCTATAGCCTTTAGTTGAACTATTATATGACAGCTGAGCAAAGCGATCTTGTCTGTCCTCCACGATTCCTAAAGAATTGAATTTACTTATTCTTGCTGTATTCTCAGTTACCGAAACTGTTGTTCCCAACGATCTGGCTCTGTTGTTATAAAAAATCAAATCAAGGCTATCCTGCTTAGAGGCATCATAAATCTTAAGACGATTATTGTTGTCAAGTACTTGCAAATAAAGTGATTGGGGTGGCCTGAAAGACTGGGGCTCATCTATACTACCAATAGAAAGCTCCGCGGAATTGATGACCAGGTTTTCAATAGTATCACTGAACTCCAAAAATTTTGAAAAATCAAGCTTGGTAACAACCGGCACTCCAGACTGAATAAATAACTTACTAGGATCCGCTGGAACAAAATCCGTATAGGGAGTGATTAATGAAGCCAAAGGAGAAGAACCACGCTCTACGGTAATTTTGCTAGCCGAGGCTAAGCCAAGGTTTGCCGCTCCTGAAACAGGAGATATATAGTAATTAAAGATCAGCGTATCAGTAGCGGTATGGTAGTGAAGTGCAATACGCGTAGAGTCAGATAATGAAATTCCAAAGACCTTACTGTTGTTATTACCTATAATTGCCAAACCTTTAAATATCTCTGAGAACTTTTCAAACTTCGCGAAGTTATCGTTTGTTGCATCCCAGTTATTAAAAAGCTCTAAACCAAAATCATAATTGATCCTGACGTCTGCTGTAATTATGGTGTCTGCTGTAAATGGGTCATCTAATTCTTCATTAAAAAGTGCTGGCTTGATTGTCTCAGCACCTGTACCTAATGGTATAGGGTCATAAGCGACAGATGAATTTGTGTAGTAGTCATTTCCACTCCTGAAAGTCATTGCTTCTGTTAGCCTATGAATTGAAAAGGATTCCAGGCTAGGAGATGAACTGCCGTAATTATACAAATCCAGATGCAAATGAAGTGTTACAGAGTCAAAGACAGCACCTGTTTCCTTTGCTCTGCCTGTGCTTGAAGGTCTTATCTGAGCATACGATTCTGCCGTAACTCGACCAAATGTCGGGTCATCATAACTTCCAACTAATAATCTGGTAACAGGATCCGTTAAATAATTTGAAGTTCTCAGAGAATCGAAGAGTACGATACTCGACTCAATCGGAATTTCTATGTATGCAACTTTAAATTTTTGATTTTGATTTCGGAAACCCAGTATGCTTTCATCATCCAGACACGCAAAAAGAAATAGCGCCACGACTGCAGACAGTCCCAGCGCTATACGTTTAACCCACAAGTTCATTATATAAATTGAAGTATGATTCGGTGTAATCTTGATCTTTACCAATTGTTTCTACCTTCTTTTCTTTCATTTTCTTGAAGAGATCATCAAGTTTTTTGTTTTCTCCGGCTACAATAACTGCATCCGAAAATTCAACCCCCATTTTAATGAATCCTTCAAAGTCCGCTGATTTAAGCGACCCCAACATGGCATCTTCAATATCCAGCATTTTCACTTTGTCCATAATATCTTCATTAAACTTATGGGTGAAGCTATTATTGTATATGGTGAAAACTGTTTTTGCATTTTTAAACAACGGATCATTTTTATAGGTTGTTTTCAAATACAAGGGAATGAAGCTGGTAATCCAGTCATTGCAATGAACGATATCAGGTGACCATCCTAATTTACGCACTGTTTCAATAGCACCCTTGCAAAAGAAAATGGCGCGCTCATCGTTATCTGCATAAAACTTGTTTTCCTTATCGTGGAAAACAGATTTGCGATGGAAGTAATCTTCGTTATCAATGAAATAAACCTGCAATTTCGCATTAGGGATAGAAGCTACCTTGATGATAAGGGGTTTTTCTTCATCGCCAACCGGAATATTTATACCTGACAAACGTACAACTTCGTGAAGTCTGTTCTTACGTTCATTAATGATGCCGAAACGGGGCACCAGAATCCTGATCTCCATACCCTTCTCCTGCATAGCCTGAGGTAACTTGCGGACAAAGTCAGCAACCTCTGAGGTCTGCAAAAAAGGATTAATCTCACTAGCCACATAAAGGATTCGAATTTTTGACATACTACACTATTTAATTACAACACGTACCAGAACGGGAAATTGAGGTACAAAAGTACAAAAAAAGGGCCCCTCGTTCAAGATAAGTTCTAAATAAGCCTATATTTGCGCCCTTTAAAACCAGCCCCATATGGAGATTTTCCGCGAAATAAAGCCACTAAGGGCCTTTTTACGCGAAAAGAATAAAGCCGGTTTTCTTATCGGTTTTGTGCCAACCATGGGTGCTTTACACCTAGGACACCTTTCCCTTATTGAAGCCTCGAAAAAAGCAGGCTGTTTTACAGTCTGTTCCATTTTTGTTAACCCTGCTCAATTTAATAATGCCGATGACTTGAAAAAGTATCCACGTACGATTGAGGAGGATGTTAAACTATTGAAAGAAGTTAAGTGTGATGTGTTGTTTTCACCTACTGCGGAGGAAGTCTACCCTCACGCAAGCAATACGCAATTCGATTTTGGTTCACTAGGTACGACTATGGAAGGCGAGTTTAGACCTGGGCACTTCAGCGGTGTAGCATTGGTAGTTTCTAAACTCTTTCACATTGTAGAGCCTGATCATGCTTTTTTTGGTCAAAAGGATTGGCAACAATTTACCATTATCAATCAACTGGTAAAGGATCTCAATTTCAATATTCAACTTCATCCTATTCCAACACTCAGAGAACCTGATGGCCTTGCCATGTCTTCACGCAATCAGCGACTAACAGAAAAGCAAAGGGGCAAAGCAATAGTTTTTTATAAATCTTTATTGGAATGCCAGTCAAGACTGAGCGATGGTGAAAAACTTGATGAGATCACTCCATCAATTAAAAATAAAATTGAGCAAGATGCAGAGTTACGCCTCGAATATTTACAATTAGCCAATCGCGAAAACTTATCTTCCTTAAATAGCGTTGAAGAACCAAACCGCACTGTGCTTTGCATTGCTGGTTTTGTGGGTGATGTCCGTCTAATTGACAACATCTTACTTTAAAACAAAATGATTTTTCCTGTATGTTAATAGAAGTTTTAAAATCTAAAATTCACCGCGCCAAACTTACGCAAGCGGAACTTCACTATGTTGGTAGTATTACCATTGATGAAGAACTGATGAATGCCGCCAATTTCATCGAAGGCGAAAAGGTAACTGTAGTGAACGTAAACAATGGTGAGCGTTTAGAAACCTATGTTATCAAAGGTGAGCGAGGTTCAGGACAAATTTGTCTAAACGGTCCTGCTGCGCGTAAAGCTGCTGTCGGTGATTTGGTGATTATTTTCTCGTATGCCCAAATGGAGTTTGAAAAAGCAAAGCAATTTAAGCCAACACTTGTTTTCCCAACTCCCGACAATAAACTAGCCTAGACTATCGTGATAAAACGCTTCCGGTCTGTACTTCAATATGCATTACTGTTGGGAGCAACTGTTTTCCTGGTTTGGTTTTCTTTGCGCAGCATTCATGTAGCCGGTACTGAAAACACGCTGGCAGATAAATGGTCGTACTTATATAAAACCTGGCAACTGTCTGATAAAGCCTGGTTATTACTGATGGCAGGTCTCTCCATGGTCAGTCATTTAATCCGCGCTGAACGTTGGCGCATGCTGCTCGTCTCTGCCGGAAGTAATACCACCTTGCATCAATCATTCCTCTCATTATTGATTGGTTATATAGTTAACCTGGTAATTCCCCGTGGTGGCGAGATCAGTCGTTGTTATAACATTCAACAACTTAACAAAACTTCAATTGAGGTTTCATTAGGCACAGTGGTTATGGAGCGAATTATTGATGTGCTGTGTCTGTTGGTTGTGCTCAGCATTACTTTTTTACTTCAAGCCGAAAGGCTCTTTGCCTTTATTAACTCACTGCCTTTGGGTGGTGGCGACTCCAATGTTGGGAAATTATTCGTTGTACTGGCAATTGCTGCCATTCTTTTTAGTGTTTTGGCCTGGTTCCTTTGGAGAATACCCAAGGTAAAGGCATGGCTTCAGAAAATATTTATTGGATTTAAAGAAGGTTTGCTCTCTGTCTTGAAATTGAAGCGTCCATGGCTCTTTATTATCTACTCAATTGCCATCTGGATTTTGTATTTTATCATGAGCTATATAGTGATGCTTGCCTTCCCCGCAACCAATACACTTGGTCTCGGGGCTGTTTTAAGCATTTTTGCCTTGGGGGCTATTGCCATGGCGGCACCACTGCCAGGTGGGGCGGGTGCTTATCATACATTGGTTCCGGCCGGCATTACATTTTTATATGCCATTAGTATCAGTGACGCCACAGCCTTTGTTTTTGTCTTTCACGCCTGGCAAACCCTTATTATGATTATTGCCGGAGTCATTGCCTTAATACACAGCTCTTTTTTAGATAAAAAACTGTAAATCATGTCTTTTTGTCACTTTTAAAGATTTGGTGCGTTGATTGTTTCTTAAGAGATTTACAAAAAATCAACAAACAACTATGGGATTTGGCGCATTAATTATCGGGGTGTTTTTCATGGTCATCGGTATGATCGTAAGCAGCCGTTTAAAAAGTAAGTTTCAGCAATATTCACAGATTCAGCTAACAAAGAACCTAACTGGTGCGGAAATCGCCCGCCTTATGTTAGCCGATAGTGGTATTCAGGATGTGAAGGTGATTTGTGTGGACGGCCAGTTAACTGACCACTACAATCCGATGGACAAAACAGTTAACCTAAGCCAGGAAGTATACCACGGGCGCAACGCAGCGGCTACTGCTGTCGCGGCTCATGAATGCGGTCACGCGGTGCAGCATGCTACAGCTTATAGCTTTTTGCAACTGCGTTCTGCGATGGTACCTATACAAAATGTAAGCGGCAAGGTTATCAACTTTGTGATGATGGCGATGATGTTCGGTGCTTTTACCGCCTCTAGCTTTTTGCCAGTGAAAACAGCTTTATTGATTATCATTGTGTGTTACGCAGTATTTGCCCTCTTCGCTTTAATCACTTTGCCTGTAGAATTTGATGCCAGCAAGCGTGCTTTAGCATGGGTGGATGCCCGTGGCATTGTTACCCGTCAGGAACATGATATGGCCAAAGATGCTTTAAAGTGGGCTGCTATGACTTATGTGGTTGCGGCCGTGGGCGCGGTAACTACCCTGCTTTACTATGTTATGATGTTTCTAGGCGCCAATCGCGATGAATAATTCGGCTCAAACGTTATGCTAACGTTTGTAACCTGAAAATACTGTTTATTTTTGCGGCCTCGACAGCAATGTCGGGGCCTCTTTTTTTGCTGCTCATGGTCTCCTCAGCCAAAACAGTAAAGAAAACCGAAATGGAAAATTGTTGTTAAAGAGACAAAATTGAGAATGCTATGAATTTTGAACTGACCGAAGAGCAAATAGCTGTGCAGCAAGCCGCCCGCGATTTCGCCCAAACTGAATTATTGCCTGAAGTGATTGAGCGCGATACGCATCAAAAATTTCCAGCCGCCCAAATCAAAAAAATGGGTGAACTCGGATTTATGGGCATGATGGTAGATCCAAAATACAGCGGTGGCGGTATGGATACCATTTCTTATGTATTGGCCATGGAGGAAATCTCTAAGGTGGATGCCTCTGCTTCAGTAGTGATGTCAGTAAACAATTCATTGGTGTGCTGGGGCATTGAAACCTTTGGTACTGAAGAACAAAAAGAAAAGTATTTAAAGCCTATGGCTGCCGGTCAGATTCATGGTGCTTTCTGTTTATCAGAACCAGAAGCCGGATCAGATGCGACCAGTCAACGAACAACTGCTGAGGACAAGGGAGATTATTACTTATTGAATGGCACTAAAAACTGGATCACCAATGGTGGTACTGCCAGCGTATATATTGTGATCGCACAAACAGACGCTGAAAAAAAACACAAGGGTATTAACGCCTTAATTGTTGAAAAAGGAATGCCCGGCTTTGTGGTTGGTAAGAAAGAAGACAAAATGGGTATTCGTGGCTCTGATACGCATTCTCTAATGTTTACTGATGTGAAAGTGCCTAAAGCAAATCGCATAGGTGCAGATGGTTTCGGATTTACCTTCGCCATGACAACACTTAACGGTGGTCGTATTGGTATTGCTGCTCAGGCCCTGGGTATTGCTTCTGGTGCTTACGAGTTAGCCTTAAAATATGCTAAAGAAAGGAAAGCCTTTAACAAAAAATTATCTGAGCACCAGGCTATTCAATTTAAGTTAGCAGAAATGGCTACTAAAATTGATGCAGCACGTTTGCTGTTATGGCAGGCTGCTTATTTGAAAGATGAGGGTAAGGATTTTGTGAAAGCTGCTTCAATGGCGAAACTGTTTGCTTCACAGATTGCGCAAGAAGTAACTACTGAAGCAGTTCAGATACACGGTGGTTATGGTTATGTAAAAGAATACCACGTAGAACGCTTAATGCGCGATGCAAAAATCACACAGATTTACGAAGGCACTACAGAGATTCAGAAAATGGTGATCTCAAGGGAATTGCTGAAGTAATTCAATATTGCAGATTCAACATTCAAAAGCCTGGTAGTTATTTAACGCCAGGCTTTTTAGTTTTTATTGGCTAAATAAAGGAGCAGGATTTAAGGATTACTGGATTAACAAGATTTAGAAAACTATTTCAGTAAAATCAAGCCATTAATCCTGTCAATTCTTAAATCCTAAAAATCCTGATACAGACAACCTACAGGAGCAGAATTTAAGGATTACTGGATTAACAAGATTTAAAAAACTATTTCAGTAAAATCAAACCATTAATCCTGCCAATTCTTAAATCCTAAAAATCCTGATACAGACAATTAACAGGAGCAGGATATAAGGATTACATGATTTACTGGATGCTGAAACGTAATTCGTAATTCGTAATTCGTAATTCGTAATTCGTAATTCGTAATTCGTAATTCTAAATAATTTTATCAAACGCCTTCACAAATCCCTGCATCTCATCCTGTGTTCCAATACTGACACGGCACCACTCTTTTCCTGCATAATCCCACACCCTGATTTGATAACCCGCCTCCTCTGTCTTAGCTAAAATAGTTTTTCCATCAGCAGGTGCCGGGAAGAAAAGTAAATTGATATGAGACTTAGCAAAAAAGATGTTTTTCTTCGATAAGTAATCCTCCAGCACTTTTCGCGCGTTTGCATTTTTCTCCCTTGTCATTTTCATAAATGCCGCATCATCCACACAAACTTTCGCAGCAGCCAATACCGCCTGATTAATATTTACGCCACCACCCATTTGGTATTTGCTCATCTGCTTGATACGCTCAGGTTGCGCAATGACATAACCTAAACGCAAACCTGCCAAACCATATATTTTTGAAAAGGTGCGTGATACAATTACATCACTTCCCTTTTTAATTAATTCGACCATACTGCGCTGTTGCGATGGCTCTACAAATTCAAGATAAGCTTCGTCCGAATACACGGTAGTCTTCTTAGCCATCTCTTCACAGAAATTTTGATACCTGTTAAAATCGATTAGTGTTCCTGTGGGATTATTCGGATTCACCAGAAAAATCATCTTAGTATCGGTTCGAACAGCGGAAGCAATTTTTTCTAAATCAAGTTCAAGTTTTTCGTTTAAGTCTACGCGATCCCAGGTGGCACCCATTTTTTCCGCAAAATCCATAAGCAGGCGAAAAGTTGGAAAAGGGGACAGCACTCGCTTACCCTCTAAACCAATGCCTATACCCGCAACGCAAAGCAATTCACTGGAGCCATTCCCAATCATGATGTGGTCAGGACTTACCCCTTCTTTTTCAGCTAAAAATTTCTTGAATGAAGTGGTGGCATCAAAGGCGTATCGATTGCCCTCATTCAAAGAAGCAACAACAGCCTCACGTGCTTTAGGTGATGGCCCATAAGGATTTTCATTTGATCCCAATCTAACAAGACCCTGTTTCAGCAAGGAAGATTGATGAAAACGCTCAGCTTCACTTACCGGTGCAGCCATTAACTGATCTACTAGCGAAGGAAGTGAGACAAAACCTACTGTTAAACCCGCTGCTGATTTAAACCAATTTCTGCGTGATACATTTTCCATACCGATACATTTGGCAAGGAAGGTACACTTTGCTCCAGATAAACACAAGTCAAATTATGCGCGTAAGTTCAGGATGGAATAATACCCATTTTCTTCATTAAGAAAGTAGCATTCATCTTTTCAGCGATACCCTCTTTCAATTGATAATCGAAAGAGAGTTCATCGTTTTCAATCGTGGGTTCGAAGTGATAATTTTTTACTTGTTGTGGAAAGTTTTCTTCCAGTACGCCCAGCGCCAGATCGTGTGTGGCCACCAGGGCCAGACAGGGCTGGTCAATCAATTGTTTTACCAAGGCCATTGAGCCTGCTTGCTTATCCGTTGAATTGGTGCCTTTAAGAATTTCATCCAGTAAAATCAGTAAAGGCTTTTTGGTTCTCAGTTCTTCGGTAATGGATTTGAGCCGATGGAGTTCGGCATAAAAATAAGATTGCTGATCTTTTAACGAATCTGCCGTGCGCATACCCGTTCGCAAATGCATGACAGAGCATGAAAAACTTTTGGCACACACAGGGGCTCCGTTGTACGCCAGCACCATGGCGATGCCCAAGGTGCGCAAAAAAGTACTTTTACCAGCCATGTTTGCGCCTGTAATCAATAACACACGTTGCGGATCACCTGCCCTGAAGTCGTTGCTGACACAAACATTTTCTGCGAGTAGTGGGTGTCCTAAAGCTTCGGCCTTAATGTGTTGTTTCTCACCAAAAACAGGAAAGGCATAATTAGGGTGGTTGTAGGTAAAAGTGGCCAAACTGTTCGTTACTTCTATTTCGGCAAGCGCATCTAACCAAGTCGCTAACGACTTACCATTTTCCTCCCGCCACTTTTCTAAGCGATACACACACTGTAAATCGTATAGCAGTAAGCCATTTACTACAATGTTGGTCATAAAATTCAGGCGTGCGTCTAATGCAGAAAGAAGTGAAGCCAACTTTGTGATTTTTACCTCAGCTTCATGTGTAATACCTGATAGATTATTTAAGTGATCTGAGTTGTATTTTTCAAGGTTAAAAACCTTTAGCAAAGCAGCATATTGTTTAAGAATTGTATGCTTTCTGCTTACATAATCATGAAAGGCAGTAGTTCGTTTAAAGTAAATACCAATAAGCACCAGTTGTGAGAATACCAATAAACTGGCGAAGGGCTTGAAAGCTGGAGAAAAATAAGCAGCAATTACCAAAGTAATGGTCAATGCTGGTACAAGCATCAGTACAGCATACCACATTTTTTTATTAGACAACATGGGTTTGTGTTGTAACCAATCCAGTAGTTGTGTTCTACTTTCTGCTGTTTCTAGGGAGTTCATGGCAACAGCCTGGAGCTTTTGTCGTAAGTCAACGCGCTCACTTAATTCTTTACTGCTTTCCTGATGTTTAACAATGTCCGTAATTGATGTTAAAGGATTTTTTAAGCGTGTGGCCAATTGTTTTTTACCTGAATGGGTTGCCGCACGATTAATGAACTGAAAAAGAGAACCTTCGCCAAAAATATCTAAATCATAAGCATACACATGATGCGTGTCTATAAAAGCAGCTCCTGTTTCTTGTTTACTAAAATCACCCTTTGCCGCAGCTAATTCCTGCTCATTGATCTGTAACAAATTGGTGGTGATCACCTTCTCATTAAACAGTCTGCTATGAAGTCGTACCAACCAGGCAAAAATGAAAGTCACACCTAAAGTGACCGCTATGAACCATTGATCTTTAAAAGACAAGTAAATGCAAGCCGCTATAACAAGACCTGCCAGTAGCCTGAACACGGCAATACGGGCAATTTCTTTTTCTTGCTTACTCAGTTGAGCAAGAAAATCTTTTTTACGCTGCTCATAGATTGGAAGTCTATCGGAATTCGTCATGAAAAATTAATAAGCTGACACATTCTCTCCTATTAAAAAGACAAATGCGTCAGACCGATTTATTCTTTTGAAATCATCGGTCAGACGCATGAAAAACAGGAAAGAATTTGATTTAAAAAAATTAAAGAAATCTCTCAACGATACGCATCACATGCTCCAAGGCTTGGGCATCCGTTTCATCAAAGTCGTTTAGCTGATCGCTGTCCACATCAAGTACCAAAGCAACTTCACCATTCTTAAAAGCAGGCAATACAATTTCTGATTTACTAGCCGAGCTACACGCGATGTGTCCTGGGAATTCATCTACATTCGGAACAAGAATTGTTTTTTTCTCTTTCCAGGAAGCACCACAAACACCCTTACCAAAATTAATGCGGGTACAAGCGATTGGTCCCTGAAATGGCCCCAACACCAATTGATTATCTTTTACCAGATAAAAACCAACCCAGAAAAAATTCATAGTTTGTTTTAATGCGGCCGCTACATTAGAAAGATTAGCAACTACATCATTTTCACCTTGCACTAAGGCTTCAATTTGAGGAACAAGTATGTTGTATTTTTCAGCTTTATCAGCGCTTTGTGCAATAATAAGTTCTTCGGCCATGTCTGAAATTTAATTTAAAACTACTGATTTTAAGTGTCTGGTCTTTTATACGTAAACAGGTTATCTCCCATTACGTTTTCTGAATGCAGAAGGTTCCCGTGAAAGTGTGGTGCCTTAATGCCTTTATTAAATAATTTGGGTGATTTAAAAATCCTGATCTCTTCCCATAGCCCCTCGTTGATAAATGACTGTAAGGTATGCGCACCCCCTTCAACAAAAAGTGAGTGAATGCCTCTTTTATGCAAATCTTTCAATAAATGCCACAGGAAACCCTGCTCTTCAATGCGCATAAGGGTAAGGTTAGAATGCTCCTCATGTTTTAATACATTATAGATAATAGTCGGTTGTGTCCCATCCATAATGTGTAAACGATCCGAAAGTTTCAAAAAGCGATCAATAACGATCCTGACAGGATTCTTACCCGTCCACTCACGCACATTAAGTTGGGGGTTATCATGAGCAGCTGTATTGCGACCTACCAAAATACCATCCTCCTCTGCTCTCCATTTATGTACAAGTTGTCGGGCGTATTCATTGCTGATCCACTTAGAATCATAATTCTCTTTAGCAACAAATCCATCGGCAGTCTCTGCCCATTTCAAAATGATATAAGGCCTCTCTTTTTCAATGGCATGAAAAAAGCGTTTGTTTAAGCGAAGTCCTTTTCCAGCTTGAACACCCACTGTTACCTCAACGCCCGCAGCCCTTAGCTTTTCAATGCCCTTGCCTGCCACTAAACTGTGCGTGTCTTTATTGCAAACAATTACGCGCTTTACGCGATGTTCAAGTAGTAAATCAACACAGGGAGGTGTTTTACCAAAATGCGAACAAGGCTCCAGTGTTACATAGACAGTACTCTCTGGTAACAAACTTTTATCTATCACCGAATGGATAGCGTTTACTTCTGCATGCGGCTCACCAAACTGCTGATGCCAGCCTTCGCCAATTATCTTTCCCTCATGCACAATAACGCAGCCTACCATTGGATTAGGACTTACCCTTCCCCGACCCAATTGGGCTAATTCCAGGGCACGTTGCATGTAGACTTCGGGAGATGTCATGGACAATCGTTAGTATTGCAAAACTAATGAACGCCAAAGTATTATTCGACAACATTGTAAAGGAAATTACCATTCCTGAGTCTCCGGATGAGATACAAAGTATTGCTTTCCTGATTATGGAAAAGCTTTACGGAACAGACAGAACACGCATTCTTGCGCAACAGGAGATCAGCGAAACTCAACAAAGTATTTTAGATGCTATTGTTAAACGTGTGAACACAGAAGAACCTATTCAATACATTTTAAATGAAGCATACTTCTATGGACGAACCTTTTTTGTAGATGCGTCTGTATTAATACCCCGCACCGAAACTGAATTGTTAATAGAATTGGTGGTGGCTGAATACGCACACAAAAAAGATGTGTCTATTTTAGATGTCGGCACCGGTAGTGGTTGTATTGCTGTTACCCTGGCTAAAGAGCTGCCTGGAGCAGAAATATTTGGCATCGATGTAAGCGAAGAAGCCTTGAACACTGCACGAAAAAATGCCGATCAATTTGAGGCAACGGTTTACTTTGACCGTATGAATTTTCTGAAGCAAAAAACACAACATAAAAATTTATCAGCCATTGTCAGCAATCCACCATACATCATGCACGCAGAAAAAAACCTGATGCGCAATAATGTACTCAAGTACGAACCCCATGTGGCTATGTTTGTACCGGATACCGATCCTTTAATTTTCTATAAAGAAATTGCGAAACAAGGATTGGAAGCATTGGCTCCTGACGGAAAAATTTTTGTTGAGATTAATGAGCAACTCGGTAAGATGATGTGTGAAATGTTTCAAAGTCTCGGCTATACAAAGACAAGTATTGTTAAAGATCTCTTTGGTAAAGAAAGAATAGTAACCGCAAGCAGATGAGCAAGCCTTTATTATTACTGCACGGAGCCCTTGGGGCGGCTTCGCAATTTGATTCTCTTCAGCAGATGCTAGAGCAACAGGGAAGAAAAGTGTATACCTTAAATTTCAGTGGTCATGGTGGTAGAACAGTCTCCTCAAAGGGGTTCAGCATTCCGGTGTTTGCCAATGAGGTTTTTGCTTTCATAGAACAAAAAGCCTTAGCACCAGTAGACATTTTTGGCTACAGCATGGGAGGTTATGTCGCTTTATGGCTGGCCGCTCATCATCCGGAAAAAATTAGCAGCATCTTTACACTAGGCACAAAGTTTGACTGGAGTGAAGCAAGTGCCATACTTGAAACGAAAAAGCTCAACCCAGATAAAATAGTAGAAAAGGTACCCGCTTTTGCTAAAGTGCTGGAGGAACGCCACAAACCCCTCGACTGGAAAGAAGTGATGCTGAATACTGCCGACTTGATGCGGGATTTAGGACGCGACCCCTTACTCCACCATGAAGTCTTGTGTTCCATTAACACAAAAACGTGCATAGCTGTTGGCGAGACTGATGATATGGTGAATCGTTTTCACAGTGAGGACGTTTCTAAATTATTGACGAATGCTTCTTTTATGATCATGAAGGAAACACCTCACATGATTGAAAGAGTAAATTTGAATGCACTCAGTCAAACACTCAATGAATTCTTTGCTTAACTTGCCAAAAATTTTTTTATGCTAAGTGCCAAGCAGTGCTATACTATTTTCCATAAAAGTATTGAAGATTACCATAAAAAGGATCATGTAGATACGCCAATCCAGAATCCATATCCGGCAAATTCTTTTGAGGCATTACTCTATCACAAAAACTGGATTGATACTGTACAATGGCACTTAGAGGACATTATTCGTTTGCCAGACATTAATCCGACAGAGGCTCTGGCTATTAAAAGGAGGATTGATAAGAGTAATCAGGATCGTACTGATCGCGTAGAGCAAATCGATGATTTTTTTCTGGAAGCATTTAAAAATGTAAGTCCAAAAGCAGGCACACGCATTAATTCTGAGACACCTGCCTGGCTGTTGGATCGGATGAGCATCTTAATGCTGAAAATCTACCACATGCAAGAGCAGACAGAGCGTAAAGATGCAAGTGCAGAGCATATTGCCAAATGTCAGTTGAAGTTGAATATTTTAATGGAGCAAAAAACGGATATGCAATTGGCTTTTGATGAACTGATGGAGGATATTGGAAATGGTAATCGTAGATTTAAAGTGTACCGACAAATGAAAATGTATAATGATGCTTCATTGAACCCTATGCTTTATCAGAAGAAATAACCAATTTCAAATTTCAGATTTAAAATTTGAAATTGTAAAGGCATTGATTAGATGAATCTGAGTTTTATAAAAAATGCTTCCAAAAAAAATATTGATACTTCGGTTCTCGGCCATGGGCGATGTGGTGCTGTTAGTGCCTGTGCTACGCTCAGTGTTGGCCGAATATCCTGAGTTGCAAATCAGTGTAGTAACAAGACCAAAGTTTACTGCTTTCTTCAAGCACTTATCTAATGTAAAAGTAATTGCTGCAGATGTTGATCAGGAATTTAAGGGCATTGGTGGATTGTGGCGTTTGTTCAGAAAACTAAAAACCGAGAAATTCGATCTGGTAATTGATGAGCATGATCATCTGCGCACAAAATTTTTACGAATTCTATTCTTTTTAGCAGGCACACCAACTCTAGTGTTCGATAAAGGCAGAAGTGACAAAAAGAAATTTACCCGAACTGAAAACAAAATAACAAAACCTTTACCGCATACTGTTGAACGTTACCGCGATGCTTTTAAGAAAGCTGGTTTCAGTTTTTCGCTTTTACAAGGACCGCACTTGGTTAGCGAACCTGATGTTAGAAACGAGGTAGCACAGTGGCTGAAGGCTGAAGGTTTGATGAAAAGCGAACCTTGGATTGGTGTAGCACCCTTTGCCATGCACCGTTCCAAAATATGGCCGATTGAAAACTATACTAAACTGTTTCGATTAATACTCGAACAGAAAAAATGTCGCTTCTTCCTCTTTGGTGGCGGACAAAAAGAAATTGATTTTTTCAAAACCTTAAAAAATGAGTTTCCCGATCAAGTAACCATAGTAGCGGGTGTGCTTAAGCTCAATAAAGAAATTGCCCTGATGCAAAAACTGGATTTGATGCTTTGTGTAGACTCATCTAACATGCACTTTGCCACGTTGGCGGGCACACCAATTTTATCCGTCTGGGGGGGTACACACCCTGATGTTGGTTTCGGTCCTTTTCAACGCGATCAAAATTCTCTTATCCAGATGAGTCGCGAAGAACTGACTTGCCGCCCCTGCTCTGTTTACGGAAAAGAAACTTGTGCAAGAGGTGACTTCGCCTGCATGACCCACATCACTCCTGAGATGGTGCGTGATAGAATTGTAGAGGCTCTAAAATCTAAAATCTAAAATCTAAAATCTAAATTCGTAATTCGTAATTCGTAATTCCACCTAATGCACATTGATATCATCACTTGTCTACCCAAACTGATCGAAAGTCCTTTTAACGACTCCATTCTAAAGCGTGCGCAGCAAAAGGGCTTGGTGACAGTGGATATCATTGATTTGCGTAACTACGCAACAGACAAGCATAAATCAGTTGATGATTATGCTTATGGCGGAGGAGCAGGTATGGTGTTGATGATTGAACCTGTTGATCGCTGCATTAGCGATTTAAAAAGTAAGCGCCACTATGACGATATCATTTACATGAGTCCGGATGGAGAATTGCTAACCCAAAAAGTGAGTAATGAATTAAGTCTGAAAGAGAATTTGATTTTGTTGTGTGGTCATTATAAAGGCGTTGATGAAAGAGTACGCGAACATTTAATCACCCGCGAGATCAGCATTGGCGATTATGTGCTTTCAGGGGGTGAGTTGGCAGCCGCAGTCGTAGCCGATTCCGTCATCAGACTTTTGCCTGGTGTTCTCAATGATGAAACCTCTGCCTTAAGTGACTCCTTTCAGGATGGATTGGTAGCACCTCCTGTTTACTCGAGACCAGCCATTTATAAAGGTTGGCATGTGCCTGATGTACTCCTGTCAGGGCACGAAGCAAAAATTAACACTTGGAAACAGGAACAGGCCATTGAACGCACCCGAAAAAGAAGGCCAGGCTTATTAGAGTAGTTTCAACGGAAAGTAGTTGGCAATATGTTCGAAGTCGCGACCTTGCTGAAGAACATAGGCATTATTAAACAATGCATAGTACGCGATAAGACAATCATTTGATTTGCGCATAGGCACTCCGTTTTTTCTTAATAGCCTGTAAATATTGGCAGCCTCTATAGCCGCAGTAAAGGGCTCTGCATACAACAAATCAAAAGTTTCTAAATTTTTTTTGATGCGTTCATAATCCATGTCACCTGTTATGCCATTCAGCACTTCCTGAAAAATAAGAGGGCAGGTGCATATCGTATTCTCTTCTGTAAGCAAGTCAGCCAATAATGCTGTTTCACGACTTTCCTGGTTATTCAAAAAAGCTATCCAAACAGACGAATCCACTAAAATGGGCAACATATTATTTAGTGTTTGTACCTCTTAATTCATCAAGGTCGCCATCCCACTTTACCTTACCCCTTAATTCAAGCAAATCGCGCTGGGCAAGCATACGCCTGAACAATTGAAGCGCCATTTCCACGGCCTCTTTCTTGGTTTTAGCCTCGCTCCTCTCCATCACATCGGCCAATAAATCATCGTCAATGTCAATATTTGTTCTCATTTGAATAGGCTATACACACAAAAATAAGGAAATCATACACAAAGTATAAATTTGATGACAATTTTTGAGGACACAGAACCAAAATCCCGATTCTTTCCCTACATTTGCAGTCCATTTTCAAAACACCATCGAGTTATGGCAGATCTTATCAAACTTGTAGAGCAGGAATTCGCGAAGGTTCGTGAGTCTATGCCGTCTTTCAAAGCAGGCGATACCGTGAACGTTCACGTGAAAATAAAAGAAGGTAACAAGGAGCGTATCCAGCAGTTCCAAGGCGTTGTTATGCAGCGCAGAGGCACAAACAGCAACGGAGAAACTTTTACAGTGCGTAAAATTTCTAACGGTGTTGGTGTTGAGCGTGTATTCCCTATTACTGCTCCTACTATCGACAAGATCGAAGTTGTTAAATTTGGTAAAGTGCGCAGAGCCAAGTTGAACTACCTGAAAGGTCGTCAAGGTAAGTCTGCTCGTATCAAAGAGAAATTATAATCTTCTTATAAAATCACTAAAATCCGCTCAAAAGGCGGATTTTTTTGTTTACTGACCATTTATCAACATTGCAAACGGTTGTTGCAATTACCAGCAAATCACCCTTCGTCTTATCGAATAATTGATAACTTTGTCACCTTTCAGAAACTAAAATCATGGCAAGAAACATTTCAGAACTTCTTGGCAAAGACGCAGATTACCTGCTCGGCCACAAAAGCAAAACCATTTCTAAAGATCAACTGCACACACCCAACCCGAATTTTGTGGATCAGGTGTTTACACAGAGCAACAGAAGTCCGCAAGTGCTTCGCAGCTTGCAGCAGTTGATGGACACAGGTCGCTTAGGTGGCACTGGTTTCGTTTCAATTCTTCCTATTGACCAGGGTATTGAGCATAGCGCTGGCGCTTCTTTCGCTAAAAACCCTGCTTACTTTGATCCAGAAAACATTGTAAAACTTGCCATTGAAGGTGGTTGCAATGGTGTAGCTACAACTTTTGGCGTATTGGGCATGATGTCGCGCAAATACGCGCACAAAATTCCATTCATAGTAAAAATTAACCACAACGAACTACTTACTTACCCCAATAAGGCCGAACAAATTATGTTTGGTTCGGTAGATGATGCCTGGAACTTAGGTGCCATGGCTGTGGGCGCTACCATTTATTTTGGTTCTGCTGATGCCACCAGACAAATCGTTGAAGTAGCAAAAGCTTTTGAACGTGCACATCAATTAGGCATGGCTACCATTCTTTGGTGCTATACCCGTAACAGCGCTTTCAAAAAAGATGGTGTTGATTACCACGTTTCAGCCGACTTAACCGGTCAGGCCAACCACTTGGGAGTAACCATTCAGGCGGATATCATTAAACAAAAATTAGCTGAGAACAACGGTGGTTACAAAGCCTTGAACACAGGCGGAAGCAGCTACGGTAAGCTCGATGAAAAAATTTATACAGACCTTACTTCAGAGCACCCTATCGATTTGTGCCGTTACCAGGTAGCTAACTGCTTCATGGGCCGCGCAGGTCTAATCAACTCAGGTGGTGAGTCTAAGGGCGCAAGCGATTTAGCAGATGCCGTACGTACAGCCGTTATCAATAAGCGCGCTGGAGGTATGGGCTTGATCTCTGGTCGTAAGGCTTTCCAAAAACCGTTAAAAGATGGTATCGAAATCCTGAATGCTATTCAGGATGTGTATCTGGATAAGTCTGTTGATTTAGCATAGTCATACTGAGTGCAGCGAAGTATCCTTGTGATACGGATACTTCGCTGCGCTCAGTATACCCACTAACTTAAAAGAGAAAAATGGCTTGGTTTAAACGTAGCGACAAAGGAATTCTAACTCCGACAGAAGCAAAACGCGAAGTGCCTGATGGCCTTTGGTTCAAATCGCCTGCCGGTAAAATTGTTCATACCCGTGAATTAAAAAACAATGCATACGTAGTACCCGAAGAGGATTACCACGTGCGCATTGGTTCTGCAGAATATTTTGAAGTACTCTTCGACAACAATGAGTTCACAGAACTTGATCCTAACATGGAATCTGGTGACCCGCTGAAGTTTGTTGATACTAAAGCGTATCCAAAACGCATTAAGGAAACACAGGCTAAAACTGAGTTGAAAGATGCTTGTCGTTCTGCCTATGGTAAAATGAACGGCTTGGATATCGTGGTGGCCTGTATGGACTTCGCCTTTATTGGTGGCTCTATGGGTTCTGTAGTAGGTGAGAAAATTGCCCGTGCTATGGACCACAGCTTAAAACACAAGAAACCATTCCTGATGATTTCACGCTCCGGTGGTGCGCGTATGATGGAGGCAGGTTTATCATTGATGCAGATGGCAAAAACTTCTGCTAAAATCGCTCAACTCGATCAGGCAAAAGTGCCTTACATTTCTTTAATGACAGATCCAACAACAGGTGGAGTTACTGCTTCTTATGCCATGTTGGGTGATTTCAACATAGCGGAGCCAGGAGCACTAATTGGCTTTGCTGGGCCTCGTGTTATCCGTGAAACGATAGGAAAAGATTTACCGAAAGGATTCCAAAGTGCCGAGTTCGTGCTTGATCACGGCTTCCTTGATTTTATTGTTGATAGAAGAAGTTTAAAAAGCAGACTGACAACTTTATTAAAAATGCTTCAGTAAAAAAATGCACTCATCCTATAAAACTTTTTTAGTTTAGTCCATCCTCTCCTTTGGAGAGGATTATAGGTGAGGCGTTTTTTTATTGTTGCAAATACTCCCTTTTCAACAGCGGGCAAATTTTATAACGTTCGTCTTTTGTATCTTCATACACCGCTTCAAGCAACTCATATACATGCTTAATGCCTATTCGTTTGCACCACTCAAATGGCCCATACGGATAATTAGTGCCAAGCTTCATGGCCATATCAATATCTTCGCGGGTAGCAGTGCCTTCCTGCACGGTAAAATAAGCTTCGTTAATAATCATGCAGATAATGCGAGGTGTCACTAAGCCAGCGCGATCTTCCACCAATGTAAAGGCAGTATTTAGTTCCTGGCAAGTTTTTTCCAGTGCATTTTTGTCGTCAGTGCGCAATACCGCAACCTCTAAAAAAGATCTGTTCAGAAAAGTTGGCAAACCATTAAATCCAAATAAAGTTGCTTTAGGACTTTTCAGTAGACCGTACGTTAGGTCAAGCAAAGAACGCTTCGCAGTATGTAGAAAAGCGATAACGTTTAAATCTTCATAGAAGGTTATTTCTGTAGAAATCTCATCGATTAAAAAATCGAAAATAATCGTATTTGCCTCTATAAGCCTTCCTGCCTCTCTGTAAGTATCTGCCACTGTATAGGTATGCGAGTCGCCAAATTTGGCTTTGCATTCAGTTAAGTTCTGTTCGGTGCCAATTACGATGAGGTTCATTCGAAAAGTCGGATAGTTTACAGATATTTAGACCACGAAAATGCTAAATTAATCTGTATGTCTAAAACTGTTGTTTATTCTTCTACTGCACCCGAGCCTATTGGTCCTTATAGTCAGGCAATACAAGCCGGAAATATGCTTTTTGTAAGCGGACAAATTGCTATACAAAAATCAACCGGTAAGCTTATTACCAACTCCATTGAAGAAGAGACCGAACAAGTGTTGCAAAATATTGTTGATGTATTAAAGGCTGCCAACATGGATTTTAGTCATGTAGTGAAGTGTACCATCTTCCTAAAAGATTTTAACGACTTTGTTACCGTAAACGAAATCTATGCAAAACGTTTTACAACAGCACCACCAGCGCGTGAGACGGTAGAAGTAAGTCGTTTGCCAAAAGATGTGAATATTGAAATATCCTGTATAGCTGTGAAGTGATAAGTCTGCTGCCATCTTCTTCTGAAACCATAGTGACCAGTCTGGAGATGGATGAGATCAGTGCGCGTTTAGCCAAAAGCACAGCCAATACTGTTATTTGGGATCAGGAATACAAAATTGCCAATGATAAAGTTTTCTACGGCTTTGTACACAAGGCTAATTTTCAATTGGCACTGCGCAATATGCGCCTACTTGCGTTTACCCCCATGATGTATGGCAGGATTGAAGGTGCCGCCAGTGGCAGTATTATTTTTCTGAATTTCAAGCTCTTTGTCTTAACAAGAGCCTTACTCATCTTTTGGTCCTTTTTTTTAATCATTGCTGGGTCTATAATGAGTATCATACAGTCCAATCAATGGCCTATACTTGGCGCACTGGGGATTATGCTGCTTTTTCATTTGATCGCCTGGGCAAACTTTAAGCAACAATTAAAGCCAATGCGCATTGCTCTTTTTAAATTATTAGCCTGATTAATTGCTAAAGGATTAACTTTGCAGTCCTATTTTTTAGCGATGAAAGCAGTCAGAGTACGTTTTGCACCCAGTCCTACTGGCGCACTCCACATCGGAGGTGTGCGCACAGCCCTTTATAATTTTTTACTGGCTCGCCAACAGGGCGGCACCATGATATTAAGAATTGAAGATACTGACCAGACACGCTATGTGCCAGGTGCTGAAGAATATATTGTAAAATCGCTGGCATGGGTAGGCATAAAAATAGACGAAGGTGTAGGTGTAGGGGGACCTCATGCATCCTATCGCCAATCCGAGCGAAAAGATATTTATGCTAAATATGCCAAGCAACTCATAGATAACGGCCATGCCTACTATGCTTTTGATACAGAAGAAGAACTGGAGCAAATGCGTGAGCGCCTAAAAGCTGCAGGGGTAGATCAGCAGCAGTACAACAGCATTACCCGCATGCAAATGCGCAACTCACTTACGCTTGCCGAAGATGAGGTGAAAGCACTCATTGATAAAGGAACGCCCTATGTTATTCGTTTAAAAGTACCACGAAAAGAAGAAGTAAGACTAAACGATTTGATCAGAGGTTGGGTGATGGTGCACTCATCGCAGATTGATGATAAAGTATTGATGAAATCAGACGGCATGCCTACCTATCATTTGGCTAATGTTGTCGATGATTATTTAATGGAAATATCACACGTAATACGTGGTGAAGAATGGTTGCCTTCTGCGCCCTTACATGTACTGCTCTATAAGTTTTTAGGTTGGGAAGAAAGCATGCCGCAGTTTGCACATTTGCCTTTACTACTCAAACCGAGTGGCGATGGTAAACTTTCCAAGCGCGATGCTGATCAAATGGGCTTTCCTATTTTCCCACTTGACTGGATAGATCCAAACACAAACGAAAAAGCACCCGGCTACAAAGAGTCTGGTTACTTGCCTGATGCCTTGGTGAACTTCCTTGCTTTTTTAGGTTGGAATCCGGGCACAACACAAGAAATATTCTCAATGGACGAACTGATTCAGGCATTCTCCATTGAACGCATTGGCAAAGCAGGAGCCCGCTTCGACATACAAAAAGCGCAGTGGTTTAATCAGCAATACCTAAAAGCCAAAAGCAATGAGGAATTAGCTGAGTATCTACTCACCATCCTTGCAAATGAAAAGGTAACTTGTTCATTAGAGACAGCCATTAAGATCTGCTCTATTATGAAAGAACGCATCACCTTCCCTAAAGATATTTGGGAACAAGGCAAGTTTCTATTCTTTACGCCTACACAGTTTGATCAAGGTGTGGCTGATAAAAAATGGAACAATGAAGCCGTTGCAGTACTCACAGCCTATCGTGATAGCATTGCTGCTTTACCTTCTTTTGATGCCACTATTGCTAAAACCACACTGGAAAGTGTAACCACTGCATTGGGTATTGGTACAGGTAAAATTCTGCAGGCATTGCGTTTAAGTATTACAGGAGCAGGCGCAGGGCCTGATTTAATGATGGTGATGGAAATTGTGGGTAAAGAAGAAGTTATAAAACGACTCGATTTTGCTTTGCAAACATTAAAAGTTAAAGTAGCTTAGGCCTATGGCTAAGTCAGAAAAGTCGTCATCAAAAAAGAAGCCCAAGGTTCATAAAGAACTTGAGGGCTTTGAAATGTCCATCAATTCCTTCGGAGAAATTAATTCCAGTTTCGACATCGAGAAGCTGAATGCCTTTTTGGATAAAAATGTAGATGATAAGAAACTGGCAGAGCGAGATGATTACGAGGAGATAAAAAAGCCTAAAACCAAAAAGAAAAAATAATTTCGGCCCAACTCTTTTCACTGACCTTCACAAAGTGAACAGCGTTGATGATCGGGTTATTCAGATGAATTTTATTTTAATAGCAGTTCATGAAACTAGGCATCATTCGCGAAGGCAAAAATCCTCCTGATAAACGGGTTCCTTTTACTCCTAAGCAAGCTGAAGAAATTGGCGATCTTTTTCCAACAGTCAAAGTTATTTGCGAACGTAGTCCTATTCGTTGCTATCAGGATGAAGAATATGCTAAACTTGGCATTGAGCTAGCCGATGACATGAGCAATTGCGATGTACTCATGGGCATTAAAGAAGTGCCCGTTGATAAATTAATTGCCAATAAAACATATCTCTTTTTTTCGCATACCATCAAGAAACAACCCTACAATAAAAAATTATTGCAGGCCATACTTCAAAAAAAAATCAGACTGATTGACTATGAAGTATTGCGCGATCGACTGGGAAATCGTTTGGTAGCCTTTGGAAGATTTGCCGGTATTGTGGGTGCCTACAACGGCCTGTGGACTTACGGAAAACGCACCAACCTTTTCAGTATGCGTAGAGCACACGAGTGCTTTGACATTAATGATTTAAAGCTTGAATTGCGAAAAGTTAAGTTACCTCCCATTAAAATAATTTTAACAGGTGGCGGTCGTGTGGGTAAAGGCTCTATGGAAACATTGGATACAGCCGGTATCCGTAAAGTAAATCCACATGATTTTTTAACAAAGCAATTTGATGAGCCTGTATATGTACAATTAGGTAGTGGCGACTATCATACCAGAAAAGAAGGCGGACATTTCATTCGCGATGAGTTTCATAAAAATCCCGAACGCTACGAATCGCATTTTTTACTTTACACAAAAGTGGCAGACATCCTCATGGCCGGTGCCTACTGGAACCCCAAAGCTCCGGTACTCTTTACCAAAGAAGACATGCAATCAACTGCTTTCAAAATTCAGGTAATTGCCGACATCACCTGCGACATTAATGGTTCAGTGCCCAGTACCTTGCGCGCTACCAGCATAGACGATCCCCTTTACGATTACGATCCCTTTACCCATTCAGAAAAACCAGCATTAAGTAATAACAAACACATTACGGTGATGGCCATAGACAATTTGCCTTGCGAGCTGCCCCGTAGTGCGTCTGAAGAGTTTGGCAGAGACCTTATTGACAGGATCCTTAAACCGCTTTTCGGAGAAGATTCTGAAGGTGTTATCGAGAGGGCCACTATTGCCCAAAATGGTGCCTTAAGTACGCATTTTGACTACCTAAAAGACTATGTAGAGGGCTAAAATCAGCTTTTTAAAGCTTTTTAGTAAAACTTCCAAACATTTTATAATCACTTTCGTTTATGATAGCATTACTATCATTTCCGAGAAATGGCCATTATTTCTTTCCGTTTAAATGAAAACCTCTTTCTGCGAGATCCGCAGAATTCAGAGTTGGGACAAAACATCATACGGCATAGCATCAGCCTGATTGATGAAATCGGCTTTGAACAATTCACCTTTAAGAAGCTCGCTGATAAAATAGACTCCACCGAAGCCTCTATTTACAGATACTTTGAGAATAAACACCGACTACTGGTATACCTTATTGATTGGTACTGGACCTGGATGGATTATACCATGGATTTTGCCATGCAAAATCTCTTAACCCCTGAAGAAAGGCTGCGTGCCGGCTTAAAAGTGATTATCGAAGAAAAGAAACTTGACCCAAATTTTGCCTTTGTCGATGAACAAGCCTTGCAACGCATTGTTATGTCTGAATTTGACAAAACTTATCTAACTAAGCAGGTTGATCTGGACAATAAGGAAGGCTTATTCATGCCTTACAAAACGGTTTGTAACAAATTGGCTTGCGAAATAAAAAAGGTAAATCCTGCCTACCCACATCCACACACGTTAATCAGCACAACTATGCTTTCGGCAAACCATCAGGTTTTTTATGCAAAACATTTACCTTCATTAACTGATATAAAAGGCGAAAAACAAGTCCCCTATCAAAAATTATATGAATTCTGTGAAGCACTCATTTTTAATTCAATAAAGTAAGCAGGTATGTTAAACAACGACCAACTCGTACGTATTCTCCGGGAGTCTGCTTTATTGATGAAGCACGATTTCAACCCTATGGATTTACGCTTTGCCGAAGTAAACAAGCGAAGCTATAATGAAGATGAATTTCAGGAATTCAAAAGAGACCTTGTTGAAGCCGGCAGCAAGGTGCGTTTAATGCTTTTAGAGTATAGCCTGCCTGCAGAAGACTTTAAGCAATTTATTACCAAGGAAGAAGACTCAGTTATTGTATTTAATGATAGTGGCGAAACTCCAGTGCCTTGGATTATCCGTAAGCAAAAAAGAAAATTAGCACAGATCATTATAGGTAACGATGAATCAACGCAAAGCGAATTTGATGCTAATGACACATCCAAATTATTACTCAATAATGATGGAGAAATTACCTTCTTCGTAGTTGTTCCTTATCGTGGCTTAGTAAGTGAATATGGTTACGATCAGGATTTATCTGGTGAGAAGATGAGTCCGGTGCGCAGATTCCTGCGCTTACTTTCAACAGAGAAAAAGGATATCTATTACATATTCTTTTACGCATTGGTAGTGGGTGGTTTGGGCTTAGTCTTACCACTGGGTATTCAAACCACAATAGAATTAGTGTCGGGTGGCGTATTCTTTAGTTCAATTTACGTACTCATTACCTTATTAATTCTGGCTGTATTACTAACCGGGGGTTTGCAACTAGTGCAGATTAGCCTTGTAGAATATTTACAACGCAGGCTATTTGCTAAAGCCTCACTTGAGTTTGCTTATCGTATACCGCGCATTAAGACAGAAAGTATCATGGGCAACTATGCGCCTGAACTGGTCAATCGTTTTTTCGATATCATGACTATTCAAAAGGGCTTGCCTAAACTACTTATCGATTTGTCTTCAGCTGCCATACAAATATTTTTTGGCTTGCTACTCCTTTCACTATACCATCCCTTCTTTGTCTTCTTCAGTATGGTGTTGGTTACGGTACTGGCCATGATATTTTACTTTACAGGCCCTCGTGGATTAGAATCATCGATTAACGAATCTAAGTACAAATACAAAGTAGCACAATGGCTAGAGGAATTAGCAAGAGCCCTTAATTCATTTAAACTTGCCGGTAACACTGATTTGCCCATTAAGCGAACTGACATCAATGTTAACAACTATTTAAAATATAGAAAAACCCATTTCAATGTTTTAATCAGTCAACTATCGTTCATCATATTGTTTAAAGCTGCCGTAACGGGTGGTTTGTTAATTATGGGAACTATACTTGTGGTTGACAGGCAAATTACACTTGGCCAATTCGTAGCCTCTGAAGTTATCATCATTTTGATTCTGAACTCGGTTGAAAAAATTATTACCTACATGGATGTAGTGTATGATTTGCTAACTGCTGTCGATAAAGTAGCTACTGTTACAGATCTTCCTTTAGAAAAAGTTGGTGGAATTGACCTTCCTAAAAAAGTAGTAAAAGGATATGCCGTTAACTTAAAAGACGTTAGCTACAAATACCCTGGCGGAGATCATGGTTTGAATAAACTGAATTTATCCATTCAGGCCGGTGAAAGAATTTGTATTTCAGGACCAGGAGGAAGTGGTAAGACCACACTCACCAATATTATTGCTGGTTTGCAAGGCGGATTTACAGGAATAGTTACCATCAACAATTATTCAATACGCGATCTTGATCTTACCCACTTGCGCGATAAAATTGCCAAGAACATTTCCCTCGATGATATTTTTGATGGTACACTCCTAGAAAATATTACTGTAGGTAAACCAACGGAGGGCATACAGGATGCTATTGATGCTATTGAAAAAGTAGGCTTAAGTGATTTTGTCAACAGCTTGCCGGATGGCCTTAACACACACATACTGAGTGGTGGTAAAGGTTTTTCAAGCTCAGTAAACCAACGTTTAATCCTGGCACGTTGTATTGCCAAGAAACCTGAAATGATCATACTAAACGACTACTTCAACTTTATGAAGAAGTCCGATAAGGTACTACTGATTGAACGTTTAGTGAGTAAGGAAAATAAATGGACTTTTATTGTTGTCTCTAACGATCCACTAGTTATGGCCTCTTGCGATCGTGTAGTTGTGATCAGAGAAGGCAGTATGTTGGGTGAAGGAAAGTTTGATGAGTTAATGCAACAAGGTTTGTTAGGAAATTATATAGAGTAAGTATGCTGAATCTATCAAAAAACAGAGTTGAACGTGTTATCCTGCAAGATCGCTTGTACTCCTTGCGTGCGCTGAAAACACCGAATACCGGAAAAACACTTGCCCTTATTCTGGCCACCCTGGGTATAATCGGTTCTATTATATTGTTTTTACCCTGGCAGCAAAATGTGAGAGGTACTGGTAAGGTCACGGCCTTCAATCCCGCCAATCGACCTCAAACTATTGAGTCTGTTATTGCCGGACAGATTCAGGCGTGGCATGTGCGCGAAGGTGAATTTGTGGTTAAAGGTGACACCATCATTACCATACGAGAAGTTAAGGAGAAATATTTTGATCCGCAGTTACTACAAAGACTCAAGGAACAATTGGATGCAAAAGTGAGCAGCCTGAGTTCTAAAGAAAGTAAGGCGGCTGCATTACAAAGACAAATTCAAGCGCTACGTGCCACACTGGCAAACAAGCTCGATCAAAGTAAAGCAAAGCTGGATGCCGAAAAGGTTCGCTTTCAAAACGCTGAGAATCAATATCAACGTAACAAAAAACTTTTTGAAGCAGGCAACATTGCCCTAACTAAATTTCAGGACATAGAATATAAATATCAGGGTGCTCAGGCCGATTATCTGAATGCACAAATTGAATTAGACAGGGTTGAGGCAGAATACCAGGATAAAATCAGTAAAGCAGAATCTGATTTAAGTGCAACACGTGCAGATTTGTTTGACACAGAAGGCGCTATTGCCAAACTTAAAAACGAATATGCCAACATGCAGATTCGAAATGAGCGCTACCAGATTTTGGCTCCTCAAAGTGGTTTTATTGTTAAAACCATGCAGGCGGGTATTGGAGAAACCGTAAAGGAAGGTGATCCCATCTGCACCATTATGCCCGATGTGTCTGATCTCGCAGTAGAGCTTTATGTCAAAGCCATGGATGTTCCGCTTGTTGAAAAAGGAAGAAACGTACGTATTCAATTTGATGGTTGGCCTGCACTTCAATTTTCAGGCTGGCCAAGTGTATCGGTAGGTACTTTTGGTGGCACGGTAAAAGTAATTGATTATGTAAGTTCCAAGCCTGGGGAATTTCGTCTGATTGTGTTGCCTGATGAAAAAGATGAGCAGTGGCCCAAACAATTACGTGTAGGCTCTGGCATAAAGGCCTGGGTTATGCTGGAAGATGTGCCTGTATGGTATGAACTATGGCGACAGCTCAATGGCTTCCCGCCAAGCCTATACGAAGAACCTCTCGATGAGGTGATTGAAAAGAAAGATGCTGCCAACAAAAAGCAAGCTGAAGATGAAGTATAGCAAAAACATGTTAATGAATTTAATGCGCACTGTGTCACTCACCTTGGCTGTGCTCTGCACAACTACGGTGCAGGCACAGCAAGACTCACTTTTTGTTTTACCTGATTCAGTTAAGGCTTTTACATTAGAGAATTTTTATTTTCTCATTTTAGAAAACCACCCCACAGCAAAACAGACCTACTTACTTACCGATATGGCCAGGCAGGAAATTCGCTTGGCACGAGGTAACTTCGATCCAAAGCTCGAACTCTCCTATCAACAAAAGAATTTAAACGGTACTGAATATTATGACTTACTCGATGGCTCAATAAAATTTCCCACCATTCTGCCATTCGATCCAAAGGTAGGTGTCCAGCGCAATCAAGGGCAGTATGTTAATCCTGAAAATTATATCTCTGATGAATTTAATTATCAGCAATTCTATGCAGGTATAAGTATGCCCTTGGGTAGAGGGCTGATTACTGATGAGCGAAGAGCAGCCTTACAGCAGGCGCAACTTTTTAGTGAGATGACAGAAGCTGAACAGGTAAAACTCATCAACAAATTATTACTGGAGGCAACAAAAGAATATTGGCAATGGTATTTTGCTTACTATAATTACAGAATACAAAATAATGGTGTTCGTTTAGCAGAAGAAATTTTCAGAAGGGTTAAGATAAATACCTTACAAGGCGAAGCAGCCACCATTGATACCGTACAAGCGCAAATAACCTTGCAGGAACGTTTGGTACAGCAGCAAGAAGCCTTACTCGCTTTTAGAAATTCAGGGATACAACTTTCTACCTATTTATGGGATAGCCTTGCCAACCCGCTTATGCTCTCGCTTAACCTGGCGCCTGTTCGTCCAAGTGAAAATTGGAGCCTGACCAAAGGGGCATTGGAGGAATTAAAAAATCAAGCCAGGGTAAATCATCCGGAACTAAAAAAGCTTTCTGTTAAACTTGACCAATTAGAAGTAGACAGAAGATTAGCGGTGGAATTTTTAAAACCTACGCTTGATGCAAGTTATAACTTCTTAAATCAGCCTTTCGACCCGCGTTGGAACTCATCTTTTGATTTAGGTGAAAACTATAAATTTGGTCTTGATTTCTCGTTTCCAATCTTTCTAAGAAAAGAAAGAGCAAAGTTGGCGCAAACTAAGATTAAAATTACTTCTACAACTTTTGAAAGGGGTTTAGCTGAGCGCGATATACTTAACCAAATTGAAAGTGCCTACAACACCATGGATGTTACAGGAAGCATGATAGCACAACTAGCCTCTATGGTTGAAAACTATGAACGCTTACTAGCAGCCGAATTTATGAACCTGGAAAATGGGGAGAGTGACCTGTTTAAAATAAACATTCAACAGGAAAAATTAATCAATGCGCAGGCGAAGTTCTTAAAAATGCTGAGTGAGTATGAAAAGAGTAAAGCCTTATTATACTGGTCAGCCGGGGTAAGTCAATTGGGTTTTGAAAACTAACGGATATAAAGACCGCTGATCTAAGGATATCATTTTCTCTTTAGGAAAGTCTGATAGAAAATAGATGGTTCTAGAAAATTTCGATCATTAGTAAATTCAATGAAGTCGAATAGAGATTCATCTTCACCAAAGATTGCCTGCCTTATAGTATCAGAAAGTTTGGCTTGGTTGTTTTGTATTTTTATTAAATCACATTCAAATGCTATGAGTTTCATTGTTCTTCTATTTCAGATTTTATATATTCATTCAACTGACTTTTACTAATCCCTAACTCATTTTGTATTAAATCATAACTTTTTTCGATACTATCTATTAACAAAATTTTCTCCAACCCACTTTTCCCTGATTTATTAAAAATACTTCTGCATAAAATTGCTGCAACTACATAGGACATATTTGTTGAATCTAAGACATCAATACTTTTAAGATTTTCCAGGTCGGTAAAATCATACTTTTTAAAGGCCATCGTTTTTCTTATTTGATTTATGTGCCACGTTAAACTCTGATTCATACTTCCACCTAAATAAGTTGCTAATCCTTCATTCCAGAACTCACTGTAACAATTTGTTTTAAGATAACTCTGGTAATAATATAGGTGTACAACTTCATGAAAATAATTCAATTTCCCATTTGAAACATAGATAATACTATTATCAACATCTGTCTGTGCAATCCCTCCTGACTGTGCACTTAAATCAAAATCTATACCACGCACTTTTTGCATTTCTTCAAATGTAGAACAAGCAACATACCTAAACCTAAGAGGTTCGGTTTCAAATAAATCAGATATAGTCGAATTAAATTTTACTAATTCTAAAGCTTCTTTACTTTCAAAAGCAATTTTAGGCGAGGTTCTAAATGTTATACCGTTTCGTATGTTTTCCTGCCATTTATATTTTTCTAAATTATACAGTAATGTATTTGTAACTTTAAGTTCGCCTTCTACATCGACAATTATCACGCTAATAATTGCTGACACTACAGGAATACCTTGAGAGGTACATTTTGAAAAGGAGATAAAGGCTTTATATGTTTTGTCTGAATCTTTAATAATACTAAGTACTGTCGGCTGATAATAATCTGGATCTCTGTAGTAAGCACTGTATCCGTAATATTTTAGATAGCGATCAGGTGAACTCAAAGAATTTAAATCCAAACTATTCCAAAGCTGGTATCGAATTGGATCATTTATATTAATGAAATATTTCTCTAAGAGCAGAAGACAACTTTTTATTTGATCATTATTCTGTTCTTTTAACAAGGGATTAAATCCCAAGTAAATAGGTTGAGATTTTATTTGTTGAGATATAAGTAGTAATGATATTACGATTGAATTTTTTAGTATCGTCATATTAATTTTAATTTTACTAGAAAAAAGAGGGGCGTTATACCCCTCCTTTTCTACTGTTGAGGTACTTGGCCATCTGGGTATTTAGGTCTATCCCAAGGATGTAAAATTGGTTCCTGTGGTGGTGGAACGTGGCAACCTGCAGCATTACCACCTTAATAGATCCAAGATTTGGCAATGCCTTTTGTTTTTTTAACTCAGCTAAGGTTAATCTTACTGTGTTATTCATAATTATTTTTAACTAAAGGGATTAAAAACAGCTACCTGCTGAATTCTTCTTTAGTTGTTGCGAGAAAATACTCATTGGGTTTGCAGTCAACCCGTAGACATACGTTATTTTGGATTTACTCTAGTAGGAAATAGATAGGATTATTACATATGAGTTCAAAATATATTTTGGTTAGTTCATTTTCTGTTTTGTACAAAATTTACGCATCCCCAATTATTCGCTAATCATTAGTCTCTGCGAATACAGCAACTGATTATTCTTCTTAAGACTTATCAAATAAAGACCTGGTTTTACAGTCAATTGCATTTGTTCATAATTTTCGTTTCGCAAGTACTGTTTAATCATTTCTTTACCTGTAATATCAGTAACGATTAGTTCAGCACCGGCTAGTATACCTCTTTTGCTTAGCACATTTATAAAACCTGTTGAAGGATTGGGAAATACGCTGATATCAATTTCCTCGTGCTCAATAGTTACCATTCGGATACCACCAACATACTTTGCCTGCCCGTCACTATCCGTTTGCTTTAAGCGATAATAAATTTTACCTGAAGGCAGATTTTGATCCAGGCTTTCATAACTACTTAATCCATTAAAAGTCCCCTTACCGGGAATCGTTTGAATACTAAACCACTTTTTACCATCCCTGGACCGCTCAAGGGTAAAGTAGTCATTATTAAGTTCCGAAGCCGTTTGCCAGGTAAGTAACACCGAACTTGTTTTGCTTTCGTTTACTACTTCTGCTTCAAAAGATAAAAGGCTAACGGGTAATGGTGCGTTATTGATAGAAGCCAATGTATAGAATCCATTACCTGTTGTAGTAAGGTCTACTGCGGTAAAATAAACCTGATCACCATCTGTATCGCTTGCCGTTGACACAATAGTCCAATTACCGGAGGTACCGCTACGGTAAATCAGTACATAGTTATTTGGATCTCCGGGGGTACCCGCTAAACCCATATCAGAAAAATCAAAAGTGATACTATCTATATCGCCAGTGCTACCTGTAAGTGAAAAATACCAAGAGCGATTTGATCTTTCAAATAGCGCAGCCCCACCAATATCTGTGGTGTTTACACTATTATTCGCAACATTATGACCGAACATAACAAAGCTTTCCACAGCAGCATTTTCACCTGAGCGAATTGTCATGCCTGCTGATGTTGCTATCCCCACATCGCCATCTACACTTCTTCCAACCCCTGCAACATCCAGATCATTATTCCCATTCACCAGATCGTCACCTGTATATAGCTCAGCACTGGTTAGGTCAAATCCCCATTTAGCAGCCAGATACGATTGAATAATTCTGATTTGTGCAGAGGACAATACTGTGTTATAAATAATAATCTCCGCGATATCTCCATTCAAAAAATAGTTTACATCAGTTGTATTATTTAACCTACCCAAATGATAAACACCATTGCTTACAATATTTGTGTTACCTGAAGCCGAAAGCGCAAGCTCTCCATTATAATATAATTGATGATAGGGAGATCTTAATTGATAGACTGCGCCAAAAGTATGAACATTACTTAATCCACCATTAATTACAGGGCCATAGTGTGGTGCATCACCTTGAAATGAATAATAGCGATTCGCTCTAGCTATTGCATCGTTACTCCTGCGTCTTGTGATACTTGCCCTTACACCAGGTTGATTAAGAAGAGGCACAGAAGCCCCTAGATCAAAAATATAATCGTTATCATCCGTTCCCTGATTAGTTTGCGCAAAGCGAGCCACAGCAAAAATTGTAAAGGGTGCATTAAAAGAAGTTCCGAGTGAACCTGCCATAAAACTGTTGGTACCATCAAAACGGACTATACCATGTCCATTAAGTTCGTTAGCTTCGTACACAGGTTGATTTGCACCCGTTGCTTGTATTGCATTGTTTCCATTAGACGTTAAATCAGGCCAAGTGTCGACAGCAGCACCATCACTAAGCACAAGTTGTGAGGCATCAAGCCATAAAGCAATGTCGTTTTGTGTAGTCGATCCAATTCCCGCAGGGCCATCTCCTGTTGTTATGTTTACAGTACTTAATAAACTAGTTTGTATATCTCCGGTAGCCAATGTGTAGATGCCATCACTCAATGTTACAGCCTCAAAGTTCACTGCATTACCCACGATACTACTTGCCGTAGACACAAGCTCCCAACCCAAACCGGCTGCTAACGATCGTATGAGGTAATAATTAGATGCATTTGAAGGAGTACCGCCTATGCCCACATTTTGAAAATCAAAAGATAAATCAACGGTAACCAATCCGCTGAGGCTGTTAACATCTACACCCCAGGTGCGTGACCAACGTGCATCCAGTTGACCTGAACTTTCCTCCACATCAAATGTATTGACCGTGTTGGTGTTGTTGCGATGACCCCATAAAACATATACAGGATCAGTGGCGCCACCAAAAGCGTCAACTGTAGTGATCGTTAATCCACCAGACACAGCAGTGTTTTGAATGCTGCTATTTTCTGAACCAATGCCTACCACCTCCAGGTCAAAATTATCCGGAGTGTCATCGTAATTATATAAATCATTATCAATAGTAATTGCATACTTAGCAGATAAATAGTTGAACAAAATGTTTCGCTCTACAATGTTTAACAAACCATTGAAAATAATAATCTCTGCAATGTTTCCATCCAGGTAGGTGGTAGCAGCTCCTGATGCATTTCTGCCAATGTCAAAGTTGGCATTTCCCCAGGTAGGTGGTGCTGTAAAATCATTGACAATACTTTGATTAACATTATTTAAGTAAAGTGAATGATAGGGTAAACTGATATTATACGAAGCCATAAAGCCATACCACTCATCATTTATTAACGTTGGCCCTACTGAACGAGTTGGTAGTGTAAAAGGCCCTTCAAAAGAATAATAAGCATAGGGTAATGCAGCATCTCCTGCCTGCCGTGAAATACTTACTTGATCATTTGATCCTCCTCCCAAACCAATAATATATTGGCCAGTACCATTAGGTTGCAGATTTGAAAAATTGGCTACAGCAATTATCGTTAATGGTGCTGAGGGTGTGGCATTTAATAAACCATTTAAATACTCCTGACTGGCGCTTTGAAATTGCACTGCCGGAAAACCGTTGATAAGATCAGGAATAAATTCAGGTGCAACAACACTGAGATTAGTATGCGATGCCCTTCCTGATAAATCCATCCAGGTATGTACACCATCGCCTGGTAAGTACCCATGTGTTGCAAAATCTGAAGATGTTAACCACAGTAACAAATCACTACTGCCATTTCTGGATGCAACTCCACCGGGACCATCTTGTGAAAACACTTTGTTTACAACAAGAATAAACAGAACTAAAGTCAGTACTCTCATAGATTAAGCCAAATGACAAATCTAGTTTAGTTAACTAGTCTAAAATGTTGTATTTGGCTCAAGTCTTATTTCGCAAAGTTAACAAGTTAGGAAGCCTTTGATTCTGTTCTAACTTCCTAAGAAATCAGTGATAATGAATCACTGTAATCAAACTTTTTAAATTAGTGATAGTAAATACAAAGTGCATTGTGTTTAGGAATCAGTTTTTTAATTGATAAATATTCCCTAAAATCTTTACTCTCATTTTTTAGCTAATAAAGTTTTTTAATACCAATGGAAAAGTATTTTGAATTCAATGACATCAACTTTGAAGTATTCTTTACCTCTGCTTCTCTTCAATCCGAAATTTTCTCATAAGGATATCATCAAAGGCTAGCCTGGAAATACAATCTGGATCATGTCATCAAAAATATCAGGTAGCAATTACTTGATTCCATTACTATGATCGTCACTGGAGATAAGTATAATCTATCAGTTACTACTGCAATTATGAGGGCTGTTTATTATTTCATGATAAAATCAGAAACAAATTCTTTTCAGGAATTTATAATGGAGAATCCTAGGCATAAAAATCTATTTAAAGATTTACTATTTAGTCATTATAAATCTGACATCTTTAAATGAGAGAAAGCCAAACGCGAATACCTGGAGCCGGAATTATTACTTTTTGATTAATGTAGCATTTATGCCACAGGATTCACTATTGCCTCAATCACCTCCAAGGCAACTCGTTCACCTGAATTCAGTGCTCCGTTAACGGTTCCCCAATCACCCATCACGTCAGTTGCTTCGCCTGCAAAAAACAAATTATCATTTATGGCTTCTGCTAAAGCAACCCTGTCTGCTTCACTACCACCAGGTAATGGATAAGAATAACCACCTTTTATAAACTGATCTGCTGCCCAATCCTTAATGATAAAAGCATCTTTAACATTTGTTGATGCCTTACCATCCAGAATACCATCTAACTCAAGTACAACTTCATTTATAGCGTTATTACCCAATACCCCAAGTTCAGCAGCTTTCGGCCCATTAATGGTAACTGATAGAATTTTGTTAAACTCACTTCTGCCAACACCAGCATTTAAATAAAGAGGGCCATCACTTCCACCCAAAATAAACGAAGTATCATCTCCCCATAAGTTTTGCCTAAAGTCAAGCACCATTCTTATGCTGGCGTCCATGCCTATCTTAGCCATGGCTCCAGTTTTTGAAGATGGCAGTGGCGGATTAAATTGTATTTCGTTCCCTTTTAAAATTGGGATTGGAACAGCAACAATCACTTTATTAACAGTAACCACCTCCTGGCTTTGATCCAGGGTATTGACAACAGTAATATCTATTGTATCTCCAAGGTTATCTATCCTGCTTACTTTACTGTTTAATTCTACCAGATTAACCGTTTGTGCAAAACGTGATATCAGAATATCCTGCATCGGATTATTACGCATGATCAACTCCTCGCTGTTGCGCTGACGCTTCGTGAGTGCTTCCGCTACGGCATCAGCGCTTAGACTTGCGTTGCTTGTGCCAAAGGCATTGCCTATTTGCGAATTCAGAATAGCATGCATGCGGCTATTGATACCCTGAGTGTTTATTGCGCTCTGCACAGTAGTACCTGAAGCGGTAGACAAATTATTGTAGAAATTCTGTGCGGCAATGAAGTCGCTGTCCAATGCTGCTTCAGCCTGGCTACGCAAGGTGCCGTCTATAATATATTTTTGAAAAGACTGACCCTGATAAGCAACGGTGGGCACACGCAACAAATCAATTACTTCTGCCCAGGCACCATTGCTTCCCAACACACGCTCTGCACCTATCTCAATCGGAAAATCCTGCCGTGGAAATGCATTAAACTCGGTATTAAAAGCCCTGATGGAGTATATACGCCCCCCTACACGATTATTGGCTTCAAATACTCTTACTTTAACACCTTTACTTCTTAATATATCTGCCGCAAAAAGCCCCGCAGCCCCAGCGCCAATAATGGCCACGACTCCATTGTAGTTTATTTCAGGCCCTGGGTCATTGCTCACACAAGAAGACAACATGCTGGGCAGTATAAGTCCTGCCGACATACCAAAACCAAGGTGCTTAAGTGCTGATCTTCGATTCACGCGCAAATATTTAATGGAAAGATAAAGAACGTTATAGTTTTAAAGAAATTACAAGCATTTTCGCCCCATGAATGTTGATCATTCCAATGAATTTACAAAGCTAAAGCGCATTGCCATTGTGGGGCCTGAGTGTACCGGTAAAACCTCATTAGCCACACAACTGGCCTCTATCTGTAAAACTACGTGGGTGCCGGAGTTTGCGCGTACTTTTCTGGAAAACCTGGGCAGACCTTATGTCGCCTCCGATTTATTGGATATTGCTAAGGGACAGGTTCAATTAGAGGATGATTTGGCCCTTACTGCCGATCAGTTATTGATTTGTGACACCAATCTTTTAGTGATAAAAATCTGGAGTGAGTTTAAATACAATACCTGCGATTTATGGATACGTGAAAATGTCATCAACCGAAACTATGATCTGTATTTTTTAACCAATATTGATATGCCTTGGGTAGAGGATCCCCAACGAGAAAATCCTGAACAACGAGAAGAGCTTTTCGGTTTATATAAAAATGCTTTAGACAACATGCATGTAAACTACCTAGTGCTTTCAGGCAATGAAGAGGAGCGTCTGGTAAAAGCCCTGGCCGCAATAAAAGAATTGCAAAATGACTAAACATGATGCCTACGCAGCCCTGAAGGTAAAGGACTTTAGGTTTTTTGTGTCTGCCCGTTTTTTCATAACCCTGGCCATTAACCTGCAGGCTGTTATTGTAGGTTGGCAGGTATATGAACTAACGCATGACCCGCTGTCCCTTGGTTTAATTGGTCTGGCCGAAGCCCTGCCCTCTATTGCCGTTTCACTTTATGCAGGCCATGTAGCTGATATTGTTCAACGAAAAAAAATTATCCTTACCTGTATTTCTATTCTTGTCTTTTGTTCTGTTGCACTTTTAGTATTCAGTCTCAATGCCAGTGCGCTCACCCTACAATATGGTGTAATACCCATTTATGCAGTAATCTTCCTAAGTGGTATAGCCCGCGGGTTTCTTACACCCGCCAATTTTGCCTACATGCCACAACTGGTACCGCGCGATATTTTTAAAAATGCCATTACCTGGAATAGTAGTTTCTGGCAAACTGCACTAATTGCTGGCCCTGCTTTAGGTGGATTTATATACGGTTTCTTTGGATTACAGGCAGCCTATGTTGTAGATGTTAGCCTTACCTGTCTGGCACTTTTGCTGATCTCTTTTGTTTCGCGCAAAGCGCTTCCACTGGCTACTGATGAGCAAAGCACAGGGGAAAAAATACAGGCAGGTCTTAAATTCGTTTTTAATAACAAAATAATTCTCGGTGCCATTTCACTCGATCTCTTTGCTGTATTGTTTGGTGGTGCTGTAGCCTTGCTTCCGATTTTTGCTAAAGAAGTGTTACATGCCGGAGCTGAGGCTTTGGGGCTACTCCGATCAGCGCCACCAGTAGGTGCTTTAATAGTAGCTTTTTATATAGCCCATAATCCCATCAATCATAACATAGGCAGAAAACTGCTTTGGTCTGTAGCTGGCTTTGGTCTTTGTATGATTGCCTTCTCACTCTCAACAAGTTTTTGGTTATCGTTAGGGATATTAATGTTAAGTGGTGGCTTCGATGGTGTAAGTGTAATTATCAGAAGTACCTTATTGCAAACACTTACACCTGAAAATATGAAAGGACGTGTTTCTGCAGTGAATAATATTTTTATAGGTTCATCTAATGAAATAGGCATGTTTGAATCTGGATTAGCTGCGAGACTTTTGGGTTTAGTGCCTTCCGTTATTTTTGGCGGCTGCATGACCTTGTTGACAGTAGGCATAACTGCCTGGAGGGCGCCAAGTCTCAGGAAACTGGAAAAATTGGACTAATAAGAATGAAGTTTTTTGATCGATGGCTTTCATGTCAATTGATCTTTCTTTTCATTTGTACATTAGCCCAAACCGACCATGAATCAACTCACCGGAGTTGAGCTTGCTCCTTACTATCAAAAAGTAACAGACCAGGCCAACGCCATCGCAAAACGAGCTACCTTTTCTTTCTTTCTGATAGGTGTACTATTAGCAGCCTTTTACAATACCTGGTCAGCGGCATTTGTAGGAGGTGTTGTGCTGTTGGCTTTATTCTTTGTTCCGCTGGCATTGGGAGCCTACAACCGTTATCTAAATAGCCTTATTCTTGCCGGCTTTACCATTCAATTTCACTACCAGCTACAAGGGCTGCAGGCTTCTCATTTCTTTTACTTTGTAGTACTTACCATTTTACTGTTTTATGAAGATTGGCGGGTACTTGTTCCTGCTGCTCTCTTGCATTTAGTTTTTGTTACGCTTTTATACTTTAAAAGTGATCATGCTTTCATTCAACCCTTTGTACTCCAAAGTGGCGCCTTAACGGTAGGTGATTTCACCCTGCACACATTAATTGTTGCGGCCTATACTATTTTGTGTGCTATTTGGTCTGAATTGCAACACAGACAAACAAGTGAGTCTGCACAGCAAGCCGCACAAATGCAGAAGCAACTGGCATTAATAGAGAGCAACCAACAATTCGCAGAAAGCATAAGTGAGGGTAAATTAAAAGCTGAATATCCTTCAGCAAATCCGGATAGCTTAGGTTTATCGCTGCTGTCGATGCGCAAAAGTTTGCTTGAAGCAAATGAGCGCGAAGAAAAAGAAAGGTTTACAACACTTGGCTTAGCCACTATTGGTGAATTGTTAAGAACCCATGTAAATGAGTTGCAAACATTATGCGACACGGTGCTGGCTGAAATTGTGAGTTACATGAAAGCTAATCAAGGTTCAATTTTTACACTTGAACAAGAAGGCACTCGCGATGAACATTTAAAACTTATGAGCTCACGCGCCTGGAACAGGAAGAAATTTCTGGAGAAGCGTATTGAAATGGGGCAGGGTCTGGTTGGGCAGGCAGCTATTGAAAAGTCTACCATTTACATGACCGATGTTCCTGAAGATTATATCGTGATTACTTCAGGTTTGGGCGAGTCAAATCCCCGTTCAATCATTATTGTACCCTTAAAAAATGAAGAGCGTGTGGTCGGTGTGTTAGAGTTAGCATCATTCAAAAAATTTGAAAGTTTTGAAATTGAATTTCTTGAAAAGGTAGGTGAAAGTATTGCGTCCACTATTCTCAACTCACGCAACAATGAGCGCAACAAGGAATTGCTTGAGCAATCCAGCATGATGACGGAGCAAATGAAAGCTCAGGAAGAGGAAATGCGCCAGAATATGGAGGAGATGCAGGCAACGCAGGAGGAGATGGAGCGAGCGCAACGTATGCTCTCGGAACAGGCACGCGAAGTAAATGAAAAACAAAATAACTTAAACGCGCTAATTAACGCCACAAGTGATTCCATTATCGCGATGGATAAGCATTACAGAATTATTGTGATGAATGACACCTTGCGCAAACGCTACAAAGGCACACAATACGAAGGCCTGGATGTTGGTGCTGATGCCTTGCAAACACTTGGCGCTGTACGAGATGAATGGAAGGCGCATTACGACCGCGCACTTGCGGGAGAACATCTGCAATTTGTCTTGAAGAGTTCTGTTAAAGGAGAGGATTCTTTCAGGGAGTACTTTATTAATCCCATGATTGATGCAAAAGGATCGGTGTTTGGTTTGTCTGTTGTATCGCGTGATGTAACACAGCGACACAAGGCTGAAAACGAAACACAAAAAAGAGGCTTCATCATTAATGCCCTGATTAATTTCACTAACGACTCTTATTTTGCTATTGATAAAGAATATAAAATACTAATTGCTAACAATACGCTAAAAAACCGTTTTAAAACTTCCGGAATCGAGCTAAACGAAGGCACAAAAATTACTGAAGTGCTTTCAGCGGATGCGTTGAAAACATGGCAGGGCCGTTATGATAAAGGTCTGGCAGGAGAAAGACAACATTTTACTGAAGAAAGGATAACAGGAGACAAGAGACTTTTCCTCGAAGTTTTTGTAGAGCCCATCTTTGATGATCACCAGGAAGTGATTGGTTGTGCCGTAGTGAGCAGGGATATTACAGAACAGAAAAATGCCATTGATAAAGCCGCCATGCTTGAAGCGGAATTAGCTGTGAAGAAAATAAAGTTGTAAAGGGATAAATTGTTAATCAGAAAATAGTTAAGCAGCTATCCACCGACAATCAATGATCCGGTTCCTGTGAGAAACCATCGAGATTAAAATTAGACAACACGGACTGCAAACTGATAAGATCAACATTTTCTGCAGAAAGCATAAGAAAAAAACGATCAGCAATGCCCAAAAAAATCTGGGATGATGCAGCACTACGACTATAGGTTTCCCAACCTGTATAATTCGCTGCTGTTATCTTTCTTGAAATCAATGAATCTGTTTCTAAGCCTTTGTTATTCATGCCATTTTTCATGGCCTGCTTAAACATGATTTGAGCATCTTGATAATCGAAGAGTAGAATCTTCACTTTTTGTTTACCCTTTGAAAACCTTCGCTCGCAAACGGAGTAACGCACATCACCTATTGCTTTCTGAGAACCGCGCATTGCGCCATCTTCATAAAAGCCTGTAATTTTGTTGGGGATTAGTTTAGCAAGGGCTTCGGGGGGTAATAACTTTTGTGCTGACAGTGTTTGAGCCGCCAATACTATAAATACTAATAAGATGTTTAGTTTCGTCACCTTGCTTATCTGCTAAGGTAAACGGCTAAATGGCAAATTAGTTATTACTTGTTTTAGCAAGCTCACATTATCACCCTTCATCGAAATAGTAACCAGGTAACGATCTTGATGATACAGGTATAGTTGGCTTGAGTTGTTCTTTTTGTCGTAAACCTCCTTTACTTTATTTGTCCCAATGCTTGTGTTTTTTGATTGAATAAATTCATTATTTACTTCTTTTCCTTCCTCCCAAACTGAGGTTACCGTGGTAATGACCTGAACGCTGGCTCTATAATCTATAATCACCACGCTGATCGCTTCAGATGCTTTTTTATATTGCTTAGCTGCAATAA